>OCTX011743791.1_pt1 | contig 26062 bp, 25 predicted proteins | sample 1539691 | NCBI WGS metagenome assembly OCTX01 (sample SAMN02144231, study PRJEB22623) | gut metagenome | biome: sheep rumen | host: Ovis aries | place: New Zealand
CTGTGTACGGAGTACTTCAGCACTGATGCCGAATTCTTTCTCTTCAGCAGTCTCGCCGATACATAAAAGAGTTTTGAATCCATGTTCCAGTGCGCAGAGAACTTTCTTGTTCTCTTCGATATCCGTTTCGCCAAATACATGACGACGCTCAGAGTGTCCGATCATGACAAGTCCGATGCCAGCCTCCTGTAACATCAGAGGAGAAATCTCTCCTGTAAACTGTCCCTGTTCCTCCCAGCACATATTTTGTGCGCCTAAGCGGATGTTTTTCTGGTCAATAGCTTTTGAAGCACTGTCCAGAGTTGTATAAGAAGGAATAATGAAAAGTTCAATCTCATCCCTGCTTATATCTTTTGTAAGAGATTCCAGCTCCTGAAGATAGGAAACGGTATCTTTTATGTTCTTGTACATTTTCAAGTTACTTCCAAAGAAAAGTTTTTTACTCATGATACCCTCCACTTTCGATATTTTTGTTTTTTACTTGTTTTGATTATATCTCTAAAATAGAAGAAAAGCAATAATAAAAACGAAAATAAACGAAACAAAATGAAAATAAAGCCAAAAAAGTGACAAAACCTTAACAAACTACTGAAAAATGCACAAAAAATGAAAAACGAATCTATGCAATTGTGATAAAGTTACGAAAAAGTGATAAAAACTATTGCAAAAAACAAAAAAGAAATATAAGATATAGACATCGAAACGAAAACAAAACCGAAAGCGAAACGAAAAAGAAAGGAAAGTAAAGAATTATGAGTACACAGTATAAACCAATTACAGCAATCACAATGGGAGATCCAGCAGGTATCGGACCTGAGATCGTAGTAGGAACAATGTTAAGTGAAGAAATCCACGACTGCTGCCGTCCATTCGTAATCGGAAGCATCGCAATCATGGAAAGAGCTGCAAAGGTTCTCGGAAAAGAATTGAAATACAACAAGATCGAAGATCCATCAGAAGCAAAATATGAATTCGGAACAGTAGACATCATTGAGACTGGTGATTACGATACAGACTCTATCGAATGGGGAAAAGTTCAGGCGCTTGCAGGACAGATGGCAGTTGACTGGATCATGAAATCAATCGAACTTGGACAGGCAGGAAAGATCGATGCAGTTTCTACAGCACCAATTCACAAAGGAGCAATCAAACTGATCGGCGTAAAAGAACCTGGACATACAGAAATCTATCAGAATGCAACACATTCTCCATATGCACTGACCATGTTCTCATGCCACAAATTAAGAGTATTCTTCGTAAGCAGACATATGTCACTGGTAGATGCATGTCACTACGCTACAAAAGATGTCATCCTGGAAGATGTCATCAACATCGATAAAGAGTTAAGAAAAGTCGGAATCGAGAATCCACTGATCGCAGTTGCAGGATTAAATCCACACAACGGAGACAACGGATTATTCGGACGTGAAGAGATCGATGAGATCGAACCTGCAGTAAAAGCTGCTCAGGAAAAAGGAATCAATGCAATCGGACCTTGCCCGGCTGACTCAGTATTCCACATTGGAAAATCCGGAAAATTCGATGCGATCCTTTCTTTATATCATGATCAGGGACACATCGCATGCAAGACATTAGACTTTGAAAAATCTGTAACACTTACATTCGGACTTCCTTTCATCAGAAGTTCTGTAGACCATGGAACAGCATTTGATATCGCAGGTAAAGGAATTGCAGGATGCATCAGTATGATCGAGTCTACAAAAGTAGTTGCAGAATACGCAGCAAAACAGCACGAGAAAAAAGAAGCTTAATCAAAAGTGATAACAAGGTAATAACAGAGGTTCACAAAAGGGGTGGCGGATCCCTTTTGTGAACGGCTCATATGTGAACGGATAGAAAGAGAGGAAAGTGCCATGCCTTTGATAGGAGCAGTTGCAGATGACCTGACAGGAGCAACAACGACAGGCGTATTATTAGCGAGATCGAAAGCAAGAACAGCAGTATTTTTTAATGAGGAAGCAGCGCAGGAAGCAAGAGAGACAGCATCTCTGGATGCAATCCTGATCAGCAGTAACTCAAGACCACTTCCAAAAGAGGAAGCATATGACAAAGTAAAATCAGCTACCAATGCGTTAAAAGCAATGGGCGTAAAATACTTTTCAAAACGTATCGATACAACTTTGCGTGGCGGCGTAGGAGTAGAGATCGACGCAATGTTAGATCAGTTAAATGAAGATACGATAGCAGTTGTCGTACCGGCAATGCCACAGTCCAGAAGAATCCTTGTTGGCGGATATTCTGTGATCGACGGAGTTGCACTGATCAACACACCGGTTGCACAGGATGTACGTACACCGGTAAAAGAGAATTACATACCAAGACTTCTTGCAGGCCAGACCAGAAGAAAGGTCGGACTGGTTACATTAGATCAGGTTCTGAAAGGAAAAGAAGGAATCAAAGAAGCTCTTACTGAAGTAAGAAATGATGGCGCAGGTGTCATTATTGTGGATGCGATCACATTGGAAGATGTAGATCAGATCGCACAGGCTTGTATCGATCTTGACTGGGACGTAGTCGCAGTGGATCCGGGACCGTTTACTTCAAAACTTGCATACAGAAGAGGACTCATTCAGGAAGAACAGCCGAATGTACCACCGGCAGCAAGTGAAGCTGGAAAGACTGTTCTGATCGCAGCCGGAAGTGCAACACCGGTTACGAAGAAGCAGATGCAGGTATTATGTGAAGATTCCAGACATGTCAGAATCAGTGTAGAACCAATCCCGCTGATCAATGGTGGAGATGAAGCGTTAGATGAAGCGTTCAAAGCTGTGAACAAGGCAGTTGAACTGATCGAAAGCGACAAGCAGCCAAGAGCGATCCTGTTCGAAACAGCGCTTCACGGAGAACTTTTAAATCTGGACGAAGAAGATAAAAAACGTGGCTATGCAGGCGGAATGAGTGCGAACCGTATCAATGCCGGACTTGGAACTATTATCTCACAGGTACTGGAACAGGTAGGAAGAGAGAAAATCGCCGGTCTGTATACTACAGGTGGTGACACGATGGTAAATGTATGCTATCAGCTTGGAGTTGAGTGCATCGAAGTGATGGACTACGTAATTCCACAGACAGACGTCGGAAGATTAGTCGGAAAATATGACGGACTTCCGGTCGTAGGAAAGGGCGGACTTACAGGTAATGACAATACAGCCTGCGATATCGTTGAACGTCTGTTTAAAGAATCGGCAAGATAGCATCGGGGGATACCATCCTGATCATAAACGTTAAACGCATCATAAAGAGAAAAGGAGAGAGAAAATGAGCGAAGAAAAAACACAGGTTCAGAATGCAAGAAAAGATTTAGACATTCTGAATAAAATGAAAAACCTCCCGGGAGGTCTGGTAATCATCCCATTGGTAATCGCAGTTGTACTTGCAACATTTGTACCACAGGTATTCCAGATTGGTGGATATGTAACAGCACTTTTCTATGAAGGAAATGCATGTATGATGGGATTCTTCCTGATCGTATGTGGATCTATGATCGACATCAAACAGGTAGGTATGCCGCTTTACAAAGGTGTAATTATGACAGGTACCAAGTTCTTACTTGGAGTTATTGTTGGTCTCATTGTTGGTAAGATCTGCGGACCAGAAGGATTCCTCGGAATCGCACCATTTGTATTAATTGCAACAATTACAAACTCAAACGGATCACTGTACATTTCCCTTTCTTCACAGTTCGGAAATGCAACAGATACAGGAGCTATCTCAATCCTGTCACTGAATGATGGACCATTCTTCACACTGATCGCTCTTGGTGCAACAGGACTTGCAAATATCCCGATCAAATCCCTGATCGCAGTATTAGTTCCACTGCTTATCGGATTTATCTGGGGAAATCTTGACAAAGGATTCCGCGATGCTTGTAAGACAGCTCAGCCGATCGTAACATTCTTCATGACCATTTCCATTGGTGCGAAGACAGATATCAAGACAATCCTGACAGCAGGTGCTTCCGGTATCGTACTTGGACTGATCTCTGCAGCAACAGCAGTTATCTTCTTCTTCGTAATCAACCTTCTTCTTCCAAAGAAGGAAAGAAATGCGATGGGTGCAGCCATCGGTACAACAGCCCTGAACTCAGCTATGACACCTGCTGCAGTTGCAGAAGCTGACCCTTCAATGGAAGGAATGGTAAGTATGGCAACAGCACAGTGTGCAACAGCATCTATCATTACCCTGTTCCTCTGCCCGTTTATTACAGCAGCATTTGATAAATGGATGCAGAAGAGACAGAAAGGTATCTACAGTCCGGAAGGATGGGCTTACGATAAAGTAAAAGCAAACTAATCTGAAATAGCAATATAGTACGAGTAGTACAAACATTTCCAGTCCTTTTATATGTCAAAGTATAAAAGGACTATTCTAAAAAAAAGTAAAATATCAAGGACAAATCAAAGAAACAGGAGGTTTTTTGTATGGGGACAACAGATAATATGACAGAAAAAGAAATGACAGAAGAGATCAAGGAAAGCAGGATGACGGTTCGTATGACAAAAGAGGCATTATATGATTTTCTTTTGTTTCATGCGTATTCGAAATTCAGTGGATTTCTGGTAAATATTCTGGGACTGGCCATTGTATTTATGGGAATTTTCTCTTATACCACGGGAAGAGTAAATGGTATCGGCGCAGCATTTTACCTGGCTGCGGCAGTATTATTCCTCGGAGCTACACCATTTCAGCTTAAAATGAGAGCTAAGAAACAGGTTGTTGTGAACAGAGAATATAATGCACCTGCAGATTACACATTTTCTGAGAAAGGGATCACGATCGAACAGAATGGAGAAAGCAAAACATATGAATGGGAACATATCGAACGCGCGGTAGTTACACCAAAAACAATCGGGATTTATTATGCACCGGAATGTGCAATGATCCTTCCAAAAGAAGATTTCGGAGATCAGTTTGTACCAATTTTTACGATTATTGCAACACAGCTTGGACAGAGTAAGGTAAGAATGAGATAGTGACAAATGTTCTTAAAAATGAAATGGTTGTGTGCTTGACAATATAAATAGATAGTGTAAACTTATTTATTAAGAGATCGTTGCGGGGGAGGCAGCCATGGAAGAACGTAGAAATGAGATATTAAGAGAACTTGACAGAAAAGGAAGAGTAAAAGTTACCGATCTGAGCAAAGAATTCGGGTGCTCGGAAGTAACGATCAGAAATGACATCAAGGCGATGGATATAGAAGGATTGCTGAAACGTACCCATGGCGGAGCGGTGAAGATAGAGACCGGAACGGAAGCAAAAGGGAGATATTCGGCGGAATCCATATATAGAAATGTAGTGCAGAAAAAGCAGATCGCAGAAGCAGCTTATGAGTTTCTGAATGACAGAGACACGATCATCATTGATGATGCGTCGACCAGCTTCTATCTTGCACAGGAGATCAAGAATCATCCGGAAAAGCGGATCGCAGTAGTGACGAATTCCCTGATCGCCGGGAATGAACTGGCGGGAGTCGGATATGTAGAACTTTTCATGATTGGCGGATATGTGACTGGACATCTTGCAGCGACGATGGGAGATGCTGCAATCCAGAATATGTCAAAATTCCATGTGGATAAAGCATTTATCGGAGTTCACAGTATTAACTTCAATGTAGGTCTTACATCCATTGCGACACCGCAGATGGAAGTGAAAAAAGCAATCATAAAAGCAGCAGAGAAAGTCTATGTACTGGCAGACAGCAGTAAATTTGGCGGTGGATATCTTTCGGTGATCTGTCCGACGAATGAAGTTTATAAGATTATCACAGACGATGGGGTTTCAAAGGAAAATATCCAGAAAGCGAAAGAACTGGATGTGCCACTGGTGATTGCATAGCGGGAGAAGATTCGGATGGAAAAACAACAGAAAGCCTATAAAGGTGTCATAGATTATTTTAAAAAGAAGATCATGGACGGGGAACTTCGTCCGGGAGAGAAGCTGCCACCGGAGAGGGATATTGCAGAACAGTTGAATGTAAGCCGTAATTCAGTGCGGGAGGCGATCCGTATCATGGATATGACGGGAGTGATCTCTTCGCAGCAGGGGTCCGGTAACTATATTACATGTGAATTTCAGAAAAGTCTCGCAGAGACGATGACCATGATGTTCGCGATGGATCAGATTGATTACAGACAGATCAGTCAGATTCGCCAGGCATTGGAGTGCCTGGCATTTTCGCTTGCTATAGAGCATGCATCGGATGGACAGATAGAAGAGATGGAGATGCTGGTAAAAGAACTGGATAAAAGTTCGGATGATGCGAAGAATGCAGCACTGGATAAGAAGCTTCATTTTACACTGGCGCAAAGTTCCGGGAATATTCTGGTACTGGATTTTCTGGAGGCGTGTTCCGGTGTCATAGATTCCTTTATCCATGATATGCGTGCAGAAATTTTACGTACAGAAGAGCGGAAAAAATTGTTAAATGAATGTCATAAAAAATTGACGGAAGCGTTGAGAGAGAAAGATGAGATGAAAGGGCAGGAGGCGTTAAAGCGTCATTTCATGCTGATCAATGAGATTCTTGAAGAACGGGAAAAATAGGAAAAGCGGTTGCATTGTTGGCAAAAAGCCAGCAGGCAGCCGCTTTTTTGCTGTCATGCGTTCATAGGGAGCTGCCAGCAGCAGGTTCTGCAGATGCTAAAATATGATTACATAAAAGTTGGTGAAAAATTCCACAAATATGTCTACAAAAAATCAATGATGTGAAAAAATAAACAAATATTGACTTTAAAATCCATAAGAACTATACTAAATACACAAAGAAGTGGTACAACCAATATGGCAATCCATTTCATACTGGCGGGTATAAATGGAAAATAATAAAGTACATAGAAGCTTGCTTACAGCAAGCTTTCATTATGCACACAATGGTAGTACCAATTAAAACGTTATGGATGGAGGGTACGTCAAAATGAAACTTATTGCTTTTGTTCTGGCCTTGTTACCAATCCTGTGGCTGATGCTGGCGCTTGGGGTATTGAAGAAACCGGCATTTAAAGCCTGTCCGATTGCCCTTGTTGTGGCAGTCTTGCTGGCACTTACATACTGGAAGATGCCGGTGAAGGATTGTGTAACCGGAGGCCTGGAGGGAGTGGCTATGGCCATCTGGCCGGTGAGCCTGGTGATCATCGCTGCAGTATTTACTTACAACCTGTGTATTGCAACAGGAAGTATGGAGAAGATCAAGAAAGTACTGACGGGGGTGTCGAAAGACCGGAGAATCTTGCTGCTGTTGATCGGATGGGGATTCGGAGGATTCCTGGAAGGTATGGCAGGATTTGGAACGGCGGTTGCAATTCCGGCAGGAATTCTGTGTGGACTTGGTTTTTCACCGGTTCTTGCGACGGTTGCATGTCTGGTGGCGAATGCAACACCGACAGCGTTTGGTTCCGTCGGGATACCGACGGTAACACTGGCGCAGCTGACAGGAATCTCACAGGGAAGTCTTGCATGGGATACGGCGGTTCAGCTATTGCCGCTGATCTTGATCACACCTTTTGTGATGGTGATCATTGAAGGAAAGTCAGTTAAGGCCTTAAAAGGAATCTGGCCGATCGCACTGGCATCCGGAATTGCATTTGCAGCACCGGAACTTCTGGCAGCAAGATTCCTGGGAGCAGAGCTTCCGGTTATCATTGGTTCGGTATGTTCGATGGCAGTGACGATCCTGATGGCAAAGAGAAAGAACCAGAAACAGGATATACAGTATCGGATCGAGGATAAGAATCAGAAAGACGTAAATGGTAGAGCGGAAACAACGATTTCAACAACAGAGGCGGTGAAGGCCTGTATCCCATTTATCCTGATCTTCGTGTTCCTGCTTCTTACATCGAGTATGGTTCCGTCGGTACATGATGCACTGGGAAAGGTTAAGACGGCAGTTCAGATTTATAGTGGAAAAGGCGGTACACCGTATACATTTACCTGGATCGCAACACCTGGTGTGCTGATACTTCTGGCAGCTGTGATCGGAGGAAAAATCCAGGGAGCGGATTTTTCAATGATGGGAAAGGTGCTGAAGGATACTTGCAGACAGATGTGGAAGACGGTAGTTACGATCATGTCGATCATGGCTATGGCAAAGATCATGAGCCACAGTGGAATGATCGCAGAGATTGCCGGAATGATGGTTGCATGGACCGGAAGCTTTTATCCGGCAGCAGCACCATTCGTCGGAGCAATTGGAACATTTGTAACAGGAAGTGGAACTTCTGCGAACGTCCTGTTTGGAGGATTGCAGGTGGAGACGGCGGGAAGTCTTGGACTGGATCCATCCTGGCTTGCAGGAGCCAATACAGTTGGGGCGACGATCGGAAAGATGATTTCGCCACAGAGTATCGCGATTGGAACGGCGGCAACGGCAAGTGTCGGAAGTGAAAGTAAGATTCTGAGAAAGGTAATAAGGTACTGTGTGCTTTTTATCATAATCGCCGGTTTTGTAGCGTACGTTGGCAGCAGATTTGCGTAAAAAAGATCTGAATAAAATTAGGAATAAAAATATAAAAAGCTTTGTTCAAAAAGAAAGGAAGGAACAGAACATGAAGATTCTTGTTTGTATCAAGCAGGTACCAGAAAGTAATAAAGTGGAAGTGGATCCGGTTACCGGAGTGTTAAAGAGGGACGGGGCAGCATCGAAGATGAACCCATATGATCTGTATGCATTGGAGACGGCGTTCCGGATACGCGAACAGGTGGGAGGAACCGTACATGTCATCTCCATGGGGCCACCGCAGGCAAAACAGGTGATCCGGGAAGCATTTGCCATGGGAGCAGACGGTGGAACACTTCTGTCAGACCGCAAATTTGGCGGGGCTGATGTACTGGCTACGAGCTATACGCTTGCACAGGGAATTCAGGCAAGCGGCAAATTCGATCTGATCCTCTGTGGACGCCAGACAACAGATGGGGATACCGCACAGGTAGGTCCGGAAATTTCCGAATGGTTAAATATTCCAAGTGTTGCAGATGTTGTGAAGATCAATAAAATTGAGGAAGATGGAATTACTGTCAGTATGGACCTTCCGGGAGAAGTAGAGATTGCTAAGGTTCAATTTCCATGTCTCCTCGCTGTTAATAAAGACATTTTCCAGCCGAGACTTCCATCTTATGTAAAGAAGTCGGAGACGAAAGAACGCGAGATCAAAGTATTGTCCCTGGCAGACATGAAAGACACTGATGAGATGCATTACGGCTTGAACGGTTCGCCGACACAGGTGCAGAAGATATTCCCGCCTGCTGTAAATGATAAAAAAGAGATATGGGATGAAGCAGGAGATGTTCTTGCAGAGAAGTTGTTTGATAAAATCGTGGAAATGAAATTCGTGTAGGAGGGAAAGAAAGTGGCTAAGTTAATCATACATCAGGAAAAAGTTACAGATAATCAGGAGTTGGTTAAGATCTGTCCGTTTGGGGCAATGGAAGAAAAAGACGGAAAACTTACCATCAATGCTGCCTGTAAGATGTGCCGCCTCTGTGTAAAGAAAGGTCCGGAAGGTGCGGTAGAATATGTGGAAGATACAGCAAGACCAAGTGTGAATAAAGAGGAATGGAAAGGAATTGCCGTATATGTGGATCATGTGGACGGCAAGATTCATCCGGTCACACTGGAACTGTTAGGAAAAGCCAGAGAATTAGCCCAGGTAACAGGGCATCCGGTATATGCATTATTCATGGGAAATGATATCGGAGAAAAAAGTCATGAACTGTTACATTACGGAGCGGATAAAGTATTTGTATATGATGAACCAGAACTTGCACGTTTTAAGATAGAGCCGTATACAGCCGTTTTTGAAGATTTTATTCAGAATGTGAAACCATCCTCCATTCTGGTAGGTGCAACCACAGTCGGAAGACAGCTGGCACCAAGAGTTGCAGCAAGAATGAAGACGGGATTAACAGCAGACTGTACGATACTTGAGATGAACGAAGATACAGATCTTTCGCAGATCCGTCCGGCCTTTGGCGGTAATATCATGGCTCATATCAAGACTCCGGATCATCGTCCGCAGATGGCAACGGTAAGATATAAGATCATGAATGCGCCAGAGAGAGCAGAAGAAGAATCAGGAGAAATTGTAAACTGTACGATTGCGAAAGAAAGACTGGAATCGCATGTAGATGTACTGGATATTGTGTTAAAAGAAAAAGAGAAGTTTATTGAAAATGCAGATGTCCTGGTCGTAGCCGGACGTGGAGTGAAGAAGCAGGAGGACCTGGAGATGCTTCAAAAGCTGGCAGATCTTCTGGGTGGACAGCTTGCCTGTACCAGACCGATGGCAGAGTCCGGATGGTTTCCTGCAAAATGTCAGATCGGCTTAAGCGGCCGTACGGTCAGACCGAAACTCATCATTACCTGTGGGGTGTCCGGGGCAGTTCAGTTCACCGCCGGTATGAATCATTCGGAAAATATATTTGCAATTAATAAAGATGAGAAAGCACCGATTTTCAAAACAGCACATTATTGTCTGGTGGGAGATCTTTATGAGGTGATCCCGCAGCTGATTCAGAAGATTGAGGAAAAGAAGGGAGCATAATCATGGGAAACTATAAAAAACTGGATAGTGCAGATATTACATATATAAAAGAAATCGTAAAGGACGAAGAACGGGTTCTGACCGGAGATTTTATCAATGAAGAGTACAGTCATGATGAATTGGGTGGAACAAGCAGCTATCCGGATGTGGTAGTCAGAGCAAAATCGCCGGAAGAGATAGCAGCAATCATGAAATATGCATATGAACATACGATTCCGGTAACACCGAGAGGAGCCGGAACCGGACTGGTAGGATCGTCAGTAGCAATTGAACATGGAATCATGATCGATACGACTCTTATGAATCATATCCTGGAACTGGACGAAGAAAATCTTACGGTTACCGTGGAGCCTGGAGTTCTTCTGATGGAACTTGGAGCTTATGTAGAAGAACATGATTTCTTCTATCCACCGGATCCGGGAGAAAAATCGGCGACCATCGGAGGAAATATCAGTACGAATGCCGGTGGCATGAGAGCGGTAAAATATGGTGTGACAAGAGATTATGTGATGGGACTGGAAGTCGTACTTCCGAATGGAGAGATTACACAGTTTGGCGGAAAAGTGGTAAAGAACAGTTCCGGTTATGATCTGAAGGATCTGATCATCGGTTCAGAAGGAACACTTGGATTTATCACGAAAGCAATCTTAAAGTTACTTCCACTGCCGAAAAAGGTAATCAGTCTTCTGATTCCATTCCCGACATTGCAGCAGGCAATCGATACGGTACCTGTGATCATCAAATCCAAGACAATTCCGACAGCAATCGAATTCATGCAGCGAGAAGTAATTGAAGATGCAGAAGAATACTTGGGAAAAGCATTCCCGGATAAGCAGTCGGATGCATATCTGCTGTTGAAGTTTGATGGGAATTCTGTAGAAGAGATAGAAGAAGCATATGCAAAAGTTGCAAAGTTGTGTCTAAAACAGGGAGCTTTAGATGTACTGATCTCAGATACGGAGGAAAGAGAAGAATCTATCTGGAAAGCAAGGGGAGCATTCCTGGAAGCAATCAAGGGATCTACTACTTATATGGACGAAGTAGATATGGTTGTTCCGAGAAACTGTGTCAATGATATGGTGGTATATCTCCATAACCTTCAGAAAGAGATGGATATCCGGATCAAGAGTTTTGGTCATGCGGGAGATGGTAACCTTCACGCATACATTTTGAAAGATGACTTAAGTGATGAAGAATGGGAAAAACGTATGAAAGATACGATGGAGAAGATATACCAGAAAGCACACGAATTAAGGGGTCAGGTGTCCGGAGAACACGGAATCGGCTTTGCCAAGAAGCCATATCTCAGAGAATCCCTTCCGACAGAAAACCTGGAATTGATGAACGGAATTAAGAGGGTGTTTGATCCGAAGAATATTTTGAATCCACACAAAGTTGCACAGTTATAAATTACTGTCAGATAGAAGAACTTTTGACATATAATTTCATATTTTATAGCAGATGGGAGTATATCCTGTCTGCTATTATTTTGCATATCTATAATAGGAAAGGAATGGAACTATGGCGTATTCGATCATGTTGGATGCCGGACACGGCGGTGCAAAAGATCCTGGAGCAGTCTATGAAGGACGTCAGGAAAAAGATGACAACCTGAAACTTGTGCTGGCAATTGGAGAGATACTGTCGGACAGAGGACTGGATGTAGAATATACGCGGACAACAGATGTCTATGAAACACCTTATGAGAAGGCGATGAAAGCAAATAATGCGGGAGTTGATCTTTTTGTTTCTATTCACAGGAATTCGTTTCCTGTAGATAATGAAGTGGAAGGTGTGGAAAGCCTGGTCTATGATCTGTCCGGGTTAAAATATGAAATGGCACAGAATATCAATGAGCAGCTGGAAGGTGTAGGGTTTGTGAATCTGGGGGTGAAAGCAAGACCGAATCTTGTAGTCTTGAAACGTACAAAGATGCCGGCGGTGCTGGTAGAAGTCGGATTCATCAATTCGGATACAGACAATCAGCTGTTTGATGATAATTTCCAGGATATTGCACAGGCAATTGCGGATGGAATTCTGGATACACTGGAAAGTAACGGCCTGATCCAGGAAGAAAAAGTTCCGGTGTACCGGGTGCAGGTGGGACTGTTCCGCAATCAGCGGTATGCGAACTGGCTGCTGAATGAGCTGCTGGAACAGGAATATCCGGCGTACATTGACCGGTCCGGTCCGTATCACAGAGTCTATGTGGGTGAATTTGACAACCTGAATGATGCGGTACAGATGGAACGGCGCCTGAAACGGGCAGGATATCAGACATTGATCGTACAATGAAAAAATTAACATAGATTTTTCATTACTGAGATATTCTATTTAACATAGCCTTCTTATACTTGAATCAGCAAATGAGATAGAGAGAAGATTCAAGGAAAACGGGAGGCGTTTTGAGATGAAAAGTTTATGGAATATGTTGAATAAAGAATTTACAATAGAAGGAGCGGTCAGTGCATTTCTGGTGATCAATATCATTGCCTGGACGCTGATCACAATGGGAGTAGGGATGCTGGTTTGTAAGTTCCTTGGATTCTCGATTGGCGGTAACATGACGAATCTTATGTGTGCGGGAATCTATGGCGGTCTGATCGTGGGATTGATCGGAGGAATCCTGTATCTGTATGAGTTATACAGACATCATTCTATGGAATAATAAGAATAAATATATAATTATAATGTAATAAAAAAGATCTGCTTTACAGAAAAATGTAGGGTAGATCTTTTTGTGTACAGAGGTTTTCTGTATGATGAGGAATGGAAAGCAGATTGACATGGCAGTATTTTCATAATATGATGAAATTACTTTGAGAAAAGATGAAGAAACAAGAGTATCAGGAGAGACGGAGGATTATCAATATGGCGGATAGATTGGAATTTAAAGAAAAACTGGCGGGAATTCTGGCGCTGGCAGAAGGACAGAATGGAAAGATCACAGTAGATGAAGTGGAAAAATACTTTGAAGAAGACGGACTTTCGCAGGAACAGATGAATCTGGTCTGTGATTATCTGTTATCGATGAAAATGGCGGTAGTCGGATACAAACAGACCGGAGGAACGGTAAAAGAGGCTGAGAAAGAAGAAAAACAGCCATTAAGTGCAGAAGAACAGAAATACGTGGAAGAATATCTGCGCGGACTCGGGGATATGAAAAAAGAGACACAGGAAGAAGTACGTATGGCTTATTATCTGCCGAAAGTAGTGGAAGAAGCGGTCAGATTGCATCATCCGGAAGTGTTTATCGGTGACATGATCCAGGAGGGAAATATAGCATTGATGGTCGCATTGAAAGAGATTCCGAAGGAAAAAGACGAAGAAGAGATTCTGGAGCAGGTGCGTGCCGGAATGATGGCTTCCCTGGAGTCGCAGACAGAGGTGAAAAGAAGAGATCACAAGATGGTTGAAAAAGTGACAGAACTTGATGAAGCAATTAAGAGTATGAAAGAAGAGTACGGACGGAAAGTCAGTGTAGACGAAGTGGCAGAACGTCTCGGAATCAGTGAGGATGAGATCGAAGATATTCTGAAACTTGCCGGAGAAGAGGTAAAGGACGAAGAATAATGAGATATGAAAAAGGAGACGGGGTTAATCCTCGTCTCCTTCTTCATCTTCCGGTTTCGGTTCCGGCAGATATAAATGTACGCTTTCGATTCTGTTTTTATCTAATTTTTCTACAACCAGATGGATGCCGTCTTCGGTGGTGACGCCGTCGCCGATCTCAGGAAGACGGTCCAGATGCTCGATAATGAATCCACCGACGGAATCATACTCTTCTGAGGTCAGGTCAAGATCGAGCCTGTCGTTTAAGTCATCCAGATTCGTGGAGCCTTCTACGATGTATTCCCGCTCTCCGATCTGCTTTATGAAGTCTTCTTCATTCTCATCATATTCATCATGAATTTCTCCGACAATCTCTTCCAGAATATCCTCCAGTGTGATCAGACCGGAAGTCTCACCGTATTCATCCAGAACGATGGCAATGTTAAAAGAAGCCTGACGCATCTCCACAAGTAATTCGGAAATGTTCTTGTATTCGTAAGTGAAATAGGCCTCACGCATAAAGTCGCGGATATGAAACTCTTTTTCCTTATCATATAAGAGAAGGTCTTTCATATTGATCGTACCGATAACGTTGTCTGTTGTATCTTCAAAAATCGGAAGACGTGTGAATTTGTCCTCGCGGAAAATGTCGATCAATTCTTCGTAAGTAGCATTTACATCGGCGAATGTAACATGGACTCTCGGTACCATGACATCTTTCGCTTTTGCGTCGCCGAGATCGAACACGTTATAGATCATCTCTTTTTCATCGGATTCGATGACACCGCTTTCATGGCTGACGTCCACGATCGTACGAAGCTCAGATTCTGTCATCTGGTTATTCTTCGCATTTGGATCAATGTGGAGGACACGCAGAATGATATCAGAAAGCTTGTTGATAATAAATACAAATGGTGTCATGACCTTGATGTACAGATTGATGACCGGAGCATAACGAAGAGACATCTTCTCTGCATGCAGTGTAGCCATCGTCTTTGGTGTGATCTCCCCAAAGATAATAATAAGTACAGATAAAACAGCACTTGCCACTGCTACCATAGAACCGCCAAGGTTGTAAGCAAGGGTTGTGGTAAGGGAAGCGGCGGAAAGATTCACCACATTATTACCGATCAGGATCGCACTTAACATTTTACTGGTGTCATCTGTGATGTGCATGACGGTCTTCGCTTTTTTATTTCCCTCGTCGGCAAGACCACGGATACGCATCCGGTTGACCGTCGTAAGAGCTGTCTCCGCAGATGAAAAAAATCCTGAAAGTATCAGTAAAATCAATAGAATAATGAGCTGTATCGCGACACTCGTGTCCAATTGTAAAATCCACTCCTTTAAAAAATAAATACTTGGCATTAATATACAGCATTTACGCCAAATTTGCAAGTGTACGTTGAATTTGCGATACGTTTAGTGTAAGATGTAGTTATTGTTTGAGGGTGGGAATTTTTTGGACTGAAAATTCTGTATGATATAATAATGGTTGGAAAAAAGCAACCTGCTGATGAAAAGGGTGGAGATGAGAATGAATCAGGAATTAGGAAAGAAATTATTAAGTATTTTAAAAGAGGAACAGGTAAAAAAAGACGAACCGATGAAAAGTCACACGACATTTCGTGTGGGAGGTCCGGCAGATTATTTTGTGACACCGCAGACAGCAGAAGAAGTTGCGAAGGTGATAGAAGCATGTACACAGGAAAAAGTTCCTTATTATATAGTGGGAAATGGAAGCAATCTTCTGGTATCGGATAAAGGATATGAGGGCGTGATTATCCAGATCTATAAGCAGATGAATCAGGTAAAAGTGGAAGGTGCACAGATCCATGCACAGGCTGGTGCGCTGCTTTCGATGATTGCAAAGAGAGCGTTGGATGCAGAACTTACCGGATTTGAATTCGCGGCAGGAATTCCAGGAACGCTCGGCGGAGCTTGTGTAATGAATGCAGGAGCATACGGTGGAGAGATGAAAGACGTCCTTAAGTCCGTAACAGTACTGACAGATAAAGGAGAAGTGAAGACGCTTGCCAAAGAAGAACTGGAACTGGGATACCGTACCAGTGTGATCGCGAAAAAAGGATATATCGTATTAGAGGCAGTGCTCGAACTTCAAAAAGGCGAGAAAGAAAAGATCCAGGCAGTGATGGATGATCTGAAGGAAAGACGTGTGACAAAGCAGCCACTGGAGTATCCAAGTGCAGGAAGTACATTCAAGCGTCCGGAAGGGTATTTTGCAGGAAAACTGATCCAGGATGCAGGGCTTCGTGGTTTCCAGGTAGGAGGAGCACAGGTGTCTGAAAAGCATTGTGGATTTGTGATCAATAAAGATCAGGCTACAGCATCAGATGTGATGAATCTGATGAACCAGGTGTCTGATAAGGTATATGAAGAGTTTGGAGTACGGCTTCAGCCGGAAGTAAAGAGACTGGGAGAATTCTAAGATGAGATGTGTGATTGTTACCGGAATGTCCGGAGCTGGAAAAAGTACAGCACTTAAGATGCTGGAAGATATGGGATATTTCTGTGTAGATAATCTGCCGGTGCCGTTGATACCGAAGATGGCGGAGCTGTTAAGTGTTCCGGGCACAGAGATTAATAAAGCGGCACTTGGAGTTGACATTCGAAGCGGACAGAATTTTTCTGAACTTGAAAAGATTTTAAAAGATCTGGACCAGTCAGGAACCAGATTTAAGATCCTTTATCTGGAATCCCGTGATGATGTTCTGATCAAAAGATATAAAGAAACGAGACGTTTTCATCCGTTGTCCGGAAAAGGCGGCAGGGTGGAAGAAGGAATCAGGGAAGAGAGAAAACGCCTGAAGTTCTTAAGAGAACGGGCAGATTATCTGATTGACAGCAGTCATATGCTGACCAGAGAACTGCGTGCAGAGCTGTCGAAGATTTTTGTGGAAAATAAGGAATATAAGAATCTGTATATATCTGTGCTGTCGTTTGGGTTCAAATATGGAATCCCGGCAGATGCAGATCTGGTATTTGATGTAAGATTTCTTCCTAATCCTTATTACATAGATGAACTTCGTCCAAAGAGTGGTAATGACAGAGAAGTTAGAGAATATGTTATGAATAATGACAAAGCAAGGGAGTTCCTTGCAAAATTGACGGATATGATAGAATTTCTGATTCCTAATTATGTACAGGAAGGAAAGACACAGCTTGTGATCGGCATCGGATGTACGGGAGGAAAACACCGCTCGGTTACGCTCGCGAATGAGCTGTACGAGGCGCTTCAGAAGAATGATAATTATGGTATCCGGATAGAACACCGAGATATAGGAAAGGATGCTATTACCAAAGCGAGGTAGAAGATCAGATGTCATTTTCTGGAAAAGTTAAAGAAGAATTGTTAGAGCATTATGCCCGTGCGAGACATTGTGATATTGCGGAATTATCGGCAATTGTTCACATGGCGGGAGAATTTAAGGTGGGACACGGAGGTGTATGCTGCCTTAAGGTGCATACGGAAAATCTTGGAGTTGCGAGAAAATGCTTTACATTATTGGTAAAAACGTTTAATATAAAAATTGATGCCGTAGTCCGCAGAAATACGGGAAAGGATAACTACAGCTATTATATTTACGCAAAAGGTGAAGAATTGCTGGCGATACGTGACACGATCGTGCAGGCAGTCTGCTGTAAAAGGGCATATATAAGAGGGGCATTTATTGCATCGGGGTCTATGAGTGATCCAAGTAAGTCCTATCATTTTGAAATTGTCTGCAATGATGAGAATCAGGCAGAACATCTGAAAGAGATGATGAACAGTTTTGGCGTGGATGCCAAGATCGTTCAGCGTAAAAGAACATATGTGGTATATCTGAAAGAAGGGTCACAGATTGTAGATATACTGAATGTGATGGAAGCACATGTGGCTCTGATGGAACTGGAGAATGTACGTATTGTGAAAGAGATGCGCAATTCAGTGAACCGTAAAGTAAATTGTGAGACGGCTAATATTAATAAAACCGTATCTGCTGCAGTAAGGCAGATGGAGGATATTACATATATCAGAGATCAGATCGGTTTTGATAAGCTGCCGGAGGGATTAAGAGACGTTGCCCTTACGCGTCTGGCGTATCCGGAAGCAGCTTTGAAAGAACTGGGTCAACTGATGGCAAGCCCGCTTGGTAAATCAGGGGTTAATCATCGACTCAGGAAGTTAAGTGAAATAGCACAAGGGTTAAGGGAACAGCAAGGAGGAGCAAGTCGTTATGATTAGAAAGCCTGTTACCATTCAAAACAATATGGACATGGAAGACCGTCCGGTGGCTCATCTTGTACAGGAAGCAAGCCAGTACGCGAGCCAGGTATACATTCTGATGGGAAGCAAAAAGATTAACGCAAAAAGTATTATGGGGATGATGAGCCTGAAACTTCAGAAAGGTGAGGATGTTACGATCGTAGCAGATGGCCAGGATGAAGATGCAGCCGTAAGTGGTGTGGCAACATTTCTTGGAGCACAGAAGTAATACGGGAGAATAATATAGAAACGATATGTAAAATAAAGGGGCCGTTGTGATGGAAGTTGCAATAGCCTCTTCGTTATTAAGAAAGATAAGGAGGATGCATGTTTATGAAGCGTTTGCTTTTTATCTATAATCCACATGCAGGAAAAGAACTTTTAAAACCGAAACTTGCAGATGTTATTGATATCTTTGTGAAAGCGGGATATGAGGTTGTAGCATATCCGACGCAGGCATACCGTGATGCCTATAAAAAGATTAAAAAATATGACTCAAACGAATATGATCTGGTCGTGTGCAGCGGAGGAGACGGAACGCTTGATGAAGTTGTGACCGGTATGATGAAGCGAGACAGGAATAAGAGGGATCCGATCGGCTATATCCCGACCGGAACAACGAATGACTTCGCAAGCAGTCTTCACATCCCGAGAGGTTTGCTGGAAGCGGCAGATAATGCTGTGAATGGAGAGGTATTTTCCTGCGACGCAGGAAGATTTAATGATGATATTTTTGTGTATATCGCGGCATTTGGGCTTTTTACGGATGTATCGTACCAGACCAAACAGTCAATGAAAAATGTATTGGGACATTTGGCGTATGTTCTGGAAGGGGCGAAGCGTCTGTTCAACATTCCTTCTTACAGAGTGAAAGTAACACATGATGATGAAGTGATCGAAGATGAATTCGTATATGGTATGGTTACGAATTCCAGATCAGTCGGCGGATTCCGTAATCTGGTCGGAAAACAGGTGGGGTTTGATGATGGCGTGTTTGAAGTAACATTGATCAAGACACCAAAGAATCCGATCGAATTACAGGAGATCATTGCTGCACTGATGATTCAGCAGATGGATTCCAAATATATGTATACGTTCAAGAGCGGACGGATTATGTTTGAATCGATTGAGGAGATTCCGTGGACACTGGATGGGGAATTCGGCGGTGAACATGATGAGGTTGTGATTGAGAACTTGAATAAAGAGCTTCAGATCATGGTTCCGGGAACGCATGAAGAAGACTAAAAATCCATGAATTGTAGAAAAATCCAAAAAATTTAAAAAAATTAAAAAAAGTACTTGCCTTTTTGCAAAATCCTTGCTATACTAGGCAAGTACCAAACAAATGGCTCCGTGGTCAAGCGGTCAAGACGCTAGCCTCTCACGCTGGAATCAGGGGTTCGATTCCCCTCGGAGTCACTGATGAAGATCTGCAGAATGTTCTGTAGATCTTTTTTTCTTTTTAATCTAAGTATGTAAGAGAAAAGGCTGAGGATAAGTTCTCGGTATATCACTAAAATACTCGAAGCAAATCTAATAAAATTTATTTATTAATATTATAGATGAAATCTATAATATACCCTTTATATAAAGAAAAACAATTTCAACAAACAGACAATAAATGCTACTATTGAAGCAGTCAGAAAGGAATAGGAATTATGAAAAATCTTTTGATAGTATCTCATTGTATTTTGAATAATGCGGCAAAAGTAGAACAGGATGAAGCTGAGTTGGCTGAAGAATATAAAATCCGTGAAGAACTGATGCAGCTTATTTTGAAAAAAGATGTACAGCTGCTTCAATTGCCTTGTCCGGAATTTATTATGTATGGATCTCAGAGATGGGGACATGTGAAGAACCAGTTTCAACATCCATTTTACATGGAACAATGCCGTAAAATTCTTGAACCGGTTCTGCTTCAGTTGCAGGAATACGCACAACATGTGGAAAAATTCCATGTTCTGGGGATTGTTTCTGTAGAGGGCAGTCCGAACTGTGGATATCATCTAACCTGTGAAGGAGAATGGAAAGGTGAGATTGGTACGGATGAAAAAAGAATACAGGACATTCAGAAATCTCTGAAAATGACAGAAAATCCGGGTGTGTATATGGAAGTACTGGAAAAAGAACTTCAAAAAAGAAATATGGAGATTCCTATTGTGACGATGAAAGAAGCAGTGCAACTGCTGAACAACTAAAGGTTAGAGAGAAAAGAGGAGAACAAAATGAAAAACAGAAAAGTCTATGTAACAACTTTTTGCGGTGTTGCAGTAGCAATGAACATCGTGCTTGGAATTATCACATCGGCACTTGGAATCCCGTTATATCTGGATACACTGGGAACTGTGCTTTCCGCAGCAATTCTTGGTCCGGTACCGGGAATCATTGTAGGAGCATTGAGTAATATTATTACGGGGCTGATCTACAGTGTGTCAGATATCCCATTCTGTCTGGTAAATATGGCAGTAGGTCTGATCGTAGGTCTTGTGGCAAAAAAATGGAAATTTGGAATCGTACCTGCAGTGATTACAGGTATTGCGCTTAGCTTTATCTGCCCGGCAATTGGAACACCAATCGGAATCTATGTATATGGTGGTCTGAATGGATCTGTATCTGATATGCTGGTAATGTCACTGGTACAGGGCGGAAAAACAATTTTTCAGGCTTCATTCCTTAGAAATGTTGCATCAAACTTAATCGATAAGATCGGAACATGTATTATTGGATGCCTGCTCATTAAGGCAATGCCGATGAGATTCATGGATAATTTTAAGAAAGAGGCATAAATCTCATATGATAAAGATTGAAAATCTGGTACATAAGTATACGATATGGAAAGATGAAAATACAAAAAGTGAGAAGACAGTATTGGACGGAATATCATTAGATATTCCGTCTGGTCAGTTTGTGGTAATTTTAGGACCGAATGGTTCCGGAAAGTCTACATTGGCAAAGCATTTAAATGTACTGCTGCTTCCGAATGAAGGAACGGTATGGATTGACGGGAAAGATACACATGCAAAAGAAAGGCTCTGGGAAATCAGAAGTCAGGTTGGCATGGTATTTCAGAATCCGGATAACCAGATCATTGGGACGAGTGTAGAAGAAGATGTTGCATTTGGTCCGGAAAACAAAAATATAGAACCGGAAAAAATAAGAAAAATTGTAGAAACTGTTTTGCGAAAAGTGAAGCTGTGGGATCGGAGAAAGGCGTCACCTTCCATATTATCCGGCGGACAAAAACAGAGACTGGCAACGGCCGATGCGCTGGCAGGACTTCCGGCATGTCTGGTGTTAGATGAACCGACAGCTATGCTTGATCCGGATTCAAGAAAAGAAGTAATAAATATCGTGAAAGAATTGAATCGAAAAGAAGGAATGACGATTATTCTGATTACGCATCACACGGATGAAGTAGTAGATGCAGACCGTATTGTATTGATGAAGGATGGGAAAATCATCGGGGATGACATTCCGAAGAAAATATTTGCGGATTACGAATTGTTAAAAAAGGCAAAAATGGATATTCCGCCGGTTGTAGAGTTGGGAATGAGATTAGAAAAACAGCAAATTGGATTAGAGGGTCCGGTTTTACAGGAACAGGAAATGATCGAAAAAATCGTGAAATTATACAGAAGTAAATGTGGAGGCAAAAAGGATGCTGCAAGGTAAACATATCACATTTTCTTATTCAGATTCGGCAAAAGGGAAGATAGATGTTTTGAAAGATGTCTCATTTGAGATTAGAGAACATGATTTTATAGGACTGATTGGTACATCCGGGTCGGGAAAGACAACATTGATCAAGCATCTGAATGGTCTGCTGAAGGCGGAATCGGGAGAGATCTTTTTCAATGGGGAAAATATATATAGTAAAAAATATCCGATTTCAAAATTAAGAAAAGAAGTTGGTCTTGTATTTCAGTATCCGGAGCAGCAATTATTTGGCAGGACGATTCTGAAAGATGTTATGTATGGGCCGCTGAATCTTGGAATGAGTGAAGAAGAGGCTGAAAAGTCTGCAGTAGAAAGTCTGGAGCTTGTCGGAATCTCAAAAGAGTATTATCATTTGAGTCCGATGGAACTTTCGGGAGGTCAGAAACGATGCGTTGCGATTGCGGGAGTACTGGCGATGCAGCCGGAGATATTGGTGTTAGACGAACCGGCAGCAGGACTTGATCCTGAAACAAAAAATGAAATATTCGAGTTGTTGTGCAGGATAAGGAAAGAACGAAATAATGCAATTGTATTGGTTTCGCACCATATGGAAGATGTAGCTCAATTTGCTAATCGGGTATGGGTGATGCATGAAGGAAAAATCGCAATGGATGGCACTCCGGAAGAAGTATATGGAAGAGTGGAAGAGTTAGAAGAAATGCATATAGGAATCCCGCAGATTACGCATTTGACATATTCGCTGATACAGGAAGGTCTGCCTTTGCCGAGGCCGGCAATCAATGTAGCGGATGCTGAAGAGATGCTGGTGAGAATATTTAAAGGAGAGAAGGAAAGATGATTCGGGATATTACGATTGGAAGATATTATGATTCGGAATCTGTGATTCACCGGATGGATCCGAGAACAAAACTGATGGGAGTTCTGGTTTATATTATTTCTTTATTTCTTGTAAAAAATGTCTGGTGGTATCTCGGATGTCTGATTGTAATGCTGGTTCTTTATAGGCTTGCAAGAGTTCCAGTGGGATATTTGTTAAAAGGATTAAGAGGAATTCTTGTTCTGCTTTGCTTTACTTTTCTGTTCCGTATGCTGTATACACCGGGAGATGCGGTCGCATCTGTCTGGATATTTATCATAACAAAACAGGGAATATGGAAAGCAGTGCAGATGACAGCAAGGATAGCTTTGATGATCACAGGTGCGTCTCTGCTTTCTTACACTTCAACGCCGAAAGAACTGGCAGATGGTCTGGAGAAGGCTTTTTCGGGATTGGGGAAGATTGGAGTCCCGGTACATGAGATGGCAGTGATCGTGATGATAGCATTCCGTTTTATCCCGATTATGCTGGAAGAGTTAAATGTGTTGATGGATGCACAGGCGGCAAGAGGTGCAAGGTTTGAAGAGGGAAATGTTGTCGAAAAATGTAAAGGGGTTATGACGTTATTGTTTCCGCTGTTTGTGATGACGGTCAGGAGATCATCGGATCTGGCTATGGCGATGGAAGCGCGGGGATATACCGGAAGCACAGAAACTTCAAGAATGTATCCGTTGACATATAAAAAAGAAGACAGGGCAGGATACATTGTTATCTTGATATATCTTGCCGTTTTCATAATTGGTCGGATAAGTTTCTTGTTTTTTTAGAAGTTATGATATATAATGCAAGTGAAACAAATTTGTCATAGTGAAAGTAGTAATACTTATGACATCAAGAATTGGAGGAATAACATATGTTAGTATCAGCAAAAGAAATGCTCGATAAGGCAGTAGAAGGTCATTACGCAGTAGGACAGTTTAACATCAACAACTTAGAGTGGACAAAATCTATTCTCCTTACAGCAGAAGAGTTAAAGTCACCAGTTATCTTAGGTGTATCTGAGGGGGCTGGAAAATACATGACAGGATTCAAGACTGTATCAGCTATGGTTAAAGCTATGATGGAAGAACTTAACATCACAGTTCCTGTAGCATTACACCTTGACCACGGAACATACGAAGGATGTAAAAAATGTATCGATGCAGGATTCTCTTCAATCATGTTCGACGGATCTAAATATCCAATTGAAGAGAACGTAGAGAAGACAAGAGAACTTATCGCTATCTGCAGAGAAAAAGGGATGTCTATCGAAGCCGAAGTAGGATCTATCGGTGGAGAAGAAGACGGAGTTATCGGTAGAGGTGAATGTGCTGATCCTAACGAGTGTAAGATGATTGCTGATCTCGGTGTTGACATGCTTGCAGCTGGTATCGGTAATATTCATGGAAAATACCCGGCTAACTGGGAAGGATTAAGCTTTGAGACTCTGGATGCTGTTCAGCAGCTGACAGGAAAAATGCCATTAGTTCTTCACGGTGGTACAGGAATTCCGGACGATATGATTAAGAAAGCAATCAGTCTCGGAGTTGCTAAGATTAATGTTAATACAGAGTGCCAGCTGTCATTCGCTGATGCTACACGTAAATATATTGAAGCAGGAAAAGATCTGGAAGGAAAAGGATACGATCCTCGTAAACTCCTGAAACCAGGTGCTGAAGCTATCCAGGCAACAGTTAAAGAGAAGATGGAATTATTTGGTTCAGTAGGAAAAGCTGAATAATTAAAAATTTTCACTTGCCTTTTTTGACTGGTTGAGTTATACTAACTGGCATAGGAAGAACAAAGGCGTTCCAACGGAAGTTGGAGTGCCTTTTTTCATATCATGGTATGCACAGAAAGTACATACAACAGATTTTATGTATACCATAGTGTGAAACTTATACTATAAATAACAATGAGAAAGGAAACGAGGAGACATGAGTGAAGCAATTAATGTAGCCAAGATATTTGGCGAAGACGTATTCAATGATACTGTAATGCAGGAACGTCTTCCAAAGAAAGTCTATAAGGATCTGAAGAAAACAATTGAAGAAGGTAAGGAATTAGACCTTGCTACAGCAGATGTAATTGCACATGAGATGAAAGAATGGGCAATTGAGAAAGGGGCTACACATTATACTCACTGGTTTCAGCCTCTGACAGGTGTAACTGCTGAAAAGCATGATTCATTTATTTCAGCACCACTTCCAAATGGAAAAGTACTGATGAGCTTTTCAGGAAAAGAACTGATCAAAGGTGAGCCGGATGCATCTTCATTCCCATCAGGCGGACTTCGTGCAACATTCGAAGCAAGAGGATATACAGCATGGGATTGTACATCACCAGCATTTGTAAGACATGATGCAGCAGGCGCAACACTTTGTATCCCGACAGCATTCTGTTCATACAAAGGAGAGGCACTTGACCAGAAGACTCCACTTCTTCGTTCTATGCAGGCAATCAATGAGCAGTCGCTGAGACTGTTAAGATTGTTTGGAAATACAACATCTAAGAAAGTAACTCCTTCTGTAGGACCAGAGCAGGAATATTTCCTTGTAGATGCAGATAAATTCTTACAGAGAAAAGACTTGATCTATACAGGACGTACACTGTTCGGAGCAATGCCTCCAAAAGGACAGGAATTAGATGACCACTACTTCGGAACCATCCGCCAGAGAATCGCAGGATTCATGAAAGATGTTAACGAAGAACTCTGGAAAGTTGGGGTAACATCTAAGACACAGCACAACGAAGTTGCACCTGCTCAGCATGAACTTGCACCAATCTATGCAGAGTGTAACGTAGCACTGGATCATAACCATATCGTAATGCAGACTCTGAAGAGAGTTGCATGCCAGCATGGTATGAAATGCTTACTTCATGAGAAACCATTTGCAGGAGTCAATGGTTCTGGTAAACATGATAACTGGTCTCTTACAACAGACGACGGAAAGAATCTGTTAGAGCCAGGAAAAACTCCTCATGAAAATATTCAGTTCTTACTGGTACTTACATGTATCCTGAAAGCTGTAGATACACATGCAGATCTTCTTCGTGAATCTGCTGCAGACCCGGGAAATGATCACAGACTTGGAGCCAATGAGGCACCACCGGCAATCATTTCTGTATTCCTTGGAGAACAGTTAGAGG
>OCTX012270476.1_pt1 | contig 26045 bp, 13 predicted proteins | sample 1539691 | NCBI WGS metagenome assembly OCTX01 (sample SAMN02144231, study PRJEB22623) | gut metagenome | biome: sheep rumen | host: Ovis aries | place: New Zealand
CGGCCATACGGACGACTGAACCTCGCCGATGTGCGCTCTCTGCAGGAAGAACATGCAGATACGGGACTGTCCGATACCGCCGCCGATCGTATAAGGAAGCTTACACTCAAGAACATCCTTCTGGAACGGAAGCTCTGCTCTCTCCTCGCATCCTGCGATCTTGAGCTGCTTGGCCATCGCCTCCTCATCGACACGGATACCCATGGAAGAGAGTTCCAGCGAACTGCCGAGTACCGGATAGTACACGAGGATATCGCCGTTTAAGGACCAGTCATCGTAGTCCGGAGCACGGCCGTCGTGTGGCTTTCCGGATTTCAGGGCACCGCCGATCTGCATAAGGAACACGGCACCGTATTCCTTCGTGATGAGGTTCTCTCTTTCCTTTGGAGTCTTGTCCGGATACATGTCCTCGAGTTCCTGCGTCGTGATGAAATGGATCTCGTTCGGCAGGAAAGGATCCATGAAGTGATACTTGCCGCAGATGTAGTACTCGGTCTGCTTGATCGCCATGTAGATGCGGAAGACCGTCTCTTTCAGCGTCTCGACGTTTCTCTGATCTTTCGTGATGATCTTCTCCCAGTCCCACTGATCGACATAGATCGAGTGGAGGTTGTCGGTCTCTTCATCGCGGCGGATCGCCGTCATATCGGTGTATAGTCCCTCGCCCGGGTTAAATCCGTACTTGCTGAGCGCCATTCTCTTCCACTTTGCAAGAGAGTGCACGATCTCGACTTCCTTCTCGCCCTGTTCCTTGATGCCGAAAGCTACCGGTCTTTCCACGCCGTTTAAGTTGTCATTGAGTCCCGACTCCGGCTTTACGAATAGCGGCGCCGACACACGTGTCAGGTTCAGCGCATCTGCGAGCGCCCGCTCGAAATAGTCCTTAACTTCCTTGATCGCGACTTCCGTTTCGCGAATGGTTTGCGGGCTCTTATACCCGTCCGGAATCTGAATCGTACCCATTTTCAACTCTCCTTTGTTTCTTTATTTGCGCCACTTCAGCGCTCCTTATTTCTTCTGCAAAAGCACTTGCCCCGAAGGGCAGTTCGGATATCAGAGTTCGCAGTTGTTGACCGTTCTCGGGAACGGGATGACGTCACGGATGTTGCTGACACCTGTGAGGTACATGACGCAGCGCTCAAATCCGAGGCCGAAACCTGCGTGACGCGCGGTACCGAACTTTCTAAGATCCATATAGAATCCGTAGTCCTCCGGCTTCATGCCGAGTTCCGTGATGCGGGCTGCGAGCTTGTCGTAGTCGTCTTCACGCTGGGATCCGCCGATGATCTCGCCGATGCCCGGAACGAGGCAGTCCATAGCGGCAACTGTCTTTCCGTCTTCGTTGAGCTTCATGTAGAAAGCCTTGATCTCCTTCGGATAGTCGGTAACGAATACCGGCTTCTTGAAGACTTCCTCGGTGAGGTATCTCTCGTGTTCGGTCTGAAGATCGCAGCCCCAGGATACCTTGTACTCGAACTTGTCGTTTACCTTCTCGAGGATCTCGATTGCCTCTGTGTAGGTAACGTGGCCGAAGTCGGAAGATGCTACATGCCGGAGTCTTTCGATCAGTCCCTTATCTACGAAATCGTTGAAGAACTTCATCTCTTCCGGAGCGTTCTCCAGTACGTAGTTGATGATGTACTTGATCATGGACTCGGCAAGGAGCATATCGTCCTTGAGATCTGCAAATGCGATCTCCGGCTCGATCATCCAGAACTCTGCGGCATGACGTGTCGTGTTACTGTTCTCGGCACGGAATGTCGGTCCGAAAGTGTAGATGTTCTTAAATGCCATCGCGAAGGTCTCGCCGTTCAGCTGGCCGCTGACCGTGAGGTTGGTCGGCTTGTTGAAGAAGTCCTGGCTGTAGTCGATCTTGCCGTCTTCCGTCTTCGGGATGTTGTTGAGATCCAGTGTCGTTACCTGGAACATCTCACCTGCACCCTCGCAGTCGGAACCGGTGATCAGCGGAGTATGTACATAGACGAAGTCTCTCTCCTGGAAGAATCTGTGGATCGCGTATGCGCAGAGAGATCTTACTCTGAAGACCGCCTGGAACAGGTTCGTTCTCGGACGCAGATGTGTGATCGTTCTTAAGTACTCGATGCTGTGGCGCTTCTTCTGCAGCGGATAGTCCGGTGTGGAATCGCCTTCCAGAACGACTTCCGTTGCCTGGATCTCGAAGGGCTGCTTGGCCTCCGGTGTGGCAACGAGTGTGCCCTTGACGATCAGGGCTGCGCCGACATTCGTCTTGCTGATTTTCTCAAAGTTCGGAAGCTTGTCGTGATATACGACCTGGATCGGCTCGAAAAATGTACCGTCATGCAGCACGATAAAGCCGAAGGTCTTGGAGTCACGGATGGATCTTACCCAGCCGCCGACTGTCACTTCTTTACCGAGATACTGTTCTCTGTTTCTGAAGATCTCTCTTACATCTACAATGTCCATTTGTTTTCTCCTTTGCACTTTCTTTCCCAGGCAAAAGCACTTGTCCGGGCAGCTTATATGATCTTTCAGAAGTGCTTCCGGATATAAACAAAAACGCCCCGAAGCATCTTCTGCTTCAGGACGACTTTCCAATCGCGGTACCACCTGAATTGCTGTGATCTCCACAGCCACCTTACCGGGTTCCATCAAACCCTGCCACCTGACGCGTGGCCTTCGGCTTCCACTACTCTGCGTCTTGCGGCTTTCCTGTCGTACGCCGCCCTCGGCATTTCATTTTGCAGCTCGGAAGTGTTATTCACCTGCATTCACTCTACGGGGCTTACACCGTCCCCCGTTCGCTGGAAGCGATAAAACAGGCTACTTCTCTTCGTCATCGCTTTTGCTATGTTCAATTTGACGATAGATTACTCTGCGGAAGTTCGTTTGTCAAGTGCTTTTCGCAAAGCAGTTCCGGCACAGACAGAAGCGGCGTTCCTTCCCGGATAATTGAAAGTGACGAATATGTTATAATATTGAAAGCATATATCCATTGACACACCACATATCGGTGTTATATTACTTTACAAGTATCTTTTCCCGAGGAATACCCTGCCGGGGAGAACAGGATTTACCACAGGAGCCGGACTTATGGAAAAACATGAACTGGAAATCAAGCTGACGGATGTTATCGCGTCTTTTTTAAAGTCGATCGTTCTGATCGTTGTTGTTACGGTATTCTTCGCCGCACTTCTCGGCGCCTACGGATACCGTAAAGCAAAGAAATCGACGGTCAACGCCGCCTACCAGGAGAACGTCGATGCTGCTGCAGAAAAAGTCGCTGCAAAAGAGATCACCATCAAGAATCTCGAGCAGAAGAACACCACGATCAACGAAGTCAGCATCCCGTACTACAAGCGCAAGATCGAGAGAGACAGCACCCTGAACGAGAAAAGAAGAAATTATCTCGAAAACAGCCTTTACTACACGATCGACCCGTTCAACTGCGGAACCTCGAGAATCACTTTTGCCGTAGATGCTCCGATCCCGGAAGGCGCTACGGAAGAATATGCCAACTATAAGATGAATGAGCAGCGCCGTATCGTTAATGCGTGCGCATCCATGTATCCTTTCTCGGATGACATTCTCGAGCATGTTAAGGGGATCCTCGGAGTAGATGCCGACAAGCGCTATATCCAGGAACTCATCTCCGTTACCAATGTGGAAGACCAGTTCGTCCGTCTGGATGTCTATTACACAGATACCGGTCTGGCAAAGAAAGCCGCAGATTATCTTTTCTCCGAGATGGTCAAGATGCTTCAGTCGCTGGACCCGGAGTATAAAGTCTCGATCGTAAATTCTTTCACAGGATACGAAGTAAACCGCTCGATGTACGATGACCGTACAAAATACGAGGACAGTCTCCTCTCTTCCGAGCGCACACTGACCACAGACAATGATGCTCTGAATAACTTAAATAAGAACATCGAGGATAACATGGCGAACATCGGCTTGGCGAAAGAAGAACTCACCACTCTTAAGCGCGAGCTGGCTGCCGCAGAGAATAGTCTTGCGAATGCAAATGCATCCCGCTCCCCGAAGAAGAGCTTACTCAAGTACGGCATCGTCGGAGGCATCCTCGGACTCTTCATGGCACTTGCATTTGTCTATATCAGAAGCATCTTCTCCGGCAAGATCCATTCCAGAAACAACCTGCTTTCACGCTTCCCGTACCCGCTTCTCGGTGTCGCACCTTTCGGCAAGAGAGTCTTCTTCGATAAGACCATCAGAAAGCTCGAAGGCGATCCGGCATATGACAACAAGAGCGTTGTGGATGCCACCATCGCAAATACTCTGGCCATCGCTTCCAAAGACGGATCGAAGAGCACCATGGTCGGTACGGTCGATCCTTCCGACCCGGCACTGGCTGCTCTGAAGGATGCGATGAAGGGAAAGATCGATTATTCCGGCAACATCCTCTCCGATGCGAAGACCGTTAAGTCGATCGAGAAATATGACTCCGTCGTTCTTGTCGAGAAGAGAGGCACATCCCGTACCGACTCCGTTTCCGAAGAGATCTCGAAATTGAGATCCCTGAAGAAAGAAATCGTCGGAATCATCCTGATCTGACGCAAGGATCCTATTTTCTACAAACATTCAAAAGCGGGCCGCCTCAATTTCCGGGGCGGCCCGCTCTTCTTTTCATGATGCTTTATCGTACCGTGCTTTCCTCTGGCAGACTATCCCATAACTGTCAGGCAACTGTATGGAACAGATTGATCAGGAAGATCCATGCACAGCCGTAATAGGTAATAACAGCGACCAGGTCATTTACCGTCGTAATAAGCGGGCCGGAGGCGACCGCCGGATCGACTTTGATCTTATGGAAGAACATCGGGACCAGAGTTCCGACCAGGCTGCTGACGATCATGGCGAGCCATAGCGATCCGCCCACGCAAGCCGCCACGGCAAAAGAGAATCCCGCCGTGTAGTGCTTAAACAGCATGACATAAAGTCCGATCCCGACAAATGCCAGAGCCCCCAGGAGCATGCCGTTAAAGAATCCGACACGCATTTCTTTTAAGACAAACTTGATCTTCTCACTTGCCTTCAGGTGCTCATCCATCAGTACGCGGATCGTTACCGCGAGTGATTGGGTACCGACATTACCTGCCATATCGAGGATCAGGCTCTGGAAACACACGACGATCGCCAGTTCCGACACGACCGTCTCAAAAAGGCCGACGACCGTCGAGACAAAAAGTCCGAGCACAAGAAGCGTCACCAGCCAGGGCAGGCGCTTTTTCATGCTCTCGCCGAGCGTCTCCTTCAGATCCTCCTCCGCGGTCAAGCCGGCGAGTTTTGCGTAGTCATCACCCATCTCATCGTCAACGACTTCGATGATGTCCTGCGAGGTGATAACACCCAGGATCTTCCCTTCATCATTTAATACCGGGATAGAGTCCTCGGCGTAGTCCTTGATCTTTTCGATGGATTCATCGAGCTTCTCATGGTCATTTACATACGGGTAGGAAGTAACGATCAGTGATTCGAGCTTGGCATAGTCTCTCGCCCGGATCAGGTCCTTAAGGTCGATCACTCCGTAGAATTTCTCGTCCTGGTCAACGACATAGATCGTCGAGATATTATCGTTCTCATCCGCCTGACGGATCAGCTCCTTCATCGCCTGCTTGATCGTCAGGTCATTTTTCACCACGACAAAGTTCGTGGTCATCTTCGAACCGATCTCATCGTCCTCATAGGACTGGATGAGCTTGATGTCCTGCGAACTCTCATCATCCATCAAGGAGATGATCTTCTCCTGCGTCTCTTCATCGACTTCTTCGAGTACGTCAACAGCATCGTCGGCGTCCATGTTCTCGATGATCTTCGCAGCACTCTTGATATCGAGCTCGGCGATGTACTCTTCCGGATCTTCGAGGTATGCGAAGATATCGGAAGCCTTCTCGGCACCGAGGATATGGTACAGTTTTTTACGTTCTTCTTCGGTGATGAGCTCAAACGCATCCGCGATGTCGCTCTCATGGTAGTCTTCGAGTTTCGCACGAAGTTCTCCGTCCGACTTATCGGCACGGATCAATTCAATGATCTCTTCAACTACATTTCTGGTATCAGTTTTTGTTTCACTTCTGGTTTCATTTTTGATCTCATTTTTGATCTCATCCTTGATCTCATTCTCATCCATATGAAACCCGCCTCCTCTTGCATAGAATCAAGCATTTTCATGCCGGCAATAAAGGGAAGCTTTATGTGAAAAATAATTCAGATCAAAATCGAAGGTTTTCTTCGGCAAAAGCACTCTCACCGGATCTTCCGGCGGTCAGTTCTTCCTTGCGTGACGAAGAGGTGTTCGTATGTGATTCTCATCTGAATCGTTTTTCTCAAAACAGCCACGCCTTCGATAACTGCCATCACAACTATCCAACTTCGTCACCTCCTTGCTTTTGGGAATACCTATTGAAATTATGAACGCCTCAAAAACAAAAGTCAACGCCGTTTTCCTCAAATTTTTTTCAAATCGGAAATACTGTGCTTTTACATAAAAACCTTTCTTATCTATCTAATATATTTGGGTTTTCGAATCGGGTGTTTTCTGTTATTATATTTCCAGCTAAAATGCCCTATTAGGGTTTATAAGTGAATATATATAATAAGCGAGGAAGATACCATGCCAAAGAGGGAAGATATCAATAAGATCCTTATCATCGGTTCCGGCCCGATCATCATCGGCCAGGCGTGCGAGTTCGACTATTCAGGTACACAGGCCTGTAAAGCGTTAAAGAAACTCGGCTACGAGATCGTACTGGTCAACAGTAACCCGGCTACCATCATGACTGACCCGGATGTGGCGGACATCACGTACATCGAGCCTTTGAATCTGGCAAGACTTACCCAGATCATCGAGAAAGAGCGTCCGGATGCCCTTCTTCCGAACCTCGGCGGACAGTCCGGACTGAATCTGTGCTCCGAGCTCTCCGAAGCTGGTGTCCTCAAGAAATATAACGTTCAGGTCATCGGTATTCAGGTTGATGCCATCGAGCGTGGTGAAGACCGTATCGAGTTTAAGAACACCATGACCAGCCTCGGCATCGAGATGCCGAGATCCCACGTCGCCTACTCCGTAGATGAAGCGGTCAAGATCGCTGAAGAACTGAAATACCCGGTCGTTCTCCGTCCTGCCTATACGATGGGCGGTGCCGGCGGCGGACTCGTTTATAACGTAGATGAGCTGAAGATCGTCTGCGAGCGTGGCCTTCAGGCTTCCCTCGTAGGACAGGTCCTCGTTGAAGAATGTATCGCAGGCTGGGAAGAGCTCGAGCTCGAGGTCGTCCGTGATGCCGATGACAATGTCATCACCGTCTGCTTCATCGAGAACATCGACCCGATCGGTGTTCATACCGGTGACTCCTTCTGCTCCGCTCCGATGCTGACCATCTCTGAAGATGTCCAGAAGAAACTCCAGGATTATTCCTATAAGATCATCCGCGCGATCGGCGTTATCGGCGGCTGCAACTGCCAGTTCGCACACGATCCGGTCAGCGGCCGTATCGTCGTTATCGAGATCAACCCGAGAACATCCCGTTCCTCCGCTCTCGCTTCGAAGGCAACAGGTTTCCCGATCGCTCTCGTTTCCGCGATGCTCGCCTGCGGTCTGACACTTAGCGAAATCCCGTGCGGCAAGTACGGAACCCTCGATAAGTATGTACCGGACGGAGACTATGTCGTTATCAAGTTTGCCCGCTGGGCATTCGAGAAGTTCAAGGGTGCTTCCGACAAACTCGGTACACAGATGCGTGCCGTAGGTGAAGTCATGAGCATCGGTAAGACTTATAAGGAAGCTTTCCAGAAGGCGATCCGCAGCCTCGAGACCGGACGCTACGGCTTAGGCTTTGCGAAGAACTACCATGACCTTTCCAAGGAAGAACTGATGCATATGCTGGCATATCCGACATCTGACAGACAGTTCATCCTCTACGAAGCACTGAGAAAAGGCGCTACCATCGAAGAGCTCTACCAGCTGACCAAGATCAAGCACTGGTTCTTAGAGCAGATGCTCGAGCTCGTACAGGAAGAAGAAGCTCTGCTTAAGATCAAGGGTGCTGTTCCGGCCGAGGATACTCTCCGTCAGGCAAAGCTCGACGGTTTCTCCGACCGTTACCTCAGCAAACTCCTCGAGGTTCCGGAAGAAGATATCAGAAATGCACGTTACAAGTACAATATCCGTGAAGCATGGGAAGGTGTGCACGTAAGCGGCACACAGGATGCAGCCTACTACTACTCCACCTATCACCTCTCCGAGGATAAGAGCCCGTCTTCCGACAAGAAGAAGATCATGATCTTAGGCGGCGGCCCGAACCGTATCGGTCAGGGCATCGAGTTCGACTACTGCTGCGTACATGCCGCTCTCGCACTGAAGAAGATGGGATTTGAGTCCATCATCGTCAACTGCAACCCGGAGACAGTATCTACAGACTACGACACTTCCGACAAGCTCTACTTCGAGCCTCTTACTCTGGAAGATGTTCTTGCTATTCACGATAAAGAAAAGCCGCTCGGCGTTATCGCCCAGTTCGGCGGCCAGACACCTCTGAACCTGGCAGCTGACCTCAAGAAGAACGGCGTAAACATCTTAGGTACCACACCGGAGACCATCGACCTCGCAGAAGACAGAGATCACTTCCGCGCGATGATGGACCGTCTCGGCATCCCGATGCCGGAAGCCGGTATGGCTGTTACAGTAGATGACGCTCTTACGATCGCGAACAAGATCGGTTATCCGGTCATGGTTCGTCCTTCCTACGTCCTCGGCGGACGCGGCATGGAAGTCGTACATGACGACGAGATGATGCGTGTGTATATGAACGCTGCTGTAGGCGTTACACCTGACCGTCCGATCCTGATCGACCGCTTCCTGCACCACGCTACCGAGTGTGAGGCAGACGCGATCTCCGACGGCCAGCACTGCTTCGTTCCGGCTGTTATGGAGCACATCGAGCTCGCAGGTGTCCACTCCGGTGACTCCGCCTGCATCCTGCCTTCCAAGAACCTTACCGAGAAGCAGATCGCAACCATCAAGGAATACACCAAGAAGATCGCGATCGAGATGAACGTAAGAGGCCTTATGAATATGCAGTATGCAATCGAGGACGATGTCGTCTATGTACTCGAGGCTAACCCGCGTGCATCCCGTACCGTACCGCTCGTTTCCAAGGTCTGCGCGATCAACATGGTTAAGGTTGCAACTGAGATCATGACATCCGAGCTGACCGGCAAGCCGTCCCCGGTACCGGAGCTCAAAGACCGCATCATCAAGCACTACGGTGTCAAGGAAGCTGTCTTCCCGTTCAATATGTTCCAGGAAGTTGACCCGGTACTCGGACCGGAGATGAGATCCACCGGTGAGGTCCTCGGTATTTCCGAGTCCTTCGGTGAAGCTTACTTCAAAGCTCAGGAAGCAACTCAGACAAGACTTCCGTCCGAGGGCAATGTCCTTCTGTCTGTATGCGACCGCGATAAGGACGAGCTCATCGACATCGCCAAGGCATTTGACGAACTCGGTTTCCACATCCTGGCAACCGGTAAGACCTACGAGATGATCAAGGAATCCGGCATCGAAGCAGAGCGCGTCAACAAGCTCTACGAGGGCCGTCCGAACATCACCGACAAGATCACCAACGGCGAGATCCAGCTGATCATCAATACACCTGCCGGAAAGACATCCGTCCATAACGACAGCTATATCAGAAAAGAAGCGATCCGCCACAGAGTGCCGTACATCACCACCATGGCAGCCGCGAAGGCCAGCGCCGAGGGTATCAAGGCATATAAAGAAAACCCGAACTTCCCGGTAAAGAGCCTGCAGGATCACCACAAAGACATCATCTGATCCATCTGATCCTTCTGATCCTTCACCGGTCACGCGGAAGCGCTCCTCCCGCAATTCAAACAACAACCCAAGCCCCTGCTTTTCACCAAACGGAAAGCAGGGGTTTTTCCTCCCCTGCCCCCTTTTCCTCATTCTCCATACTCCGTTTCATCCTTCTCTTTGTTTTTTGTCAGTTCCACATGCTCCGAAACACATACCCCCCGGGGGTATATAGAAAAATCCGTATGTCTAAATCACGATTTCTTCAATTCCGACATACATTTACACCCGGTTTTTATGTCTAGAATCAGATTGTCCGATTTTAGACATACGCCACCTCCCGAAAATCACTTGCCGGGCAGCAAATGTTCACCGGGAGAGTGCTTTTCGAGAGGAAAACAACGAAAAATTGCCACATATACCCCCACCCCTATATGTCTAAAAATCGATTTCCGCAAAAACGACATAATAGACATAATAGGAGTGACAAAATGTCTTTTAAGTAATTTTAATGTTGACGGGCTAGAGTATACTACAAGGTAGATGAAGCGTTTACCTTACATAGAAAGGAGACGATGAATGTCTATGAGTAACGATAATAACTTCATAAATACATATGGGAACACGAACCCGCCTGCGGAGACACCCGCTCCGGCTGCTTCGGCTAATCCGGCGACACCGGCTTCGGCAACTCCTGCGCCGGTGGAGTTTAAGACCGCAGGGCAGGCGATGCAGCCGCCGATCCTGTCGCCCTCAACGATCGCCAGACAGACAGCTCCTTCAGCTGCAGCTGCTCCTGTCTCTGCAACTGCGGCTGCTCCTGTCTCTGCAACTGCAGCTGCTCCTGCAACACAGGCGGTCCCGATGTCCCAGCCGATCCTGACTCCTCAGATGATGTCTCCGGCCACACCGGCATCTCCGGCGCCGGGGCTCGCATCAGCGGTTTCTCAGAACGATAAGGCTGTAAAGAAGCAGGAAAAAGCAGCGAAGAAGCAAGCGAAGAAAGAGATGAAACTTGCCAAGAAGCAGGGCCAGGCGTCCTCTGCAGTCGGGGCGCCTGCTGCCATCTCGCCTTCCGCCGGAAAAAGACGCGTCGCGGCAGCGGCAGTTGCTTTCTGCCTCCTTGGCGCGGGGCTTGGTGTGTGCGGCACGATTGCATATGGGATGCGCTGGGCGGAAGAAGTGAAGTCTGATGCTGTAAGCGAAGCGAAAAAAGCCTCCAAGAGCAGCAGCAAGTCTGCCATCTCCAAAAACAAATCCGGCAGTTCCTCCACCGTTCTTCAGGGGGATCGGGATTACACCGTACTCAATACCGGCGTCGTCGATACCAGTGAAGAGCATACCGCCGCGGAGATCTATGCCGCCAATGTTAACTCGACTGTCGGCATCTCGACCTCGATCGACTATAACTACTACGGCAGCAAAACCACTGCTGCGGTGTCCGGATCCGGCTTCATCCTGACCGATGACGGATATATCGTGACAAATTACCACGTCATTCAGGACGCAAAAGAAGTCAAAGTCACGACCTTCGATAACAAGTCATATCCGGCGGAGATCATCGGATATGACGAGGATAACGATATTGCCGTACTGAAGATCGATGCCCAGGGGCTCACCCCGGTCATTCTCGGTGACTCCGACTCGATGAATGTCGGCGACGATGTCGTCGCGATCGGCAATCCTCTCGGTGAACTTTCTTTCTCCCTCACCAAGGGCTGCATCAGCGCACTCAACCGTACGATCACGATCGATAATAAACCGATGACGCTGATCCAGACCGACTGCGCCATCAACTCCGGAAACTCCGGCGGTGCGCTCTTTAATATGTATGGCGAAGTCATCGGTATCACCAATGCGAAGTATTCCAATAACGGCGGTACTGATGCATCGATCGAGAGTATTGGATTTGCGATCCCGATCAACACTGTTCGCGGCATGATCGAGAGCATCATCGAAAAGGGGTATGTTTCCAAGCCGTATATCGGCGTTTATGCGGAAACCGTCACTCCGAATACAGATTACAAGGCTACCTCCGGTATCGGTATCCATGACATTATCCCGGGAAGCCCGGCAGAGAGAGCCAAGCTGAAGAAGGGCGATGTCATTATCAAGATCGATGGTCAGTATGTAACAGATATTGCGGAACTGAAGTCCAATATTGCCCGCGCCGGCATCGGTGGGAAGCTGGAGCTGACGATCCTCCGCGATGGAAAAGAGATAACCGTTGAGGTAGATGTCGAGGAGAATAAGACCTCCTGATCACCGGCATTCCGAAGGAAACAACCGGCATTCCGAAGGAAACAACCGGCAATTCGGATGAAAGCAACCGGCAATTCGGATGAAAGTAATCGGATATTTCTAATCAGATTAGCAGGAATTCAGATAGTACCTCTAAAAAAGATCCCGGGGATCAGATGATCACCGGGATTTTTTCTGAATAAAAACCAAGTTCATCTTTCCCAATGCGGAGCACGAACGGGAAAATGTCCTTCTCGATACACATGTAGTAGTCCTTCGTGGGAAAATGCTCCGCCATCGCCGGATCGAAGAACCGCTTACCGTCTAAGTTTTTCAGATCCTGCCGCCTCTGCTCGAAGGCCGCCGGGATCTCTTTTTGATATATGAGTGCCTGCATATATTCGGCGCAGAGTTCATCTTCGGCCGCACGGACTTTTCCGGAAGTGCCCATAGCAACGAGAGAAACGGGAATCCCCTCCTTCTCCGCCCGAGCACGGGCATACTCAGCAACGGCACGTGCATTGACCAGGCTCCCCGTAAGGATCTCCGTGGCACCTTCCGCATTCACGATGCCCTGTGTCCCGGCACTGGTCGTATGGACCACGACACGGCCCCGGATCTTATCTTTCTGTGCTTCCACCTGGGAAGGAGAATTCCCGAAATCGAAACCATCGACCCGGATTCCATTGCGCTCGCCGATCAGGACCGAGTTCGGGATCTTTCCGGCAAGCGCTCTAGCCTCTTCGATCGAACCCGCGGGGCGCACGATTGCCGCACCCAATTCATATAAGTAACACTCAAGCGAGAATGCGCGGAATACATCGATGATCACCGTCAGCCCGGTTGCCTCCCTGGCCCCGGAAAGGAGATGCAATATCTTGCAGTTAATCATATCTTCGTCCCTCATCTTCTCTCATCCTCCCTCGTCGTCCCTAAAGTCCCCTTCAGTTCCCCTTTTAGATCTCCTCAATGTAGTAGAGGACTGACCGGAAATCACCGTTCATGCAGGGAATAGTAAGACCTGCATTCATCAGCGTGCTGCCATATGCTTCCGCGACCACCTCCGGCTGTTCCTCCGGATCTTCGGCCCAGGTGACACGATACCGCTTTTCCCCGTCCAGTCCTTTCAGATGGATAAAGCGGTTCGGCGTGCAGGGCCGGTTGATCACATGGATAAACGTCAGGAGCATCTCCGACTTATCCTTCGATACCACGCCGTAGCAGTCATAGGCTCCATTGTCACGGACAGACGCGATCCGGTAATAGTCACCGTTTCTGATAAGGTCATTATACCGATGGAAAAGCACTGTCTGCCTTTTTATCTCTGTCAGGTCTTCTTCGGAAAGCTTCGTGATATCCAGTTCGTAGCCGAATGTCCCGGCAAGCGCGACGTGCCCTCTGGTCATAAACGGGACATTCCTTCCCGTTACATGGTTCGGGCAGATCGACACATGTGCGCCGAGAGAAGATAGCGGATAGAGCGTGGCCGCTCCCTCCTGGATGCGGATACGCTCATAGGCATCCGTATCGTCAGAGGTCCAGATCTGCGGACTGTAATAGAGCATACCGGGGTCAAATCTCGCGCCGCCGCTGCTGCAGTTCTCTAAGAGCAGATCCGGGAAAGCAGTAAGCAGCCTCTCCTGAAGGTCATACACACCAAGCACGAAGCGGTGCAGGAGTTCTCCCTGCCGTTCGGCCGGAAGAGCAGCGCTGTATAGGTCAGAAAGCTGGCGGTTCATATCCCACTTCACATAGGCAACATCCGCCTCCCGGATAATATCGGAGACCGCCGAAAACAGATAGTCTCTTACATCTTCTCTCGAAACATCCAGCACAAGCTGGTTTCTGCTTCTGGAAGGCTCGATCCCGGGGATCATGATCGCCCAGTCCGGGTGCGCGCGGTACAGATCCGAATCCGGAGACACCATCTCCGGCTCGAACCAGACGCCAAGCTTCAAGCCGATCTCTTTCAGCTTCGAAGAAAGCACAGAAAGCCCGCCCGGGAGTTTCTCCTCATTCACTGTCCAGTCACCGAGACTGGTGTTATCGTCATTTCTCTTACCGAACCAGCCGTCATCGACGACCAGCATCTCGATACCGCAGTCCTTCGCCTGTCTTGCGATTCTTAGAAGTTTCTCCGTATTAAAGTCGAAATACGTCGCTTCCCAGTTGTTGATCAGGATCGGACGCTTCTGCTCCTTATATTTCCCGCGGATCAGGTGTCTTCTGTAAAGATCATGGAAGCTCCGGCTCATCCTGCCGAGGCCATGATCCGAATATGTCATCACCACTTCCGGCGCATAGAAAGTCTCTCCCGGCATCAGGACCCAGGAAAACTCCTCCGGATGGATGCCCACCGAGACGCGGATGTCCTCGTTCGGACACTTCTCGACCATCGAGCTGAAATTACCGGAATAGAGGAACTGCAGGCCATAGACCTCTCCCTCTTCCTGTGTGATCCCCGGAGATACGATCCCGAGGAAGCTCTGCGCGCGGTTGCCGGTCTTGCCGCATATCGAAGATACGCCGATCCTTCCGAAGGGGATCGGATCGATCTGTCGGGTAAACTCCCTGGCCCATGTGCCATGGAAAGTCAAAAGTTCAAAGGGCCTTCCCTGCATATCCCGTCCGGGCATATCCATCGCCGCGGAGAGCACTCGCTGGAGCACCATCTTCCCGTCCCCGCCGTTTCTCACCTCGACGCGTCTTGCGATAACATCTTCTTCGTAAAAAGCACTGTAAAAGAGGGATACTTCCACATCCGTGTCCGGATCGGCAAGGTCGATCCGAAGCGTCCCCACGTCTCCCTCCGCCGCGTAGGTGGAAGGAAGCCCCGGGACGGGTGCTTTTGAAGAAGAGATCTCATAACCGCGGAAAAGAGGACAGACACGTGTTGTCCCGTCCTCATACTGTACCTTCAGCGCGCCCTCACGTGAATCTCCCGCACCCCAGCCCGGATACTCGAACCGGAATCCGTCCATGAAGATGACCATCTCGCGGTCTGTCCTGGATATCCGGCCCTCCGGCGCAAAGGCGGAACGATAGGTGATATCATCTTCGATTATTCGCGGGCCATAATAGAAATGACCTAAGAATAGGCCATCTCTTACTCCAAGCATATAGCTGGTATTCTTTGTATCGATGCGGAAAGTATCTTCGCTTACAGAAATATTAAACTGCGTTCTTTTCATCCTCGAGTTTTCCATTTATGAACTTATCATTGATCCTGTCCATGTCCAGGCAGAACGGCATCGCATTGCTCAGGCGCCAGCTGGAACCGGAGCGTGCCATCGTCATCTGGCATGCATAGGAATTCGTGGTCGTATCAAAATGTAGCGTGATACGGTATTCGATCTGTGTCTCATATGTCTGGGGGTCGGTATAGACCGTAGCGAGCTGAATATCCGCTTCTTTATAAAGACGGGTATCCATCTTCGTGATGATCGGCTCGATCTTATCGCGCTCGTCACTCTTGATATATTTTCTGACTGAATCATAGTCCGCGATAAAGATCCTGCGGATCAGATAATAACTGAGTTCCTGCGCCTCCGCCTGATACTCTTCCCTGCTCTTCTCCTCACCCTTCATGAAGGGCAGTTTACCGTTACAGCCGCACATGCAGGCGGTCAATGCTATCAGAAGAAGGATCGCTATGGAACGGATTACTTTATTTGAAGTTTTCATCTTTCCTCCAGCTTGTTTCTAACGCCCAATTTGTCAACAACATTTTACCCTAGACTAGATTATACACTATAGAATATGTCCATTAAACCCCACAAAGTCGAAACTATTGTAAAAAAAGTGTTGACAAAGGTTTTTCCGAGGATTATTATCACCTCATGAAAAAGCTATGACGAAGAAGGTCGTGACCATTTCGCCTCACAGAGAGCCGGCGCACTGCTGAAAGCCGGTATCCGGGATGATCCATATGACTATCGCTTCCGAGCCGGTACACCGAATAAGAAGGTCCGAGTGCTTTTCGAGAAGAACGAAGACTGAACTTGAGTAGACTGTACACGTAAGAGCCGCGTTAAGGCGAAGGGTTTGATTGAACCTATTAAGTGGCGATAGTATTTCGCAAATTGAGTGGTACCGCGGTAAATAGCCGTCTCAATGTCCGAAGGTGGACGTTGGGGCGTTTTTTATTGTCTCAGAAGCGAAGGAAAGACGCAGCTTGTAGGGAGCTTATGGAGGAATTGGAAAAATGAGCGAACTAGAAAAGAATGAAACATTACTAAGAAACGGCGACCAGGGCGGTCTCCTCGAGCAGAAGATCTCTGAAGTAGCCAGCCGAATCAAGGCACTGCGTCTGGACATGGGACTCTCCACTAAGGACATGGCCGAAAAGGTCGAGATCACTGAGGAAGAGTACGTCAAATATGAAGAAGGTCAGGAAGACTTCAGCTTCACCTTCGTTTATAAAGTCGCAAATCTCTGCGGCGTCGAGATCTCCGAGCTGATGGAAGGTACGACACCGGCTCTTCGCGAATATGCCGTAACCAGAAAAGGCGAGGGTCTCCCGATCACCCGCCGCGCCGGATATAAGTACATGCGTCTGGGACACCTCTTCAGAAACAAACTGTGTGAACCATTTGAGGTCACTATCCCGTATTCCGAGGAAGCCCTGAACCCGCCGTACAAACTTGTCACCCACTCCGGTCAGGAACTGAACATCGTCACCAAGGGCTGCCTGAAGGTCATGCTCCGTGACCACTCCGAGATCCTGTATCCCGGTGACTCCATCTTCTTCGACAGTAGAACACCGCATAACGAGTATGCGATCGGCGGCGAGGACTGCACCTTCTACGCCATCGTCTTAAATCCGGAGAAGTGGACACAGGGCGCGACCTACGAGAAGACCGTTCAGACCTCCTACGTAGAAGATAACAAGACCAACTTCGATCTGGCTGCCGTTAAGGATCCGATCTACAGAAAGTATGTAACGGATACTCTGGATGCAAACAATAAACTGACATCCATCACCTACACACCGGAAGCAGATAAGTTCAACTTCGCTTTCGACCTCGTCGATGCGATGGCGGAGAAAGACCCGAACAAGACATCAATGATGTGGGTCGCAAAAGACGGTAAGACCGATCACCGCTTCACTTTCGAAGAGATGAAGAAATACACCTCGATGACGGCGAACTACTTCGAGAGTCTCGGCATCAAGCACGGCGACCGTGTCATGCTCGTACTGAAGCGTCACTACCAGTTCTGGTTCTCGATCCTCGCACTTCATAAAATCGGTGCGATTGCGATCCCGGCCACAAACCTTCTTAAGGAACACGACTTCGACTACCGCTTCAAGTCCGCTGGCGTATCCGCGATCGTCGTCACCGGTAACGGCGATACCGCACTCGAGGCACAGAAGGCTGCCGAGAAAGCAGGTCTGGACATCACGTTCATCATGGCAAACGGCGCAGATGACGAAGCAGGTATCAATTTCCTCAAGGTCCTCGAAGGAAAGGCTTCTGTCGATGAAGCAGGACTGAAGAGCGAAGCAGTGCTTTTCACAGAGGGCGGAAACGGATTCCTCCCGATGGAGGGCATGAGCTCCAAGTGGCATAACTTCAACTACGAGATGCCTGCTTTCAGTGGCGAGTTCGCCCGTCCGGCAAATGCCACACAGGGCAACGATCCGATGGTCATGTTCTTCACTTCCGGTACGACCGGTTATCCGAAGATCGCCGCGCACTCCCACAAGTATTCTCTCGGTCATTTCGCGACAGCGAAGTACTGGCACAACGTCGATCCGAACGGCCTGCACTTCACGATCTCCGATACCGGCTGGGGTAAATCTCTCTGGGGCAAGCTCTACGGACAGTGGCTCTGCGAGGCTCCGACCTTCACCTTCGACTTCGACAGATTCCATGCCAATGAGATCCTGCCGATGTTTGCCAAGTATCACGTAACGACATTCTGCGCACCGCCGACCATGTACCGCTTCCTCGTTAAGGAAGATCTGTCTCTGTACGATCTGACTTCCCTGAAGTATGCGACCGTTGCCGGTGAGGCTCTGAACCCTGAGGTATTCAACCAGTTCATGAGAGCCACGGGTATCCGCCTGATGGAGGGCTTCGGCCAGACCGAGACTTCCCTCGTTATCGGTAACCTCGTCGGATCCGCGATCCGTCTCGGCTCCATGGGTAAGGCCGTTACTCCATATGATGTGCATATCCTCGACGAGGACGGCAATGACTGCCCTCCGGGTACAACAGGCGAGATCTGCATCAAGACGAGCGAAGTCGTTCCGTGCGGACTCTACCTCGGCTACTATCAGAATGAGGAAAAGACCCGTGAATCCTGGCACGACGGCTTCTTCCACACCGGTGATACCGCGTGGAAGGACGAGGATGGCTACATCTGGTATGTCGGTCGTGTCGACGATGTTATTAAATCTTCCGGATACCGTATCGGACCTTTCGAGATCGAGAGCGTCATCATGGAACTGCCGTACGTACTCGAGTGCGCTGTCACCGGTACACCCGACCCGCAGGGCGTCCGCGGCATCGTCGTAAAGGCTACGATCGTACTCGTTCCGGGACGCGCCGAGCCGACTGAGGAACTTAAAAAAGAGATCCAGGAATACGTCAAGACCAACACCGCGCCGTACAAGTACCCGCGTGTCGTCGAGTTCGTGACTGAGCTGCCGAAGACCATCTCCGGTAAGATCAAGAGAAACGTCATCAGAAACGGCAAGGATTCGTAATACAGGACGTAATACAAGACGTAATACAAGATGTAATACAGGATGTAATACAGGACGTAATACAGGACGTAATACAGGATTTCTGATACAGTGTAAGCTCCCTGATACGGGATAAATAGCAACATAGGATCTGTAAGTGCTTTTTTACAGAATAGATCCTATCAAAAAGTAGCTTCCATAGGATCAAATCGCTCATTTGAGTGGTTTGATCCTATTTTATTGGAAAGAGGATAGGATCTTTTCCGTGAAAAACTCACAATGATCCTATCTCTTAGAAATCATGGTAGGATTAGAAACCTATTTCGTGATAAAAGATCCTATCTGCACTCGGAAAAGATAGGATCGGAAAGTGCTTTTCGAACAGAATGATCCTATCAGGGCTAAAATATCTAGGATGAAACAGTGCTTTTCGAACAGAATGATCCTATCAGGGCAATAAAATGCGCAGGGCAAACAGTGATTTCCCGGATTATTGATCGAAAAGCACCCGTCCGGGTTACGAATTCGTGGTTTCGGCCGGCTCGGTACCCTCGGGATTGTCCGGATCCAGATTCTTCTCCGCGGCGGAGAAGCCTCGCGGCAGCCATACTTCGCCGCTTTCCGCGCCAATCTGGTCAACGGAAGCATAGTAAGGCATCGGAAGACGGCCGAAAAAAGACGCCTTGCCCGTCAGGATATCGGACACGGCGTTGCCGCCTTCGGATCCCGGCAGATAGCACATGACGACCTCGTCCCAGTCAGATACATAATCGGAGATCAGGACATTTCTTCCGGCAACGATCAGCGTGATGACCGGCTTCAGCTCGGTCTGCTGGCTCTTTTTCTTGCCTTCATTGCTCTTCTTATACTCAGCGATCTTCTCGATCGCTTCCTTATTTCCGTCGAGTGCCAGAGATCCGGTGATCGAAAGATCTTCGGTATCTCCCTGCATCTCCGCATAGGGCTTCTCACCAATGCAGAGGAGGATCACGTCGCAGTTCTCCATCTCCGCCGGATCGGTAACGATCTCAAATCCGATCTCGGAAGCGGAAGCCTGCAGTGCTTCGAGGATCGACGGACCCTCTGCACACCAGCGTCCGGTATCCGCGTCCGCATCCAGGCCGCCCTGCCACAGGTAGGTCCAGCCGCCGCAGAGAACTCCGGTATCATCCGCCGCAGGTCCCATAACGAAGACCTTCATGCCGGCCTGAAGCGTGATCGGACCATCTTCCGGAAGTACCAGCGGGACCATCGACTCCGCCGCCAGCTTTCTCGCAACAGAGTGCGCATGCTCGCTGTTCCAGTCATAGGACGGCACACGGTTCTCCTGGAAAGGATCCTCGAAGAGTCCGCAATCCATCTTCATCTGGAGGATCCTTGTAACTGCTTCATCGATACGCTCCATCGGAATCGATCCCTCATTGACCGCTTCGATGATGTAATCTCTTGTTTCCGCATAGTGGTCGCCCTCCATGAGCATATCCACACCGGAATTGACGCAGAGGATGACATTTGCCTTATCATCCGCGCCGGAACACTTATGCAGTGACTCCCAGTCGGAAATGATGACGCCCTTAAATCCAAGCTCATTCCGGAGTTTGTCGATAAATTCTTTATTCTCGTGCATCTTCACGCCATTGATCGAAGAGTGTGACAGCATGATCGTCGGAACCCCGGCATCGATCAGATCCTTATAGACTTTCAGGCACTTCTGGATCTGCTCGTCTGTCATCTTCGCGTCCCCGCGGTCGATCAGGAAATCCCCTTCACCGGTTCCAAAGACGGCATATCCGTCACCGATGAAGTGCTTCGGGCACGGCAGTACGTTCTGTGACAGCAGGCCCTTCGTGTATGCGAGCGCGTGCTTACCGACAAGTGCTTCATCATCGGAATAAGACTCATAGGTGCGGCCCCATCTCGGATCCTGGGCGGATGCCACGCACGGCGAGAACGTCCAGAGGAATCCACAGTGCTGCATATCCGAGCCGGTAAGGACGCCCATCTCAAACGACAGCGACTCATCATCAGCTGCGCCGACATTGATATTCTGCGGGAAAATCACTGACCCCCGGGCTTCCAGTACGCCGTGGGTACAGTCGTTAGCATAGATCATCGGGATACGTGTGTCGGAAAGGAGTGCCGCATCCTGATATCTCGAGACCACTTCCGACCACTCATCCTGCGGGAGTGCCGGCCACTCCGGATAATGTGAAAGCACTGATCCGTAGCAGTTCTTCTGCATCTCATCGAGAGGCATGTTATAGTTTGCGCCCTGCACCATCTGATCCGCTTTTTCTTCCACAGTCAGAAGCGCACAGATCTCTTCCGCCGTCAGATCTTCAAACTTCGGGTTGATACAGTGATATGGCGGGAGCGTCTCCTCGGTCTCTGTCGGCTCAGTCTCGACCGATGTCTCTGTCGGTCTCGGAAGATCCGATGGTGTCGTCTCGACGTGTTTTTGCGGAGCATTGCAGGATGTGAGCATAAGGCTCAGCATCGTCATCAGACAGATCGTCTTTATGGTTCGGTTTTTCATTGTCTCTTCTTCCTATGTTTCTCGTTTCTATATTACGGGTATTCTAGCATAAAATCACTTGTTATAGTACGGATCCTTCAGGCGCTCCCGCATCTTCTCCTCCGGCATCGGACGGTCGTAGTAATAACCCTGGATGACCTCCGTGCCAAACGACTGAAGTTTCTTGACCTGAGCTTCCTGCTCGACACCTTCTGCCACGATCTTCAGCCCGATCGACAGTGCCATCTTGATGATGTGATCGAGGATCGTCAGATCTTTATTCTGGTCATGGTCGATGAATCCCTTGTCGATCTTGACGGTATCAAAGGAGATCTCGCGAAGGACCGCCATCGAGGAATTCGCAGAACCGAAATCATCGATCGAGGAACTGAAACCGAGCTTATGCAGTTCGTCCACAAAAGCTTTCATGACACTCAGCGGGAATTCATCCACCGTCTCCGTGAGCTCGATCTCGATAAGGTTTTTCGGGATCCCGCTTTCGGTAACGACCCGGTCGATCTTCTCTGCCAGATCCGGATCCGCCAGATTTCTTCTGGAGAAATTAATAGATACCGGCGGGATGGTAAGCCCGTCTTCCATCCATTTCGAGATATCCTTACAGATCCTGCGGAGCATATACATATCCAGATCGCAGATCGACTCATTTCTCTCCATTACCTGGATAAATTCACCCGGACAGATAAGATCTCCCTTATGCTGCCATCTTGCCAGTGCCTCGGCACCACAGAGCTCGCCGGTACGGCTGTTGACCTTCGGCTGGTAGTACGGCAGGAATTCACCCTCTTCCAGTGCTTTTCGGATCTCCTTCTCGAAGCGGATCTTCTCTTCGATCGTATCCATCAGGTCCTTGGTCATATAGACCACCGAATGATCCAATGCAGAATGTGATGCATGATCGAGTGCCGCGGCTGCGTAGTTGATAACATCTTCGCTGCTGACATCGGCATTTTCGATCTCATAGATACCGGCCCTTACCGACAGATGGACGTCGCAATCTTTTCCCGTATCATCGGTAAACTCCACACGGAGATCAGAGAGTTTTTTCAGGATAGAATCGATGTTTTTCTTATGCACGACCGCGATAAACTGGTCGCCACGCTGATGCCCGAGGAATTCGTCCGGAGCGAGTTCTTTTGAGAAAGACCCGGCAAAGATCGCGAGCACGCGGTTACCGGTATTGGCGCCGTACTTCCGGTTGATGGAAGAAAACCGCGAGATGTCAAAGTAGATCGCCGCATAATCCAGGATCTCTTTCTTCGCCTTACGGGCACGGATCCACTCGATACAGCTGTGCTCGTTGGCAAGTCCGGTGCGGATATCCGTGCGCTCTGCGATCCTGATCTGCTGGTTCTGATAGATGATATTCTCGATGAAGATGATATTGACTGCCAGTGCGATGCCGATGTCCATGTAGGCAAAGCCGTAGAAGAAATACTGGACCAGGAATCCGGCCACCGGCAGGACGATAAAGGAGAGCAGCACGAGGAAACGGTATTTCGTCGTCTTATTTCTGTACTGGAGAAGGATCGACAGCAGAAGCAGCATGCCGAGGATCGGGAATGCCACAGACAGCGGGAAAAGATCTTCACGGTGATAGGTATTCGTCTCGTCGATCGTGTAATAGAGACCCGTGAACTGGGAAATGACGACCATCACCATGCCTGCGGCCGAAAGCAGGACGATAAGGATAGATCTCCACCGGCAGGGCTGGTCTTTCTTCAGGCTGAACCCGCCGAAAAGCACTATCGAAATATATGTCAGGATTCCGATAAGGAACAGGTCACAAAGCAGGAAAAGCGTAATATTCGCGATCTGCATCACGACGGAGGCCGCACCACCGGACCTTCCCTGGCAGATATAAAAAAGGAAATCGGAAAGGAGCAGAAATCCCGCCATGATGGAGAGATCCGTAACTGCAATCTTTGCCTGCCTGTCACGGCTGTTTTTCATGGCGCAGAGGATCGCGGAAAGGAAACAGAAAATCGATTCAAAAAGCAGCAGCGCCACTTGAGTAGATAGAATATCTACCACAGAAAACCCTCCTTCCCGCACGTTTATCAAAAAACGCTATAAACTTGTTCTAAATCATTATACTCTTATATAAAATAACAACGCAATTTATGAATTTTAACGCTTGAAAAACTTTCTGTGAAATAAGAAAATACTATGTGGTAAGGAAATTGTCCGAATCTTCGCTGTTTTCAGCGGAAAATGACCTCTCGGACATACTAATGAAAGGATCCGGTTTCGACAACAATGGAAGACTGTCTCGTTTATTTTTTTACAGGTTTTCTCGACAGCGGAAAAACTTCGTTCATTCATTCGTGGCTTGCGGACGGAAGTTTCTCGGATAAAAAAGTCCTGGTCCTTCTGACTGAAGAAGGCGAGGTCGAGCTGCCTCCGGAAGAGGGCGCTCCCTGCAAATCTCTGAAGATCGTAAGCGCGGAGACCGATGAGGTCACCCGTGCTTTTACCCATAATCTCGACTCCCAGTATCACCCGGATGTCGTTCTCATCGAGTGGAACGGCTCGGTCTCCCCGGCGAAGTTCTTCGACGAAGTCGATGTCCCGGAGCGCTGGGCGCTGGCCGCCGCAATCACGATCGTCGACGCCTCCACCTATAACGACTACTACAGAAATATGCAGACCATCTTCGCGGACTACTACCGTTTCTGTGACAACGTTATTTTCAACCGCGTTGATCCGGAAGTAAATAACATACCTAAGCTCCGTGGTTCGGTAAAATCACTGAACCCCGCCATGAATCTGTCCTTCTTCGGTATGGACGGAAACATGATCGATATCGGGGAATTTCTCCCCTACAATCTCGACGAAGACCCCTGCGTCATCGAACCCGATGACTTCGGTCTCTTCTACACCGATGCTCTCGACAACGTCAAGAGATATAACGGAAAACGTGTCACCGTCACCGGTCAGGCAGTCCTCATGCGTGAGCACAGAAAAGAAGCTTTCGTTCTCCAGAGAAAGGCTTACACCTGCTGCGCCAATGACATCGGCATGATCTCGCTTCTCTGCCTTCACAAGGTCAGAGGCGGTTTCCCCGAGAACCAGTGGCTGAAGGTCACCGGCAAGATCGGTTTTTTCCGTGACGACTCCCAGGGCACCCCGGTCGCGATCCCGTGTCTCCAGGTGGAGAACTTCCACATCACAGACGCCCCGGATAACGACGTGATCTATTTCAGCTAAAAGAACGATGTAATTATTTCAGTTAAGACGAACAATCGCGGCGGATCCCCACTACAGAGGGTCTCCCGCAAAAGAGAAAGAAGGTAATTCATATGGCTACAAAAGTAGATATTTTTTCCGGTTTCTTAGGCGCCGGAAAAACAACTCTCATCAAGAAACTCATTTCCGATGGTTACAACGGACAGAAGCTCGTCCTCATCGAGAATGAATTCGGACAGATCGGCATCGACGGCGGATTCCTGAAAGAAGCCGGCATCGAGATCACCGAGATGAACTCCGGCTGCATCTGCTGCTCCCTCGTCGGCGACTTCGGCACCGCGCTGAAGGAAGTCATCGACAAGTTCTCTCCGGACCGTATCCTCATCGAGCCATCCGGTGTCGGCAAGCTCTCTGACGTAGTGGCTGCTGTCGAGAAGGTCGAGGGCACCGAGGTCTGCGGCACAGTTACCGTCATCGACGCCAGCAAGTGCAAGATCTACCTGAAGAACTTCAAGGAGTTCTACGAGAACCAGATCAAGTATGCCGGCACCATCATCCTGTCCCGTACCGGCAACATCGCCCAGGGCAAGCTCGATACCGCGATCGAGCTGATCCGCGAGATCAACGACCACTCCCAGATCATCACCACCCCTTGGGAGAAGCTCTCCGGCACACAGATCAGAGAAGCGATCGAGAACCCGCTCACCGCAGACGACATGGCCGCTGCACTCCTCGAAGCAGAAGAACACGAACATCACCACCATCACGACCACGGCCCGGACTGCACCTGCGGCTGCCACGACCATGACCATGATCATGAGCATGAACACGATGATGACGAGCATGACCATGAGCATCATCACCACGATCACGATGAGCACGAACATCATCACGACCACGACGAACACGATCATGACCATCACCACCACGACCATGAGGGTCATCACCACGCTGACGAAGTCTTCGATTCCGTCGGCTTTGAGACCTCGAAGTCCTTCTCCGAGGCTGCGATCAAGGCTGCCCTCGAAGAGCTCGACAGCGGCGACTTCGGCATGATCCTCCGCGCCAAGGGCATCGTTGCCGGCGAAGACGGCAACTGGATCCACTTCGACTACGTTCCGGGCGAAGCTGACGTAAGAAACGGCGGCGCCGACGTCACCGGCAAGCTCTGCGTCATCGGCTCCAAAGTCGATAAAGACGCGGTAAAAGCGCTTTTCGGACTGTAAGAACCACCTTGGCTCCATGCCGCCCGTGCCGCTCGCATCGGCCGCACCGGCCACGCAGCCATTCCGGCCGGATCACCAGCCTAAACAGAAATTCCGACTCCGCTTCCCACATCCGGGCAGCGGAGTTTTCTTTTCCGCTTTCCTGCCAGCACCTCTTTTGCCGAAGAAAAAACCACGTCCTGAAATCCGATGTATGACTTTTTCGCGGAAATTCAAATTCCGGCAAATACCGTAGAGATTCTTAAATTTTCGATTTCACCCGTAAAAAAACGCCGCACCTGGCCGCATTTTCATTGCTAATGAGAAAAAAGCACTTTTCACCCGTAAAAAGTGCTTTTCGAGCATGGAAAAACCGAT
>OCTX012167098.1_pt1 | contig 26042 bp, 19 predicted proteins | sample 1539691 | NCBI WGS metagenome assembly OCTX01 (sample SAMN02144231, study PRJEB22623) | gut metagenome | biome: sheep rumen | host: Ovis aries | place: New Zealand
CCTGCAGCTGCCGCTCGTCATCGGCATTGCCCGTCTCAAGCAGGTCGAGCAGCGGCTTGTCGTATTCGTCGATGAGCACCACCACTTTACGCTCCGTCTGCTGGTGCACCCCCTCAATCAGGTTGCGGAAGCGCTGCGCCAGGTCGTCTTTCACCATGGGCTCCACGCCGTATTTCGATTCATATTTCTGCAGCTCGCTCGCTATGTATTTTTGGAGGGCGTTTTCCGCTTTCCAGAAGATGGCGTTGAAGTCGAGGTGCAGCACAGGGTGCTGGTGCCACTCCGTCTCTAATTCCATGATGCGCAGCCCCTCGAAGAGGTCGCGGCGGCCCTGGAAGTAATACTTCAGTGTGCTCACCAGCAGGCTCTTGCCAAAACGGCGCGGACGGCTGAGGAAGTAGACGTGGCCTCGCGTCAGCTTGAAGATGATGTCAGTCTTGTCCACATAGACGAATCCGCCCTGGCGGAGCGTCTCGAAATCTTGTATTCCTATGGGGTATTTCATCATACGGTTGCTATTGTGCTGCAAAGTTACAATAAAAAAACGAGACCACCAACAATTGTGGTCTCGTTTTTTCGTGGCCTCGCCATTCGTCGGCCTTTTCGTGGCCTCGCCATCTGCCCCGTCTTCTGTCGACGGTGGCCTACCGATGGCGGCCCGTATGCCGGTTACCTGACAACGACCTTCCGTCCGCCGGCGATGTAGATGCCTGCGGGCAACCCCTTCAGGCTCGTGACACCACGTTTGACCACCTGTCCGCTGACGGTGTAGACGTCGAAGGGCTCACCCTCCGCGCTGCCGCTTACATCATCGATGTGACTGCTGTAAGTATTTAACGTGAAATAGCCGCCAAAGAACTTGTTGCCGTCCATCTTGGCAGCATAGGAGTTATAATATTCGGTAGGTACTTCGAGCGTAGCGGGGTTAGAGTTGGTGCCAACATTGTCAAATAGATTGCTGTGGATAGATGCAGGAACATCTCCAGTAAATACAATTTTTGTGATGCTTTTCCTAAAAGTATTGTCGATTGCTGTCGATTGTGAAGTCAAGAATTGTTCACCTAATATGACAGTCATTAGTTTTGTACAATCAACAAACAAGTATTTCATGTTTGTTACATTTTTTGTTTCAAAACTGCTCAAGTCAATTTGGGTAAGTTCCTTGCATCCAGCAAACATTCCTTGCATATTGGTTACCTTTTTTGTATCAAAGGTGTGCACATCAAGATTAGAAAGCTTTGAACAATTAGAGAACATTCCGTACATATCGGTAACTTCGCAAGTGTTAAGGTATTCTATTCCCTGTATTTCTTTCACGTTACTCATATCAATAAACCAACGTGCTGTTTTATCTGGATGCACATTTTTGAATGATGGTTCAAAGACAATTTTTGTGCTCCACCTTGCATTAGTCTCTCTCCAGGGGTAATAGCCGTCTTCTGAGGTGACCAATTCATAAATCTCCCCACCCTTCAATTGTTTATTGCTATCATAACAGAACGTCAGTGTGCCATTGTCGTAGACAGCATAGGCTTCTTGTGTGCTATCTTCAGGTTCCACGCTGCCTATTTCCACTTTTGCCTTGGCTGCGTTGGCAATGGTTCCATCAGCATTCAAAACAATAGCCACCACGTATATTTGGTCTTGGTTAATAGCCTCGGCCAATTCGCCGGTGGTGGGCAGCGAAAGGATGTAACGGTTCTTTTTCTTTTCACCTGCAACAAAGTTGCCAACGTATGACGCTGCTTTGTTAACATACCCATTGTACGAACTTGCTATCATAACATCATTATAGGTGACATCTGTCATGGGGTTTGGAGCTTCTACATAGGGTTTAAGATTTGGATCGCTTGAGTAGCTGGTGATATGTGAGAAACCATTTGCTTGATACCAGGCTGAGCCAGAATGTTTCACACCATCTGCAACCAACACATAAGCTACACTAAAGCCATCACCACCACCCAGGAACTCCGTTTCGCTGGTAGCTATAACCTGTGTTTTGTCTTCATTCCATACTCCTTTTACTGTAACATCAACATTAGTAGATACTTGAAGGGCTGCATCAATCAAATTGATACCATCTGATCCGAATGTGTCGTTATATGGATCAAGGAAATTATCAGTCCTGTCTATCATGCATGCAGGTAGTTGACTGAAACTGATAGGATATGATTTAATATCCATCGGATCGATACCACTGGTGGTACTATAGGAGTTGTGAATGGCAATGCCGATAAACCGGTCTCCATATTTTTCCTTGGCTAGCTTCATGGCAACCATGCCACGCGGACACCACGTACACCACGTACCAGTGAGTTCCTCCATGACCGTGCGGCGTACAACACGCTTGCCTAGGTTCATAAATTGTTGAGTGATGGTTTTGTTAGGCGAGGTATTTGCCTTTCCATTCACTTTGTCAATGGTAATGCTTACAGAATAATATTGATTAGGTTCTTCGGGGCCGGTGATTTCTATGTTTGTTTTACAATGCTGGTTTCGTCCACTAAATAATTCTATGTCAAGGTGGCGGGATTCTGTTTTTCCTTTGACATTAACAGTGTAGTCAATACTATTTATCTTTTCCGTTCCTTCATTGAATAGTGATATCACGAACATACTGCTTTCTTGAGGGTATGTGAAAGGTTGTGTTGTCTCACTGAAATGGGCAGCTGTCGAAGGTATATGGTGGTTCGATACGCGTATTTGAAGGGGTAGATGATAATTACCATATTCTTGTTTCCAGCTTCCCGCTTTGTTCCGGCGATAATGATAGTATCCTTCTTCTGTATCCCTCCAGTAGTTCATCACAGGATTGCCAGGAACAGTATAGCCCACATAAATGCCTTTTTCTGTGATGGTGTAGGGTTCAGATAATACATATTCTTTATAATGGCTGATGTCTAAATCGTGCATTGGTAGAACCCTTGTTTTTGTGGCATCGCCAAGAGATTCAGCTAACCATACTGTTCCTTGTTCCATTGCTGATATACTTTCTTCGTTAGACGGGACTCGGATAGCGGTAATTTTTGACCCTATTAGCATTTCATCTCCAGGAATGAATAGGGCTGCTTCATAGTTGTCGGGAGTTCCCCCCATAGGCGAACTTTGAACCAGCCAGAAGTTATATTCATTAGCAGCATAGTCGCCCCAGATATCTCCCTCTCCTTCTTGTTGGCCTGGATCTGGAATGGCTTCACCATACTCAACAACATGCTGAAATTGTTTCCATCCATCAGTAGCTGCGAAAAATGAAGCTGAACCAGTTGGTACATAGAGTGTTGCACTAAGATAAGTTTCATTGGCAAAAGCATCTTCCGGTAGTGTGGTATTAAATAATCCTTGTGAATGATAACTGATGATGATTTCTTTCAGGTTGTTGTTGGTATAGAATGCTTTACTGCCAATGGTGGAAACTCGTGTTGAAAAAGAAACTTTTTCTAATTGTTTGCAATCGCGGAAGGCATTCACTTTAATTGACTGAACAGAAGATGGAATCTTGATTTCTTTTATACATGCTTTTGTTATAAACATGCTGGGAATGCTTGTTATGCCTTCAGATAATTCAACATTACTTAGCATTGGACAATTCTGGAATGCGAGGCCAGGAAGGGCTGCAGTTGTGTTCCATATTACGGTGGAAAGGTTTTTGCTGGATGAAGCAAAGTTTGATTCTACTTTTTTTATCGTGTTTGGCAGGGTTATTTTGGTCAAATTGCAATTTTCGAAAGCAAAAGTTCGCAGATATAGTATGTTAGATGGAATGGCAAATTCGCCTTCTCTGCCAGCGGGAAAACAATGTAGGGACTGTCCGTTTTTGCTGACTAAGACACCATCCTGGCTTTTAAACGCACGATTATCCTCGTCAACTACAATTTGTTGCAGGTTAGGTGCACTTAAAGCCCCATCTGCTATATTTGTCACATTGGAAGGGATATGTATTTCCGTTAGCATCGAGCATTCGCTAAATGAAGAACTGCCAATGGTCTCAATAGTTTCAGGAAGAGTAATTTTCGTTATTTTTCTGCATAGAGCTAAAGCCGATGTTCCAAGAGAAACAACTTTGTATCCTTTTACTTGCGATGGAATAGTAATACATCCTTCAGTATTCATATCAATAGCAGGTGTCCAAGCTCTACCTTCTCCTACTTGGCAAATTCTCTCTTCGGCACTTATTACCTTGAAGGTCATTTCTATGCCTTCAGGTGTCAATTCTTTTATGATTTCGCCTGTGGCTGGCTCCTCAGGAATTATTCCTGTTGTTTTCTGAATGCCAACAATTGCTTCTTGGTTGTCAGAAAAACCTTCATTTGAGGTGTTTGTTTTGTCATAAGGGTCTAAAACCGTAAGGAGGAAATAACCGTTCTTATCTCCATTCCATCCCCAGTTAATGTGAAAATAGTCATCCTTGTCATATCCATCAACCACAAAGGCATGACCACCATAGCGGACGGATTGTCCCCCGTATAATACGGGACGTTGTTGGGTCAATTCGTTATAAATAAGTTGATTCCAACGTTCAAGGCCATAGTCTGCATGTTTGATACAAATGGTTGTGTAAGAATCGTAATCAAAATAGTCTTTTAAAGCTGAAGTGGCTTCACTGATGTGTCCTGTGCTTGCAGTAATACCATAGTCCATCTTTACTGCAACACCACACTTATGTATTAACGAAGCAACAGCCTGTTTCTTCAGTTGTTCATCAGTACCAAACTGGGAGTATTCAGGCAACATGTTATTCCATTCAATAGTGCCTATGGGAATGTTATCAATGTTGAGATTCAAGGTTTTTGTTGTATAGCCAGGTATTTCCTTCGTTGTCTGCTTTGGCCATTTGTGGTAATACATCACCTGGGCCATGGCAGTGGCCACGCAGCCTGTGAGGCAATGCTCATTGTTGTAAATGGGGCAAAGGTCGTTGTAGGGCGTACCTTGCCCCCACTCCGTCTCGCCTAACAGGGGGGCAATAGCAGTGCCAGTAACCACTTTTCGTACAATTCGTGCATCGGGGTGCTCCTGCAGGTAGGCTATCTGTTCGGCATAGCCGTCGATCCATGACTGGATATGCTCTGGCAGCACGTCCATGTCAAGACGGCCTTCTTGGCTGTAGCCCAGGATGGCGGGTGTGCGGTCATCGCCAGAGACGACGGCATAGCCGCCCTCCTGTGCGTTGAACACATAGAGGGCAGCTGTGTTGCTGTCTTGCCCAGGAGCCAGCCTGCGGCTCTTCTGCGGGGTGAAGGTCTTGCCCTGCATGAACTGCTGGGCCTTGAGCAGTGCCTGCTGCTCGGTGACGGGGCCTGCTGTTGCCAGCAAGGGAATGAGCAGGCAGGTAAGCAGGGTAAAGAATAGTCTTTTGTTCATATTGTAAAAATTTTTTTGTTCCGCAGGGCTTGCGGTAGTGTTATTATTAATTGTTCCCTTTCAGTGGGTGCTTGCTATCAATGAATTCAAGACAGCTTGGGGCACGCTGAAGGAGAAGAGGGACTTGCTGGCTAATGCTGAGTTGCATCGAATGTGACGGCAACAGTATAAACATAGCTGCTGGCTTCCATTTCATCAGAGTCGAAAATCTGGATAATGACAGTTCCACAAGACAAAGAGATGTCGTAGCGAGTTTCCCAAGAATCTCGATGGATGTATTTTCCTTCACCATAAATGGACTTAAGCTCTTGAACCAGTTGCTCAAATCTTTTTTTACCTTTTGCCAACGAATAATTTCTGTTTTGGTCGATAACGCGTATGGTGCCCAGTTGGTTATCGCGTGGGCTAAAGCCGACAATGACAGGGACACCGTAATAGTGTCCTTTCATGGTTGCAACATCTAATAGTTGATCTGTATCCGAAAAGCCCATACTGCGGAGCTTGTTCTTTATGAATACCAGATTGTTGCCCATAGACAGTCCCATAAATGTCAGATGGCTGTCTATGCATGTTTGTTGCCGGTTAGAAGGCTGCTCAAGTGTTGGCTCTTCTTGCTCATTAGGAATCTCCTTCTTCAAAACCACTTTGACATGTGTTTTGTTTCCCAGCATGATGAATTGTTTCTGGTAGCCAACGTAATAGACAGTGAGCGTGCTTCCCGAGGGAACGCCCGTTAAGGTGAATTTTCCTTCCAGGTCAGTGACGACACCTCTTCCTGCAATGCCTGTCTGGTCGTTCAGCTTGACCGATGCTCCCAGCAACGGTTCACCCTGCTGGTTCACGACGATGCCAGTAACGTTTCGGCTGGAAGGATTGGCGGGTGGTTGCTGGTGTTGTGTAGATTGCTGCGGCCGTGCGGGTTGTTGTGGCCGTGCCGTCTGCTGGTTTTGACGGGGCAGGGATGGTGTTGAGGGTTGCTTTGCCTGTTTCACAAAGGATGGTGAAAAGAACTCTGCATTCATGCATTCGCCGAAATAGTCGGTGCCGTCACTGTACCTGAACGACACTTCGCTCTCTCTTGTAGGTATGTTGTGGCCCATGTATTCCCCTACATAGTCAGGCTTGGGCAGGAAGATACGCTCCAGTATTTCGGTGGGGATGATTTCCAGGTTCAGGCGCAGGCCACGGTTGGTGCCGATGACATGATCGGGGCCGTAAAACAATTGGAAATAGGGGTTGCTAAGTCGCGAATTGTGCTTCTCTACTATCCTCATTTTGGTGGCCTGCGGTTCATAGACCAGCTGTACGGCTCTGCTGTGGAGGGGGTAGAACAGGTTTGACTCTATGCGGCCGATGAACAGCTCGTGCAAATAGGTTGAGGGATCTATCTGCCAAAAGCTTTTCAATTTCAGTGCCAGTCCTGTCTCGCGGTGGATGGCCAGCCGCCAGGTGATTTCTTCGCCAAGCTCGTTTTTCAGGTAGCCTTCTGCCGTGTTGAACATCCACGGCTCAAAAGGTTTGTTAATGGCTACGTGGAAGTCGGACGGGCGCAGGAATCCCGACGCGTGAGTGCCAGGAAGGACGTATGCCCACTTTGACGGGAAGATCTTTCCGCTGGCCATCTCTGGCCCTTCGATAATGCAGGGATCGCCCATCTGTTGTAGTTGCTCTCCATTAGTGCCGTCGTAAACTTTCACCACGCCTTTGGGAATCATAAACAGTTCCAGGCCAGCCAGCGAGGGAAGTGGCATGGTCTTGTAGATGTTTAAGGCAGAGTGTCCGCGGTTGGCCGTGGATTGGCTGCCTCTTGCACTGGGAGCCGGGGTTGGCATAGGGTCTTGCGCGGTGCTGCTGATGCATGCCGCAAAGAGAATCATTGATAGCAGAATTGTTTTCTTCATCTTGTATAGCTTTAAGTTCATCAGGTTTTTTGGTAAGCACAAAAAGAAAAACTTGGACCACCCTTTTTCCTTCTCATGGCTTCTTCCTTCTAATAAGCGTAAAGAAGCCGAAAGTGCAAAACTATCGGCTTACAAATACGCTTCACTCTGATCTTCCTTGAACGGATAGTGTCGTGTTATTGTATGGGTACAAGGGTAAACACTACCTTTGGATGGTCAAAGGTCTTGTTCTCACAGGAAAAGCCTACCTGCATTGAGATGTATCGTGCATTTGACGAAATTTTGGCAACACCGACTTGCAGTGTCTTGGAACCTCCAACAGGCATGTCGAAACGAGCAACGTCGCCCCAGTCGCCACCCTGTACCCTGGTACTGGTGGCCATGCTGCCAAATTCCTGACCAGCATCGGTTTTTCCCTCAACGTTCTCGTAGTAGCCAGTGCTGCCTATGCGCACGTCTTGTAAGGTCTGGCCGGTGTTGTTCTTTACATGAAATGTAAGGATGACATCATTGCCTTGACGGCGACACGAGGTGACGGTGACAGGAAAAGATGGGTCGGCTTGTTGTACTTGTCCTAAGGAGGTTGTAGGGGTTAAGGCTTCTTGCGCAACTGCTGTAAGTGTTTGCTGAACGACCTCACAGGCGGTTAATGAAATCATGCTGACAGCAATGACAGCTGTAATAAATGTTTTCTTCATAGTGTTTAATGATGTTTTGTGGTTTCATTTATTCTTCATAATAAGTGATTCTCCGCTTCTCCACGTTGCCGTGCTGGTCTTTGCGTTTTGTCCAGTTGCCGTGGTCGTCGGTCTTGAGGATGGTGTAGCGTATGGTGACGGGTTCGTCGCCGCTGTAGGTACTGACGGCTTTCGTGCAGTTGCCGTCGTCATCGTAGGAGTATTCCCATATGTTGGCACCGTCCATGAACTTCTCCATCATCTCTGCCAGCTGTCCGTCGGCATTGTACTTGTAGGTGCGGTATTCCTCGTCGGCCGTGTCGCCCATCTTGACAATGCGTCCGCTGGCATCGCGCTGTACCTTGACATACGCGCCGAAGGGTGACTCGCCGTTGAGCGTTGTCCATAGGCCCTGGCGGTTGAAGCCCAGCGTGCGGGGAGTGTCGTACTCGTCCCACTGGCATTCGCGTACAGGGCCGTGCAGCTGGAACATGCCCAGCTCGCCCTTCACACTGATGTCTTCGTCTGTCTGCAGCAGGTCGGTGGGCCGCTGCCAGCAGATGAGCAGTTTCTTGGCGCTGAGCAGGTCGAAGTGCAGGTCGTAGACGAACTCCGCCTGGTGGCCGGCCTGGTAGTCCCGGTCATAGCGGTCCAGGTCTGTGGGCAGCACCTGCACCTCAGTCAAGGGGTCGTCGTCCTCGTCGACGGGTACGATGGTCAGCTTGAAGTCGTCGGTGCCGTAGAGGCTGCGGTCGCTGATGTGCGGTCGGTCGGCGGTCAGCTCCACGAGTCCTACGATGGTGATGGTTTGGTTGCTGTTAATGTCACCCACGAAGGCATCGACCACCTCTATGGGTGCGTCGCCGTCCACCTCAACGGCTATTTCGTAGTCGTACAGCTTGGCCTTCATGTCCTTGAGCCACTTTTTGCGCCTCTGCTGAAGGTCTTTCAGTTCGCGATGGAAGGTTTCGTATTTTGGCCCGTACTCTTCGTTCAGGCGTTCCATGGCCCTGCGGCCTTCTCGCTCAGAGGCGTGCTCGTACTGCGACATCTCCTGTTCGTAACTGCGGTCCAGGCCTTCAAGGCTCTGCTTGTATGTCTGTTCCAGCTCGTCGAACTTAGCCATCTGGGTGACTATCTCTTCGCCTATGCTGCCTAAGAGCCCGTTGCTGATGTCGGCCATGTCTTCATCGTCCCAGTCGGTGTGTCGGTTCTTTCCGCCGCACGATGCCGACATGGCCGCCAACAGCAGGGCGAGGCAGCACGATGCTATAGTGGTGAGGTGCTGTGGTCGCTTCATAATGTCTACTTCTTTGTCACCACGCCGAAGATGAGGGCTATCATGCCCAGTATGCTGAAGAAGAAGCCTGTGCCCAGGCTGGTGCCGTCCAGTTTACTGTCATCGTGTAGTAAGATGATGATGTAGCCGGCGAGCAGCAGCACACAGACAGTGAGTACGATGGAGAGTATCTTCTTCCCCTTCAGGTATACCAGTGCCATGTTGCCTATGGCCATGAGTGCTATGGTGTAGGGTATGAGGCCCGCAATGCCGGCGTGTCCCCTGTTCATCAGGGCAAAGAGTTCAGATAGCGTGAGGTTGAAGAACCCTCCGGCTGTAATCCACGACATGAATACTCCCAGCAGGATGAGTGCTGAACCGGCAATCTGAGCGATTGCACTTCTCGACAGTTTTACTTGTTCCATAGTTTTTTGGTTTTAATTGTAATGAATAAAAGGTTATATAAAAAAGGTTTATTTCCTTTGTTGCTTCTTTCACGACATACAAAAAGAAAAACGTGGACTTTTCACTTCGTCTACGTTCTTCGAGGTATCGCCAAACACCTAACAACCATCTACGACCACGCCCACGCCGGCACGGCGTGAACCATCGAGCTTTACTCTTGTGTGTTCTTTTAAATTTGGCGATTTCGAAGAACAAGAATCTAAGCTGGACGCTTCTTTTTGTCTATATGTCCTTTATTTTGTCTATGTCATGGGCTTATGGGGATTTGTGGTTAATGTATTCTTCAATGCGTATGACTGATAGTTTTGGCCAGCCGATACGCTTTAAGACATTGAAATGAGAGTCGTTGGAAACGATGAATTCTGCGTTGCCGCAAATTGCACAGTCAACAAACTTATTATCATCAGGGTCAGACTGAATCAGATTGAAGAAAAAAGTAGGTGAAACCCTAACCGTATTTTCATTGTTGACTATGGCATTAACAACGGTTTCAGCAAACCACTCAGAAGACTTTTCCGTTAGAATCTCAGTGTATTCAGACAGCACTTCGGTAGAGACACACCACTCCACTTTTCCCTCTACAAAGTCTGTCCAGATTTGGTGGTATGGACTTCGTGGAGAGACGCACATCAGCAGACAGTTTGTGTCAAGTACCAATCTTCTCATTGTGCATGTATGTATGGGGTTCGCAGGTGCTCTTTGCCCCATTGCTGAATCTTTTCTTCACTGATTACGCCTGCATTCCACAATCGTTCTGCTTCTTGCTCTGTTTCTTTGACGTAGAAGTCGAAAAGAACTTTTTTCAGCTGTTTCAGCGATTCTTCTGTCTTGCATCGGTTCATCATCTCCAATATATGGAGTTGGCCAACAGTCAAACCGGTATTTGCATTCGTTGTTTTCATCATATTTCTTCTTGTGACTGAGATGGTTTCACAATCTGCCTGCAAATATACGCAAAAAAGCCGAAAGTGCAAAACTTTCGGCTGAAAAAATTACTGTTCTGTGGTGAAGGTGGCTTACACGTTGAAGCGGAAGTGCATGATGTCGCCGTCCTGCACCACGTAGTCCTTGCCTTCTACGGCGAGCTTGCCGGCCTCGCGGACGGCGGCCTCGGAGCCGTACTTCAGGTAGTCGTCGTACTTGATGACCTCGGCCCGTATAAAGCCCTTCTCGAAGTCGGTGTGTATGACTCCGGCGCACTGTGGGGCTTTCCAGCCCTTCTTGTAGGTCCAGGCCTTCACCTCCATCTCGCCGGCGGTGATGAAGGTCTCAAGGTTGAGCAGGGCGTAGGCTTTCTTGATGAGGCGGTCGACGCCGCTCTCCTCTAGTCCCAGCTCGCCGAGGAAGAGCTGCTTGTCGTCGTATGAGTCCAGCTCGGCGATGTCCTCTTCGGTCTTTGCGGCTATGACCATCATCTCGGTGCCCTCTTGCTGGGCCAGCTCCCCTACCCTACGGGTCCATTCGTTGCCGTCCTTGGCGTCCTGCTCGCCCACGTTGCACACGTATAGCACGGGCTTGCTCGTCAGCAGGAAGAGGTTGCGGGCGCAGTCCTGCTCCTCTTTGGTGTCGAACTCCACCACACGGGCGTTCTTGCCCTGGTCGAGCACTTCCTTGTAGGCTTTCAGCACCGTCACCTCCACCTTCGCGTCCTTGTTGCCGGCGGCAGCGGCCTTCTCGGTCTTGGCCAGGCGGCCCTCGATGGTCTCCAGGTCCTTCAGCTGCAGCTCGGTGTCGATGATTTCCTTGTCGCGTATGGGGTCGATGGTTCCGTCGACGTGGGTGATGTTCTCGTCCTCGAAGCAGCGCAGCACGTGTATGATGGCGTCGGTCTCGCGGATGTTGCCCAGGAACTTGTTGCCCAGGCCCTCGCCTTTCGATGCGCCCTTCACGAGTCCGGCTATGTCTACTATCTCGCACGTGGCAGGCACTATGCGCCCCGGGTGCACCAGCTCGGCCAGGCGGTTGAGCCGCTCGTCGGGCACGGTGATGACGCCCACGTTGGGCTCTATGGTGCAAAACGGGAAGTTGGCTGCCTGCGCCTTAGCGCTACTGAGGCAGTTGAAGAGGGTCGACTTGCCCACGTTGGGCAGTCCCACGATACCACATTTCAATGACATAACTTGGTTTATTTACGATTTACTGATTTTCGATTTACGATTTACTGATTTTCGATTTTGCGGGTGCAAAGGTACAAATAAGTGAGCAGAAAACCAAAGGAAAGTGCGTTTTTTGGCTGAAAAACATTCGGGTACGGCAGTCTTTTACCTCACTATGGACTTCCGGCCCTGGCGCAGGTAGATGCCCGGGGGTAGGGGACGCTGGGTGGCTGGGCGGCCGTCGAGGGTGAACACCCTGTCGGCATCGGCGTGAGGGTCATCGGTGGCGGCGCTGCGGATGGCGTCGGGCGAGGGCAGGGGCGCCTGTATGCCGATGGTCATGTCCTGGTAGAAGTCGAAGCGGTTGGTGCCGGGGTTCAGCAGTGCGATGTCGTAGTATCCGTCCAGCTGTCCGTTCCATCCCCAGTTCACATGTACGAAGCCGTCGGCGCGGTATCCGTCGATGATGAACGAGTGGGCGTAGCTGCCGTCGCTGAGGTTCAGGTCTATGGCCTCGTAGAAGATGGGCCGCCCCTCTGCGAGCTCGCGGTACACCATCTGCATCCACTCGCGCTCGGTGTAGAGGTAGCGTATCTTCGTCTCTATCTGGCTGCCGTCGTAGCGGAAGTGCTCCTTCAGTGCCTCGGCGGTGGCGAAGTTGGTGGTGGCCGAGGCTGTGCGCCCGAAGATCATCTGGCTGGCCACGGCGCAGTGGTACAGCAGCTGGGCCACGGCGCGTCCCTCGCGCTCGCTGTAGTCGGCAGTGGCATAGTCGTCGAGCATGGCGTCGTAGTCGTAGGTGGCGGTGCTGAAGTCTACGCTGTATTCGTATGCGTCGGTGCTGAGCCAGGGGTATGTGACGCTGGCGGTGCCCTGTCCGCTGTGTGGCCATCGGTGGTAGCGCATGATCTGTCCGATGGCCACGGCCACGCAGCCCGCACGGCAGTGGTCCTCGTCGGGTTCGTAGCCGCTCCAGGGCGTGGGCTCCTTCAGCGGACACATGTAGTTATAGGGGGCACGCTGGCCCCATGTGCTCGTGATGAGCGGCCCGGCCTGCGGCGGGAAGCCCAGCTCGGCGGGTGGGGTGGTGGCGCCGATGCCTGAGCACCAGCCGACCATCGTCAGCAGCAGTAGGGTGGGGTAGTGGCGCTTCATTTAATGTGCTTCTAACCAGTTGTTTCCGAAACCGCTGTCAGCCACCAGTGGCACGGCGAGGCTGATGGCGCCCTGCATCTCTTCCAGCACAATCTTCTCTACCTGCTCGCGCTCCTCGGGGTAGACGCTGAAGTTCAGTTCGTCGTGCACCTGCAGAATCATCTTCGAGCGGATGCCCTCTTGCCGGAAGCGCTGGTGTATGCGTATCATGGCCACCTTGATGATGTCGGCGGCTGTGCCCTGTATGGGCGCGTTGATGGCATTTCGCTCGGCGAATCCTCGCACGGTGGCGTTCTGCGAGTTGATGTCGGGCAGATAGCGTCGACGGCCGAAGAGCGTCTCCACATAGCCCTTTTGGCGCGCTTCCTGCTTGGCCCGCTCCATGTAGTCGTAGACGCTGGGGAAGGTGTCGAAGAATCCGTCGATGAGCTGCTTTGCCTCGTCGCGGCTGATGTCCAGGCGCTCGGCTAGTCCGAAGACGGTGATGCCGTAGATGATGCCGAAGTTGGCCCGCTTCGACTTCGTGCGCTCGTCGCGCGTCACCTCTGTTATGGGTTTCTTATAGATGGTGGCGGCTGTGGCGGCGTGCAGGTCGTGCCCTTCCTTGAACACGCGTATCATGTTTTCGTCGCCGCTCAGGTGGGCCATCACGCGCAGCTCTATCTGGCTGTAGTCTGCTGAAAAGAATTGACATCCTGGCTCGGGCACGAAGGCCTTGCGAATCTCCTTACCGTCCTCGCCCCTGACGGGAATGTTCTGTAGGTTCGGATCGCTCGACGACAGTCGGCCCGTGGCCGTCACGCACTGGTTGAACGAGGTGTGTATGTGTCCTGTCCGCCGGTTGATGAGCGTCGGCAAGTTGTCGATATAGGTGGACAACAGTTTCTTCAATCCTCTGAAAGCCAGAATGTCAGCCACTATCTCGTGCTTGCCCTGCAGCTGCGTCAGCACCTCTTCGCTGGTGACATACTGTCCCGTCTTTGTCTTCTTCGGCTTCTCCACGATTTTCATCTTGGCAAAGAGGATGTCGCCCACCTGCTTCGGCGAGCTGATGTTGAATGTCTCGCCTGCCAGCTCGTAGATGCGGGCTTCTATCTCGTTCATGCGTGCTGTCAATTCTTTTGACGTTTGTGCCAGCGCCTCGGTGTCGAGCACCACACCGTTCATCTCCATCTCGGCCAGCACGGGCATCAGCGGTATCTCCATTTCGTAGAACAGACGCTCGCAGTCGGCGCGTTTCAGTTCGGGCTCCAGCCGGTTCTTCAGCTGCAGGGTGATGTCGGCGTCCTCGCAGGCATATTCATATACCTGTTCGGGCGACAGGTCGCGCATGGAGCGCTGGTTCTTGCCGCGCGGTCCTATCAGCTCGTCGATGTGCACCGTCCTGTAGTGCAGGTAGGTCTCGGCCATGTAGTCCATGTTGTGTCGCAGCTCGGGCTGAATGAGGTAGTGGGCTATCATGGTGTCCCAAAGTGGGCCTTGCAGCCGAATGTTATAATTTCTTAAAACTTCCAGGTCGTACTTCAGGTTCTGGCCCACCTTCACGATTTTGGGGTCCTCGTAGAGTGTTTTAAAAATATTAACTATTTTTATTGCCTGTTCACGCTCGGCTGGCACGGGCACGTAAAATGCCTTGTGTTCCTCTGCTGAAAAGCTCAAACCCACCAATTCTGCGTCGATGGGATGGGTGGAAGTGGTCTCCGTGTCTAAAACGAAAATTTCTTTTGTCCTAAAAAAGTCACAAAGTTCGCGCATTTTCTCCTCATTGTCAACGAGTTGATAGTCGTGAGGCACGGTTTTAAGGCTCTCAAAACTCGAAAATTCTGCGTTGCCTTGCCCTTCGCTCGGTAATTCTTCAAAGAACGAGAGTTGTGCATTTGCAGTTTTTTGTTTCTTTTCTGTTTTTTTAAGAATGCGTGCTGCGAGGCTCTTGAACTCCAGTTCGTCGAAGAGTTTCCCTAATTTTTCTTCGTCGGGCTGACGGAGTATCAGGTCGTCGAGGTTCACGCTGATGGGTACGTCCGTTTTGATGGTGGCGAGGAAGTACGACATCCGGATGTCGTCGGTGTGTTCCACCACCTTCTTCTGCAGTGCGCCCTTCAGCTCGTCGGTTCGCTGCAGCAGCTGTTCCACCGACCCGAAGTCCTTAATCAGTTTCGCGGCAGTCTTCTCGCCCACGCCTGGACAGCCTGGGAAGTTATCGGCAGAGTCGCCCATCAACGCCAGCAGGTCGATGACCAGGGTGGGGTGGGGGATGTCATACTTCTGGCAGACCTCCTGCGGTCCCATCACCTCGTAGCCGCCGCCGTGGCGAGGGCGGTATATCTTGCTGTGCTCACTCACCAGCTGGCCGTAGTCCTTGTCGGGGGTGAGCATGTAGACATCGATGGCCCCAAAGGCCCCCCCTACGGCCCCCGAGGGAGAGGCCCCCCCTACGGCCCCCGAGGGGGCTTCTATAGTTTTGCTATCAAGGGTTGGGTCTATTGTAGCCCCCTCGGGGGCCGAAGGGGGGGCTTTGGTGGTGAACCTCTTTGCCAGCGTTCCAATGACGTCGTCGGCCTCGTAGCCGTCGGCCTGCAGGATGGGGATATGCCATGCCTCGAGCAGTTCCTTGATGATGGGCACGGCCTTGCGGATGTCCTCGGGCGTGGCCTCACGCTGTGCCTTGTAGGCGGGGAAGGCATCGCTGCGGAAGGTGGGACCGTGGGGGTCGAAGGCCACGCCGAGGTACTTCGGCTGTTCCTTCTCAATCACCTCCTGCAGTGTGTTGACGAAGCCGATGATGGCACTAGTGTTCAGCCCCTTCGAGTTGACGCGGGGATTCTTGATAAAGGCGTAGTACGAGCGGTAGATGAGCGCGTATGCGTCGAGTAAAAAGAGCTTTTCCATGACAATTATTGATTTTTGGTGTAAAATTACTAAAAAAATTCGCAATACTCATTATTTTTCTGTAATTTTGTGCCAAAATTCTGTAAAAATGGACTCTCTGACCCTCATTAAGCGCCCTATCAAGAGCGAGTTTAGCGATTTTCTGGAGCAATACAACTTGTCATTGTCGCATGCCGACGGCCTTCTGGGCAGTGCCCTGGCCCACATTCGTCAGCGCGACGGCAAGCACATGCGCCCCCTGCTGACGCTGCTCTTGGCGAAGAACTACGGTCAGGTGAACACTGTGACGCAGCATGCCGCCATCGGCCTGGAGCTGTTGCATGCGGCTTCACTGGTGCACGACGACGTGGTGGACGAGAGTGCCGAGCGTCACGGCCAGCCGTCGGTGAATGCTTCCTTCAATAATAAGGTGGCGGTGCTGGTGGGCGACTACATCCTCAGCACGGCCTTACTGCACGTGTCGCATACGCAGAACGTGAAGATCATGGAGAATATCTCGCAGGTGGGACAGAAGCTGGCTACGGGCGAGTTGCTGCAGTTGCAGAGCGTTCAGAACCCAGTGTTCTCAGAGCAAGTGTATTACGACGTGATACGCATGAAGACGGCCTCGCTCTTTGAGTCGTGTGCCGTGCTGGGCTGCCTCTCGGTGGGCGTCGACCATGCCGAGACCGAGCGGGCGCGCCAGTTTGGTGAGACCCTGGGCATGATGTTCCAGATTCGCGATGATATCTTCGATTATTTCGACTCATACGACATCGGCAAGCCTACCGGCAACGACATGGCTGAAGGAAAGCTGACGCTGCCCGTGCTCTATGCGCTGAAAACCACTTCCTTTGAGTCGATGACCACGTTGGCCCGAAAGGTGAAGGCCGGTACCATTAACACCGATGAAATCGCCGTTTTGGTGGAGTTTACCAAGCAGCAGGGCGGCATAGAGTATGCCGAGCAGCGCATGCAGGACTTCTACCGTCAGGGCATGGTTTTCATCGATGAAAGCGTGAAAAAAGCCGAGATACGCGACGCCCTGGTCACCTATCTCGACTATGTGATGAAGCGCCGTTATTAGGCGCTTTCCTTCTCCCTTTAGAAGAATTTCACCTCCTCGCCCAGTACCTCGCTCAGCAGTAGGTTTGCCAGGCGACTGGTGCCCAGACGCAGGTATTTGTTGGTGAGCCATTTCTCGCCCAGCACCTCCTTCACGATGGTGTAGTAGATGAGTGCATCCATGACCGTGTTCAGGCCTCCGGCGGGCTTGAAGCCAATCTGTATGCCCGTTTCGTCGTAGTATTCCTTGATGGCCTGGCACATCACGTAGGCGGCCTCGGGCGTGGCGGCTGGCTTCTCCTTGCCGGTGCTCGTCTTGATGTAGTCAGCGCCGCTGTACATGGCCAGCAGCGAGGCCGTCTTGATGTTGCGGGCAGTGCCTAAAAGTCCCGTTTCAAGGATGACCTTCATGGGAGCCTCGCCGCAGGCCTCCTTCTGCTGCTGAATTTCGTCGCAGACGGTCTCGTAATCGCCCTCTAAGAGGCTTCCCACGGGCTGCACGATATCTATCTCAGTGGCGCCGTCCTTCACGGCGAGAGCCGTCTCTACGGTCTTCACCTCGATGAGGCTCTGGCTGCTGGGGAACGAGCCGCTGACGCAGGCTATCTCCACGCCGTCCACCTCCAGCGTCTCGGCCACGGTGCGGGCGAAGCGCGGATAGACGCAGATGGTGGCCACATGGGGTAGGGTGGGGTACTGCTCGTCAAACTGGTTCACCTTCTCCGTGAAGGCCATCACGCTGGTGTCGCTGTCGGTGCTCTTCAGCGTGGTCAGCTCTACGCTGCCCATGAGGAACTTCTTCACTTCCACGGTGTCGTTCTCATGCACTTTCTCGGCGATGATCTTCTGCACGGCCTGGCGCACCTCTTCGTCGCTGATGTCGAGGTTATACTTCTTCAGAGCCTCCTCTATCTGGCTCGCGGGCTTGATGTTTATTTCTGCCATAACGTATTGATTTTGATTTGTTTATTATGCTAATAGCTTGGGGTTACTGATGTGGCGCAGCGAGTCGCGCTGAGTCTTCTTCTCTATGCTTTTCTGGAGCTCGTGGGTCAGGTCCACGCCCGTCTGGTTGGCCAGGCAGAGCAGCACCCACAGCACGTCGGCCATTTCCTCGCCCAGGTTGTCGGTCTCGCCCTCCTTGAAGCTCTGGTCGCCATATTTGCGGGCGATGACGCGGGCCAGCTCGCCCACCTCCTCGGTCAGTACGGCCATGTTGGTCAGTTCGGAGAAATAACGCACGCCATACTCCTTAATCCATTGGTCTACAGCCTGTTGTGCTTCTTTTATAGTCATGTTCATTCCTTGTTTTTAGTGTCAATACAGATGGTGACGGGACCATCGTTCAGCAGCTCCACTTCCATCATGGCACCGAACTCGCCGGTTCCCACCTCTTTGCCTATAGCCTGGCTGAGCTGTGTGTAGAAGGCTTCGTAGAGCGGTATGCTGTGCTCATGGCTGCCGGCCCGGAACCAGCTGGGGCGGTTGCCCTTCTTGTAGCTGGCGTAGAGCGTGAACTGGCTCACCACCAAACACTGTCCGTCAACGTCCGTCACACTGCGGTTCATGACGCCGTTTTCGTCGTCGAAGACGCGCATGGCAGCCACTTTTCTCACTAACCAGTCTACGTCCTCTTGGCTGTCTTCGTCGCACACTCCTAAGAGGATGAGGAAACCCTGTCCGATGGCTGATTTTACTGTGCCACCGATGCTGACGCTGGCGTGGCTGACGCGTTGTAATACTGCTCTCATTGCTGTCTGTTTTTCCGTGCAAAGTTACGTATTATTTTTCACAATACCAAATTAATCTCCATCAATTTGATCCAACACCGATTATTGGTATGTGACCTTTACGCGCGCGCGAGGACAAACATGCTACACTCCCTACACCTAAACAAGGTGATGGGCGATGGATGCCGGCGTGGACAAAACATGTTGTTTTGCTGAAAAAGCGGCTCACTTTTTAAAAAAAGCGGCCCACTTTTTTTCAAAAGCGGCCCACTTTTTTTCATGGGCGGCCCACCTATGAAAATTCCCAGCGTGGGGTATTTTATCCATTTCAACGCCCCCTTTTTCCAGGTGCGCGTTTGTTTCATTATCCGTTTCTCTTTACATCAATGCCCTCCGTCGTTGAGACTGTTTCTTTTGTCTGTGCAGGTGTTTAAAATGTCAGTGTAGGAAGTGTAGCGTGTTTATCCTCGCGCGCGCGTATAGGGCTTTGGCTAACCCTCGTTTTCGGTATGAAAATGAGCGTAGACGATCTCTGCTTTCTTCTGTCCTATGACGGCAGCCAGTTCTGCGAGTGTAGCCTCCTTGATTTTTTTCACCGATTTAAGGCTTTTAAGGAGCGTGTCGCGCGTTTTCGGGCCTATGCCCTTCAGTTCATCCAGCTCGCTGTGCAGCGCGTGTTTTGAGCGTTTCTCGCGGTGGAAGGTGATGGCGAACCGGTGCACCTCGTCCTGCAGCTGCGTGAGCACGTGGAAGAGCTCTGAATCGGTCTTCAGCGCGATGGTCATCGGTGGGAATCCGTAGAGCAGCTCGTTGGTGCGGTGGCGGTCGTTCTTGGCTAGTCCGGCAATGGGGATGTCGAGGTTCAGCTCGTCCTGAATGACCTCGCGAATCACCTCCATCTGCCCCTTTCCACCGTCGGCTACAATGAGGTTTGGCAGCGGCTGTTCCTCCTCTATCAGGCGCGTATAACGGCGGTGCACCACCTCCTTCATCGAGGCATAGTCATCAGGGCCTACCACGGTCTTGATATTATAGCGTTTATAGTCCTTTTTTGAGGGTTTCATGGCCTTGAAGACCACGCAGGCGGCCACGGCATCAGAGCCGGAGATATTCGAGTTGTCGAAGCATTCTATCTGGTAGGGTAGGGAGGGCAGGTGCAGCTTCTCCTGCAGCTCCTTCATCAGTCGCGTCTGCTTCTGTTCTGGGTTGAGCTTTTCTGCCTGTTTTAGGCGGTCGAACTTATACTGCTTTCCGTTCATGATGCTCAGGTCGAGTAACGTCTTTTTGTCGCCTCGCTGCGGGATGGTGAAGGTGACGCCATCCAACTGCATGTTTATCTCACCGGGCACGATAATCTCCTTTGAATTGCTTTTGAACCGCTCGCGTAACTCTATGATACCCAGCTGCAAAAGCTCGTCGTCGGTCTCGTCGAGTTTCTTCTTGTATTCAATCGTAAAGCTCTGGTTGATAGAACCGTTTGACACATGCATGTAGTTGATGTAGGCCATCTTTTCGTCGCTGGTAATGCTGAATACGTCGACGTTGTTGATGGTGTGGCTGACCACCTCGCTGCGGCTGACGAAGCCCTGCAGTGCTATGTATTTCCGCTTCACTTCCTCTGCTTCTTCAAAGCGCAGTTCTGCAGCCAGCTGTTCCATTTCTGCGAGCAGGTCGTTCAGTATCTGGCGGGTGTTCCCCTTCAGGATTTCACGTGCCTGCATGATGTTTTTCTGGTATTCCTCGTAGCTCTGCTTGCCGGCACAGGGGCCCATGCAGCGCTTGATGTGATAGTCCAGGCAGACCTTATATTTTCCGCTCTCTACCCCCTCTTTGGTGATGGGAGTATGGCAGGTGCGGGGTTTGTACAGCTCTTTGATGATGTCGAGTACGGCATACATCGAGCCGATGTGGCTGTAGGGCCCAAAGTAGGTGCCCCATTTCTTGTTGATGGTACGGGTCTTGAAGATGCGCGGCAGATATTCGTTGGTGACGCAGATGCTGGGGTAGGTCTTCCCGTCTTTCAGCAGCACGTTGTAGCGCGGATTGTACTGCTTGATGAGCTGATTCTCCAGTAGCAGTGCGTCTTCCTCGCTGTTAACCACTGTATAGCTGATGTCGTGGATCTTTGACACCAGCACCTTCGTCTTGTAGCGGTCAACCTCTGTGTGAAAATAGCTTGACACCCTCGATTTCAGGTTCTTTGCCTTGCCCACATATATAATGGTGTGGTTCTCATCATAGTATTGATAGCTGCCCGGTTTCTCCGGTAGCCGCGCCACTATACCCTTCAGGTATTTCAACCGCTTCTCGTTTTCTTCCTTTGTCATGTTCCCTGCTTTAGCTCTTCAAGTGTTTCACGTGAAACTTTATGGGCCTTTTCTGTGTTGTTCTTTAAACCCCACCCTTGTGTAGGGTGGGGTAGTGGTTAAATGGTTAGCAATGTGGTCAGGTCAATTCCTTCGAACTCATCGCGCCCGTGCAGTCCTTCGTCTCTTATTTCAATGATGAAGTTGATGTACGTCTTCTTTGGGTGGAAGTGCTGCACCAATTTATAGGCGGCCTTCGCCGTTCCACCTGTTGCCAATAGGTCGTCGTGTATGAGCACCACGTCGTTTTCGTTGATGGAGTCGATGTGCATCTCAATGGTGTCTACTCCGTACTCTTTGCTGAACGACTCCTTGATGACTGTTGCGGGCAACTTGCCCGGCTTGCGTGCCAGCACGATGCCGCATTTCAATCTGGCAGCCAGTGCCGATGCCATGATGAAGCCTCGGCTCTCGATGCCCACAATTTTTGTGATGCCCTTGTCTTTGTAAATTTCTTCCAGCTCGTTCAGCATCTCCTGTACGCAGTCGGCGTTCTTGTAGAGTGTTGTCACGTCGCGGAAGTTGATTCCTTTCTTTGGAAAATCTGGTATGCATCTCAGATTGTCCAACAGCAGTTTGTTGTTCATAATCAGTGGGTTATAATGTTTAACAATGTTTCTTGTTTCACGTGGAACAAAGCCCTGCCCGCAGCTTCATTTTTCATTTTTCATTTCTTCTACCTTCCCATCATCACCAGCAGTACGTTGATGTCGCTGGGGCTGACGCCGGGAATACGACTGGCCTGAGCCAGCGTCTCGGGGTTGATGGCGGTCAGCTTCTGGCGGGCCTCGGTGCTCAGTGACTGCAGCTCGCTGTAGTTGAAGTGGCCCTTGATGCGTATGTTCTCCAGGCGGTGCATCTTCTCGGCTACTACTTGCTCGCGCTCGATGTATCCTTTATATTTCATCCTTATCTCTGCGGCTTCAATAATCTCCTCTTTGCGATTAGGCAGCTGGTCGATGAGCGCTTGCAGTTCGGGGATGAACGGCACCAGCTTGTTGATGCTGAGTTGCGGACGGGCGATGAGGTCCACCAGCTTGACGCCGAACTGCAGTGGGGTGGTGCCCAGCTGTTCCAGTGCGCTGTTGATGAGTCGTGGCTTGATAGGGAAATTCTGGCAAAAACTTTCGATTTCTTCGATGTTCCTCTTCTTTTCCATCCACCAGTCGTAGCGCTCCTGCTTTGCCAGTCCGAGGTGGTAGGAGCGCTCCGTCAGCCTGCGGTCGGCATCGTCCTGGCGGAGCAGGATGCGGTACTCGGCGCGCGAGGTGAACATGCGGTAGGGCTCGTCAACGCCTTTCGTTACCAGGTCGTCGATGAGTACGCCGATGTATGATTCGTCGCGATGCATTACAAAAGTGTCGGTTCCATCGCATTTTAGTGCTGCGTTCACGCCTGCTGCCAGACCTTGTCCGGCGGCCTCTTCATAGCCTGTGGTGCCGTTCACCTGTCCGGCCATGAACAGCCCGTCGACGATTTTCGACTCCAGCGTGTGCTTCAGCTGCGTGGGGTCGAAGAAGTCGTACTCTATGGCGTAGCCCGGTCGGTACACCCTGATGTCGCGGAAGGCGGGAATCTCTTTGAGCGCTTCTATCTGCACGTCCATGGGCAACGATGATGAGAAGCCGTTCAGGTACATCTCGTTGGTGTCGGTGCCCTCGGGCTCCAGGAACAGGGGGTGCTGTTCGCGGTCGGGGAAGGTGACGAGTTTCGTTTCTATCGAGGGGCAGTAGCGCGGCCCAATGCTGTGTATCTGTCCGTTGTAGAGGGGCGAGTCCTTCAGTCCGCTGCGCAGTATCTCGTGTACGCGGCTGTTGGTGTTCACTGTCCAGCAGGGCAGCTGTGGCAGCCGTTCCGTCGGTGCTGACGGGAGCCCCATGTACGAGAACTGGTAGGGGTGCTCTTCTCCCGGCTGCTCCTCCAGCAGGCTGAAGTCCACGCTGCGGCGGTCTATGCGCACCGGCGTGCCTGTCTTCATGCGTGCCGTGCGTATGCCGTGCCGTGCGATGCTTTCGGTGAGTCCCGTGGCTGCCGGCTCTGCTATGCGCCCGCCTGCAATCATCTTCCGCCCTATGTGCAGCAGCCCGTTGAGGAAGGTGCCGGCGGTGAGCACCACGCAGCGGGCCTTGATCTCTGCTCCCCAGATGGTGCGCACGCCGGTGACCCTGACCTTCGGTTCTTCGGGCCCCTTGGGGACCGCTGTTGACACAGCGGGCACTGCTGCCGCCGTTCCCTCGGTAGCATCTTCATGTGGCAGGATGGTGCTTTCTGTGAGCAGCTCGCACACCTGGTCCTGCCAGATGTCGAGGTTCGGGGTGGCATCGAGCACCTCGCGCCATTTCCAGATGAACTTCCCTCGGTCGCACTGCGCGCGGGGGCTCCACACGGCGGGGCCCTTGCCCACGTTGAGCATGCGGAACTGTATGGCTGTGGCGTCGGTGACGCGCCCAATCTGTCCGCCCAGGGCGTCGATCTCGCGTACTATCTGCCCCTTGGCGATGCCTCCCACGGCGGGGTTGCACGACATCTGCGCAATTTTGTTCATGTCCATAGTCACCAGCAGCGTCTTGGCGCCCATGTTGGCGCTGGCGCAGGCCGCCTCGCAGCCTGCGTGCCCTCCGCCGATGACTACTACGTCGTACTTCAGTGTCATCGTTCCTTGTTCAGCGGTTCAGTATCTGGCTGGCGTGCTCCTTCGTCTTAATCTGCTTGCCCGCCATTATGTCCTCTATGATTCCCTCCTCGTTGATGATGAAGGTGGTGCGTATGGTCCCCATGGTCTTGCGGCCGTACATGTTTTTCTCGCCCCAGGCTCCCATGGTCTCGAGCAGCTCGTGGTTCACGTCGGCTATGAGTGGGAACGGCAGCTCGTGCTTCTCCTTGAAGCGCTGGTGCGATGCGGCCGAGTCCTTGCTCACGCCCACCACGTCGTAGCCCGCCTGTTGCAGCTCGGCGTAGTGGTCGCGCAGGCTGCAGGCCTCGGCGGTGCATCCGCTGGTGTTGTCTTTCGGGTAGAAATACAGCACCAGTTTCCTACCTTGGAAGTCCTTCAGGCGTACTTCCTTCCCGTTCTCGTCGATGCCCAAGATGTCGGGCGCTTTGTCTCCGATGTTCATGTCTCTGTCCTTTGAGTTAAATAGTGGTTGTTCTCTGAAAAAAGGTCTTTTGCAATTTTTCGGCAAAGATACAAAAAAAGGCGGTAAGAGCCAAAAGAAACGGGTGCTATTCTTTTGAAAAAGTAAAAATAAGGAAAATTCTTGCAGAAAGGTTTGTGCAATTCATTATTTTTCGTTAATTTTGTAGCCCAAAATCGCGTGTGCGTACTTACAAATGGGTATTGCATGGCATGCACAGGGTATGAAACCGGTTGCTAACAATAAATCAAAACTAATATTAATTAATTAATTTTCAAAACTTTATGTGGTTATTTAATTCTTCTATCGGTAGGAAGGTTGTAATGTCCGTCACGGGCATGGCGCTCATCTTGTTCCTGACATTCCACTGTTGCATGAACATTGTGGCGCTGTTCTCGGGCGAGGCTTACAACACTATCTGTGAACTGCTCGGCGCCAACTGGTATGCCGTAGTTGCAACCCTGGGCCTGGCCTTCCTGGCTGTGGTCCACATTGTCTATGCCTTCATCCTGACGGCACAGAACCGCAAGGCTCGCGGCGAGAACCGCTACGAGGTGTCGACGACGGTGAACGGCGGCAGCGGCATTGAGGCCTTCGCCTCGCGCAACATGCTGGTGCTGGGCATCATCATCTTGCTGGGTCTCCTCCTGCACCTGTTCAACTTCTGGTACAACATGATGTTTGCTGAGCTGGTGGGTATGGAAGGACTGGCTCACTCGCCCCACGACGGCTTCGGCTGGATTGTGGAGAGCTTCTCCAACCCGCTCTTCGTGGTGCTCTATGTCGTCTGGATCTGCGCCATCTGGTTCCACCTCACCCATGGCTTCTGGAGTGCCCTGCAGACCGTGGGCTGGAGCGGCAAGATCTGGGAGTGCCGCATCAAGATTATCGGCTTCATCTACGTCACCCTGCTCATGCTCGCCTTCCTCGTGGTGGTGCTCGCCTTCGCCTTCGGCCTGGCTCCTTCGCTCTGCTGCGACGGCGGTGCCTGCTGCCAGGCTGCTGCCAGCTGCTGCTAACAAATAGTAAATAGTAAATCCGTAAATCGTAAATCAATATTATGTCAAAAGTATTAGATTCTAAGATTCCCGCAGGTCCAGTACCTGAGAAATGGAAGGAATATAAGGCCCACCAGCGCCTGGTCAACCCCAAGAACAAGCTGAAGCTCGACGTCATCGTCGTCGGCACTGGCCTGGCAGGCGCCTCGGCAGCTGCCTCGCTGGCCGAGATGGGCTTCAATGTCTATAATTTCTGCATTCAGGATTCGCCCCGCCGCGCTCACTCCATCGCTGCCCAGGGTGGTATCAATGCCGCCAAGTGCTATCAGAACGACGGTGACTCGGTCTACCGCCTGTTCTACGACACCGTGAAGGGTGGCGACTATCGTGCACGCGAGGCCAACGTCTATCGTCTGGCTGAGGTGTCGAACAACATCATCGACCAGTGCGTGGCCCAGGGCGTGCCCTTCGCCCGCGAGTACGGCGGCATGCTGGCCAACCGCTCCTTCGGTGGTGCACAGGTGAGCCGTACCTTCTATGCCAAGGGCCAGACGGGCCAGCAGCTGCTGCTCGGTGCCTACAGCTCGCTCTCTGCACAGGTGCAGGCCGGCAAGGTGAAGCTCTTCACCCGCTATGAGATGGAGGACGTGGTCATCGTCGACGGACGTGCCCGCGGCATCATCGCCAAGAACCTCGTCACCGGCAAGCTGGAGCGCTTCAGCGCCAACGCCGTGGTCATCGCCACCGGCGGTTACGGCAACACCTACTTCCTCTCGACCAACGCCATGGGCTGCAACTGCACCGCTGCCGTTCAGTGCTACCGCAAGGGTGCCTTCTTTGCCAACCCTTCATACGTGCAGATTCACCCCACCTGTATCCCCGTCCACGGCGACAAGCAGTCGAAGCTGACGCTGATGTCGGAGTCGCTGCGTAACGACGGCCGCATC
>OCTX012257382.1_pt1 | contig 26014 bp, 18 predicted proteins | sample 1539691 | NCBI WGS metagenome assembly OCTX01 (sample SAMN02144231, study PRJEB22623) | gut metagenome | biome: sheep rumen | host: Ovis aries | place: New Zealand
TGCAGGCAGATGGCAAAGTCAATCCGATTACACAACTTGTTATTGGGATGTTGGCCCAATTGTGAATCCCATCCCTTTTTTGTCAGATTGCTTTTCTCACTTCACCACTGATATGAGAGGCACACCCAGCACTGCGGAAATACGTGCCAATGTCGATAGTGTGAAATTATGGGTGCCGCCGAGCCATGAATGAACGGATGCAGGGGAAGTGCCTAACCTTGCTGCCAACTCCTTTTGCGTCATCCGCTTCTTGTGCAGGGCTTCATCTATTGCAGTGGAAATGTCAAGCGACCAGTCCACCTTCATCTTGATTTCGTCGGGTGTCTCATCTGTTATTTTGAGGAACATCCGCTCGGTTTCTTCTGCGTGTTTCATATGTCAAACGTTTTATCATCAATACCTGCTATCGTTGTATTCTCAATGCTGATAACGCCTTTCTTCTCGGCTGCTCTCAGCAATGCGTCAAGTTTCTGCAATGTCAGCACGTAGCCGCTCAGTTCGTCGCTCTCGTTGTATGTGCGTGTCTTTTTGCGCCCGCCATTACCGACAATAAGCACACCGTCGGACAGACGCAGGCAATAAAGGCGTAGTTTGTTTGATGTCACGGGTATTGCCGCCACTCTGTCTCTCATCTTGCCCTCTGGCCTGAAAAGCCTTTCGAGAAAGCCAAGTTCTTCTACCATACGGCGTATAACGCGAAGTATCTCTTGCAGGTCGGGCAGAAGCTCCACATCTTCATCGCTCTTTGTTATGAACTTCTGGAACTCGTTGTAACTATCGCCCTCAAAGCATATTGTGAAAAGTCCTGCCTTCTCTGTCTGGGTTACTGACTGGATTGTTGCTGTTGCCATGATTAAATCGTTTACTGATGCAAAGATACAAATAAATTTTGGAATAATTACTTTTTATGATAATTATTTTATCTTAGAAGGATAATTTTAACACTTCAAGAAAAAGGGCAGGAAACAATCGTCCTGCCCCGTGTGGTATGTCAATTGCCTATTATCGCTTTGTAGGCTTGAAGGTGTAGCATAATTGGCTTTGGTGGCAATTTGTGTCAAGGAGATAGAATGACGAGACCAAAAAAACAGCAGAGTCTTCGGCCACTTGGATTGTCTGGAATTTCTCCTGCACTTCCTGCACTGACTACTGATTATGAGGTAGTTAGGCTGGCTTTTTCGTTGTTTTTCCTGCACTGGTTCAGGCACTATCCTGCACTGAGGCGGCTGGGCCGGGAAAAGCGGCGTTAACTTATTTTAAGAAGCCAGTCAGCTTTTTCGACGGGGCTTGAAAATTTGATTTTCAAGCCATGAAAAACATATTTTCAAGGCTCGAAAGAGGGTGACTGAACTGACACGGCGAGACGGAACGCCGCGCCTGACGTGAGTCAGTGCAGGTTCTGAGCAGGTTTCAGTGCAGGTTTTTGGTAACGAAAAGGGCTGTAAGTGGCTGACGGTCAGTGGTCAGTGCAGGAAGTGCAGGAAATCAGCGACTGTTGGCTGACTTCTCGATATCGTGACTGGTCATGGCGCAGACACAAGAGTCGGACCACACGTTCTCGGCCGTCTCCACCATGTCGATAATCGTGTAGATAGGCAGGATGAGTCCTAAGACGGCGACGGGAGCCCCGATGGCCGACATGAGCGAGAACGTCAGGAAGTAGCAGCCCATAGGAACACCGGCATTGCCGACGGCGGCAAAGACGCTGACGAACAGCCAAGCGGCGATGGTAGTCAGCGTAATAGGCGTACCGCCCTGCTGCATGACGAAGAGCGACGTGACGAGAATGAAGGCGGCACAGCCGTTCATGTTGATGGTCGTGCAGACGGGCAACACGAAGCGCGCCACCTGACTCTGCACGCCAAGCCGCCGCTCGGCACTCTCCATCGTGACGGGCAGCGTGGCGGCACTGCTCTTGGTAAACAGGGCCATCAGCACCGCCGGGCTCATGGCACGCAACACGCGCAGCGGGTTGAGGCCGCGCGCCAGGAGGAACAAGGGCAGCACGATGAAGAACTGCACGACGTTGCCGCTCAGGACGACCAGCACATAGCGGCCTAATGAGCCGGCAATGACACCCGCCGACAGTTGGGCCGACAGCTGTGCGGCAAAGGCCACGATGCCGACGGGCAGCGCCCAGACGAGCCAGCGGATAAGCAGGAAGAGCAGCTCCTGAAGTCCGAGCAGGCCCTTGACGACTACCGCCTTGTTTTCAGTCTCAGGCAGTCGTGAAAGGGCGATGCCGACGGCAAAGGCCAAGAGCAACAGCGAGAGGACGTTGCCCTCAAGAAAGGGCTTGACGATGTTGCTGGGAATCAGATTGATGAGATGGTCATAATACGACAGCACGGGGGCTGCGTCTGTAGTCTCCTGCGCCTGTGAAACAGCCTCGGCAGGCAGGTTGCCGGGCGACACAACGACGTAGAGCACCGCCCCGACGAGGGCGGCGGCCAGCGTCGTCAACAGGGTATAGGTCAGCGTCCGGGCGAAGATGCGGCCCGACCCTTTGGAGCCAAACGTCGCAAACGTCGTAATGACGGCCAGCACGATGGTGGGCACCGCCAATAACTGGAACAGCCGTGTGAAGATGACGGCGACAAAGTCGGCCAGCTGGTCGACCCACTGCAGGCCCAGGAGGCCTAAGACGGCACCCACGACGAGTGCACCTAACCATATTAACGTATTCTTCATCTTGCTTCTTTCTTTACCATTCAAACGTAAGATTCAGGTAAATATTGCGTCCTTTCTGCGGTATTCCGTTCCAGTCGGCGTATGATGAGTAGTGCTTGTCGAAGATGTTCTCAACACCGGCACGGACGGTCAGCTTGTCGGTAGCAGCCCATTCAGCACTGGCGTTACAGACCGTCCAGCCTGCCGTCTCGCTTTCTCCGTATTTGGCACCGTAGTCCCTCTGACGGGCGTTTCCTTTTATTGTCAGGTGGAGGGTGAAGGGCTGAAGGCGGAGGCTGAGCGTGTTGTGCCACGCCAGCGGGGCAATGAGGGGCAGTGGGTCGCCGTCGGCATCGCGGCCAGCGGCGTAGGCTGCCCCGGCCTGCCAGCTGAACCACTTCAGTGGCTGCCAGTCGGCGGTGAACGACAGATTGGAAATCGTGGCGCGCGGCAGGTTACCGTACACCTTGACACCTTCGGCACCGACGGTCATCGGACTGAGCCGCGTCTCAAACTGGCCGACGATGTAGTTGTGGAAGAAGAAGGCGTTACCCTGGGCCTTGAACCGTAACGACTGTGAGGCAGAGAACTGGAGCGCGGCGTTCAGCTCGACGGCCGACTCATTGCTAAGCGACGGGTTGCCCATGTAGTCGTAGCGGTCGAAGGTGTTGTTCAGGTAGTAGCCGTAGGCCTCGGTCACCGTCGGTGCACGGCTGCCCCAGCCTGCCCCGACACCCAGCTCCCAGCGCCCGACCGCCAGTCGGTAGTTGGCGGCCAGCCGGGCGGTGGTCTGCCGGTAGCTGTCGTTCATCGTGGGGAAGAACACCCGCAGGGCGTGACAGCCCTCGTCGCTGTTCAGCCGCTGCGCCTGCCAGGCCAGTTTGGCTGAGAGGCGCAGATGCTGGCAGTCAGTCAGCGTGATGTCGTCGGTCAACGCCAGGCCCGTGCAGAGCGTGCCCACGTCGGGCCACGTCACCATATACATCGGTGCCGCGCCGCCGGGGTACATCGTCATGTCGGCCAGCAGGCGGTTGTAGTAGAGGTCGTAGTTCAGCTGGGCACTGTGGCGGCTGCCTGCGGCGGTCAGCAGACTGTAGAGTCCCGCCGTCTGGCTGCGCCCCGGCATATCCATGTGAATCTCCACGTCAGGCCGGTGGGTGTCGTCCATCTCGTGGACGATGTGGTTGTAGTAGAGTTTCGTCTCCCATGTCTGCAACAGGGAGGCATCGTCAAAGAGATGCTTGTAGGAGGCCGACGTGATGAAGCCCTCAGCCCGTGCCACATCCATATTCAGGGCGGGATAGCCCACGTCTGTGGCGCGGTCGAAGATGACGGTTGCCTCCACAATGTCGTGCTCGGCCAACCGGGCCCCGACGTTGCCGAAGACGTTGACCTTCTGGAACTGCGAGAAAGGCAGCTCACGGCCGCCGCCTACCGTGTAGTTGTCGGCATGGCGGTAGAAGACGCCGCCGTTGACGTACAGGCGGTGCGAAGAGAGGGCGGCATCGGCACCGTAGACCTGCACATGGCCATTCCACTCGTGGCCGGCCGTGGCATTGAGGTGCAAGGGCGATTGTCCATTCTCAATTGTCAATTGTCCATTATCAAATCCCGCCTTGCGGAGCCGCAGGTCGAGGCTGCCCCCGATGTTGCCCGTGGCCTGCGGGTTGCCGTCGAGACCGCTGCTGAGACTGATGCTCTGTAGGTTGCCGCTCTCCACATACGAGGTCACGGGGTCCATCTTGTCGGTGCAGGCGTAGAAGATCTTCATGCCGTCGATGGTCGTCGAGAGCCGCTCCGTCTGCATATTGTTCACTGTAGGCTCCCAGGCGTAGGAACCTCGCCTGATTAGGTTGACGCCCGAGAGTTGCTGCAAGTGCTCGTCGATACTGGCCACCTGCCCCTTGGCAGAACGCTTCTTTCCTCGCCCCGCCGCCGACACGATGACCACTTCGTCCAGGTTCTGTGCCCGGTCGGCCACCGTGTCGGCCGTCAATATGGAAGTTAGCAAAACAGTCGCCAGCATGACTTAATTATCAATTATCAATTCTCAATTCCCAATTACAATATCACGTCCCAAAAGAGGGTCTCGTCGCCACCGGCCACGACGTTGCCAGCCAGGTCGCGCACCGTCAGGTAGATGCGCCACAGGCCTGTCATCGTCAGGTTGATGGTGCCTTCGTAGCTGCCGTCGGTCTGGCGGGTCAGCGGCTGGTTGTCGGGCGACGTGTGGTTGCCCATGTCAGGCATCCGTGGGTCAATGTCGATGGTGAACTGCTGTGCTGCCAGGGGGTAAGCCTCTGTAGCCACACTGCCTTTCTGCGACACGTAGGCCCGGATGGTGTTCGTGCCCGTCTGCCAGTCGGTGGGCGTCACCAGCGACAGGTAGTAAGTCTGGCCGTCGGCCTTGAACGACTTCAGCCACTGCTGGCCGTCGCCCTGACTGCCGACGCTGAGTGCCGCCTGCTCCACGCCGCCAGTAGCTCCGAGCACACGGGCGTTGTAGCCGAAGGTCCACTCGCCGTCCATGAGGAACGACACCCAGGCGCGCTTCACGGCTAAGTGCTGGTCGTCGAGGCTCACTGCCGAGGCCGCCGCCGGCGCACTGTGCTTCATGTTCATGGCCGCCATATACATCAGCGGCGAGAGGCCCTCGACGTCGAACTGCTTGACGTAGTTGCCCGTCAGTTTCTTGGTGGCCACGAAGTAGAGCTCGTTGTAGCCCGTATGGAACGTTCCTGTCCGGGAGTAGGCAAACACGTTGTACTTGCCGTCGACCACAGTAGAAAGCTCCGGCACGATGTGCACCGTCTGCAGGAACCTGTACACCTGCAGGGCCTCCTCGGCCGAACAGCAGTCAATGTCGCCGTCAATCGTTACACCCGGAATCTCAATCTCTGCCACGCCTGCATCGTCGTTCGAGTTGCAGGATGTGACGGCAGCACCTATCAGTGCTGCCATCACGTAGATAGTCCACTTCCTCATCATCGTTGTCGTTTAGTATCCGGGGTTCTGCGGCTCGATGCCAAGGTTCTCGCCGCTCAGACCCGTGGGGATGGGCTGGCGGTAGTGCTTGCCGCGTACATTATTATATTTAGCCTGCAGATGGTTGTGAATCTTCTGGAAGTAGGCCTCCTGGTCGCTGGTGTAGTCGGCAAGCGACTTCCAGCTGTCAGAATAGTGCTTGTAGCCAGCCACCTTCCTGACCGACGAGACGAGATTCTTCCAGCGCAGCGAGTTCAGGAGCGAGAACTGCTCGTAGGTGAACTCATAGTCCCACTCACGCTTGATCTGGTCGAACGTCGGTGCAGCCACAGTCTCGATGCCGGCACGTCGGCGCAACAGGTTGAAGGGGGCGGCAGCCTCAGCGTTGCGGCCCAGCTGCACCAGGGCCTCAGCCTTGGTCAGCAGCACCTCGGCATAGCGTATCTCGATGCGGTCGACGGAGTTCTGCGTAATCTCCAGGTTTTCGGCGTCATCATAGCTCTGGTCCACACCCTTGCCGTTGATGGGCGTATAGACGGGCGAGTAGTAGTGATAGGTCAGTCCGTCCTCGGGGTTCCTGACTTCCGTCAGATAGGTCGCGGCCAGTCGCTTGTCGGCAGGCTGTTCGGCTTTCCAGTCATCGAAGAGATTGTCGTCGGCCACCTCAGTGTGGTTCTGGCTGTAGCCTCGGCCGTTCTCACCGTTCTGGAAGGGGAATGTCCACGAGCAGTGCGTCTGGTGGTTGCCCTGCGCGTCGCTCTTGTCGCCGTCGTGGGCTATGGTGAACAGGTGCTCGTTGGTGCCGCGCTTGTTCGACTCATAGTCGCGGCCGAAGAGCTTGGCATAATCGGGGTCGAGGGTCAGACGGCCGCTGCTGATGACCTTGTCGGCATACTCCACAGCTTTCTCCAGCCGCGAGTCGGTCTTGGTGAACACAGGGTCGGTCTGCGTGTTGGCAATAGCCTGCACCTCGGCAGCCGTCAGCGGATTGTCGCCCCAGACGAGATAGGTGCGTGCTAACAGCGCCTGGGCAGCCTGCTTCGACGGCACGCGCGGGTCGCCATCGTAGTCCTTCAACAGCGTCTCGGCATCAGTCAGGTCGCTGACTATCTGGTTGAACACGTCGTCTATCGGGCGGCGCTCCGTCGTTGAACCGCCCTCCTCAGTGAACACGGGGACCTCGCCCCACAGCTGCACCAGCTTCAGATAGGCCAGGCCACGCAACAGCTTGGCCTTACCCACGGCGGCATTGTAGCCGGCCTGAGTCACCTTACCGGCCTGCAGTGAGTTTTTGACGGTTGTGATGGCCTCGTTGTCCTGAGCCACGCCGAGCAACAGGTGGTTGAAAATCTTTACCTGATACCACGTGTCGGGCTGCTGTTCGAAACGGCTGTTCACGGGACCGGCCTCGCTCTCCTCGCCTTCAAACGAGATGAGCTTGTTGGAGTTCAGCTCGATGATGAACGAGAACGACGACGACAGCGGCTGCCAGTGGCTGTAGACACCGTTGACGAGCGACAGTGCGCTCTGGTCGTCGTTGACGACATTGGTCAGGTCTATCTGGTTGTTACTACTGCTGTTGTTGTCATCGTCGCTGTCGTTTGAGCACGATGTAAAACCAGCCTGAAGGGCTACTGCTGCTAAGGCAGCGATAAACAAATTCTTCTTTTCCATACTGTAATTCTCCTTTTACCTTTTTAATTATTTACTAAAACGTGGTTATCTTTACAATTCTATCGTCGCACCGAAGGTGAAGGTGCGGGCCGAGGGGTAGACGCCGGCGTCGGTGCCGCTGCCGACCTCAGGGTCGTAGCCCTTGTAGGGCGTGATGGTCAGCAGGTTCGACGCCGTGGCATAGAGGCGCAGACGCTCGACGGGCAGCGACTTGGGCAGGCTGAAGGTATAGCCGACGGTGAGGTTGCGCAGCTTCAGGTAGCTGGCCGACTGTACATAGCGCGAGTCGATATAGCCGAACGGGCGTGGCCGGCTGGCCAGTCCGAGCGTGTTGCCGCCGCGCTCGGGTGTCCACGAGTCGCTGATGGTGGTCAGCAGGTTGTACGAGTCGCCCGTCAGTTCCAGTCGGCGGGCCAGTGCGTTGTAGAGTTTGTTGCCGTAGCTGCCTGAAAAGGCGAGCGCCACGTCGAAGCCACGGTACTGAAGCTGTGTGGAGAAGCCGTAGACAAGCTTGGGCTGTGTGCTGCCCAGAATCTGGCGGTCGCTGCCGTCGATCTTGTTGTCGCCGTTAGTGTCCTCATACTTCAGGTCGCCGGGCTGGGGCGTCTGACCGTTGACGGTGGGCAGGCGCGACACGTCTTCGCCCTGCTGCACCACGCCGGCGAACCTGAGTCCGTAGAACGAGCCGAGGGCTTCGCCGCGACGCAGTATCTGCTGACTGTCGCTGCCCTGAATGATGTTGTTGGTCGTACCCATGTCGGTTATTTCGTTGTGGTTGTAGGCGACGTTTCCCGTAAATGACAATTGAGAATTAAGAACTGAGAATTCCGTGGCGACACTCAGCTCCACACCCTTGTTGACGACGTTGCCCACGTTCTGCAACTGTGTGGTGACGCCCGAGGCGAAGCCCATCGGCACGACCAGCAGCAGGTCGCTGGTCTTCTTATAGTAGACGTCGGCCACGATGTTGAGCCGCTCGTGCAGCAGACCGAGGTCGAAGCCGAGGTTATAGCTGGCCGTCGTCTCCCACGTCAGTTGGTCGTTGGCCGTGTTCTGCTTGGCGTAGCTGCTGGATCCGGCATACGAGCCTGTGGCATAGCTTGTGGTGAAGGCGTAATCGCTGATTTCCTGATTGCCGACAAGTCCGCCTGACAGGCGCAGTTTTAAGGAGGAGACGAGGGGGTGAGGAGATGAGAAGGTGAGAGCGTCGAAGAATGGCTCCCTGTCGACATTCCACGACAGGCCGAGCGAGGGGAAGTAGCCCCAGCGGTGGTTGCTGGAGAAGCGGCTGGAGTTGTCGGCGCGGAAGGTGGCCGTAGCGTTGTAGCGGTCGTTGAGCGTGTAGTTGACACGGCCGATGACGCTGTTGAGCGACGACTCGGCGATGCCCGTCTGCGGGGTATAGGTGCCCGAGCCGTCTCCGAGGTTATACTGCTTCAGTGCCTCGTTGGTGAAGTGGTTGGTGCGGATGGCACTGTAGGTCGACGTCTGCGTCTGGCGGGTGTAGCCGCCGAGGGCGTCGATGTGGTGATGCTCATTCAGGTCGCGGTTCCACGTCAGGGTGTATTCCTGCTGCCACACGTCGGTCTGACGGTTGCCCGTGCCACCGATGCCCTCGGTGGCCAGGCCCAACGATGTGTAGGCACCTGAGAAGTAGTTCTGCGTCAGCTTCTCGCTACTCAGTCCGACAGTGGCCTTCAGCGTGAAGTCGCCGATGTGGTAACTGGCCCAGATGTTGGAGAGCAGGTAGTTGTTGGTGTTCTCGGCCACGCTCTCCTTCAGGTCGTAGACAGGGTTGGCGGCGTGGTTGCCGATGGCGAAGTAGGCATACTCATAGGGATTCTGGAAGTTGTAGGAACCGTCGGCATTGTAGACTTGCACGACGGGCGGCATCAGCAAGGCGTAGACGAAGCTGTTGGTGATGCCTGCCGAGTAGGGCGACGAGTTGAACACCTGCTCCTCGGTAGTGGTCAGACCATGCTGTCGGCTCCGGCCGTAAGTGGTGTTGACGCCGAAGCGAAGTCCCTCGCGGAGCTGCCACTCTACGTTGGTGTGGAAGTCGTAGCGCTCGAAACCTGTGCCCAGCAGAATACCGTCCTGGTGGGTGTAGTTGGCCGAGAAGGCATAGCGGCTCTTGTCCGTCGTGCCGCTGACGCTCAGTTCGTGGCTCTGCTGTAGCGCCGTGCGCAGTACTGCCGACTGCCAGTCGGTGCCACTGCCTAGCTGGGCTATCTGCTCGTCGGTATAGCCGCCCTTATTACCAAAATAGGTCTTCTGGAACTGTGCCCACTCGGCGGCGCCCAGCAGGTCGAGCCGGCGGCTGACGCTTGCGAAGCCTATGTTGTAGCCGTAGCTGATGTGCGCCCGACGGTCGCCGGCGGCCCCTTTCTTAGTCGTGATGAGGATGACGCCGTTGGCACCGCGCGAGCCGTAGATGGCCGTGGCCGAGACGTCCTTCAGCACCTCGATGCTCTCAATGTCGTTGGGGTTGATGGTTGCCAGCGGGTTCAGGCTGCTCTCAATGGCTCCCAGGCCGGTGCCGCTGTTGGCGGCATCGCGGAAGTAGATAAATCCATCGACGACGTAGAGAGGCTCGTTGGAGGCGTTGACCGAGTTGCCGCCACGGATGCGGATGTGGCTGTCGGCTCCGGGCTGGCCGCTGGTGGCCACCACGCTAAGTCCGGCCACACGTCCGCTGAGGGCAGCGTCGAGCGTAGGCGACTGCGACTGGGTGAAGACCTCGGCCTTGACCGTTGCCACTGAGCCTGTCAGCTGGGTGCGCTTCTGCGTGCCGTAGCCCACGACGACCACTTCGCCCAGCTGTTGTTCCAGGCGGTCGAACACCGCCAAGAGTGAGTCTGCCGCCGAGGCATAACCGACAGGCTCTCCCCCGTCGGGGAGAGCTGCTGCCGGTGCAGCCCACAAACTATAAACAATGGCTAAAGATGCTACTCTGCTATTTATCTGAAAACTCTTCATACCTTTTGACTTTAATTTCCGGGTGCAAAGGTACGGCGAAATCCAGACCTGCGAAATACCATCCTGACGGCATTTCGCATACCCTAAACAGGGTATAGAGCAGAAAGAGAGTAGCTACTCTGCGGTATTTCCCTACTTATTCAGCCGCCATGTGACGCCGTCCTTGGTGTCCTTCACCTCGAAACCGGCGGCGGCCAGCTCGTCGCGTATCTTGTCGCTCGTGGCCCAGTCCTTGGCGGCCTTGGCACGGGCACGCAGGTCGAGCACCATGTCGACCACACGGCCGAAGGCTGCCTCGCGCTCGTCGCCCGAGCCGCTCTTCTCGGCCTTCAGCCCGAGTATGTCCTCGGCGAAGAGGTGCATCACCTCAGTCAGCTCCTTCAGACAGTCGGCACAGATGGTAGCCTTGTGGTCGACGAGCTTGTTGACCACGGTGCAGGCCTCGAACAGGCAGCTGATGACCTGCGGCGTGGCGAAGTCGTCGTTCATGGCGTCGTAGCAGCGCTCGCGCAGGCTCTTCACCACGCGCTCCGTCTCAGCGTCGCAGGCTGCCGACGGCTGTATGCGCTCCAGGTCGCCGATAGCGTTGGTCAGCTTCTCCAGCCCGCGCTCGGCGGCCACGAGGGCCTCGTTCGAGAAGTCGACGGTGCCGCGGTAGTGGGCCGAGAGCATGAAGAAGCGGATGGTCATCGGCGTGTAGGCCTTCTCGAGCAGCGGGTGCTGGCCCGTGAAGAACTGCTCGAGCGTGATGAAGTTGCCCAGCGACTTGCCCATCTTCTGGCCGTTGATGGTCAGCATGTTGTTGTGCATCCAGTACTTCACGGCCTGGTGGCCCATCGAGGCCGTAGCCTGGGCTATCTCACACTCGTGGTGGGGGAACACCAGGTCCATGCCGCCGCCGTGAATGTCGAACGTCTCGCCCAGATACTTGCGCCCCATGGCCGTACACTCGCAGTGCCAGCCGGGGAATCCGTCGCTCCAGGGCGACGGCCAGCGCATGATGTGCTCGGGCTGGGCCTTCTTCCACAGGGCGAAGTCGGCCTGGCTCTTCTTCTCGCCCACGCCGTCGAGGTTGTCGCGGCTGGCGTCCTTGATATTCTCCAGCGAGCGGCCGGAGAGTATGCCATATTGGTACTGCTTGTTATAAGCCTCGATGTCGAAGTAGACCGAGCCGTTCGACACGTAGGCAAAGCCGCGGTCCAGAATCTGCTGCACCAGCTGCTGCTGCTCGATGATGTGCCCCGTGGCGCACGGCTCAATCGACGGGCGCTGGCAGCCCAGCAGGTCCATGGCCTGGTGGTAGCGGTGGGCGTAGTACTGGGCTATCTCCATCGGCTCGAGCTGCTCCAGGCGGGCCTTCTTGGCTATCTTGTCCTCGCCCTCGTCAGCGTCGTGCTCCAGGTGGCCCACGTCGGTGATGTTACGCACGTACCTTACCTTATAGCCCAGGTGCTTCAGGTAGCGGAACACCACGTCGAACGTAACGGCGGGCCGGGCGTGACCCAGGTGCGGGTCGCCGTAGACCGTTGGACCGCAGACATACATGCCCACATGGGGGGCGTTAATCGGCTCGAAGCGCTCCTTCTGGCGCGTCAGCGTATTGTAAATGACGAGTCTTGATTCCATAATTTACCTATTTTATGCTTTCAGCGTGCAAAGTTACGAAAAAAAGTCGTATCTTTGCACGCAAATTGCTAAAAAGAATAGAAAAATGGGAAAAGTAATACTGACCGGCGACCGCCCCACGGGTAAGCTCCACCTGGGACACTACGTGGGTTCGCTGCGCCGCCGCGTAGAACTGCAGAATGCAGGCGACTACGACCGTATGTTTGTGTTTATGGCCGACGTACAGGCCCTGACCGACAATGCCGACAACCCCGAGAAGCTGCGACAGAGCATCATACAGGTGGCCCTCGACTACCTCTCGGCAGGCCTCGACCCCGAGCGCTGCGTCATCTTCATACAGAGCTACATACCCGAGCTGGCCGAGCTGACGACATACCTGATGAACCTCATCTCGGTGAGCCGCGTGCAGCGTAACCCCACGGTGAAGACGGAAATCAAGATGCGCGGCTTTGAGGGCGAGAGCATCCCCCTGGGTTTCTTCTGCTACCCCGTAAGCCAGGCTGCCGACATCACGCTGTTCAAGGCCACGACGGTGCCCGCCGGCGAGGACCAGGAGCCGATGCTCGAGGTGACTCGCGAGCTGGTGAACCGCTTCAACAACACCTACGGCCCCGTGCTCGTAGAGCCGCAGATCATGCTGCCCGAGAACCAGATGGCACGCCGACTGCCCGGCACCGACGGCAAGGAGAAGATGTCGAAGAGCCTGGGCAACTGCATCTACCTCAGCGACTCGAAGGACGAGGTGTGGCAGAAGGTGCGCTCGATGTACACCGACCCGACCCACCTGAACGTCAGCGACCCCGGACACGTGGAGGGCAACGCCGTGTTCACCTATCTCGACGCCTTCTCAACGGATCAGGACTTCAAGGACTTCTGGCCCGAGTACCAGAACCTCGACGAGCTGAAGGAGCACTACCAGCGCGGCGGACTGGGCGACATGAAGTGCAAGAAGTTCCTCAACGAGGTGCTCAACAAGTTTCTTGAGCCCATGCGCCAGCGCCGAGCCGAGCTGGAAAAGGACATTCCCGAAATCTGCCGCATCCTGAAGAAGGGCACCGAGCAGGCCCGCGAGGTGGGCGCCCAGACGATGGACGAGGTCAGGAAGGCCATGCGCATCGACTACTTCGGCGACTCCACGATGTGGAAGTTATAAACGACTACGAAATTTGACGACTACGAATTATACGAATAGATTCCGAGGGGAAAAGACTGGATGGAAGTTCGTAAAATTCGTCTAATTCGTAGTAGAAGAAAGAAGATGAGCAGTGAGGATTGTGAAGCGCTGTTGGTAGCGCACGACATTAAGCCGACGGCCAACCGCATCGTGGTGGCCAAGGCGCTGGCCGAGGCCGAGCGCCCCATGTCGCTGACGGAACTGGAGTACAAGATCCTGTCGATCGACAAGTCGGGCGTGTTCCGCGCGCTGACGCTGTTCCGCGAGCACCACCTGGTGCACGTCATCGAGGACGGCGGCGACGGCGTACGCTACGAGCTCTGCCACAGCCACCAGGGCCACGACCACGACGACGACCAGCACGTACACTTCTACTGCGAGCGCTGCCACCGCACGTTCTGCATCGCCGACGTGCCCATCCCTCACGTCACGCTGCCACAGGGCTACATACTCAGCGACGTCAACTACATGGCCAAAGGCCTATGCCCCGACTGCTCCTCTGCCTGCTGACGCTGCTGGCCACCACAGGCCGCGCCCAGACCGCCGTGACGACCGTCGTTGCCGACGCCGACACGCACGAGGGCATTGCCCACGCCTCGCTCTACACCAAGGAGGGCGGCCGCTTCCGCTCCGTCGTCAGCAACTCGCGCGGCGCCGCCACGGTGGCGTTCACGTTCCGGCGGCTCACCATAAGCCACCTGAACTACGAGCGGATCACCGTCAGCCAGCTGGGCGACACCGTCTTCCTGAAGCCTAAATACCGGTCGACGGCCGAGGTCGTCGTCACCAACAAGGAGCCTGAGTGGATACGCCGCTGCCTGAAGGAGACGGTGAACCGCAAGGCGCAGAACTACTTCACCCACGACGGCTGCGAGCGCCTGGACTACCACACGCAGAGCACGGGGCGCGACAACATCTACCGCTTCCACCTGAACGGACTGCTGCGCACGAAGACGGCCGACAGGAAGCGCTACGCCCTGCACTGCGACAGCACCGACGCCCACATCGTGGCCTCGGACTCGACACGGCTCACCGACACGCAGAACCTGCGGCGCATGCTCTACGAGGACTTCATGGAGGACCTGACGCGCGACTTCATCCGTTCGCACCACTTCTACCACTACGCCGACTACAAGGGCGCGAACAGCCACGAGGTGAAGCTCAGCTTCAAGGCCAAGCACCACACCGACGACCACGGCTGGATGATTCTCGACACCGTGCGCTGCGTCGTGCTGAGTGCCTACCGCTCGACGGGCACGAAGACCAACCGCCGCGAGCGTATCGGCACCATGATGTACAACGTGGCGCGCGTCTTCGGCTACCGCGTCGACACGTTCACCCGCGACTATCGCGTCAGCTACGGCGAGCGCCCCGACGGCACGCTCTACCCCGCCGAAGTGCGCTACAAGATGTACTACGCCGGGCGCGACGGCGACGCCACCAAGGAGGAGGCTGAGTTCAGCCAGCAGACGGGCGGCGGTTTCCCCAACATGGAGGCCACGCTGACGCTGACACCGCCAACCTCAATTGTCAATTCAAAATTCTCAATTCTCAATTGGACAGAACTGCCCCCGTCATGGTACGTCACGTTCAACAGCGAGGCCGACCGCCAGCTTGAGGTCCGCCTGGCCAACCTGCCCGCCACGTTCAGCATCTTCGACGAAGGTCAGTAGGGGCCTATAAACAACAAGTTACTTCACGTACTCCGAGAAGTCCGTCAGCTTCATGTCGCCCTTGCGGGCCAGCGTGTCGTGCATGGCGAAGGCGGCGGTCAGGCAGTGGCGCGTGTGGCCGCCGGTGCCGAGCTTCAGATAGTCCCAGAGCAGCTGCTTGTAGTCGGGGTGGGCACAGTTCTCGATGATGGTCTGTGCGCGCTGCATGGGGCTCTTGCCGCGCAGGTCGGCCACACCCTGCTCCGTGACGATGATGTTCACGTCGTGCTCCGACGAGTCCTGGTGGGTGACGAAGGGCACCACGCTCGAAATCAGGCCACCCTTGGCCACCGACGGGCAAGTGAATATCGACAGGTAGGCGTTGCGGATGAAGTCGCCCGAGCCGCCGATGCCGTTCATCATCTTCGTACCGCTGATGTGGGTCGAGTTGGCGTTGCCGTAGATGTCGACCTCGATGGCCGTGTTGATGGCGATGACGCCGAGACGACGGATGACGGCCGGGTGGTTCGAAATCTCGCTCTGGCGCAGCGTCAGGTGGTCACGGAAGTAGTCCATGTTGTCGTAAACCTGCTTCAGGCAATCGTTCGAGACGGTCAGCGAGCAGGCCGAGGCGTCCTTCACGCGGCCGCTCATCATCATGCCCACGACGGCGTCCTGCAGCACCTCGGTGTAGATGTTGAAGTCGGGCACGTGCTTATCCTCGCCCAGTGCACCCAGAATGGCGTTGGCCGTCGAGCCGACACCGCTCTGCAGGGGCAGGAACTCCTTAGGAATACGGCCCTTGTGCAGCTCGTCGACGAGGAACTCGGCCACGAGGTAACCGATGCGGTCGGTCACGGGGTCGCTGTCCTTGAAGGCGCGGGCCTCGTCGGGGATGTTGCACTCCACGACGCCAACCACCTTCGACTTCGGTATCGAGACGTAGGGCACGCCGATGCGGTCGGAGACGTTGAAGATGGGTATGGGCTTACGGTAGGGCGGGTCGAGGGGCTCATAGACGTCGTGCAGATACTTGGCGTCGGGGCTGTGGAACGAGTTGAGCTCGAGGATGACCTTCTTGGCCAGGCGAGCGGCCGTGGGCGAAATGCCGCCGGCAGCCGTCAGGTAGACGTGCCAGTCGTCGCCGCAGTCCTCAATGTCGCAAACCTCGAGGATGGCCCAGTCGAGCTCGCCGTAGAAGCCGTATCGCAGCTCTTGTGCCATGTGGCTCAGGTGCAGGTCGTTGTAGGGAATCTCGCCGGCATTGACATGCTTGCGGAAGTCGGGGTTCGTCGTGTAGGGCGCACGGTACTTGATGGCCTGTGCGTTAGCCAGGTCGCCGTCGGTCGACTGTCCCGTCGAAGCGCCGGTGAAGATGGCCACTTTGAACTCGCGCCCGGCCTCGTGCTCGGCCAGTGCTAACTTTGCTAACTCCTTCGTGGTTGCCTTGGCCACACCGGCCGGCGTAAAACCACTCATGGCGATCTGGTCGCCATTCTTAATCAGTGCTGCAGCCTCGGCTGCTGTCATACGTGTATAAGCCATTTCTTCTGTGTTTGAAAAACTGAGTGCAAAGGTACAAAATAAAATAGATATACCACAAATTTATGCCGTTTTTCGTTCGGAATTGAAAATAAATGCGTATATTTGCAGCGGGTTTATCAAAATAAGGTGATTATAACATGAATGCAGTATCACTAAACAACCTGTGGAGCTATCTACAAGGATTGTCTCTCTCTGCCAGCAACCAACGCTGGCTGGGCGAGAGGCTTATTGAGGCCTCTGTGGCAAAAGAACACGCTGCTGAAAGAGATGCTGTCCTTGGGCGTCGTTCTCGTGGTCATTCGAAGAAGTTAAGCGACGAAGAACTGTCAGAACGTCTTTCACGGTATGCCCCACTTACCGACGCCGACTTCCCAGAGTTAAGCCCTGCTGACTATGCCAATTATGTCAGGCAGCATAGTGGACAAATAGCAAAAGGTCTGGAGAAATGGCTGTAGCGCGAGTTCACCAGCGTGAGATTGTGGAAGTGCCGTTCACACTTCCTGACGGACAGATACTCCCACATCCTGCCCTCGTCCTTTCCTGCGACGATCTGCAGAATGTGGAGCCAGGCATGTTCTATGCCGTGCTTATCTCGTCGAAGAACCACTATCCGCAACTGACTATCCCTATCCAGAGCGACTGGCTGTCATCGCCATTGACTAAGGCATCCTACTTCGTGACTCACATTGTGGCTATGTTCAACGTAGATGATGTCATAGCCCATCATAATTGTTTCCTTCGCCAGCCATACTTCGACGACGTGGTTGACCGCATCGTTGCAAACATTGTAGATGGGGAATGGGAGGAATGACAGTTACATTATAAATTACAGATACTCCATCAGCACGTCCCAGACGGCGATGATGTGGCAGACGGAGCCGGCGAGGACGAAGAAGTGGAAGACGGAGTGCATGTAGCGGCGCTTGTTGAGAGAATAGAAGACGGCGCCGGTGATGTAGCAGACGCCCTCGGCGACAATCCAGGCCACGGCGGCGGCTGAGACGCTGTCGATGAGCGGCTTGAAGGCCACCAGCACGCTCAAGCCCATGCCGACGAAGCAGAAGGTCTCAAGATTGGAGTGCTCCTTCAGCCGGACGAAGCTGACGATGGTGCCGGCAATGGCGCAGAGCCAGACGAACGTGAAGAGCCCCCAGCCCCAATAGCCCTCCTGGCGCAGGGCGACGAGCGTCAGCGGCGAGTATGAGCCGGCAATGTGCCAGTAGATGGCGGCGTGGTCCCAGCGCCGCAGCCGCTCCTTCCACGGCGAGTGGTGCTTCACGGAGTGGTAGAGCGTCGAGGCGACGTACGAGCCGAGCATGCCGAAGAGATAGAGGATGACGCCCGTGCGCGCCCAGTTATCGTCGGCCCGGAAGCACCAGACGAGGAAGATGACGCCGAAGACGACACCCAGCAGGATGCCGCCGCCGTGGGAACAGGCGTTCCATATCTCCTCCTTCTTCGTGTATCTAATCATCTTTCTTCCGGATAAGCGTCAGACCGTCGCGCAGCGGCAGGATGACCTGCTCGACGCGCCCGTCGGCGGCCACGTAGTCGTTGAAGCGGCGAATGCCCACGGTCTGCTGGTCGTGGTCGTAGGCCGGGTCGGTGACGTGCCCGTCCCACAACGTGTTGTCGGCCACGATGAAGCCGCCGGGGCGCAGCACGCCGAGCACCATGTCGTAACACGCGCAGTAGGTGCGCTTGTCGCCGTCGATGAAGGCCATGTCGAACGTGATGCCGAGCCGCGGCGCCTCGGCCATGGCGTCGCCGATGATGAACGTTATCTTGTCGGCCACGGCCGACTGCTCTATCCAGGGCCTGGTGAAGTCCTCCATCTCGTCGTTCACCTCGAACGTGTAGAGGTGGCCGCCGGGCGGCAGTCCCTCGGCCATGGCGATGGCCGAATAGCCGCTGAAGGTGCCCACCTCGAGCACATTCCTGGGCTGTATCATCTGGACGAGCATCTTCAGCAGCCTACCCTGCAGGTGTCCGCTGACCATCCGCCCGTGCAGGGTCTTCAGGTTGGTGGCGCGCCAGAGCCGGTACAGGTAGTCGGGCTCGGGCGAGGTGTGGGCGGCGACGTACTCCTCTAATTGAGAATTGAGAGTTGAGAATTGAGAATTATGATTACCAACACCCATGGTGTTTCCCATGGATTCCCCATTCATTGCCAAGTTATCTATAGAAGTAATCATAATTCTCAATTCCCAATTCTCAATTCTCAATTCAACAGAGCCTCTACGGCCAGCCGGTAGCTGTCGAGCCCGAAGCCGCAGATGACACCCCGGCAGGCGGCCGAGAGGAACGAGTGGTGACGGAACGGCTCGCGCTGGTGGACGTTCGAGATGTGTACCTCGATGACGGGGCAGCGCAGCGAGCGGATGCAGTCGTGCAGGGCCACACTGGTGTGGGTGTAGGCTCCGGCGTTGAGCACGATGCCGTCGCAGGGCTCGTAGAATCCTGCCTGCTGCATCTTGTTGATGAGTTCGCCCTCGACGTTGCTCTGGTAGTAGTCTATCGTGACGTCGGGGTAGCGTGCGCGGAGCTGCTCCAGGTAGGCCTCGAACGACTCGCTGCCGTAGATGCCGGGCTCGCGCTGGCCCAGTAGGTTCAGGTTCGGGCCGTTGATAATCTGTATCTTCATATCTTCTGTGTTTTACGATTCTTGCTGTGATTTCTCGATGAACTCGCGCGGCGACAGGCCGAAGTGCTTGCGGAAGACCGACGAGAAGTAGGGCAGCGACGAGTAGCCCACGGTGTAGGCCACCTGCGTGATGTTCAGCTTCTGCTCCTTCAGCAGGCGGGCGGCCTGCTCCATGCGTATGTTGCGTATGAACTCCGAGACGGGAATGCCCGTCATCTCCTTCATCTTGCGGTGCAGGTGGGCGCGGCTGATGCCGGCGTCGTGGCAGATGTCGTCGACGCCGAACTCGCTCTCGCCGATGTGCTCGTTGATGCTCTTGATGATGCGCTCCATGAGCTGCTCGTCGTTGCCCTTGACGGTGATTTGCTGCACGCCCTCGCTGGGCTGCTGCGAGCCCGAGAACTTCCCGCGCAGGCGCAGGCGTGTATTTATAAGGTTATCGATGGTGGCGTGCAGCTCGTCGACGTTGAAGGGCTTGGTCAGGTAGGCGTCGGCGCCCTTCTCGAGTCCCTCCAGGCGGTTGCCGATGTCGGTCTTCGACGTCAGCATGATGACGGGCAGGTGCGAGATGTTGACGTTGGTACGTATCAGCCGGAGCATGGTGAAGCCGTCCATCTCGGGCATCATCACGTCGCTGATGACGAGGTCGTAGCTGTTGGTGAGCAGCTCCTTCAGGCCGTCCTTGCCGTTGTGGCTGGCCGAGAAGTAGTAGTAGTCCGACAGCTCGCTGGCGATGTAGCCGGCTATCTCCTCGTCGTCGTCGACCACGAGGATGTGGAACGACGAGCTGGGCTGGCGGCGCCCCGAGAGTCGCACGCTCTGCGGCTGTTCGGCGGTCATGTCGAGCTCGGCCTCCGAGAAGTGGTCGCGGCCCAGTGGCAGGCGTACGGTGAAGACCGAGCCCTTGACGCCGTCGGTGCGGTTGCGGCCGCTGATGGAGCCGTGGTGCATGTCGACGATCATCTTGCAGAGGTTCAGGCCGATGCCCGTGCCCTCGATGTGTGCCGACTTGTCGGACTTGCCCTGGTAGAAGCGGTCGAAGAGGTGCTGCAGCGTGTCGTCGCGCATGCCCGTGCCGGTGTCGGTGACGGTCAGCTCGACGTAGTCGCTGAGCGGCCCGCGTACGGTGTCGTCGTGGCCCTCGCTGAGCACCATGCTGATGTCGCCGCGGTCGTAGCTGTACTTGAAGGCGTTCGACAGCAGGTTTGACACCACCTTGTCGAACTGCGTGCGGTCAACCCACGCCGTGATGTCCTCGGCGCCGGTGAAGGTGAAGTTGATGCCGCGTTCGCGGGCGTTGTACTCGTAAATGTTGTAGATGGTGTTGACGAAGTCGTACATGTTGGTCTCGCGGCAGTGCAGGTGCATCTGCTGCTTGTCAATCTTGCGCACGTCGAGAATCTGGTTTACCAGCGTGAGGATGCGCTGCGCGTTGCGGTCGATGACGCCCAGGTCCTGCTTCGACTCGTCGTCGAGCTGGCGGCGGCGCAGCTTCTCGAGCGGGCCGAGGATGAGTGTCAGCGGCGAGCGTATGTCGTGCGTGGCGTTGATGAGGAACTTCATCTTGTCCTCGTCGAGCCGCTGGCGCATGCGGCGCCGGTACGACCAGCCCAGCAGTCCGGCGAGTCCTAACAGCCCGAGGATGTAGAGGGCGTAGGCCAGCGTCGAGCGGTACCAGGGCGCCTTGACCACGATGGTGTAGAAGCACGACTCCGAGACGACGCCGTTGTCAATGGCGCGCACCTCCAGTCGGTAGGTACCGCTGGCCAGATGGTTCATCGTTATCATGTTGTGGCCAATGTCGCCCGCTATCCAGTCGCCGTCGTTCAGGCGGTGCTCGAAGACGACGTTCGCCGCGCCGACGTAGTTGAGCAGCGAGAACTCCAGGGTGAACGTGTTGTCAAGATAGCTCACGGTGAAGTGGTTGCTCTCGCCGACGGGCTGCTCGGTCACCTGCGTGCCGTTCGACTCGGTCAGCGTCGAGACGGCGCGGCCGTCGATGTAGAATCCCGTCAGCTGCAGCCGTCCGGGCTGCGTCTGCACGCTGCTCACCTGCTGCGGTGTGAAGGTGGTCAGCCCGTCGCCGGTGGCAAAGAATATGCGGTCGTCGGCCGTGTGCAGGCCCGCGCAGGCCACGTACTCGCGCCCCGACAGTCCCGAGCCGCTGATGTAGCTCACCCACTTCTGCTCGTCCATGCGGAAGTGCCAGATGCCCATCGTCGTCGAGCACCAGTAGTCGCCGGCGTTGTCCTGCACGACGTAGCACACCGACAGGTTCTTCAGCGGCTCCGACTCGGGCAGTTCCATCATATGGTTCGTACTGCGGAACCACATGTAGGGCCCCTGCTCGGTGCCGATGCTGATGTCGCCGTCGCGGGTCTCCATGAGCGTGTTTACCGACTTGTGCAGCAGGCTTGTCCAGCCGAAGGGCTTGAACGTGTCGGCCTGCGGGTCGTAGCAGGTCACGCCGTCAGAGGTGCCTATCCACACGCGGCCGTCGCGGTCGGTTATCATCGAGAGTATCCAGTCGTTGCAGAGCGTGGCGCGCTCGGGGTCGTCGGTGCGCGTCATGGTGAAGAAGCGGAACTGGCGGGTGGCGCGGTCGTAGACGAGCATGCCCTTGGCGTAGACCGAGATGAACAGGTGGCCACGGCCGTCGTCGGTCATCGTGTTGAACTTGTCGCACACGAAGTCAGAGAACAGCTGGGCGCGGCCCGTCAGCGGGTCGTAGGTGTACAGGCCGTGAGTGGTGCCGAGGAAGTAGGCCTTCTCAGTGTCGCGGTAGATGAACTCCACGCCGTTGGGCGACTGCGGGTGGGCCACGATGCGGCCCTGGCGGTCGAAGCCGTAGACGCCCTTGTTCTCGACCGTACACCAGGTGATGCCGTCGTCGCCCTCGCAGACCGACGAGACGCACGAGCCGATGTCCTGCTTCTGTCCCGAGAAGCTCCACGAGGTGAACTGCGCCTTGCGGTTGGGTATCAGGAAGAGTCCCTTCTGCTGGCAGCCCACCCAGATGTTGCCCTGCCGGTCCTCGAGCAGTGCCATGATCGAGGCGGTGTTCATGTCGAAGCCCGGCGCCGTGGTGGCGTAGCGCAGCAGGCGCCGCGTGCGCGCCGGAATCCAGAAGAGGCCGTTGCCGCGGGTGCCCACGTAGACGTTGCCCGCGCGGTCCTTGACGGCCGTGCGGAACCCGCCCACCTGCTGGGCCTCGCCCAGGTCGATGGGGCTGTCGACGGGCTGGCCGTGCTCGTAGGCCAGTATGCGGTCGCGGCAGACCACCATCGTGCGGCCCTCCCAGTCGAAGAAGGCGGTGGGCACGCCGTAGGTCGTCGAGAACATCTGCACGCCCTTGCCCATAGGCCGGTAGCCGAAGCGGTTGGCACCGCCCTTCCAGAATCCGCCGCCGGCATCCTCGAAGACGGCGTTGAAGAACACGTCGCCCGGGTCGCTCTGATAGTCGTTGCGGCGCTTCAGCAGTGACGCCGCGGGGTCGAGCTCGTAGAGGCCGTAGCCCGACGTGCCCACCATGAGACTGCCGCTGCGCAGCTGGACGATGCCCGAGGAGCGCGGGTGCAGACTGTCGGGGAAGTGGTAGTTGACGAAGCGGTCGGTGGCGGGGTCGTAGCGCTGTATGCCCTTCGCGGTGCCCACCCAGAGCCGGCCCTCGCGGTCGCAGAGCAGCGACACGACGGTGTTGAAGCAGAGCGACGTGGAGTCGCGCGGGTCGTTCAGGTAGGAGGTGAATCGGTAGCCGTCGAACCGGTTCAGGCCGAACTCGGTTCCTATCCAGATGTAGCCCATCTGGTCCTGGCAGATGCTCGTGATGTTGGTGCTCGACAGCTTGTCGCTGCCGAAGAGGTGGCCCGTCTGTGCCGTGGCCCACAGCCCCCAGACGCCCAGTAGTAATATCAGTGTAAGTAGTCGTTTCATTGGTATCAAAGTCGTCAGTCTTCTGTCTGTCACTGCGATAGACGGTGCAAAGTTAACCATTTTATCTGAAACGGCCAAAAAAAAGTTTGCCTGCGGCCTATATTCTCATACGGGCCGCAGGCAAGAGAAAACTAACTACTTTTTACCTATTAAAATTACTAACTTATAACAAACATTATTATTCCTTCGGAAGCCTTGCCGGCGACTCCTCGCCGAAAAGGTACTGCGGGCTGTAGCCGCCATAGTCGACGACCAGCTTCTCGAACACGATGCCGGGGTGGCGCGGGCGCAGCGTCAGCTCGTGCCACTCGGCCGCCACGACGGGCAGCTCGACCACCGACTCCACCACGCGGCGGGCTATCGTCGGGTAGAACACCGAGTACATGTAGGGCTGGCGGTCGACGAGCGTCTTGTTGAAGTTCACCACGCGGGGCTCGCCGCCGTCGAGGCTGACGGTGAACTCGTGGCCGCCCTGGTCGAGGAAGTCGAGGGTCGACTTCACCACGACGTGCACCTTAGCCGTCGCCACACCGGCGGGCAGGGCGAAGCGGTAGCTGAGGGCGGCGCCCTCGGCGGGCCGCGTGTAGGGCGTCAGTGCCATGGCGCTGCGCGTGCGGCCGTAGTCGGGATAGACGGTCCACGCCGTGCCCTCGGGGGCGATGGCGCTATAGTAGTGCTCGGCCTCGATGGCCAGGTAGCCGGGCTGGGCGGCGAAGGTGTAGCCCCCCGCTCCGGCGGCGGCGACGGTGGTCGTCTGTGGCAGCACGTCCTTCGGGAAGTTGTCGTTCCACTGGGTGTAGCCAATGTGCTTCTGGGTCATCATGCCGCGCCACTTGCCGCCCGCGATGTCGCGGTTATAGCCGAGGCAGAGCAGCGAGTCGCGCTTGAAACAGCTGGCCACGCGCCCGGCCCAGAGGTTGGCGTCGGGGTTGCCCAGGGCGGCCAGGTGGCGGTTCATGGCCTGCGCGTAGTACATGTCGTAGAGGTTGGCCATGGCCTGCACGGGGAAGAGCAGCGTCTCGCGGTAGAAGTCGCGGCGGCTCTCGGGGATGTCGAGCCAGAGCCTCAGGGCGCGGGCCTCCAGGCGCTGGTAGTCGTCGGCCACGCGGCGCCACTCGCCGGTCTCCACGTTGTAGGTCGTGGCGTCGAGCATCTCGGGCGTGACGCGGGCCATGTACTGGCAGTTGCGGTTGTAGATGTCGGCGGCCTCCTCGGCGATGCTGTCGCCGAGCACACTGGCAAAGAAGCGTTGCGTATGGTCGGTGACGTTCTGCTGGGTGTACTGCCTAGGTGTCCAGGCCATGTCCATGAACAGCTGTATGGGGTACTCCATCGGCTTGAGGTCGCCGACGTTGAGGATCCAGAGCTGCTCGATGCCGAAGTCGTAGGCCAGCGAGAGCTGCTCGAACATCTGCTGCGTCTGGGTGATGTTGATCCACTTCGAGTTGCGGGGCGCACCGACGTAGTCGACGTGGTAGTAGATGCCCCACCCACCCTTGCGGCGGCGCTCCTCGTCGTTCTTGGGCACGCGGCGTATGTCGCCCCAGTTGTCGTCGCTGACGAGTATCGTCACGTCGTCGGGCACGCGGAAGCCGGCGTCGTAGTAGTCCTGCACCTCCTTGTAGAGGGCCCACACCTGGGGCGTCTCCTTGGCGGGTCGGCCCGTCACCTGCTGTATAATCTTGCGCTGGCCAGCGACGATGCGCTCCATCAGCTTCGTGTCGGTCTTGTCGCTCATCGCCTCGTCGCCGTCGCCGCGCATGCCGATGGTCACGATGTCGTCGGTGCCGCGCATGCGCTCAATGCCCTCACGGAAGAACTGGTCGAGCTTGGCTTGGTTCGTCTGGTAGTTCCACGCGCCCCACTCGCCGCGGCGGCGGGCGTACTCCTGGTGGTTGCGGGCCATGGGCTCATGGTGCGAGGTGCTCATGATGACGCCCATCTCGTCGGCCACGCGCGAGTTTTCAGGGTCGTCGGCGTAGAAGGCCCAGCTCCACATGGCGGGCCAGAGCATGTTGCCCTTCAGGCGCAGTATCAGCTCGAAGACGCGCTCGTAGAAGCGGTGGTCGCCGTAGTTGGTGCCGAAGGTGTTCTTCACCCACGAGGTCAGGCAGGGCGCCTCGTCGTTGAGGAACAGTCCGCGCCAGCGCACGGCTGGCTCGCCGTCCGTGCGCGTACCGTTTATTATATATATGGCGTCGTGTCGGTCGATGGGAGCGTCGGCCCAGTAGTACCAGGGCGAGACGCCAATCTGGCGACTCAGCTCGTAGATGCCGAAGATGGCGCCGCGGCGGTCGCTGCCGACGATGGTCAGCTGGCCCTGCCGGGCGTCGAGTATATACTGCTCGGTCTTGCCCTTCAACGTCTTCTGCTGCTGGCGCAGTGTGGCGGCGGTGCCGGCCACGATGCGGGCGTCGGCCGCGCGGTCGACGAACGTCACCTCGGCACCGCAGACGCGCTCGATGTCGGTCTTCAGGTTACGTGCGGCGTGCATGACGCCCCGCTCCTCGTTCTGGCTGACGTAGATGGTCACCCGTCCGCCGTCGTTCAGCTGCCAGTCGCCCTTCTTGAAATCGACAAACGTTTCGGCGGCCTTTGCTCCGAGGATGGTGAAAGCACACAACAGCATGCTCAGGAATAGTCTCGTTGTTCTCATGCTCGAAATACTTTTCCGCAAAAGTACAAATTTCTCGCAAGGCAGGGCGTCAAAATTGTTTCATAAACCTACAATGAGACATTTTTATAACGTATAAGTAACGCCAACGACCGTCGCGCCGCGGATCAGCAACAGTCATTGTACGGATTCCCGTAGGGGAAGAGGCTGGGTGGGTTCAGTAATTTTTAAGCTCCTCTGCACTGACACCTGTCAGCTGGATAATGTCATTATCGGCATAGCCTCGCGCCTTCATCGCTTTTGCAATCTCGGCGCGGCCCTTTGCTTCGCCCTCGGCACGGCCCTCCTTACGGCCCTTCATCTCAGCACCGCGCATGACATTCAGCGTGTCGCGATAGCGCTTCAGTGCGCCGTCGTACTCCGTGCGCTCCTCCTTTGTCATGGCACCCACCTCGGCGATCTCGGCCAGCCGCTGGAACACCGAGTTCTGGGCGGCCCACGGCAGTCTGTTCAATGTC
>OCTX012249864.1_pt1 | contig 26002 bp, 28 predicted proteins | sample 1539691 | NCBI WGS metagenome assembly OCTX01 (sample SAMN02144231, study PRJEB22623) | gut metagenome | biome: sheep rumen | host: Ovis aries | place: New Zealand
GTCGTTAAACTGCTCTTTTTTTATGCCTATTTCGCCCACCCGGGGGCGTAATCACCGGGACGGCGCGGGATGCGACCCCGTAAAAAGCGTAGCCGAAGGAGACCACATGGAACGCTCTTTTCTCGAAAAGCTCGGCATCACCGATAAGGCGGTGCTGGATCAGATCATGGCCGAAAACGGCAAGGACATCACCGCGGCCAAAGCAGGCCTTGAGGCCGTGACACAGGAAAGAGACAAGCTCAAGACCGAGAACGAAGGACTGACCGAGCAGATCAAGACCCGTGACAACGACATCAAGGGCCTGAAGGATCAGCTCGGCAAGGACGGCGACCTCTCGGCGAAGCTGGGCGAACTGCAGACCAAGTACGACGCCGACACCAAGGCGCTGCAGGACAAGCTTTCGGCCCAGGCATACGACCATGCCGCGGACAAGTACCTCGGCGGATTCAAATTCAGCTCCACCCTCGCGCGGGAAGCTGTCCTCTCCAAGTTCCGGTCGAAGGCCTTCAAGATGACCGACGACGGAAAGTTTGAGGGCGCGGCCGAATTCATGGAAGAGCTGAAGAAGTCGGATCCTTCCGCGTTCGCCAAGGAAGACGGCGAAGGCGGCGACGAAGGGAACGGCACGGGCGGAGGAAACGGCGGCGGTCAGCCCCCGCACTTCTCCAACCCGAACGGAGGCAGCGGGAACGGCGGCGGTCAGACCAACCCGTTCAGCTTTTCCTTCTCCGCGGTCAGAAAGGCAGACAACAAATAACAGGAGGTAAAACACCATGCCTATGCAGAGCGTGAACTACGCAACCCAGTACGCACAGGCCCTCAGCCAGGCGTACCCGAACGTCCTTCATTTCGGCGCGATCTTCGCCCGGAATCAGGAGGGCGACTACCGCTGGACTTCCGCGAAGACCATCGAAGTTCCCAGCCTCAGGACTTCCGGCAGAAAGGACGCCAACCGCGACGTGATCAGCGGAGCGACCCGCAACTACGAGAACAGCTGGACTCCCCTGACCCTCCGCAACTTCCGTTACTGGAAGACCCTCGTCCATCCTCGCGACATCGACGAGACCAATCAGGTGGCGTCCATCGCCAACATCACCAAAGTGTTCAACGAGACCCAGAAGTTCCCGGAAATGGACAAGTACCTGATCTCCACCGCTTTCAGCGACTGGCAGAACACCGCCCGCGTTCCCTTCTCTGGCGCTCTGACCGTTGACAACATCCTGGAGGTGTTCGACGCGATGATGGAGGCCATGACCGAGCGCAACGTCCCCGCGTTCGGCCGTCATCTGTACATTCCCCCGTACATCAACACGATCCTCATGAACGCGAAGGACATCGCCCGCGAGCGCGACGTTCAGAACCGCTCCACCGCTGTCACCCGCGCCATCACTGAGCTGGATAACGTGGAAATCGAGGTCGTTCCCTCCGACCACATGCTCACCGCGTATGACTTCACCGAAGGCGCTGTCCGCGGCGTCTCCGCAAAGCAGATCGAGATGTGGCTCGTGCATCCGTCCTGCATCATCACCCCGATCAACTACGAGTTCTCCAAGCTCGACCCGCCCGCTGCCGGTTCTGACGGCAAGTACGTCTACTACGAGGAATCCGAGGAAGACTGCTTCCTGCTCCCCAACAAGGAGGCGGGCTGTGAGTTCTTCGTGTCCGGCATGGTGCTCGGCACGGCGACCTTCACCACCGCGGCGTACTCCGGTACCGGCGCTGTGGCCGGCGACGCGACCCTCACCCTGACCGCTCCTTCCGGTGCGAACCTGCTGGCGGGATCCCGCTACTTCTACAAGGCGCAGGCTTCCACCGCACCCGACGCGCCCGTGTACGGCGAATCCCTCCTCCACACCGAGTGGATCGAATGGGACGGCACGTCCACCATCAACGTCGCCAACGGTCAGAAGATGACCCTCGTCGTGACCGATTCGGAAGGCCGCGCCTACGCTTCCGGCACCGGCACCGTGACCTCCAAGACCTAAGGAGGGCTGAGGCATGACGAGAATCAGAAAAGGCAACAGGGAGCTGTCCGTTGAGGACGGCTCCGTTGATGCCTACATCGCGGACGGCTGGCAGATCCTGGACGCCCGCGGCAACGTGGTCCGTCATGGCACCACCGTTTCTTATTCGGGTCTTCTGATCGAGAACAACGAGCTGAAGCAGACGGTGAAACGGCTGGAAACGGTCGTCGCCTCTCTGGAAGCCGAGGGAGCCCGGAAAGAGGCGGACATTGCCGCGCTGGTGGACGAACTGGAGAAGGTGAAAGCGGCGCAGAATGGCGTTGCAACGCCCTCTCCGAACGCATCCGAAGCCAAGGACGGAACGAAGCCCGCGAGGAACGCCAAAACAAAGGAGTGAGGAGCTGATGGCGTACATCGACTACGAATTCTACACGGGAACGTTCGGCGGTTCCGACGTGCCGCAGGAGGATTTTACCCGGCTTGCGCAGATGGCTTCGGACATCGTGGACGCCATCGTCTACCACCCGATCTCCGAAGTCACGGAGCGGGTCAAGCGGGCGGTCTGCTATGAGATGGACATGCTTTTCGCGCAGGGAGGCGCAGACGCCGCCAACGGACAGTCCTCCAGCGAAATCTCCTATGAGATGCTGGGCGACTACTCCGTGACCGCGCAGACGTCGTCTTCATCCTCTTCGTCCGCATCCATGTCCCTGAACGGCATCCCGATTTCAAAGCTTGCGGAAAGCCTGCTCCGCGCGGAAGGCCTCATGTCACGATGGGCCTACGCCGGAACGCGCATTGACAGGGGGTGACGGTATGAGCCGGGTACTCGGCAAAGAAGCCACTCTCTACACATACCTCGGAGAGGTCAACCGGAAAGCGGCATATGCAGTCAGCAAACTGCGGAACGTGTACTACCGGGAATCTGCGGGGATCACGGCGGGAAATACCGCTCCCGCGGATTCCATGACGTTGTATGTGTTCGACCGTAAATCCAAAGTTACCACGTTCGACGGCGGCGCCCTCAGCTTCCACGATGACGGAACGGACATCATCGTTCCGGGGATCCACGGGGATGTGGAAAATCCCATTTCTCTCCCCGGAGCCCGGAAGGTGATGTTCGTCGCCCGCTTCAAGCAGGGATCGCCCCGGATGTGGCACTGGAAGGTGGTGGCAAGGTAATGGACTACAGACTGGAACTGGACCAGGCCGGCGTTATCGCCCGGTTCGCTCCGCGCTTTTCTCTGGCGCAGAAATTCCTGGACAACGAAGTTCTGAAGGACTGCGACGAATACGTTCCGATGCGCACAGGAAATCTTGTGCGCTCCGGGCAGCGCGGAACCGTCCTCGGATCCGGCAAAGTGATTTACAACGCGCCGTATGCGGCGAAGTGCTACTACGGCACGCACCTCCACTTCTCCAAGGATCTGCACCCCAAAGCTACGGCGCAATGGTTTGAAAGGGCGAAGGCCGTGAACCGCCAGAAGTGGGTGGACGGTGCGCAGAAGATCGTAACCGGAGGTGCGTAATGAACGACAACACGATCTGGCGCATCCTCCTCGACCATCTGAACACCTGGCCGGACAAGCCATGCGAAATCCTCTATGACCGATTTGAGAAGGAACCGCCGACGATGCGGATGCAGCAGCTGACGGGAACGGTCGTTGAGAGGAAATACGTGAACGGATCCTTCATCGGCCTTTATCCCTTCGTCCTGGCCCTCCGGATTGACGGGCTGGACACGGAAACCCGCCTGGACGCCTCGGACAAGCTGGATGCGCTGACCGGATGGCTGAACGCGAATCCGCCCGACCTCGGGGAAAACCGCATCTTTTACAAGTTTGAGGCGACAACGCCGAGCCAGTCCGCCATCTATGAGGACGGATGCGAGGACTACGGCATCACTGTCACCATGCGCTACTACGAGAAAGGAGCATGAAAATGCCTACTGAAAACACCTCCTCTTTCACCGGGCTTGTTACCCGGAACAAGAGACAGTCGTACATGAACACCGGAACCGTGAACGAGCCGGCCTACAGTCTGATCGGCGAAGGTTTCACGTCTCTGGCCGAATCCAAGAACCCGAGCGAATACTCCCGTCACTATGTGCATGAGGCGACGGAGCGCACCGACGTAACCGGCTACGCTCCCTCCATCGCCTACGCGCTGGACGTGTATTCGGATGATCCCTGCATCCAGAAGATCATCGAGATCACCGACAAGGAAGAGGTCGGCGCGGCCGCGCAGGTGGAGGTCGTGAACGTCAACCTGTTCGAGCCCGGCACGACCACCGGCACCTACGTCGCCTACAAGCGCTCTTATGCTGTCGTCCCCGGAAACGTGGGCGAAGGTACGGACGCGCTGAATTACACCGGCACCTTCAAGGCTGTCGGCGATGCGGTCAAGGGGACCTTCACCCTGTCCTCCAAGACCTTCACCGCGGACACCTGATTTTCTGAGTACCCCTTCGGGGGTGGGCGGGTCGGAGGGAAAACTTTATAATTTCACATATCCAGGAGGCACCACATGGAACAGCCCAAGATCATCACCAATTTTGAGTACAACGGAGTGTCCTACTACTTCGACGCCGAGGACGTGGAGTGCATGGAGCGGTACGCGGATGCAGCGGACAAGATGGCCGAAAAAGCAGATAAGATCGGGGACATGAACAAAGGCACCCCCAGAGACAGGCTCGGTGTTCAGCGCTTCTACTGCGAAAGCGTCAGGGGCTTTTTCGATGACATTTTCGGAGAAGGTGCGGGCAAGGCGATCTGCGGCGAGAAGATGAACAGCCGGACGGACAGCGAAGCGTACGCTGCCTTCATCGGCTTTGCCCGCAGTCAGGCCGAGGCTGGTACTGCTGTCCGCGCCTCTATTGCGGACACCTATCTCAATCGCTCCGAAAGACGGGCGGCCGCCCGTAAATCATGAGAGAGGCAAACATCCTTCTGGATGCCCTGCCTACCAAGGTTACGGTAAGCGGCGAAGAATACCCGATCGACACCAATTTCCGGACCGGGATTCAGTTTGAGATGTTGATGGGAGATCGAACGCTTGGAAAGAAAGAAAAGGCGCTCATAGCTCTGCGGCTGTATTACGGCAACAACATCCCCCGTGATATCGACGGCGCGGCTTTGGCAATGGTTCGCTTTTACCGATGCGGGACGGATCCCGACGAGCGCTCCGAGACAACGGCCCGCAGCGCGGTCGGTCGGAGACGCATGGACAAGATCTACGATTTCGACGTTGACGCCGCCCTCTTTTACGCAGCCTTCCTGACGCAGTACGGGATCGATCTGAACGAGATCGACTACCTGCACTGGTGGAAGTTCATGGCTATGTTTGAGGGGCTGAGCCGGGATCACGAGATACAGCGCATCATGCAGATACGCGGTACCGATCTTGCCTCCATCGAGAACCAAAAAGAAAGGCAGAGAATCGCGAAGCTCCAGGACAGATACCGGATCGAAGCTGGCCTGACTGCAGAGGAAAAGGCCAACATCGCCGGATCCGTTTTCGGCTGATTGTTCCGGAAGGTTACACCATAATTGCCGCACGTTCACGGCATAAACGTATGATCCCAGAGCGGCCGCTGACTGGGAATGTCAGCCGAAAGGAGGGATTGACATGCCGGGGGCAGACGGCTCCATTATCATTGACACAAGCATAGATTCCAGCGGTCTCAAAGAAGGTTTGGCCAAGCTCGCCGAATCAATTTCGGACGGTATGGAAAAATCGCTCAGAGCCGCCGCAGATGTCTTTGAGGACGCAGGAAACGGCGCCCAGAAGATGAGCGACGCTCTGAAAAGCGCCGGGGACGCAATGGACGACGCGAGCCGTTCCATTGACGGAGCTGGCGACACTGCCGAGAAAGCCGGAGACGAGATCGAGGAGGCTGGCAAGAAGGCAGATAAATCCGGCGACGATGCAAGCTCTGGCGGCGGTAAATGGGAAAAGTTCGGGAGTATCATGGCGAGCGTCGGAAAGATCGCGCTGGAAGCTCTCGGAGCCGCCACCGGAGCGGCGGTCGGATTCGCCAAAGCATCCGTGGAAACCGGCGCGGAGTTTGACGCCGCCATGTCAAAGGTCGGCGCAATCTCCGGTTCTTCCGGGGACGAGCTGGACGCGCTGAGAGACAAAGCCCGCGAGATGGGATCCGAGACCGTATTCTCGGCCTCCGAAGCAGCCGAAGCCATGAACTATATGGCTATGGCGGGCTGGGAGGCCGGGGATATGCTGGACGGCATCGAGGGCATTATGAACCTTGCCGCCGCATCGGGCGAATCTCTCGGAACCACGTCTGACATCGTGACCGACGCGCTCACTGCTTTCGGCCTTGCCGCGGAGGATTCGGCCCATTTCGCCGATGTGCTCGCGTCGGCGTCTGCATCCGCCAATACGAATGTCGGGATGATGGGCGAAACTTTCAAGTACGTTGCGCCCGTCGCCGGAGCCTTAAACTACAGCGCGGAAGACATTGCCGTCGCAGTCGGTCTGATGGCCAACTCCGGCATCAAGGCATCTCAGGCGGGCACCACGCTCAGAGCCGCGCTCACCTCCCTCGTGAAGCCCTCCGAGGATGCAATGGATGTCCTCGGAAAACTGGGACTTGTGGAGCTTGCGGAAGGCGCTGAGGACTTCGTTGCAGATCTGACACAGCTTGAGGATGAAATGCGGGCTGTGGACGAGAAGACCGAAGCGCTCGCTAAAGCGCAGGCGAAATATCAGGAGGTCGTCGCAAAGGAGGGGGAAAGCTCCGATAAAGCCGCCGAAGCGCTGAAGAAGGTGGAAAAGGCCACCTATAACCTTCAGAAAGCGGAGAAGAAGCTTCAGGCCGGTAAGGACGAACAGATGCGGGAACAGTATGAATATACCACGCTCCTGCAGAATTCGGACGGATCCATGAAGGACTTCTCCGAGACGGTGGAAACGCTTCGGGCCGCTTTCGCCGGGCTGGATGAAGCGACACAGGCGGAGTACGCCGCGACCATATTTGGCCAGCGGGCGATGTCCGGTATGCTCGCCATCATCAATTCAACCGACGAAGATCTGTCGAAGCTGACGACAGAAATCTCCCGTTCGTCCATGAGCATGGACGAGATCACGCAGAGCGTTCAGGACTCCGGCGTTGCATGGGAAAAGTACACCGGCAACTTCGACGGCATTGATACCCTCGTCGACGAGATGGTCACGAAGCTGACCGAAGCCGGAATGAGTGCGGAAGAGCTTGCCGAACACCTGAATACTGAATACGACATTGATATCGCTGACGCCATCGCGGCGGTCGAAGCGGTTCAAGTGGCGATGGACGACAGCACCGGCGCTGCGGAACGCATGGCGAAGACCATGACGGACAACCTCGCCGGGGACATCACGATCTTCAAGTCTGCTCTGAGCGACGCGCAGATCGAGCTGTCCGACCAGCTCACGCCGTCCCTCCGGGAATTCGTTCAGTTCGGCACCTCTGCTCTGCAGGATCTCACCACGGCGTTCAAAGAGGGCGGTCTTGACGGTGCTATGGAGGCGCTGGGCGGTATTCTGTCCGACGCGCTGTCCATGATCGTGGAATCCCTGCCCGGCTTCCTGGATGCCGGGATGCAGCTTCTCGGAGCACTCGGACAGGGGATTCTGGACAACCTTCCGGCCATCACGCAGGCAGCTCTGGACGTCATTACGGAGCTGACGATGCGCCTTCTGGAGGCTTTACCTCAGATCGTAGAGGCAGGGGTTGAGATCATTTCCATGCTGGTCGTGGGGATCGGCGAGGCCCTGCCCACCCTGATTCCCGCCATCGTCGAAGCGATTGTTCTGATTGCGAAAGCTCTGATCGACAACCTTCCCACTCTGGTGGACGCATTGTTCGTCCTCATGGAAGGACTTGTGGTCGGTCTGATCGACGCAATTCCCGTCCTCATTGAAGCGCTTCCTGACCTGATCAACAGCGTCGTTCAGGCGATTGTGAAGCTCTCGCCCGTACTGATCGACGGATGCGTGAAGCTGGTTCTGGCGATTGTGGAGAACCTGCCTCACATCATCTCGGCTCTGGTGGACGCGCTCCCCGACATCATTGTGGCTATCGTTCAGGGGCTTATAGCTCTCGGCAAAGAAGCCCTCTCCCCAGCCGGGCTTGAACTCACTCTGCAGATTGTTGCAGGCCTGATCGAGGGCATCGCCCAGATCGCGGAGGCCTGCTTCGAAATCGGAGCCGCGCTCATGGCGGGGATCATCGAGCTTATCCCGGGAATGAAAGGCGCTGGGAAAGATGTGCTTGAGGGCATCGTGAGCGGTATGCGGGAGGCTATGGCGTCCCTGCACGAATTCATCCAGGGCGTCGTTGAGAGCGTTGTCGGATGGTTCAAAGACCTGTTCGGGATCCATTCTCCCTCAACGCTCATGCGGGACACCATCGGCAAAAACCTGATGGAAGGCCTGGCAGACGGCATCAAGGCGTTCATCTCCAAAGTCACGGACGCGGCGAAGCAGATTCCCGGAAAGATCCGCGACGGGATCCAGTCGATGTGGAACACCATCACGGGCGTCGGGAAGAACATCATCGGCGGCATTGCGGACGGACTCAAGAACGCTTTCACCACGATAGTGGACGCGGCAAAATCCCTTCCCGCCAAGATCTGGGAGGGGATTCAGTCCATGTGGTCATCCGTCACCAATATCGGCAAGAACCTGATCGCCGGTATCACGGACGGCCTGACCGGAGCGTTCGACACGCTCAAAAACGGAGCCAAAAACGCGGCAGATACCATCACGGGCACGTTCAAGAATCTGTTCGGAATCCATTCCCCCTCCAAGCTGATGCGGGATCAGATCGGTAAGAATCTGGCCCTCGGCATTGCGGAGGGGCTGGAAGACGGAGAGGATTCCATCTACGCGACGCTGGACGACATCGCCGACGCTATGGGCGACAAGAACATCTTCGACCGACTGAACGCCGCGTTTGAAGGGGCGCAGGAGAAGATCAACTTCGACCGCTCCCCGCGCGGGTCCGCTTCTGTTGACGACAGGCCGGAGGATCCCGGGCGGGAAAAGCGGGACGAAGAGCGCGAACGCCCAATGATGGTAGACGCGCATATCGAGATCGACGGCCGGGAATTTGCCCGTGTGGTGACCCCGGCCATTTCAAAGGAACTGGCATGGGAGGGGGTGTAACGGATGACCATCGACGGAGTTGACATTTCAGTATTCAACGCGGCCCTTGTCGGACTGTCGGCGGGGCTGCCTGATATTACGAACACCTACTTCTACGACGGCTCCATGAAAAGCCCGCGTCTGATCCGTCTCGGCGGAAATGTGGGCCTCAGAAAAATCAGTCTGAATTTTGAGGTAAACGGCGTCTCGGAACACAACACGGCCCTGAACGTATCGAACCTTCTGAACGCGCTCCGGCGTGGATCGGAAATGGAGATCGGCGACGGGTACAGCTACTACTACGCCATCGACAGCGTGGGGGAATCTCCCGAGAGGATTTCCCCCACGATCACCACGCTGTCCGTGGTCTGCGTCGGGTACCGGCACGGATCGACGGTAACGCAGACTCTTTCCTCCTCCGGAACCGTGACGGCGACGGGCAACTATGCGACGCCCGCCAGATTCACGATTCAGAAAACGTCCGGCACGACGTTCCGGGTCAACGATATGATCTACACGGGGGAGGCGGGAGCAGAAACGATTGTGATTGACGGCTTCGCCAAGAAGGTTACGAAGAACGGGGCAAACATTTTCTCGCGGATGCAGATGACCTCGTTCCCGCTCCTTTCTCCCGGCACGAACACGATCACCATTGTCGGAACCGGCACGCTGACCGTCGAATACCAGCCGATCTTCCTGTGAGGTGAGCGATGGCAGCAAAATACAGATACAATCTCAGTCCATACAACATCATCCGCCCGGAGGAGGAACACGGAGAGGATTTTGAGACCGCGGAAGGCATCCTCTCCGTCGTCATCGGCAGCGACGAAATCCCCGTTTCGGAATACCGGAATTTCTATATCGACCACAAGCAGGACGGCCGGGACTGGCTCGGCTTCACGCTGGCGGTCGATTCAGAGCTGTACCGGGGCATCTCGGAAGAGACGAAGGTCCGGTACAGGGGCGTGGACTATCTCTGCAAGAAGATCTCCGACGGGCACATCGAATGCGAGATCGATCTTGACTTCCTGAAGAAGGGCTTCCATGAGACCTTCACCTCCGCAAAACCGCTTTCGTCCCTGCTCGCCGACATCCTCCCGGTCGGATGGACAGCGCACGGCGCGGTGCTGATCCACGGATCCCCGACCATCGAGCTGGAGACCTGCACCGACCTCGACATCCTGACGGAGGCGCAGACGGAATACCGATGCTGGTTCTCATGGAATCATGCGGCGAAGATCTGCACGGTCGTTTCCGCCGACGCTGTGATTCGCACGGGCGAATACGTCACGGACGAGCTGAACCTCCGTAACCTGTCCTTCAAGGGATCCTCGGTGAACTTCTGCACCCGGCTCTATGCCTACGGCAAATCCGGAGCCAGCATCGACAGCGTGAACGGCGGGAAGAAGTACATCGACGACTTCTCCTACTCGTCCAAGCTGATCGTGGGGTACTTCAAATGCGACTACGAGCTGCCCGCGAACATCCTTAAAGCGGCGCAGTACGAACTTTCCCTCAGATCCCATCCGGAGCGCTCCTACGAGTGTGACGTGGTGGATCTGGCCAAGCTCTCCGACGAATACGACTTTCTGGACTTCCAGCTCCACCGGACGGTGACGCTCATTGACACCCGGCGCGGGATCAACGTGGATCACCGGATCGTGGAGTATGTGGAGTACCCGGACGAGCCGGAGCGGAACACCGTCACCCTTGCCCGCGCCGTGCGGAAAATGGCGCAGATCAAGGAGGTTATCAAGAACTCCGTCGACGAGGTGAAAATCCAGATCGCGGAGGTCAACGCGGCAGTCGCCGAGGACGTAGCGACGATTCAGGCCAACATCAGCGAAATCAACGCGAGCGTCAATACCGTGGCGAACGACGTGGCGACGCTGAACACGAAAACGGCGTCCCTCAGCTCCCGGCAGGACCGTACCGAGACGGCACAGGCTTCTCTGACCCAGACCGTGGCCTCTCAGGGGGCGACGATCAACGGCGTCGTGACGTGGCAGGCGACGACCTATGTCAACGACCGGCAGGAGACCGCAAACTCCCTCGCGGCGATCAATGTAACAGCGACTTCGCAGGGGGCGCAAATCACTGCCCTTGCATCGTGGAAGGACACCACGTATGTGAATGACCGGCAGGTCGTGAACGAGGCTCTGGCGGCGATCAACGCGACGGCGAATGCGCAGGGGGCGACCATCGAATCGGTGACGACGTGGAAAAGCACCACTTACGTCAACGACCGGCAGGAAGTCACCGCTGCGCTCGCCGCGATCAATCAGACCGTATCGAATCAGGGCGCTTCCATAGGAGCTTTCACGCACTGGTATGAGGTAACCTACCCGAACGACCAGAAACAGCTCCGGGAGGCGGTAACAGCCATCGAACAGTCTGTCTCTGCACAGGGCGCGTCAATTACGGCTCTAGCGGGGTACACAACTGAAACGGTCAGCACCTTCACGGACGCGCTCGCACAGATGAACGCGACCGCGAATGCGCAGGGGGCGCAAATCACAACTCTCACGACATGGGTGAACGAAACCTATGTTTGTGACCGGAGACAGACCAACGAATCCCTTGCCGCGATCAACCAGACCGTAAACTCGCAGGGAGCGGAAATCAACAGCCTCACAACATGGAAGGCCACGACCTACGCGAATGATAAAGAGACAACCCAAGAGGCTCTTGCCGCCATCAATCAGACGGTGAGCAGTCATGGGGCGTCGATCAGTACCCTCACGGAATGGAAATCCTCTGCGACGACCGCTATAGCATCCGCGTGGAACACGGCAAACGAAGCCGGGGCAGCTGCGGGTTACGTCGTGGAAAAGACGACCAACGGCCACAAGCTGAAAGCCTCCATCGTCATTGAGGCGATCAACAACGAGAGCACCGCGCACATCAGCGCTGACCGGATCAACTTCGAGGGCTTCACAACCTTTGTCCGGCCGAGCGACCTGCAGGGCGGCGGATCGGTCACGACCATCAACGGCGGGCTGATCACCACCGAGACCATCGACGTCGGGAGCATCAAAAAGTCCACGATGACGAACGGGACACGGGCTGTTGCGTTCGACGCAGGCATCCAGACCTCCTATGTCCGGACGAACGACATCACGGCGACGGGACAGCTCAATCTGGGCGCAACGCTCGTTGCTGTCGGGGCGGCTCTGAAAGTCAACGGGAAGAATGTGCTGGTGGAAGGGGACGTGGACCTCACGGGCTACGCCACCCAGACGTGGAGCAACAACGCCTTTGCCGTAAAAGATCACGTCCATTCCGGGTACCTGAACACCACCTCCGCAAACGCCGATACGCTTGTGGTGAAGAAGGTGGGCAGCACCGACAGCTACAATATCGCGCTTGTCGGTCACGGGCATTCCAACTACGCCCTCGCCAACCACACGCACGACGACATGGCTACCATGACGTGGGTGGGCAGTCAGGGCTATGCGACGCAGAACTGGGTGAATACCGGTTTTGCCTCGACCGGTCATGCTCATGCCGGGATGCTGACCTTAAAATCGGCCAACACAACCGCCATCGTCTTTACCTCAGCAGGAGCAACAACGCAGTACAGTGCGGCTGCGGTAGGTCACGGACACTCAAACTACGCCGCCAGCGACCATACTCACGAGGGGATGGCGACGCAGAACTGGGCGAACGGAGCGTTTGCCTCTCTCGGTCATACGCACGCCGGAACCATGACGTTCAAGTCCGCCAACACGAGCACGGTGGTGCTGAGCGCTGTCGGCGACACGACGCAGTACAATCTGGCGACAGCGGCTCACACGCACACCGGGTACGCCTCTTCCGATCACACCCATGCCGGAATGTTCTCGTTCAGCGCTGCGGTTGGATCGAACCTCACGATGGCGCGGGCAGGATCGACAACGACGTATGTTGTAGCGCTGGCCAACCACACGCATACCGACCTCACAACAACAGACCTCATGAAGTTCAGCTCCACAAGCGGAGCAGAACTGAAACTGTCCCGGGTTGGATCCACGACATCCTACACCGTGGCTCTGGCGAACCACACGCACACCGGGTACGCCTCTTCCGATCACAGCCATACTGACTATTTCAAGTTTGGTTCCACAATCGGGACGAACCTGAACATGGCGAGGATCGGAACCACCACAACCTACTACAACGTGGCCCTGGCAAACCACACGCATAGCGGTTTGATTTCGTCTGCAGACCTCTCCGGACACCTGTCTTACAGCAGCGTTTCCGGCACAACGCTTGTAGCGACGAGCGTGGGAAGCACGACGAAGATCAATATCGCCCTTGCCAACCACACGCACGACTTCACGACGACCGATCACATGAAGTTCAAGAGCACGAGCGGGGTAAATATTACCCTGACGCGGCTCGGGGCTACGACAAACACCGACTATAACTTCTCCCTCGCCAACCACACCCATACAGGGTATATCTCTTCTTCCGATCTCTCCGGGTATCTTGAGTACAACAGTACCTCCGGCTCTACGCTGATCCTCACAAGCGGAACCACCACGAAGATCAACGTCGCCCTTGCGAACCATACGCATGACACCGATATCGTGGATCACATGCTGTTCGGAAGCACGTCGGGCACGAACATCACCTTGAAGAGGATCGGGGCGTACTCCAACACCAATTACACCTTTGCGCTGGCCAACCATACACACGACACAGCAGAGGTGAACTACACCGACCTGTTCAAATTCAAGAGCACGACCGGAGCCAATATTACTCTCACGAGGATAGGGGCATATACCAACACGGACTACGCCTTCTCCCTTGCGAACCATACGCACTCGGGCATGGAAGTCAACTATGCGAACCTGCTCCAGGTCGTCAACAAAAATGACACGACCGGAGTAGTGAACGCGAAATATGTCACCTATTCCGCCTACGGCACTTCCAGCACGACGACGCTCTCCCTTGCGCTGTGGTCTTCAAACTCCGGAGGCGGGGGAAGCACCGTCGATTTCATGAAATTCAACTCCACGACCGGAGCCAACATCACCCTGACGAAGATCGGGAGCTATTCGAACACCAACTACACGTTCTCGCTGGCAAATCATACGCACAGTTCCTATGTCTCCACCGGAGACCTGAACGGAAAATGGTATGTGAACATCAACGGAACCAAGTACTACCTCAGAAGCCCGTAATGCCGCGGTACGGCATACCCATAAATTTCTTTTCTGGAAGGAGATCACTATGATCGACGTCATCATCACCGCTTACCATATGCACGATCTGATCGACCGTGCCATCGCATCCGTCCTGATGCAGGACATGAGGGAGGGGGTGACCGTCACCATCGTTGACGACGCGGACGAAGAGCCCTACGACGACGTCGTAGAGCGATTCCGCCCGTTCCTCGGAGACCGCATCCGCATCATCCGGAAGGAGGAAAACACGGGCTGCGGAGATTCCCGGCAGGTGGGCATTGACGCCTGCACCGCGAGATACTTCACCTTCCTCGACGCGGACGACGTTTTCTGCACTCCCTTCGCTCTGTCCACGATGGTGAATACGGCGGAGGAGCACAACGCCGACATCGTTTCCACGAATTTCGTGGAGGAGATCGACGTCGGCAAATTCGTCACCCACGAGAAGGACCGGACGTGGATGCACGGGAAGCTGTACCGAACCGAGTTCGTCCACTACAACGACATCCGCTTCAACCTGGCGCGGAGCAACGAGGACAGCGCGTTCAACACCCTGTGCTACTCCCTGTGCGAAACGCAGTGTCATGTGGATTACGTCACCTATACCTGGATGAATAATCCCGCCAGTCTGACCCGGACCCGCGACTGGCTCCGGGAGACGGTCTGCGAATTTGTGGGGAACGCCACCTATGTTGTGGACACGCTTCTCAAGCGGAGGCTGGTTCCCTCAAAGTTTGCCGACGTTTTCCTCTCCTACCTGACCACGATCTACGGCTATTACTGCCAGTTCCTCGCGGAAGGCAGGGAGAAATCCTTCCTCGACGAGTACCTCGCTGCGGCAAGAAAATACTGGGCGGCGGGCAATGGCGAACGGTGGTTCTACGATCCGAAATACCGGAACGTCCTTGCCACCTACTACAACCACAACGGCGTATTGGACAGTCTGAGAGCGCGGAATCTGATTGTCCTTTGCGACATAAACCATTTTGCAAAAATGATCGGAGGTAACAAGCATGACCAGAACCGTAAACGGTAACACCTACAACGGGTACACCCGGAGCGCGAGCATCACCGAAACTACCACCAAGAGCGAGGACCTGAGCGCGCTCGGCAACCTGCTCTACAACCTCTCCGGCATCGAAGGCCGGATCGAATACCTGACCGAGCACGGGCAGACCGATACCCCGGAGTATGAAAACCTGATTGCCGACCGGGACGCGAAAAAGGCGGAAATCGCGGCAATGCAGAGCTACATCGCCGGGTACGACCAGGAGGCTGAATAATGGCTCAGATGACCATGTACGAGGGGATCAACAACTCCCCGATCACCGCACTGGACGGGGACCTCTCCGCCAGTGCGACGACCATCCCCGTCGTGGCCGCGTCCGCCTTTCCCGCCCCGCCTTCTCTCTGCACCATCGGGACGGAGGACAACGCGGAGCTGGTGCTTTACACCGGCATCTCCGGATCGAAGCTGACCGGATGCACCCGCGGGTACAACGGCACGACCGCCCGGGCATGGCCGGATGAAACCTCGGTCTACCGGGCGTTCTCCGAATACGACCAGAAGGCCATCCAGAGCAACATCCGGGATCATGAATCCCGGCTTGTGCAGGTGGAGGCCAACACGGAGCCGTATGTAGCCCGGTACGGCGTTTCCGGCGTCGGCAAGTCCGCGGCTGCTCTGACCCGTCTGTGGGAGGCGGTCGGTCTGAACGCCACACCCGGCACCGATCAGACGGCGGGCAGCTCCGACTTCGACGGCATTGTCCCCTTCAATCGCCGGAAGTGCGTCGGTTCGTGGTCCCTCGCGGACGGCGCGGCCAAGTTCACGGTGAACGCCTATCAGGGCGATGCGGATTACGCCGAGGACGGCACAATGGGTGACTATGTGGCTGTGGAGGTCACGCCCTTCTACTACATCGACGACCGGGAGAACGGCATCCTGGGCGTTTCTGCGGGGCATCACTACGGCTGGGAGATCCACCCGGTCTGCAAGGATGCGGACGGGAACGTGCGGGAGAAGACCTATCTGCCCGTGTATGAGCTGGCCCTGAAGGACGGACACGCCGTCTCCCTGCCGGGGTATCATCCGGTATTCGGCGCGTACAAGACCGTATGGGATTACGCCCGGACCTACGGTGACGGCACCGCCCTCGCGGACTGCGCCATCATCGAGCCGTCCGTCGTGGATCACTACGAATGGCTCCTGCAGACCATCGAATGGGCGACGCAGAACCCGCAGACAAAGATGGACGGTGCGGTGTCTATGGCGTATGCGGCGGGGGACACCATTTACCTCGACGCCACAAACGCCAACTCCGTTGTCTGCACCGGAGCCATCGGAGACAAATTCGTCGTGGGGCAGACAATTTACATCGGCGCAGAACATGGCGCGACTCCCTCCGGGGTCGATGCGTACAACGTCATCACGGCGATTGAGAAGTGCGACGCCACGGGTGCGGTCAGCTCCTCCGGCACGTACCGAAAGATCACCTTCGACGGCACGGCGCGGTCAGCGACGGGCGGTACAACGAAAATCGCTTCCCGCCCGTGGAAAACCGGATCCTGCGCGTCCGTCCTCGGGCACACGGGCTCCCCGGTCTCCAACAGCTCCGGGAAATATCCCTGCATGTACCGCTGGCGCGAGAACCCGTACGGGAACATCAACAAGACCTGCCTCGACCTGATGGATGTCCGCGTCGCGGATGGATCCAGCTACAAGCTGCAGTGGTACTACAACCCGGATCTGACGCCGGCGAAGTATTATCCCTCCAGCACAAGCAAACCGGACGCTACCGACCTGAACAACGCGGCCAACGGATGGAAGCTCCTGTCCGTGGAAACGCCCGTGGACAGCTACAAAGACGGGTACATCAAGGAAGAGGGAGCCGATCCCGAATACCCTCTTATCCGCGTTCCCACGCTCACGACCGGAGGATCTGCGTCAACGTACTACTGCGACTACGCCTACCTCGTGAACTCCCCTGTCGTGCGGGCGGTGCGTCGTCGCGGCCACCTGAACATTGGCGCGTACTATGGTCCGCGCTACGTCTACGCGTTCTACGCCCCGTCGGCCGCGTATTGGCACTACGGCGGCGCCCTTTTCTTCTCCCAGAAGGGGTGAATGCGGCGGCGTAGTCGCCGCAGAGGGGACCGCAGTCCCCTCGTTCCCCCTCTTATACCGCGGAGCGGTCGCGTAAATTTATTTTTTCCATTACGGATTTCGTAATAATCTTCCGTTTTGCGGATGGGACGCGGGAAACGTGCTATAATCCGAACAAACGGGACTGCAATGTGTCCGGTAGCGGCCCTGACCGCTCCCGCCAACCTCGTGAACTCCCATGTCGTGCGGGCGGTGCGTCGTCGCGGCAACCTGAACAATGGCGCGAACTATGGTCCGCGCTACGTCAACGCGAACAACGCCCCGTCGAACGCGAATTGGAACTACGGCGGCGCCCTTACCCCTTATCCAGTCAACGCGAATCCCCTTTGACCATTATCCGCAAGCCCTATACACATTGCTTTTCCGTGGTCCCGCGAGGGATCGAAATACCATCCGACTGGAATCGGTGTGGTAGGTTACTTCTCGAAGCACCGAAAGGGATGAAAAGACATGAACCGTGTCGGGTATATCTGGGAAAAGTTCTGCACCGTTGAGAATGCACGAAAAGCCATATACTCCGGCACGGAGAACAAACGGAACGACCGCGTTGTGCGCCGCATCTTCGGATTCAGCGAGAACGGCGGTCTGAACCCCGACAAGGTGGAGGCTTACGCCAAGCGCCTTGTCGCCGAGCTGGAAGCGGATCGTTGGCACCACGCCCCCGGGCGTAGGGAAACGATCCGTTCCAGCGGAAAAACGCGGGAAATTGAGATCGCCCGGCTTCACGACCACTTTGTACAGTGGATGGTGATCCTGGCAATCGAAGATTACCTCATGAAGCGGATGTACCGCCACTCCTTCGGGAATCTCCCCGGCCGGGGGATCCACGACGCGATGCTGTACCTCCAGAAACACGCCCGGGCCGGAAAGTACAAGTACTTCGTTCACCTCGACATCCGGCACTTCTACCAGTCGGTAGACCTCGATCTGCTTTCGGAAATGATGCACCGGCGCTTCAAGGACGCGCGGTATCTGAAAATCGTCGATGAATGCATCTACTCCTCCGTGCGGACGGGGGACGACGGGCTGAACCGGAACCTTGCCATAGGCTACTATGACAGCCCGTGGTTCGCCAACATCTACCTTGATCCGCTCGACCATTTCATCACGGAAGATCTGTACAAAGAGCGGAGAGGAAAGCGGACGAAGCTGGTTCCGGTCTATGCCCGGTATGTGGACGACCTGCATCTGCAGGGCAACTCGGCGAGCGACCTGAAGAAGGCCGTGAAGCAGATCATACGCTTCTGCCGGGAACGGCTGCATATCGACATCAAGGAGAGCTGGGAGATCTGCAGAGTGGGCGAGCTTCTTCCGCCTGATGAAAAAGGCAGGCAGAAGCTGAAGCCCGGGACAAAGCGGATCGACATGGTGGGCTATACCTTCACCACGACAACCACGACCCTGCGGGACACGAATTTTCTCTCCACGCGCCGGCTGGCCAGGAAGATTTCGAAGCGTCTCCGGGAGCGGGGCTTTGTGGTTTTGCAGAACGCGCAGGCTTTTGTCAGCAAGGCGGGATGGTTCTCCCATGCCGACAGCCGGACGTTCTTCAAGCGGTACATCGCCCCCGTCATCGATCCAAATTTTGTGAAGGAGATCATATCATATGCGAGTAAAAACGGAATTGTCGGAGAAGCCGCCCGTCTATACTGTAGTCCAGGAGGGGACGGAGGCGGTCATCACATTCTATACGGATGTTGTTGAGGCAGAGAGGGACGGAGAGGCCGTCTGGGAGGCCGTAGAGTGGACGGAGAAGCGTCCCTGGGCGGACAACCTTCCCGAGCGGATCGCCGCCGATCCCGACCTCTGGCGAAGCAATATTCAGCACCTCACCGAAGAGGAGGAGCGGAGAGCAGCCGACCGCGAGCGGGACGCCGCCATCGCGGAAGATCTGCCCGATCTCGTCCTCGACCTTGACTTCCGCCTGACTCTGGTGGAAGAATTCGGCTATTAAGCCGGGAAAGGAGATGCCATGAAGGTAACGACTTACGACCTGCTGATCCGGAAGATCAACAAGGGCGGGTATGATCCCGAGGAAATGCTCGTGATGCTCGACACGTTCTACGCGGCCGGCCGCATCACCACGGAGCAGTACGAAGAGCTTGTCGCACTGGTTCAGGGCGAATAAGCGGGCATGACCAATCTGCAAATGATAGAGGCCCTGTGCCATCTGATCGAAGAGGAAACGAAGCTGCTCCTGACCCTCGCCGCCCGGCTGGAGGAAATCGACGCTGTGACGGACGCGGAGAAGGAGGCGGTGGAAGCGGTGCGGAAGAAATACACCCAGTTCCTCGGACACGATGAAGCGCCGGATTTCCTCGATCTTGAATAAGAGAGCCGATCTGAAAAACAGGTCGGCTTTTCATTTGCAGATTTTCAGAAAGGACATCACGGAATGGAATTGGAATACGGCACACAAATCGTTCTGGCAATCATCAGCAGCAACGCCCTCTCCGCGCTGATCAGCGGGGGCATCGCCCTGTTCAGCCAGCGGAGGAAGAAGAAGGACAGCAACACGGCGGGCCTCCGCATCCTTCTGTACGACCGGATCAAGCATCTGGCCAAGAGCTACATCACCCGGGGCTGGATCACGACCGAGGAACTGGAAGATCTGATGCAGATGCACAAGGTCTATCATGAGCTCGGAGGGAACGGCTATCTGGACAGGCTCATGGAGCAGGTTCACCGTCTCGAGGTCAGGGCGTCATGAAGCACACGATGGACCTGATCCTCGTCATTGTTGCCGTATTCCTCCTTCTTTTCACAGCCGGCATGATCTGGCTGTACTGTGCGACCGGAGCGATACCGGACACACTCTGCACCTGCGTCTTTGCGGTCTGCGGCGGCGAATGCGGCATCATGGGCTGGATCAAGACCACCAAAGACCGAGTGCGGGAGCGCAAATACGAGGAGGAAGACCGCGAGAAATACGGCCCGCCTCCGGAAGGGACAAGCTATGGCCAAAATCAAGACGGCGGCGGAGCTGGCGAAAGCCTGTGAGAATGCCGCCAGAAACTATAAGACCCTGTATGTGCATGGGTGTTTCGGGGCGCCGATGACCGACGCGAACAAGGCGTACTACCTCCAGAACACCTCTTACAACCGGCAGAAAAGCCGTCAGGCCATGATCAAAGCAGCGACGCCGGACACCTTCGGCTTCGACTGCGTATGCCTCATCAAGGGGATCCTCTGGGGCTGGATCGGCGACGCGAAGCAGAACTACGGCGGGGCGGTCTACCGGTCGAACGGGATCCCGGACATCAACGCCGACATGATGATCGCGGAATGCCGGGACGTTTCGACGGACTTCTCTCACATCGAAGTCGGGGAGGCCCTCTGGATGTCTGGACACATCGGCATCTACATCGGGGATGGCCTCGGCGTGGAGTGTACCCCCGCGTGGAAAAACTGCGTTCAGATCACGGCGGTCAATGCGCCGAAGATGGGCTACTACCGGCGTGACTGGGTGAAGCACGGAAAACTCCCGTGGGTCACTTACACCGCGGCTCAGACGCCCGTTGCAACAGGCTACAAGCCCGCTCTGGGCGACATTGTGACCTTCACCGGGCGGAAACATTACGCCAACGCCTGGACCGGCTCTGCGGTCCCCTGCAGGCCTGGACGCGCGAAGGTGACGGCCCTCTGCACCGCGAAGGGGGCAAAGAGAAAAGTCCACCTCGTTGCCGTCGCCGGAGGCGGATCCGACGTATTCGGCTGGGTGGACGAAGGAACCTACACGAAATACACGTCTGTGACCAAATAGGAGGGAATATGAAAGACGTAATGCTCACCATTCTGCAGGTCGTGCTGATCGCCGTGATCCCCGTGATTGCGGCGTATGTATGCCGGTTTCTGAAAGCAAAACGGGACGAGGTGGAAGCCAGCGAGACGGTCGGAATGAGCGACTTCATCATCAGGGAAGCTCTGGATGCCGTCATTGCCGCAGTCTCATATGTCTGCCAGACCTATGTGGACGGCCTGAAGAAATCCGGTAAATTCTCGGTGGAAAATCAGAAGTACGCGTTTCAGCTGGCCTACGACAAAGCCTCCCTCATTATCACCCAGGAGGCGAAGGACTTCATCGCCTCTGTGTATGGGAGCTTCAGCGCATGGCTGACCATGCAGATCGAGGCGCAGGTCCGGATGCAGAAGGAAACGCCGATCGTCGAATACAGCGGGAATCCCTGCGGCTTCCTTGCGTCCGGAGAAGAGGAAGCGGAAGAAGCCGAGGCTGAGGAAATCGCCGAAGACCACCCTCCGGACGAAGGGGATATGGATGAATGAACAGAACGGGGGCAGTCTCTTCGGAGGCCGCTCCCGTTTTTTCGTTTCCGCAAATAAAGAAAAGGCCGCTTTGCATTAGTTACGGCCTCTCTGTTCGGTTGGAAGTAAAGTCACCTGAAGATATACCAGTCCGTCACGGGATCGTGTTTGCCGAGGTGATCCGCCAGGGCTTCGGCCATGCCGCACTTCTCGCAGACGTAGATCTCCGCGCGGCGGGACAGGCAGTTCATGTAAAGCTCCCGGCGCATCCAGCTCCCGCACCGGGGGCAGGCCGTGAACGTTCCGGCCTTCTGGCGGGCAGCGATTTCCTCTACTCTGGCTTCCGGATCGTCATCCGGGGAGGTGTACGCCTGACCTGCGGCCTCGCGGAGGAAAGCAAGGTCGAAACCGAACTCCCGGTACCCCTCGGCGATGACGTTGAAATAATAGGGGGAGGGGCGTCCTTCGATCCTGCCGGGCGTCATGATATAGGCCATAGCCGTCACCGTTTCGCCGTTCAGCTGGATCCGGTAGTCCTTCTTGACGTAGAGGCGGGGGAAGCCCTCGTACATATCAAGGTGCGCTTCGTCCCGCTTTGAGATCTTCCAAACGAGGACAGGGACGGAGCTGCCTTCTTCCGGTTCGATTGTGGCAACGGCCCCTTCCGTATGGCCGCGGAAGACGAGCTTATGATCCGGGACGACCGACGTGCCGATCACGCGGGCGTCGGGGCAGCGGTGGGACATCTGCTCCGTGTTGATGTTGGAACCGTATGCGATGTAGATCTTATATGCCATTGTAAATCCTTTCTCCCCGTCCGGCCGGTAGGTCAGCCTGTTCTATGATCCCCGTGCCGATCATGGCGGCCCGGAATCGTGTCAAGCCGCGATTCCGCGGAAGGCTTCGGTGAGGATGCGGCGGGCGGTCTTGAACTCCTTGCCCGCCATGCCGAGACGGTTGACGAGGACGCTGGTCATCAGGCGCTCCTTCTGAGCGGCGGTGTAGCCGGAGCAGTCGCGGTAGGACATTCTGTCACCGGCGTTGATGGCCCATGCGCTCATGGCGAGACAGAACTGAACGTAGGAGAGAACCTTGTCCGCGTCGGTGGTGCCGTTGAAGAGCCTGAACTCGACCGTGCCCTTGGTGAAGAAGGCGTGGAGGTTGATGCCGTGATACCGGGTGGGATTGTAGTGCTGATGGTCGATCCCGCCGTAGTAGTTGTCGTTCGCGGAGCTGTACCAGATTCTTTCGAGGCTGTCCGCCGTCTTCTCGGGATCATTCTTCATTTCCTTCAGGAGGGAGGCGGGGGTCTTCTTGCACCAGCGGTCGGCTCTGGCCCCGATCCGGAGGGCTTCGTAGAAGAGGTCCTGTCTGCCGACCGCAAACTCTTCGAGGCGGGTGAGGCTGGCGGGCGTGTGGTTCGCGCCGTCCACGTGGACGTGAATCCCGCAGGATTCGTTCGCCACCGCGCCGGCCTGCACGAGCTTCACGAGGATCGCCCGGACATCGGCGAGATCTTCGTACTGGAGGATCGGGGTGACAACTTCACAGGAGTAGTCCCGGCCCCCGATGGCGAGCCGTCCGGAAGCGGTGGTTCTCTCGGTTCTGATGGAACCGTCGCTCATGGCCTTCCACTTTCTGCCTTTGGAATCGCGGGCGGCGTAGGTGTCGTAACCGCCTCCGACATGGCTGAAGCTCTTCCCGAAGTGTTCGGCGATGACCTGCGCGGCCTTCTCTCTGGTGACGCCCGTGAGTTCGATTTCGATTCCGAAGTTCTGGGTGGTTGTGGTGATCGTCATGATTTTTTCTCCTTGCGTTTATTAGGTTGTCTCCTGTTGTTGGTGATATAATACATCCGTCGAAGAAAAAATACAACAGGCAAAGTATACGAAAGGAAAAAAGTTTTTTGTATATTTTGATTAGTTTGTCTATTCGTTTCCGCTCATGCGCTCATATTTGAAAAGCCCCGCACAGCAAGGGCTGCACGGGACTTTCAGCTGAAAGGGGGTCAATCGGACTTCTTCTCGGAACCGTTACGATGTCTGATCTCGCTGATAGTGTTCGGCTCACGGACTATGATGTCGGAAACATCGCATTCGAGGGCCTCGCAGATCTTATCAAGCTGCTCAAGACTGATCCGGGTGGCGAAATCGTTATACAGTTCGCTGATCGTCGCGGGACGGATTTTGGTCATCCGTGCAAGGTCAGCCTGCGAAAGACGCTTGTCGCCAAGAATCCGTGACAGTTTGATCCTGATCATAACCTATACTCCTTTCGGTAGCAGTATAGCATAATTTTACAGGCCCCGCTTGAATCTGTCGTGAAACCTCGGATTTTCGTATGAGCCATCCGAAATATGGAAATTGCGTCGATTTTTGGAAAACAGAAGCGAAGAACGAAAAAAGAGCAAAGACAACCATCTCTGGTTTATCCTTGCTCTTTCACTCAATTGCGGGATATGAAGGCGACGGTCAGCACAAACATGCCTGAAATCATGGCAATTGTGGTGTTCGCCTCATTCCCGTATGCTGGAGCACACGGGAGCTTAAGCGAAAACTCCGCTTCCTCTGCAGGGACGTCCAGCAGCTCCACGTCGACGGTCTTTCCCGTGCCGTCGTACATGTCGAAGACGATTTTCAGCTTATCGTCGTAGACGTAGACGGCAGTGAGGAACGCGTCGAAAAGTCGGGCCTGATATGATGGATCGGATACGTCGCCCCTTCGGAAGGAATTGAGGTATGTCCTGATCTCCTGCGGGGAGACGGATATATCTCGCGCCTTCGCTTCGGCCAGCTGCTTCCTCAGCTCCGACTTCTCTTCCTCCAGGGCAAACATCCTGTCCTTTGTGGTTTGTGTAATGATCCCCTGCTCGATTGCCTTCATCAGGTTCGCAGTCGCATTCTCGTTGTCCGCGATCTGCTGTTCCAGCTGGTTGATCTCCGCGGTGATGTCCATTCGATCCTGGAACTCCATGACGGTTCGGATCATCCATTCGATCACATCATCGCGGAGCACATAGTCCCGGACGGCCTTCGCAACCTCCCGTTCTATGTAGTCCTTCTGGACGTGCTCCTTGTCGCATTCTCCGGTCAATCGCCGTGTCGAGCAGGAGTAATACCGGTAGATATCCCCTCCTTTCCCTTTGCCTGACATGCCGTTCATATGGGCTTTGCATTTCCCGCAAAAGAGCTTTCCGGTCAGGAGGTAGTCTTCGTCGCTCCGGTGCCGTCCCCGGATCTTCGCCTTGTCGCTCACAATCTTCTGCACCTCCAGGAAGGTTTCCAGATCGATAATGGCGGGATTTCCGCCCTCGATCCGGATGTCCTTATATATGTACACGCCGAGGTATCGTTCGCTTTTCAGCATGATGTGGAACGATCCCTTATTCCACGGATTCCCCTGTCGGGTCTTCAGGCCGCGGGCGTTCAGATCGTTCGCTATATCGATGTAGTTTTCCCCGCTTCGGACCCTGCGGAAGATCTCCTGCACGATCGGGGCGGTATTCTCGTCGATCACCAGCTTCCCGTCAGGGCCTTTCTTATACCCATACGGGATTATGCCGTTGGCCTTGCACTGGCGGGCGTTGTCGTCCTTCGCCCGCTTGATGTCCTCGCCCATGTTCTCCGAATAGAACTGGTTCACGTTCATCATCGTGCGCAGGGCAAACCGACCGGCCGCGTTGTTCCCGAACTCTTCCTTCGCGTAGAGGGTCTTGATCCCGTTCCGCAGCATCTCCGCCTCAAAGACCAGGGCGTCTACCATGTTCCGGGAGATGCGGGAGGATTTGTACGCGATGATGTAAGAAAATCCCCCGTGCCTGGCGTCCGCCAGAAGTTTCTGATAGCTCTGCCGCTTGTCGTTCCGCCCGGTCTGAGCGGCGTCGGCGTACACGTCGAGGATGGTGATCCCCTGAGCTTCCGCAAAGATCCGGCACTCCGCGACCTGCTGCTCTATGCTCTCCTCACGCTGGTTCGCAGAGCTGTAGCGGGCATAGATCACGCCGAGCTTCGGGGCGTTCGGATCCCGTTTCCTTTTCGCCACGCTCTCACCAACCTTTCATTATACACCATGCGCGGAGGGGTGCGCTTGAGAATGATTTTTAATGCCGTTTGCGAGACACGGCGCGGAGGATATGCTATAATGAATCTGCCGTCGACGAGTTCCGATGAAAGGAGATCCACAATGGAGGAAAAGGAACAGGCCCGAGATCGAGTGTCCGAGGCCGTCGAGCTTTTCGCGCGTCTGTCGGATGAAGATCAGCAGAAGATCCTGGACGAGATCTGGGAACTGGTCGA
>OCTX012203400.1_pt1 | contig 25989 bp, 29 predicted proteins | sample 1539691 | NCBI WGS metagenome assembly OCTX01 (sample SAMN02144231, study PRJEB22623) | gut metagenome | biome: sheep rumen | host: Ovis aries | place: New Zealand
CTGTTCACCGACGGCAAGAGCTATCTTGGCATCGCCACGGCGGACGGCGCAGTCAGTGTGCTTGACCTTCAGCTCGAAGGCAAGAAACGTATGGATGTCCGTGCATTCCTTGCGGGCTTCCGCAATCCCGAACAATACAAGTGCGTATGATGTAACAAACACCTTTGAACACTATGAAAACTTCGTCCCAGACTCTTGGCGCCCGAGGGGAGCAGGAGGCTTGCAATTATCTTGTCGGAGAGGGCCACAGGATTCTCCGGCGCAACTGGCGTGCCGGCCATCTTGAGCTGGATGTGATTTCCGTCTGCGGAGGCACGCTGCATATAGTTGAGGTCAAGACCCGTACCGAAGGGGCTCCGGTGCCTCCGGAGTTCAACGTGGGCCGCGACAAGAGGCGCCACATGGTCGGCGCCGCGCAGGATTTCCTGCATTCCGATTCATGCCCGCCCGGAGTCGGTGAGGTTCAGTTCGATGTGCTGAGCGTTGTCTTTACTGATGGCGGCCCGGTTATTGAATACTATCCGTCGGCTTTCGTGCCGGTTTACACCGGAGGGGGAGTCAACTTTAGATAACAATGGCTAATTCGCAATTAATTAGTATATTTGCACCGTGAAGCACTTCGTGTACAATCCGGAAACCCTGAGTTACGAAGAGCAGCAGCTGCCGTGGTGGCGTGCGGCTCTGCGTTATTTTGTGATGGCCGTGGGTACCGTTGCCGTGGTGGGAGGTGTGTACTGGTTCTATTTCGCCTATCTTGGCAAGGACCTTCCCAAGACCGCCATCCTCCGCACCCGCAACGACGCATGGCAGTCCAAGATTGGCGTCGTGCGTCACAAACTGGAGGTGTACGAATCCGTTCTGGGCGATGTAGAGGCCCGCAACGACTTGGTATACAGGTCGATATTTGCGCTCGACCCCATTCCCGACACCACTTTTGCCGATTCTTCAGGCAACGCCATGCTCGCCCTCGACCGGCGTCTGGACTGGGTGTCCGGGCGGATAGGGGTGCAGCTGACCTCGCTCGGCGAGGTGGCCCTGGTGGCCAAGGAGGCCGGCGATATCGTCTCCCACATTCCGGCGGTGCCTCCTTTGCTCCCCAAGAAGGGGACGTATCACCTTTCAAGCCCTTTCGGCACCAGGACCGACCCTGTTTACGGCGGCACCGCCAGGCACATGGGGCAGGATTTCGCCTCGCACATAGGCAATCCGGTTTATGCTACCGGGGACGGTGTCGTGGAAAAGGTGGACTTCAAGTACAACGGCTACGGCAACGAGGTCGTCATCAACCACGGTTTCGGTTACAAGACGCGCTACGCTCACCTCAATACGGTTGACGTAGGCGTTGGGCAGCCCCTCCGTCGCGGCGACAAGATAGGGGAGGTCGGCAAGTCGGGCAAGGCTACCGGGCCGCACCTTCACTACGAGGTGCTGTTCAGGGGCAATCAGGTTAACCCCATGAGTTTCATGGACATGGACATGCCGGTCGACGAGTACCGGGCCATGATAGGAAAACGCAATTCGGAAATTCTTACCGGGCCGCCGTCAGCCTCCGCGCTGGGCGAGCGCCAGAAAAAACAGGGAACAGGTGGCAGGAAATAAACGCAAATACGAGTTGGACCTGCGCAGTTTCGACGTGCGCAAGGCGGGTTCGCATGTGGCGGCGACGCTGTGGACCGTCGTCAAGTTCGTGCTCACGGTCGTGTCGCTCACGGTCGTGGGCTATGCCGTATTCGCCCTCGTGTACAGCACTCCGGAAGAGAAACGTCTCCGCGCCGAAAACAAGGCATACGAGGCCCTGTACCCCGGGCTGGTACCCAAAATCGACGAGATAGGCCGGGACATCGAGCGTCTCAGCCGCAAGGACGACATCATCTACAAAGACATATTCCACTCCGAGCCTCCGCAGGGAGACCCGGTCTCTTCCATGGGCATTTTCTTCGGCAGCGACTCGATACCGGATTCCAAACTGGTGTTCTATACCGCCGAAAAGGCGGACCGGCTCATTGCGGACGCCGTTTCGGTGGACAGCCTGTTCGCCCGGATAGCCTCCGCGCTGCGCACTCCGGGGCTGGTCCTGCCGCCCATGCGCCTACCGCTCGACACCCTGAGCTACACCCAGGTGGGAGCCGGCACCGGCATCAAGACCAACCCGTTCTATACCACCGACGCCCATCACAACGGCGTCGACTTCATAGTCTCCGAGGGCACTCCCGTCTATGCGGCGGCGGACGGAATCGTGAGCGGCGTGGTACGTTCCCGCAAGGGTGACGGCAATACCGTAACCATCAGGCATCCCGGCTCTTACGTAACGCGGTACAGCCATCTGAGGGAGATTCTCGTGCAGCAGGGGCAGAGCGTCCGGTGCGGCCGCACCATCGGCACGGCGGGCATGTCGGGCAATTCATACGCCCCGCACCTGCATTACGAGGTGCTGCGCGACTCCCTTGTCCTCGACCCGCTGAGCTACATCTTCGCTACCGTCACTCCGCAGGAGTATTCCAACATGGTCTACATGGCCCAGCACACCAGACAATCAATGGATTAATCAATATGGAAAAACTGTTCTACTCTATCGGCGAGGCCTCCGAGGCCATAGGCGAATCGGTCTCCCTCGTACGTTTCTGGTCCAATTCTTTCCCAAAGCTTCTCAAGCCCAGGCGCAACGCAAAGGGCAACCGCCAGTTCACGGCCGACGACATCGAGACCCTCAAGCAGATACACTATCTCGTGAAAGAGAAGGGTCTCACGCTGGAAGGCGCCGAACGCCAGATGCAGGCCGAAAGGGCTTCGGTCAGCAAGTCGGTGAAGGCGCTTGAATCACTGCGCGAAATCCGCACCCAACTTATGGAAATAAAGAATTCCTTATAAGCAAAAAAATACCTATCTTTGCCCTTCTTGAAATTCGAATGATATAATATATGGCCACTACCAAGAAATCAATCAAAAAGATCGGGACGCCGATCGACCAAAGGGAAACTTTTGTCTCCCTGCAGAAAAACTTTGCCGACTCCGAGTCCAACACCGAGGAGAAGCTCCGCATCCTCTACGACCTCCAGAATGCCGACAACAACATCGACAAGCTCGTTCAGCTCCGCGGCGAACTTCCTGCAGAGGTGTCCGAGCTCGAGGGCCAGGTGGAATCCTGCAACGCCCGCATCGAGTCCCTGGAGCAGATAATTGCCCAGTACAACGACAATATCGCCGCCATGAACGAGGATATCGTCTCCCTGGATGCTGAAATCGAGCGCTACCGCTCCCAGCTGGAGAAGATTTCCAACTCCCGCGAGTTCGATTCCATCAACAAGGAGCTCGAGAACCTCGGCATCCTTCGCAAAATCGACGAGAAGAAAATCGGCGAAAGCCGCGACGCCATCGCTGACAACAAGGCTGCGATAGAGAACGTCAAGACCAAGCTCGACGTCCTCGCAATCGACCTTGAGGCCAAGAAAGAGGAGCTCGCCCGCATCGTGGAATCCACCGCAAAGGAGGAAAAGGTTCTCACCCAGACCCGCGACGGCCTTGCAGAGAAGCTCGACGAGCGCACCCTCAGCGCATACAACCGCATCCGCGCCAGCGTCCACAACCACCTTGCAGTGGTGACCGTATTCAACGGCGACTCCTGCGGCGGCTGCTTCAACACCGTCACGCCCCAGCGCCTCATCGACATCGCTTCCGGCAAGAAGCTTGTCATCTGCGAGCATTGCGGCCGCATCATCGTAGCCACTCCTTCCGCAGAGTAGCGTATGCCCGAGCCCAAGACTCCTCGCAAGAAGCCGCAGACTGCAAACCTTGAGTCCCTCGGCCTTGAGATGGGCAACAAGCCCCCTCAGGCCCTGGACGTCGAGGAAGCGGTCCTCGGCGCCATGCTGCTGGAGGCCTCCTGCGTAGACCTCGCCATGGAGGAACTGTCCGCTGCGTGCTTCTACGACCAGCGGCACCGCATGATATTCGAGGCCATGGGCTCCCTGGTGATAGACCACATCTCGGTCGACATCATCACCGTCAGCAACCGCCTCAAGGAGAAGGGCAACCTGGAGACCGTGGGCGGTCCCGCCGTGCTTGCCGCCCTGTCGGAGAAGGTGGGCAGCGCCGCTCACATGGAGTATTACGTCAAGATACTTAAGCAGAAGAGCATACAGCGCGACCTCATTACCGCCTCGTACGACATACTCCGGGACGCCTACGACGAGTCCGTCGGAGTCGACGACCTCATCGACAAGGCCCAGACCAAGATATACGACGCCATCCAGAGCAACGTCCGCAAGGAGGTCCAGGATATCAGCAGCATCATCAACGATGCCATGAACGATATCCAGGAGCAGCAGAGTTCCGAGGGCCTGAGCGGCGTGCCGTCCGGTTTCGTGAGCATCGACCGCATAACCAACGGCTGGCAGCGCTCCGACCTCATAATCCTTGCCGCACGTCCTTCCGTGGGTAAGACGGCGTTCGCGCTGAACCTTGCCCGCAACGCTGCCGTGGACCATCACATTCCCGTGGCGGTCTTCTCTCTGGAAATGTCCAGTAAGCAGCTCGTCAAGCGCCTCATGACCAGCGAATCTGGCCTCAGCGCAGACAAAATCAAGGGCAGCGTGAAGATGGAGCCATACGAGTGGGAGCAGCTGGAGTTCAAGCTCCGCGGCCTCTCCAAGGCGCCTTTCTACATCGACGACACTCCCGGCATGCAGATTATGGAGTTCCGCACCAAGGCCAAGAACCTCGTGAAGAACAAGGGCGTACGCCTCATCGTGGTGGACTACCTTCAGCTGATGCAGGGGCCCGTGGAACTCAAGGGCATGCGAGAGCAGGAGGTTGCGGCAATATCCCGTACCCTCAAGGCTACGGCCAAGGAGCTCGACATACCCATCATCGCCCTCTCGCAGCTGTCCCGCCAGGCTGTCACCCGTGCGGGCAGTGCAGGCAAGCCGTTGCTCAGCGACCTTCGCGAGTCAGGCTCCATCGAGCAGGACGCCGACATGGTAATCTTCATACACAGACCGGATTACGTCGGCCTGAGCGAGAACCTGGAAGACCGCGAGAAGACGCAGATAATAATAGCCAAGCACCGTAACGGAGAGACCCGCGACATCGACATGATTTTCAAGAGCGAGCAGATTCGCTTCCTGGAAATGGACGAGGCCCTCGACAGCCTCGCCGACCGCAGCGTTCCCTCCGGCATGAATGCGGACGACCCGTACACCTCAGGCTCCGCCTATGGCGGATTCGCCACCCCCACAGAGTTTTAATGGAAGAAATAACCCACAAAGGCAGGATTACTGCCATCGATCCGGAGATAACCACGATAGAAATCATCTCCGAGTCCGCCTGTTCCTCTTGCCATGCCAAGGGGCTCTGCAGCCTGGGCGACGCCAAGGTGAAGGAAATCCAGGTGCGCACCAGCGCATGGACGCCCCGCAAGGTCGGCGACGAGGTCGAGGTTGCCCTGCGCAAGGCCATGGGCTACAAGGCCGTGTTCATCGCCTACGGCCTTCCGCTCGTGGTGCTGTTCGCGGCCCTCATGATACTCAACGCCATAGGGCTGGGAGAGCTCTACGCCGGCCTGGGAGCCATAGGCGCAGTGCTTGTGTGCTACCTTGTCATCTTCCTGTTCCGCAATAAGTTAAGCAAAGAATATACATTTTACCTGAAATGACCAACACTATCATCTGGACCGTCGTGATTCTTACGGTTCTCGGCCTTCTGCTGTCCCTGGTGCTCTTCTGGGTGGCCAGGAAGTTCAAGGTTGAGGAGGACCCCAGGATTGACGACATTGAAAAAACTCTTCCCGGCGCCAATTGCGGCGGCTGCGGATTCGCCGGATGCCGTGCCTTCGCCGACGCCGCCGTCAAGGCGGGCAACCTCGACGCGAACTACTGCCCCGTGGGCGGCGCCGAGGTTATGAAGAAGGTCGCCGCCATCCTGGGGTGCGAGGTACGCGAAGCCGCTCCTCTTGTGGCGGTCGTCCGCTGCAACGGCACCTGCGACGCCCGTCCCCGCATCAACATCTACGAGGGTGAGCAGAGCTGCAAAGTCAAGGCGGCCCTGTACGGAGGTGACACCGGCTGTCTGTTCGGCTGTCTCGGATGCGGCGACTGCGTTGCGGCCTGCCAGTTCGGAGCCCTGAGCATGGATTCCGTCACCGGCCTTCCAGTGGTCGACGAATCCAAGTGTACCGCCTGCGGCAAATGTGCCGCCGCTTGTCCCAAGCGCGTCATCGAGCTTCGTCCGAAGGGCCCCCGCGGCATGCGCATGTACGTTTCCTGCATAAACAAAGACAAGGGCCCGGTCGCGAAGAAGTCCTGTTCCTCCGCCTGCATAGGCTGCGGAATCTGCGAAAAGACCTGCCAGCACGGCGCAATCACCATTGCCGACAACGTGGCATGGATAGATCCTGCGAAGTGCAAGCTCTGCCGCGAGTGCGAGGCCATGTGTCCCGCCGGCGCCATTCACGGGGTGAATTTCCCCAAGCCGCTCGACAAGGAAGCGGTGAAGAAGCGCATCGCCGACCGCAAGGCCAAGGCTGCAGAAGCCGCGAAAGCCGCGGCCGAAGCAGTGAAGGCTCCCGTCCAACCCGAGGTTAAAAAGGAGGAAAGCAATGGGTAAACTGACATTCTCCATCGGCGGCATCCATCCGCACGACAACAAGATTGCGCGCGAGCGCAAGATAGAAGTACTGCCCCTGCCCGACAGGGTGTATGTATCGATGTTCCAGCATCTTGGCGCAATGGCCAAACCCATCGTCGCAGTGGGTGACACCGTCAAGGCGGGCCAGGTCATCGCAGAGCCCGGCGGCTTCATTTCCGCCTACATACATTCGCCCGTGAGCGGAACCGTCCGCAGCATAGGCCCCCGCAAGGACCTTGCGGGCTTCATGCAGATGCACATAGAGATTGAAGTGCAGGGCGACGAATGGGCCGAGGGCATCGACCTCAGCCCCGAGCTCGTCACCGACATACCAGAAGACAAGGCTTTCATCCTCGACCGCATCAAAATGAACGGCGTCGTGGGTCTTGGAGGAGCCACCTTCCCCACGCATGTCAAACTCAATCCGCCGCCCGGAAAGACAGCCGAGTGCCTCATTCTCAACGGCGCCGAGTGCGAGCCCTTCCTCACCAGCGACTACCGCATCCTGCTCGAAAGGACCGACGAAATCGTTGTCGGCGCCGCCATCATGCAGAAGGTCCTGGGAGGCTGCCGCTGCGTAATCGGCATCGAGGAGAACAAGCCTGAGGCCATTGCAGCTGTACGCGCGAGCGTCGCCCGCCTCGGATACAAGTCCATGGAGGTTGCAGTGCTCCGCAAACGTTATCCGCAGGGAGGCGAAAAGCAGCTCATCGACGCCGTGATGCACCGTCAGGTGAAGTCCGGCGGGCTGCCCATCGACGTAGGCGCCGTGGTGCAGAACGTCGCCACGTCACTTGCCGTATACGAGGCCGTCCAGAAGAACAAGCCCTTGGTTACCAATACCTTGACAGTTACGGGCGAGGGCCTTGCCCCCGAGGCTCAGCACAACTACCTCTTCCGCATCGGCGTCCCACTGTCGTTCATTGCACAGTACGCCGGCGGCGTGCCCGAGGGCACCGTCAAGATTGTGAGCGGCGGCCCCATGATGGGCAAGGCCATCGCAAATCTGGACGCCACCACCGTAAAGGGTTCCTCGTCGATTCTGTACCTGTCGGAGAACACCCTCCGCAAAGCGGAAGGCCCCTGCATCCGCTGCGGCCGCTGCGCCGACGCATGCCCCATGGGCCTGGAGCCTTTCCTTCTCAAGAGTCTCTACAAGGCCGGCGACATCGCCGCCCTGGAGCAGAATGCTGCGCAGGACTGCATCGAATGCGGCTGCTGCCAGTACAGTTGTCCGTCTTATATCCCCCTGCTCGACAACATCCGTATGGCCAAGGGCCAGGTGATGGGCGTCATCAGGGCCCGAAACGCCAAAAAATAACCTATGGACAAAGTGATAGTTTCCCCGTCGCCGCACGTTCATTCTCCTGCTTCCACAAACAGGATAATGCTCGATGTGTGTATCGCACTCATGCCGGCGATTATAGTTTCGATACTGTTCTACGGCTGGTCCGAGCTTCTGGTCCTTGCCGTGAGCGCCGCGGGCTGCGTGTGTCTCGAGTGGCTCATAGCCACATTCCTCATGAAGCGCCCCGAGCTGTTCAGCGGCTCCTCGGCCCTCGTCACCGGCCTGCTTCTCGCCATGAACCTGCCTTCCACCACTCCCTGGTGGGTGGTTCTCATCGGCGCAGTGGTTGCAATCGGCGTGGCCAAGATGTCCTTCGGCGGACTCGGCCAGAACCTTTTCAACCCGGCCATCACGGCCCGCGTATTCCTGCTTATATCCTTCCCGGTATACATGACCAACTGGGCGATGCCGAATGGCTTCATCACCAGTGTCGATGCCGTATCCGGCGCCACGCCGCTCGGCATCATCAAGGAAGGCATCAAGTCGGGTCTCCCCATTCCCGAGATTCTTTCGCAGAACAACCTTGATGCGATGTCCATAATCCGCGACATCGGCGGCTCGGGCGGCGAGATATCGGCCATCGCGCTCGTCGTCGGCTTCTGCTACCTCCTTATCCGCAAGGTCGTCAAGCCCTGGATTCCCCTGAGCATCCTCGGTACCATCGCGCTTATTTCTTTCGTATTCAACCTCATCGACCCCGCACACTTTACCGGTCCCAACTTCAACCTCATCACCGGCGGTGTTCTCCTCGGTGCCTTCTTCATGGCCACCGACTACGTCACCTCGCCTATGAGCACCTGGGGCGGAGTCATCTTCGGCGTCGGTATAGGTTTGATAGTGATGATGATACGCTACTTCGGCTCCTACCCTGAGGGCATGTCGTTCGCCATCCTCATCATGAACTGCTTCGTGCCCCTGCTCAACAGGGCATTCCACCAGAAAAAATACGGGAGGGCTTAATTATGGCAGCACAGTCTAATCTCAAGAACATGGCTCTGAGCCTTACGCTCGTATGCCTCGTCTGTTCCGCCCTTCTGGGCGGCGTTTACGCCATGACAAGCGGCCCCATAGCGGACGCACAGGCGGCCAAGACCTCCTCTTCCATCGCCCGCGTGCTTCCGGAGTTCTCCGTTCAGCCCGAGCAGAAGAGCGTCAGCGTCGACGGCACCGAATATACTTACTACAGCGTTCCCGGTTCCGGCATCGCGGTGATTTCGACCGTGGGCGGCTTCGGAGGCCCCCTCACGCTGATGGTCGGCATCGACGAGGCCGGTCTCGTGGTCAACACCGTGGTTCTCTCCCACAGCGAGACTCCCGGTCTTGGCGCCAAGTGCGCCGAGGAGTCCGCTTTTACCGAGCAGTTCAAGGGCTGGAATCCCGCACAGAAGGTGCTTGCCGTCCGCAAGGACGGTGGCGAGGTCGATGCCATCACCGCATCCACCATCACTTCCCGGGCCTACAGTGCGGCCATTGCAAATGCGTATAAAGTTTATCTTAATCTGAAGGGCGATGAGTAAGTTAGGTCTGATTACTAAGGGCTTCCTCAAGGAGAACCCTACTTTCGTGCTGGTGCTCGGCATGTGTCCGACACTCGCCACCACCACTTCCGCCATGAACGGCCTGGAAATGGGCCTTGCGACCATGTTCGTGCTCATTCTCAGCAATATAGTCATTTCTCTGATTGCTCCCGTAGTGCCCGACAAGGTGCATATCCCGGTGTATATCGTGGTCATTGCAACCTTCGTCACTTTGCTTCAGCTGCTCATGCAGGCCTACGTCCCCGACGTGTACGACACCCTCGGCCTGTTCATCCCGCTGATTGTCGTGAACTGCATCGTGCTTGGCCGCGCGGAGGCTTTCGCCAGCAAGAACAGCGTGGGTGATTCCGCTCTCGACGGCATAGGCATAGGCCTCGGATTCACCGTTACCCTTACCATCATCGGCATCGTGCGCGAGATTCTGGGCAGCGGCTCCGTTTTCGGCTGGAAGTTCATATCCGGCGACGGTATCCTCGCCTTCGTGATGGCTCCTGGCGCATTCCTTGTGCTGGGGTATCTTATGGTATTGTTCAACAAATTGGCTAAGAGGTAGTTATGGAATATTTGCTCATTATCGTATCTGCGATATTCGTAAATAATATCGTCCTTGCCCAGTTCCTTGGAATCTGTCCGTTCATGGGCGTCTCCAATAAGCTGAGTACGGCTGCCGGCATGTCGGGTGCAGTGGCTTTCGTCATCACGCTTGCCACCGTTGTCACTTATCTTATCAACAAGTTTCTCCTTGTGCCCTTCGGCCTTGAGTTCCTGCAGACCATCGCTTTCATCCTGGTCATAGCGGCTCTTGTGCAGATGGTGGAGATTGTGCTCAAGAAGATAAGCCCCTCGCTGTATCAGGCTCTGGGTATCTTCCTCCCTCTGATTACTACAAACTGCGCCGTCCTCGGTGTGGCCATTACTGTGGTTACCAAGGAATTCACCTTTGGCAGCGCGGCTCCCCACATGCTGAACCTCGCCCAGTCGACCGTGTATGCTTTCGCCACTTCGCTCGGCTACGGTCTCGCCATGGTGTTGTTTGCAGGGCTTCGCGAGCAGCTTGCCCGCAGCAATGTCCCCGCTTCGTTCAAGGGCCTTCCCATCGCCTTCATCACCGTCGGCATCATGGCAATGGCATTCCTCGGTTTCTCCGGCATAGTGTAATATGTCTGTCAGAGTCGGTCAGGGTTTCGATGTCCATCGGCTGCAGGAAGGCTTGCCGATGTGGCTTTGCGGCGTACGTGTGCCGTCGCCCGTGGGCTTTGTGGCCCATTCCGACGGCGATGTGGCGATACACGCCCTGTGCGACGCCCTGCTCGGGGCCCTGGCTCTCGGCGACATAGGGCATCTTTTCCCCGACACTTCAGAGGAATTTGCAGGTATAGACAGCAAGATTCTGCTGTCGCGAGTGCTTGCACTGGTCCGTTCCGAGGGCTGGGATATTGTCAATGCCGACATAACCATCGCCCTCCAGGCTCCCAAGATAGCTCCTTATGTGCAGCAGATGCGCCAGACCCTCGCAGGGGTATGCGGCACAGACCTGTCTGCGATAAGCGTAAAAGCCACTACGACAGAGCGTTTGGGCTTCGTCGGCAGGGGAGAGGGCTGTGAAGTTTGGGCAATTGTGCTGATTGAGCAAAAATAATTTTGCTTTTTTGCAAAAGAATTGTACCTTTGCAGTCCCAACATTGAGATATGGTGTAATGGTAGCACTACAGATTCTGGCTCTGTCAGTGAGGGTTCGAGTCCTTCTATCTCAACTAAATCGCCGGTCTCGTGGCCGGCGATTTTTTTGTATGAAACGTTTTCTCCTGTTTTCCCTTGCGGCCCTGGCCCTGTTTGGCTGCAGGCGTCCCGATTCCCGTTTCTGGAAAGGCGCCGATATAGGATGGGCCACTGAGATGGAGGCCGGCGGCCTGGAATTCCGCAACGCCGCGGGCGAGGTGCGTGAGTGTACCGCGCTCATGAAGGAACTCGGGCTCGACGCCGTCCGTTTCCGCGTGTGGGTGGACCCTTCGGCCCACGGTGGCTGGAATGGCGTAGAGGACCTTCTGGTGAAGGCCTCGCGTGCCAGGGACCTTGGCATGGCGGTGATGGTTGACTTTCACTACAGCGACTTCTGGGCAGACCCAAAGAAGCAGAACATTCCGGCCTCGTGGAGCGGCAAGCCTTATGAGGAGGTCCGGGACAGTCTCGCAGCTCACACCCGTTATGTGCTCGGAAGGCTCAAGGAAGCAGGCGTGGAACCACTCTGGGTGCAGGTGGGAAACGAGACCTCCCATGGTTTCCTTTGGAGCGTCAAGGGGGACTGGTGGGGCGACCCTGTACCTGACGAGAACGGCAATGTCGTGATAACGGAGAGCATCGGTCACCTTGAGCGCAATCCCAGGCAGTACGCGGGCCTTTTCGCGGCCGGATACGATGCGGTGAAGGATGTTTTTCCTTCAGCCAAGGTCATAGTGCATCTGGACAACGGTTTCTGGCAGCCGCTCTACGACAGCAACCTTGACACCCTTTCCAAGTATGGCGCCCGCTGGGATATAGTGGGGATGTCCCTCTATCCATATTGGGCCCTCGATTCGGGGCTTGAGACCGACGAAGACGAGGCAATCGACCATTGCTTCGCCAACATCGATCATGTGTACGAAAAATACGGTACGCCCGTGATGATAGTGGAGACTGGTTTCGAGGTCGACGAGGAACATCCCGAGGTGATGGAGAAAGGGCGCCGTCAGCTTCGGCGCATAATTACGCAGGCCCGCAGGAGCGGCAAGTGCCTTGGCGTGTTCTACTGGGAACCCGAATGCCGCCCCGGCCAGTACCGTCTCGGAGCCTTCACCTCCGACGGCCGTCCCACCGTCATAATGGACGCCTTTTCAGATTAGCCGCCGCTCAGTCGCCTCGTTTTGGCAGTCGCCCCCGGGTGCGCAGGGCTTCGTTGATTATCCATTGCAGCTGGCCGTTGATGCTGCGGAACTCGTCCGCAGCCCAACGTTCCAGCGCGTCCATGGTATCGGCGTCGATACGCAAGACAAAGCTCTTCGTGCCCTCTTTGTCTTTGGCCATAGGCTAATACAGGCTACCTGAATTTACAACAGGCTGGGCGGGCTCGTCTCCGCAGAGCACGACCAGGAGGTTGCTGACCATTGCGGCCTTGCGCTCTTCGTCAAGATTCACCACACCCTCGTCCTTGAGTTTGTCGAGGGCCATTTTCACCATGCTCACGGCACCGTCGACTATCTTCTCGCGTGCGGCGATTATGGCGTCAGCCTGCTGGCGGCGCAGCATGACGGCGGCAATCTCCGGGGCGTAGGCCAGATAATTGATGCGGGCCTCTGTTACGTGCATGCCGGCCATGGACAGGCGGTCGTTGAGGGTGCGGACGAGTTCTTCGTTTATCTGGTCGGCGTTGCTGCGCAGGGTGAGTTCGTCGGCGTTGTCGGGATTGTCGTATGAGTAGCATCCCGCAACCTGGCGGAGCGCAGCGTCGCTCTGAACGCGGACGAAGTTTTCGAAAGCCTGGGACAGCTGTCTTGCAGAGACTCCGGCCTTACCTGCCACTGATGGTGCAAGCGACTGGCTGTCAATTTCAAAGAGGGCCTTATAAGTATCTTTGAGCCGCCATACCAGCACCATTCCTATCATCACCGGGTTGCCGGACTTGTCGTTAACCTTTATGGGGTCGGGATTGAGGTTGCGGGCTCTCAGGCTGACGGACTTCTTGCTCATGAGAGGGTTAACCCAGAAGAATCCGGTGCGGGTGAAGGTGCCGCGATACTTGCCGAAGAATACCAGCACCTTAGCTTCGTTGGGTTCCTGTTTGATGAAACCGTTGCAGAAAAGTGCCAGAAGCATCAGCAGAATCATGCCCGGGATGACGAGCATGTCGTTCGTCTCGGGACCATACACGCAGCAGCAGAGTGCTACGGCCAATATGGCCAGAAACATGAGCAGGGCGACGAAGCCATTGAGTACCAAGCCTTTGTAGTCGAATTCCTTGTTTTCCATGACGTAATATTTAAAATAATATCATTTTGATATCACAAAGTAAGGGATTATTTTTGAATAATGCAAGGGCTCGGGGTGGAAAAGTGCATTCATGGATTATTGCGTTAGTTCTTCTTTTTGGGTATATTTGCAACTCCGACATCAAAAGAACAACATATTATGAAGAAATTAAGTATCATGCTTGCCGCCCTCGTGGCTTTCGCCGGATGCGGGAACCAGAGCGGCAACAAATCCTCCGAGGGCGAAGGTTCCCAGGAGGGCGCTGCAGAAAACACACAAATCGAAACACTTGCAATGAAACAACTGGAACATCTTCCCGACGAGCCTGTATTCGACATCGTCACCTCCCTCGGCACCATCCGCGTGAAGCTTTACTCCGACACTCCCAAGCATCGTGACAATTTTGCCAAACTCGCGCTGAACGGCTTCTACAACGGCCTTCTTTTCCACCGTGTCATCAAGGACTTCATGATTCAGGGTGGCGACCCTCTCACCAAGAATCCCGAAAACGCTCCCAAATTCGGCACTGGCGGTCCCGGCTATCAGATTGAGGCTGAAATACTTCCCAATCATCATCACAAGAAGGGCGCACTCGCAGCCGCCCGCAAAGGCGACCTGGCCAACCCCATGAAGGAATCCAGCGGCTCCCAGTTCTACATCGTTCAGAGCGAGGCTGGCTGCAGCCACCTCGACGGCGAGTATACCATCTTCGGCGAAACGCTTGAGGGCTTTGACGTTATCGACAAGATTGCAGCCCTCCCCACCGACGCGCGAGGTCTTACACAGACTCCCGTACGCATCGTTTCCGTCAAATTGGTCGACGAACTCGAGTAGTTTGGCACAGGCTTTGCTATAAATTTAACCGAATAGTTTTTTCATAGGTTAAATTTTAGGTTAGAATTGCAAGCGCCCCGCGTCGAGAGATGCGGGGCGTGTTGTTTTGTGCAAATGTAAATGCACATTGTCTTTCCGAGTCGGTTGCCGCAGTTTTGAATCGTGTTATCTTCCTATTGCAGTCTCGGTGGTCCGGCAAACGGGCAAGGTGTCGAAATTGGGCCGACACCGTGCCCGCCAACATGGCGTAGAAGGCCCTGCGAGGCTTTTGGCCGGGCAAGGTACCCCGCAAATACTCGCACCTTGCCCGATTGGTGGGCAAAAACATCTGACTTCTCAGGAAGATTGTCAATGCCGCCGGGGCCAAGATAGTCGTATCCTCCTCCTGGCGTGACCTGGGAATGGAGAAACTCCGTAAGGTTTGGGTGGAGAACAACATGCCGGGGGAGCTGATTGGCACCACACCGATATGGGTCCTGACCAAGGTCGACGCCATCAGGCAATGGCTCGAGGACCACCCTTGCTGGCTTTTTGCCGTGCTTGATGATTCCGAGCTTGACGTTCCGAACTTGGTCAAGACCAATCCGTATACCGGTCTCACTGAGGAAGAAGCTGAGAAGATAATTAAGATACTCGTTGGTGTGGGAATATATTGAGACATTAAATTCGGCTTGTGGCAAATAATTTGCAGATTAGTTTAAAATAAAGTATGTTTGCAGAAAAAGACACTATATGTGCACTATAACATTAACATATGACAAGAACAATGCGCTGGCGAGGCGTAAACTCGCGGCCTTGCTTAAGACCGGCTTGTTTGAACAGGGCGAAGTGAAAGATGCCTCTTCCACTTCGCACGACCCTGCAGTTGCTGCTCATAAGCAGGAAGTCCAAGAGTTCTTGTATGGGTCTAGAGTTCTCGCCTCGAAGGCTTTTGCCAAGCATCTATGAATTTCCCCATTCCTGGGGAAGGGCTCAAAGTCCATCCAGCGATTATCGTATCAAATGATGAGCTTCAGCTGAATGAGGGCTTTGTCTATGTTGTTATGGTGTCATCACAAGATTTTGCCTATAGTCGTCAGTACTCATATCCTTTGTCGGACGAAATGCTGACCTGCAAACTGGATAAACCAAGTTGGGTAAAGAGTCAGTTGGTTGCAGCCGATGTTGAGACGTCCGTTCTCCGGCGTCTCGGATCTGTAAAAGAAGAATTCTTCAACGACATTGTCGACAAATAATAGAGTCTATCTTTTAGTCAGTTATCTGTAGAGGACGTCCTGGAACAGAGTCGGTGAAACGGGGAATCTACTAAGCATATTTGCGCAACTTACGCAGAATACGCACCTTTATTTTTCCACGTTTCGCACAGGAGAGATCTGCAGCCGCATTGCAAAAGTTTCTCCATGGTTTCTCGAAAAATTAGAAATCGCCAGAACAACATCTTAAATATCAGCCAAGTACAAATTTTTAATTAAATTTTAGGTTAGAATTGCAAGCACCCCGCGGGCAGAGTGCGGGGCGTGTTGTTGTATGGCGGTAATCACTTATAAATCATAAGCTTATAAGGGGTAGTGCCATCTTGTTATCATTTGTTTTCAAGGCTATTTCCGTGAATATGGCAAATTTGGGAGCGTTACTGTCCTCTACCAGGTCGCGCACGTCGTGGAAAACCAGATTCTGAGCATTGATGGCACCGCATGCCAGCAGCAGTGTAGCAAGAAGAAGTATGGTTCTTTTCATGGAATATGGTGTTATTGTGTCACCGGATCTGCGGGCTTGTCCTCCGTGCGGATGAATATGTAGGTCTCGGAATTATAGACGTCGAGGCGGCCGTCTGTGCGGCTGAACTTGAGTTCACCGCCTTCACAGCTCCAGTAATCCTCATATTTGAGCGGTATGACGAGGCTGCCGTCAGGACCGACTACACCCAATGGACCGTTTTCTTCCTTACGGACCAGCCATTCGCCTTGAGGATACGTCCACGCGTACACGCAGGGCTGAAGCACTTTGCCGTCGAAGCTGACCATTCCGACTTTTTCGGACTTGTACATCGCGGCCACGTGCGAATCGAGGTTCCAACTGCTCACCCCATCATAATCAAAGGGTATCCGTATGCGGCCGTCGTAGCCGGCTGCTCCGGCGCACACATTTCCCTTTTTATCCAGACAGGACAGGAAAATAATGTCGTATTCTGCCCAGAAGTCAAAGATACGGTCGTATTTCTGCTCGATGATTTGTTTGCCGGCGGTGTCAATGACTCCCCAGGAGTATCTGCTCTCGTCCGGAATGATGTCCTTGCGGCCGTCCCCTTCGAATACGGAGCCGTAAATCGGAGCCTCGGTCACGGCATACCGTTCACCGCCCAAGTCGCGCCATGCGGAATAAGCCTTCTTGTTCACGGCTAAAGCCTTCATCTCATTGAGAATCTTCACCGGATCCACCGAGAGCGACTTCATGTCCGGATTGGCATATCCGGCAATTTCTGCACGCGCAGACTCGGCTTCCTTGAGCGCTTCTTTCAGCTGATCCGCCATTTCCGGGTGATCCTTCATCATCTGCCTGATGGCGGCGATGTTCTCGTCGAACTGGTTAAGGTTTCCCGGCGTAGCAGCATTCACCTGCATCTGCATAAACTCTTCCGTAAACGTTTTGAGGTCCCGGTAGAGCGGTGAGTCTTCCGACAGGGAATCTTCGCGGAGCAGTATATACTGCTTTAAGGTATTCAGGTTGTCGGCGCCGCCCGTCGCCGCGTAGTTAAGCGCGGTGATGTTCATCCATTGCACGTCCTGTGCCCCGGCAGTCAGGCCGAGCAGGATAGATAAAGTTGTGATTATAAACCGTTTCATGATCATCTGTGTTTAGGGGAGAAGCCACCGGCGGAGACACTGAAGAGGCCGCCGCTGTTGTAGGTTGCCATTAACTTGCGCCGCGAGATTTTTCCGGCCTGATGGATCTCGTCCGTGAGTTTGAATACGCCGTTGAAGTCGGTCGAGCGGCTCGTGATATTGCGCTGGTGCAGGTTGCCGGCGCCGTCGCGGACCCATCCGCCGTGCCGCTGGCTGTCTGTGGTCTCGATCAGCTTGCCCTGCCGTGCCTTCATCGCCAAATCCAGCGGACCGGCGATCTTGAGTGCCTTGCCGAGTTCGCCGTAACCGGAATAATCCAGTATCTGCTCAAGCGCGCCGGTCCAGGAAACGTCGGCGCCCAGCTGGCCCATGACATTGTCGATGAATCCCTTGACGGCGGCATTGTCCGTTCCGGTCGCCTTGACGGGCTGTCCGGTCATCTGGCTTTCATAATCGGCCCAGACTTTCTCCCAGAACTTCGTCTCGGTGTCCAGGTCCATACCCAGCTGCCCGTCCACGAGACCTACACGGATTGTACCGGAGGGCAGGTTGATATCGAAAGTGAAATCACTGAGGCCGCCGATTGCGTTTTTCGGGAATTCCTTTTCGTCGCGCGCGTCGAATATCTGCTGGTAATAATCGTTGGCAGCAGCATTGGCGTCCCGCCAAGCCTCGTTCTTGAGCTTTGCTTCCAGTTGGAGAATCCTCTGCCGGGTTTCGTAGAGACCTTGTCCTGCAAGTGCCTTGGAGAAGAAGGTACCGCTATACTCCCCGTAAATATCGGAAAGGGTACGGAACCAGAAATATTTGGCGACATTGGGATCCAGGCAATACAGGGAATACCTGGACACGTCCGCCCACCATTCGGCCAGGATGGGCCGCACCGTGCTGTTGTAGTAATCCATATAGTGGCCCTGCTCCTCAGAAGCCTGGGGCGCGGTGATATTGTCCAGCACTTCGAGCGGCTGCGTTACGCCAACAAGGAGATGTAACGGACGGAAAATCCTTCTTTCGGTCCTCGCCCACAGCGAATCGCTCGCATCCGGATGCGCCTTAACCCAGGCATCCCACTCCTTCTCGCACTTCTTTCCCTGGGCTATGGCTGCAGCCTCGTGCCGTTTCTGCATGGAGAGGTACATATCATTATACTTCTTGCTGCTTGCTACGTCCGCAGATATCCATGTCTTCCAGCCAGAACAGAGCACGCCGTGGAAGGTATTCGTCTCCTCGTCGTACCCGCCGAACGTGTTTGTAATGGCATCCAGCCGGTATTTGTAGTAGCGTTCCAGCGCCCAGAGGCACCAGAATGCCCTGTCGTCCGGAATGTAGAAACCGTCCACGCCATACTTCATGCCAAGGGCGGCGGTAGTTTTTGCGTATCCGTTCTCGGTATATTTACGCACGACGGCGGGCAGTTTCAACTTGGCGGCAGCGGCCCTTCCGCGGGCATTCCCTTTCACGCTGGGGAGTTCCCGGGCAGTGTCATAGATTTTATCGGCATTTTCCGCCATTCCGTCGAGTCCCATGGCCATGATCAGGCCGATGGCCGGAGTTGCATCCATTGCCGCCTGGGATTTTCTCCAGGCAGACTCACTCTTTCTGGTGTACTGCTCGTCGTAGTTATTGTTAAGCCCCCGGTTGCTCTCCAGATTTCCTGCTCCAGTGGCCGTGAAATCGCCCTTCTCGCTCTCGAACTTCTCCGTGCGGCTCCAGGTGATGCCCTTGCGGATATTGTCCAGATTCTCCTCGGTAAATACAGATTCCACCAGGTTCAGGAAGTCGCCGTCGCGCTCGGCCGCCGCCATCTCGGCCGCATCAAGCTCCGTTAGGAGAGAGCTGAGCATAAGGGCGGAGTTCTGGTCGAAGTAGCCATACGAGATGGACTTGAAGAGGTAATCGGCCGCCTTGAAGGGGCTGTCCTTCTTCTTCTCCAGCAGGGCCTTGTAGAGCCATGCGCGACCGTCCTGCAGGCCGTTCGGCGTCATCTCCAGGATCTTGGGGACGATCTTGCGGGCCTGTTCCTCGTTGCCCATATCGAGATGGCACTCGATCTGTCCGTACAGGGCTTCGGCGTAATTAGGCTGATATTCCGACGATTTCTCGAAGTATTCGAGGGCATATTTGGGCTCGCCCAGCTCCAGGAGCATCGTGCCGGTGGTGTTCAGCATCGTCGGATGCGGATACACGCTGCAGCGGGCGATGGCGCTCTCGGCAAGTTCGCCGGTGATGGCGCCGGTGAAGAGAGCCCAGCCAAGGCTGTCGGCATATTGTATCACATTACGCTCAATCTGCTCTGCGGACTTGCCTTTGCATTGGGCGAGGAACCGCACCGTAGCGAGCTTTACGCCTTCCTGGGTAATCTCGCGGTCGATGCGCAGTTTCTTTTTGGGTGTTGCCTGTGGCAGAGAGGATGCCAACACGGGAGCGCTCACGCCCTGCCTTTCAGTAATGGAGATGCTTGCGAGGCTGACGCCGCAGGAAAGCTCGTCGGGTGTACCGCTGTCGGTCCAGGGCTTCGCGCATTTCGGCGGAGCGGGGAGAATGCTGGCCGGCGCGGCAGCGACACCGGAGCCGACGCGGGCACCATCCTTACCGGCAGAGCCGCCCATAGCTCCAAGGGCCATATTGACCATATCGTCGATGCTCATCCCTTCCGGAAGCTTCTCTCCCTTCAGGCTCTCGCGTATCTGTGCTTCCAGCGCGGCCCGGTCCATTCCAGCCATGGCCAGCGCATCGTCCGCGCTTATACCGGCGGCTGCGCCCATCCCGCTGCCGGAGGCGCCTTCCTTCCAGTCATTGCCGATGCAGAAGTACATGTTTGATGGGATGAAGGTGCTGAACGACAGCAGGCTCATGGGGCCGAGGCCTTCTCCGGCAACCGTGCCCAGATCGACGATGGAGACCTTGTCTGAATTGTAGTAGAAGGTGATGGTCGTGCCGTCAGCGGCGTACTCGTCGAAGTACCAGCCGTCCTTGCCGTTCACGCGGCAGCGGCCCTGGCGCACGAACTTCAGGCCGCCGTATGACGTGCCGCCTCCGGGCTGCGCAGTCCAGGTCTTTGCGGCCTCGTCGAGTATGTAGATGGCATTGTCCGTGGTCAGGGTGACAGCGTCCATCAACTGCATGTGAGTGCGACTCATCGAGACGCCGCCGCGGCTGGCAATCTCTATGGACATCTTTATCTTGTCTGTCTGAATGTCAGGATCGGAAACGGACTGCACGGAGCCGAGCTTCATGTAATACTTTCCGCTTTCCATCGCCTTTACGATCGGGCTGGAGACATAATTGCCCTGCGCAAAAGTCAAACATGCGCCCAGGGCCAGAAACAGGGAAAGGAAGAATCTTTTCATCGAAAATGTGGTTATTTTGTATTGAGAGATACAAATATAATGCTTTTCCCTTTGAAAAGAGTCATCGTTAAGCGCAGGCACGGATAATCCATTGTTTTCGGCAAACAGCAAGCGCTTGATTATGATTGGGATATGCAGATTCCTTCCAATTTTAGGTTAGAATTGCAAGCGCCCCGCGGGCAGAGATGCGGGGCGTGTTGTTGTATGGAGGTAATCACTTATAAATCATCAGTTTATAGGAGATAATGCCATCTTAATTTCTTTTGTTTTCAAAAAGGAATAAAGCTCTGGAACTACGCAAAAACTACGCAAAGATTTCCACCTTTTGATTAATTATTTTGTATCTCCGAAAGGTGTTTAAGAATGGGCTCAACATCTGTTAATTGTTGGATGAGTCCAGTATACAATAACAGTGAAGCCACCGTCAAGAGGCTCAAGAAGGAGTTCAGCCTTTAGCCCTCCCACCAAAGTTCACCTGTCTTCTTCCATTATCAAGGTTTAGCCTACTTCAAAGCACTGATGTCCGGGACAAATTCGCCAGCAGTCACATCCCGCTCGTGCTTCAGGAACATAGTCATATACACGGGGAGGTAGACCACCTTCCCGCGTATGCTGACATTGTCATTGCATAGGGTAATCGCCTCGGGGATGCCATACTGCTCATTTCCAAGAATGTTGTTTAAGGCCAGGTGGAATTCATAATCCTTTCCGGATTTGACCTCTGTGGGCAGAATCGTTCTGTCCGTGCTTTCTAGCACGAAATCCACTTCTCCCTGCTTCTTGCTGTTGAAGTAGTAAAGCTTGTCCTTATAGCCGTGGGCATAGAGTTCTTGCGCAACGAAATTCTCATAAATGGCACCGTGATTAAGATTAATCTCCCCACTGAGGATACGCAACTGGATGCCGTCTGCATACTGGTATGCAAGTAACCCTACGTCGCTTTGGAAAAGTTTGAAGAGATTTCTCAGTTTATTCAACTTCAGAGGGAAGACAGGCTCTTCCACGTTGAATACCGGAATGGCGACTCCGGCGTTCTTGAGCCACAAGAAGCTGTCCTCGTATTGCTTGAACTTGGCCCCCTCGTTCAATGACTTGAGTATGAACCGTTTGTTCTTGGCATTGAGTTCGGATGGAATCAGTTCGAAGATTTCATTGAGAAGAAGTTTCTCCTGAGGATCATACCGGGAGATGTCCCGCTTATACAGATTGAGAATAGCCCTTTGCTCGGCTCCGACATGTTGCATATTATGGGTGTCAAGATACTTCTGGACTACGGACGGCATTCCTCCGACCACCAGATATAGATTGACAACGCCCATCATTTGACGATGAACGACGGGATCCACCGGAAGTCTGTTTTCAAAGGCGGACTTCAGATGATCCACAATCCTTGTGGCCACTCCGACGGCGTTACAGAACTCCTCGAAGTCAAGCGGAAAGACATCAGCGATGTCCATATACCCCACTGGTTCAGATCGGATGTCCTTCAGTTCGACACCCAGCAGGGACCCGGTCAGTCCATACCGAAAGCTGCCTTCGTCCACAAGGAACTTTGTCTGCGTAACGCATTCAGGACATTCTTGGACTTCATCAAAGAGGATGAATGTCTCGCCCGGGACCATCGGGATATTGGTAAAAGCCGAGATTCTTATCAGGATTTCCTGCGCCGATTTGACCTTGTCGAAGATAGTGATAGCATCCGGGCTTTTGAGAAAGTTGATTTCTATGTAATGGGCAAAATGCCGCTCGGCAAATCTCCGGAAAGCGACGGTCTTGCCGACCTGCCGGGCTCCAGTAAGAAGGAGCGCCTTACTGCTGTTCTGATAGAAATCATCCAAAAAAGCGTCTAATTTCCTTATAATCATCGTATTGACTTTTTTCCCATCTTTTTTACAGCACAAATATAGTTGAATTCTGCCATTTTTCCAATAAATTTTCCAATGCTGTTCTTAAGTGTTTTTGCCGCTTTTCCAATGAGGCAATTGCCGTATCAGCCCGAAGAAAAATAGGCAATCAGTGTGTTTTTTCAGAACGAACGCTTAAATTTGCCGAGGAATTGCCTGACAGGGGCCTTACCATAAATGGGATGATTGTGTGCCCGCTGCCTTTCCTACAGCAACTAAAGACTGTCACCAGCCATGAAGATTGTCATAGCGCCAGATTCCTACAAAGAATGCCTATCGTCGAGAGAGGTTGCGGCCGCTATGGCCGATGCTGCACTTCAGGCGTGCCCTTCTGCCGAGGTGATGCAGATTCCCCTTGCCGACGGCGGCGAAGGCACGCTGGATGTGCTGACGGCAGCTCTCGGCGCCAAGGTCCACGAAGCAAGGGTATCCGATCCGCTGGGCAGGACGATTGACTCCCGGTTTGCCACTCTCGGAGATACCGGAATAATCGAGGTAGCCCAGGCCTGTGGTCTCCATCTTCTTGCGCCTGCAGAAAGGAATCCCATCGTTGCATCCAGCAAAGGAGTGGGCGAACTCATAATGGAAGCATACGGTAAAGGATGCCGGCGTCTTGTCATCGGCCTTGGCGGTAGTGCCACTTGCGACGGCGGCGCGGGTATGCTTTCCGTGTCAGGAGTCAAGGATGCATTACGCGCGGTCTCCGTTGAACTCCTGTGTGACGTATGCAACCCATTTATCGGGCCCGAAGGGGCAGCTCGTGTGTTCGCCCCGCAGAAGGGAGCCTCACCCGCCGAAGTTGAAGTGCTGGAAACCAGGATGGCAGGGCTTGCCCGCGTGATGGCGGCAGAAACTGGTGTTGATGTTTCGTCCGTCCCGGGAGCGGGCGCTGCAGGCGGACTTGGCGGAGCCTTGATTGCCTATGCAGATGCGGAGCTGAGGAGCGGAGTGGATACAGTAATGCAGTATACGCACTTCGACGCCGCAGCCAGAGACGCAGACCTCGTCTTCACCGGTGAAGGCCGTTCCGACTTTCAGACCCTCAAAGCAAAAGTTCCGTATGGCGTTCTGCGTCACTGCAAAGGGAAGAAAGTAGCCCTATTGTCAGGGGCGGTAGATGTAAGCGCAATGGACGCATTTTACGATGCCGGTTTCTGGACAGTCCGGTCTGTTACGCCAAAAGGCATGTGTCCGGAGGTCGCTATGGAGCCGGAAGTTGCAAGGCAGAATATTTTCTCCGCAGTTAACCGGACACTGTCTTGAGTTGAAATGCATAGGTCGTCATTGCCGGAATCCGCTGCTATTAAACCGGCTCGCGCGCAATCGCATCAAACCCAACCCAGAGTTCGTCAATGAGGTCACGGCTGTTGTATGCTTCCTGCGTGCAGCGGGCAGAAAGGACGTCTCCGGCGTAACCATGGATCCAGACGCCCAGGCAGGCGGCGTCGACGGCGCTATAGCCGCGGGCAAGCAATCCGCCAATGAGGCCTGTGAGGACATCCCCGCTGCCACCCTTGGCCATACCGGGATTGCCGGTGGTATTGATGAAAGTTCTTCCGTTGGGTGTGTAGATCTGGCTACGGTATCCTTTGACAACAACGACGCTGCCTGTCCGGGCAGACAAGGCGCTGACGAGGGAGGATTGGTTTTCCGGTGTCACCTCGGGTATCAGTCTCAGCAACTCTCCCGGGTGCGGAGTTAGAATGGAGCCGACAGGGATGAGACAAAGAAGCTCCGGAGTCGCGGCGATGATGTTCAGCGCGTCGGCATCCAGCACAATCGGTATTCCGGCTCGGCTTGCGTTCTCCATCAAGTCTGAAAGGGCGGATACGGTCACGGGAGCCTGACCAATGCCCGGACCGACTGCTATCGCGTCGTATTTTGATACAGGCAGTGGGATGGCGCTGAAGCAGCGTCCCGGGTCTTCAGACAACATTGCTGAAGGGAACTGATTGACGGCGGCCTGCAGCGCGCGGTCTGTGGAGTGCAGCGTCACGAGGCCACAGCCCGATTTAAGGGCGCCACCGGTAGCCAACACCGCAGCGCCTGGCATGGTCTCGCACCCTGCCACGATGAGCAGGTGGCCGTAGTCGCCCTTATGGCTGTCGTTGCGGCGATGGAGGAGCCGAGGGCGCAGGACCTCCTGATTGAGTTCGATATCGTTTCGTTCTGACATACTATCGTGTAACAGGGTCTTCCAGATATATCACTCCACGCCCGTTCTTCTTGGCGTACTCTATCTCGCTCCTGGTGCTCTCTCCGATATAGCCGCCGACGTTGATGACATAGATTTCGTCGGCCATGTCGATCTTGCGCTTATGCATGTCGTCTAACATCTCCTTCGTCCCTTCCGTCCAGACTTCGTCGTCACCGCTGTGCCCGAAGAGTCCGACTGATATTACTATGTTGCCTTCGAGGGTCAGTCGCTTCTGGGCCTCAAGAAACTGCTCCTTAAAACGCGTACTGCCGCAGAGGGTTATGACTTTGTATTTGCCGACCATATGATCATTGCTCTTCTTCATCAATGCTTAACATGTAATCGCATTTTACCCCTTTCGCACAACCAAAGGATTATTGCAGCTAGGGCACTTATAGTTCTTAGTTTGGTACATTATACGTGCAAAGGTAAGCAATAAAACCGTCAAAACAAGTGCATGCGAGCTGTCGCTCCCGGCGTTTGCGGATTTAATCTGAAAACCTTATCTTAGCGGAGTTAAATCCCAAATAGTATGCTGCTGACAACAACCCCCACCATCGAAGGACACCAGATAACTGAGTATCGTGGCGTCGTATTCGGAGAAGTCATCTCCGGCGTAAACTTCATCCGCGACTTTGCCGCCAGCCTCCGCAATATTGTCGGCGGGCGCTCTGCATCATACGAGGAAGAGCTTATCTCTGCCCGCGCCCAGGCGATGGACGAAATGTCCAGGCGTGCCGCGCAGCTGGGTGCCGATGCCGTAGTGGGTATCGATATCGATTACGAAGTCCTCGGTGAAAACGGAGGCATGCTGATGGTCACCGCCTCCGGCACGGCCGTCAAATTGTAGACAGGCTTGCTAAGGATGGAATCCGGCCATCCAGAATTTAGGGGCATCGGAGGGTGCTGCCAACGTGCTGTTTTTTGTCCCGTAAGCATCGAATTTGGCCGATTTTGCTGCCAACGTGCCTGATTCAGTCCCGTTGGCAGCACCAGGGCCCCCGGTGTATTGTGTTTTTAATCAGAAATCCGTAACTTGGCTGACCAAAATACCACAATATGAAAACAATATCCAAACTTCTGCTGTCGCTGTGCCTCGGCGCGGCCGCCCTTTGCGCAGTCTCCTGCGCCGGTTACGACGACTCCGAACTTCGAACCGACATCGCCGACCTCCAGAGCCGGTTGGGAACCCTTGAACAAAAAGTGAACGACGCCAACGGCGAAATTACCTCCATCTGGACAATAGTCAACGCCCTCAACCACAAGGAGACCATTACATCAGTCACCGAGACCACGGACGGCTGGGTAATAGAGTTTACCGGCGGCAAGACTGTTACTGTCTACAAGAAACA
>OCTX014512235.1_pt1 | contig 25938 bp, 18 predicted proteins | sample 1539691 | NCBI WGS metagenome assembly OCTX01 (sample SAMN02144231, study PRJEB22623) | gut metagenome | biome: sheep rumen | host: Ovis aries | place: New Zealand
CCGCAGGCGATCAATATAAATATTATTCTCATTCGTGGAAGAAATTATTCAAATTATTCAAATTCGTTTCAAGTTTCTCGCCGAAGGCGATCCCCAAGAAAGAAAATATAGTCTTTTTGCCTCACAAAAACAGTGTTTTCATCACCTAAAAACGGTGTTTTTGTCCCCTAAAACCCATGTTTTTGGCTCCTAAAAACGCCGTTTTCGCAAGTTAAAAATGTCGATTTCTTACAATACACTCAATATCAGCGACTTACCAAACCTCGCGAGAATTGCGTTTTTTCGACCGAAAGGGCGGCTGGTGACCGCTGAAGCCACTCTCGTGCGTTAACCGAAGTTAATTCGTCAAGATTGTTCACAAAATTAACATATCAACTGTTCTTAGGATTATATTATTACAAAAAGACGGCGGCTATCTTTCACAGACAGCCGCCGTTTCGTGTTACCTAATAATCTAATACCTAATAACAATACTTTATATATAACTAAGACTAATGTCTCTTTAATAACCTGGGTTCTGCCAAGCCTTCTTCTCGGTATCCGACAGGTTGGTACCATCCTCATGCTGAAGCACATCGATGAACTTCTGAGGAATGGGTCGCAGCTCATGCTTACCGGATTTGATGTTCGGTGCTGCCTCGGGATTGAATGCCTTGGCACGCTTCACCAGCAGACCGGCACGTGACAGTTCATCCCAGCGGTTCCATTCACCTAACAGCTCACGGGTACGCTCGTTGAAGATGAAGTTCAGCATACGGTCGTAGTCACCGGAGCAACCTAAGGCCGTGAGGATTGCCTCGTCCTCTGCGGGCAGCTGTGTATAGCTCTTGATCTGCAGGTCGGATGCATCCGTGGTCGGCTCAATACCTGTTGAAAGGTAATAGGTGTTGGTATGTGTCATCGTGGCGTAGTAGGCCTCGGTGTTCGTGAGCACATGTCCACTCTTGTCTTTGTTCTTCTTCACGGAGTTTGCAGTGGCTGTGGAGTTATCCTTGTCACCACCATCGGCTTTCAGGAAGGCCATGGAGCCGTCGGTGTAGTAACTGCGGTCCTCACCTTGCTTCCACTGGCCACGGGCACGGAGGATATTGACGGTGGTGATGGCATCCTGGTATTTGCCTAAGCGCACTTGAGCCTCTGCCTTGACGAGGTAGGTCTCGCCGGTGCGTGCCATGATCACATCACGGTGGGCATCACCTTTCTCACCAGTACGGCTTCCATCGGCTGTTTTGTTGATACCACAGAATACGTTGGTGCTGGAGGTGGCTCCGTTATAGGTATTCATGACATACTGTCCGTTCTGATAGACGGCGAAGGCATTGGGTACCCATTTCCCTGTGAGTGGATTCACGAAGGTGTGTGCCACACCACCCCGTCCGAAGGAACCGTATGCATCGTTGTCGAAGCGTGTGTCGCTCTTCTTGTTGAGAATAAAGATGATACCCTCATCTCCCAGTTCGGGAATTTGGTCGGCGGTAACACCAGGGTTCTCCTCCATGATTTTGGCATCGGTCTTGGCCGCATTGTTCAGTCCGTAAACGGTCTTGAAGGTCTTCCACATACGGGCATCGTTCACGTTGTCGAATACCGAGTAAGTATATTCCGTGGGACGGCAGCGCTGGAAGTCCATACCACCGATATACTGTCCGCGCTGAACCCATCCTGCAGAGAAGTTGGAGAACTGCGGGTCGAAATAGTTATAGGTACGGTTACCGAAACGTCCCTGTGTGGTAGCATCCTCATTGTGCTCAGCAGTCATCAGGATTTCACTCAGTCCTTCGTTCTTACAGTCAACTCCCGTCCATTTGGCATAGAGGTCCCAGTAGTCGGCTGCCAGCGGACAAGCTGTGATGACTTCGTCGCAGAGAGAAATGACGCGGTTCAGGTCCTGCTCTTTGTTATAGCTTCCGTTCCAGCTGCTGCAGCGCTCTGACTGTCGGAACAAGAGTGCTTTTGCGAGGAAGTGGGCTGCAGTGTAGCGTGTCCATGTGCCATTACCGCGCCATTTGTCCTTAGGCAGCATGTTGTAAGCCTGCTCGAAGTCGGAAATCACCTGATTCAGGGTCTGCTCCTCGGTGGCACGGTCGAAATTCTTCTTCACCTCACCATTGGCAGGTTCAGTCTGGAGCACTACGCCACCGTACTGTGCAAACAGGCGGTAGTAGTTATATCCACGGAGGAAATAAGCTTCGCCCAATGCCTTGTTACGAGCATCCTCATTCTGTACGTTCACGGCCTTGTCGATCACAAGATTGGCAGTAGCGATACCGTAGTACATCTCGTCCCAGAGTGCCGATACGGCAGGACAGTTCTTATTCGCGGCACCTAAGGCAGGTGTCAGATCGAGTGGATTCAGACGGTTGTCGTAGGTGTTCCAGCACTCAGAGGTGAGGTCGGCACCGTTGGTGAACTCATCGCATCCGTAGAGGGTGATACCGTATGCCCACTCATAGCCGAAGTGCCAGCGGAGGTTTCCATAGAGGCCGGCAGCCATTTTCAAGGCACCTGTCTCGTCGTTAAGCAGTGCATCGGTAACCTTGTGTCCGGCATCCTCTTTCAGGAAGTCATCACCACAGGAAGTCATACCCAGCAAAGAAAGCATGGCCAATGCGCCGCAGACTATTTTATGATTGATAGATCTCATATTCATAATTATATTGTTCTTAATTGTTCACTATTCACTATACTCTTAGAAATCAATCTGTGCACCGATGGTAAAGCCCCTGTTGTAGTAGGTCCATCCTGTATCCAAGTCCATGAAGTCGATAGAGGAGTAGAGCATACCGAGGTTCTTGCCCTGAACATAGAGTTTCAGACCATTGAGGCCGATAGCCTTGCAAATTTTCTTGTCGAAGTTGTAGCCTAAGGAGAGGTTACGGATCTTGATGAAGGAGGCATCCTGGAAGCCGAGCAGACCAGAGTAGGAGTCACCACCAGCCTGACTGTAGATAGGCTTCTGCCATTCTGCACCCGTGTTGTCTGGACGCCAGTAGTCGATTTCACGCTGCTGGTACATACCGAGCTGTCCCTCACCACCTGTGCTGATCATGTACTTGAAGCGTCCCTGCAAGTCGATGGTCAGTTCGAGTCCCTTCCAGCTGAAGGTGTTCGACCATCCTGCGGTGAAGCGGGGGTACTGGTTACCGAGGATCACACGGTCGTCGGCATCAATCATATAGTTACCATCCTGGTCAACAGGCTTCACGCTACCAACGGTGAACTTATGTCCATTCTCGTTGAACTTAGCCATCTCGGCAGCATCGCTCTCCTGCCACAGACCATCGTTCTGATAGCCGTAGAATACATGGATGGACTCACCGATGAACCAGGTGTTGGCGATATCGTCTTCCTTACCGTTGGCGAGTTCCACGATCTCGTCTTTCTGCCATGCGAAGTTCAGGTTGGAGTTCCAGGTGAAGTCTTTGGTGAGCACAGGGATTGTGTTCAGCGTGATTTCAATACCTTTGTTCTTGGTCTTACCGATATTGGCCATCATAGAGGGGTAACCCGACAGTGAAGGCACGCTCATGGCAAGCAGCAAGTCTTTTGTAGTAGAGGTGTACATATCGATGGTACCGCCAATACGTCCCTTCAGGAAGCTGAAGTCGATACCGATGTTCCACTGTGTGGTCTTTTCCCAGCTCAGGTTCTTATTCGGCATACGGTTGGAACCGCTTGTGTAATAAGGTTCGTTGGTGACAAAGATCTGTGAGTTTCCTGTGCTGAACGGCATCCAGTAGGAGCTGATTACACCGAGGGTCTCATAGGGATCTACAGAGGCATTACCTGTCACACCCACACCGAAACGGAGTTTCATCTGGTCGATCCAGGTGATGTCACGCATCCACTGTTCCTGTTCCATACGCCAACCGAGTGCCATGGATGGGAAGAAGTCCCACTTGTTACCTTCTGCCAGGGAAGAGGCACCGTCCCAACGGGCTGAAGCTGTGAGCAGATAACGATCCATGAATGAATAGTTCACACGTGCCATATAGGATGACAGGGCAAATTCAGAGAGTCCTGTTCCCATACCTGCCTGATACTGGGAGTCGGTGATGTCGATGGCACCCATGTTATTCCAGAGGAAAGAGGGGATGGTGACACCGATCTCGTTCATGCTGCTTGACTCCGTATTCCTCTTGGAAGCACTCTGCAGAAGGGTAAGACCTAATGTGTGGTCGCCCAATGTCTTGTTGTAGAGTAACATGTTGTCGAGCGTCCATGAGAAGTGACGCTCATCGTTGCGGCGTGCATAGTTCTTGCTGCCGGCACGTGTCGCCGAGCTACTGTCGAGGAAGTTACCAAGACGGTAGTAACGGAAGTCAGGACCGAACTGCAGCTTGTACTGGAAGCCAGTAAGCGGTTCCCAGATCTTACCGAAGTCAATCTGTGCATAGAAGCTACCGAGGGCACGGAAGGTCTCACGGTTATCATTTGATTTCTTCCATTCGTCGATCACGGTGTAGGTATTGGTGGTTGATCCACCCGGCATGCTGATGATATCACCGTTCTCATCGTAAGGCAAGGTGTAGCGAAGGATAGCCTTGGCAGCACTGTAGATATCGGTAGGACCAGAGCTGGATGACTGTCCTGTACGTGAGAAACCATATTTCTGTACACCATAGGAGGCATTGAATGAACCACCAGCCTTGAACCAAGGTGTTCCCTGTACGTCAGCAGATGCAGCGAAGTTGTAGCGTTCGTAGTTCTGTCCCTTCTGTGTACCTTTATTATTAAGATAGCCGAAAGAAACGAAGCCGGATACATTCTTCGTACCGCCACGGGCACTGAGGGTGTGCTCCTGGGTAAGACCTGTCTGTGTGACGAAGTCTGTCCAGTCGGTATCGGTAACCTTGGAGCCGTCCCAAGAACCACCCGACCAGCCTTTCATCACATTGGCCAAAGCGGTGGCATCACCAGCGAAGTATGACTGATCCTGCTCTTGTATGGGCTGATTGCCTGGCGTATAAGTCTCAGGGTTCTGGTTGTGGTAAGCCCAACGACGCCAGGTGATATAGTCACTGGCATTCATGGCCGGACTCTTGTCGATGATTTTCTCGAAGGTGAGAGAGCCGTTGTAGGTGAGCTGCATCTTACCTTCCTGGCCACGCTTCGTGGTGATCAGTACGACACCGTTAGCACCACGGCTACCGAAGATGGCGGTAGAGGAAGCGTCTTTCAGAATGTCAATCGACTCAATGTCACGAGGGTTGATGGTCTCGATACCACCCGACTGAAGGGGTACTCCGTCAACAACATAGAGAGGACCTTTGTCGGCAGAGATGGAGCGTGAACCACGGATCTTGATGCTTCCTACGGTTCCCGGTCGTTCACTGGAAGTGATATCCACACCAGCGGCCTTTCCCTGTAAGGCCTCGAAGGCATTGCTCACAGGACGGCTGTTGAGCTGTTCCTCGCTTACACGAGTCAAGGCACCGGTGACATCCGACTTACGCTGTACACCATAACCCACAACCACTACTTCCTCAAGCTGTGCATTGTCTTCCTTCAAAGTGATGTTCACATTCTGACGTCCGGCGATCTTCACAATCTGTGAAACGTAGCCGACATAACTGAATGTAATCGTTGCATTGGGATTGACGTTGATGCTGTAGTTACCATCCATGTCGGTGATCGTTCCGTTGTTACCGATTCCATTCTCGGCAACAGTCACACCAATCAGGGGTTCACCACTTTCATCCTTGACAACACCAGTAACCTTGTGCTTCTGCGCACTTTGCGCATAAGACTCTGCCTGGACGCTGAAAAGCATGCCCAAACAAAGAATAAGCACCCAAAAACTTTTTCTTTTTAGCATAGGTTTTTAATTAATTGATGAATTTATAGTTTGTTAATGTTTTCATTTTCATCTGATTGTTGCTGCAAAAGTAGGCTTAAATTCTTCAATGAATATGATAAAAACATCCAATTGTATGATGAATTTGTACAGAAATACATATAAAATGGACAAAAATAGGAAACACCTTACTAATATTATAGCTATCTTTGCATCAGTAAAGACAAACGCCTATGAAAAGATTCGCATTTAAGATGTACCTGAAACCAGGTTGTGAAAAAGAGTATGCCCGTCGTCATGCTGCCATCTGGCCCGAGCTCAAGCAGATGATTAAGGAGCAGGGGGTAGGGAATTACAGTATCTTCTGGGACAAAGACACCCATATCCTCTTTGCTTATCAGGAGTGCAGCGGCGAAGGAAACAGTCAGGATACCGTGAACGTGGATCCTGTCACCCAGCGTTGGTGGGATATGATGGCTGATATCATGGAGGTGAATCCAGACAATTCTCCGGTGACAGTGCCATTGGAAGAGGTGTTCCACATGGAATGAAAGAGACAGGATAGGATGAGTACATTATTAAGTATAGTTTCGGAGATGAGAAGACTGTTTTTTCTATTTGTGTGTTGCTTCAGTATGGGGACTTCCCTGCTGGCGCAGGAAGGTAGCTATGCGGTGAATATCCTCAAACCTTGCTATTTCTCAGTGCAGGTGCCCGACGGAAATTATAAGGTAACGGTAACAGTGGGCTCGAAGAAAAGGGCAGGACAGACGGTGATCCGTGCAGAAAGCCGGCGACTGATGGTGGAAATGGCCACGACGAGGAAGAAGCAACAGATAGACTATTCGTTTATCGTGAATAAACGGTCGCCTAAATACGACTACATCCTTCCTTCATCACAAACCAAACAAGAAGGCGTGGTGAAAATCAAGGATCGGGAAAAAGATTACTTGAACTGGGATGACTCACTGACACTGGAGTTCAGCGGACCGGCTCCTGCAGTGAGCCGTATCAAGATAGAACGCGATACATCTGCTACCACCATCTTTCTCTGCGGCAACTCCACGGTTGTTGACCAAAATGATGAGCCCTGGGCTTCATGGGGACAGATGATTCCACGCTGGTTCGGACCAGAGGTGGCCATCTCCAATCATGCGGAAAGTGGTCTCACCGCCCGTACCTTTTTAGGCAGTAACCGTCTGGAGAAGATCCTCTCGATGATGAAGCGCGGTGATTATGTCGTATGTGAGTTCGGACATAACGATGAGAAAGAACATCGACCTGGTGACGGTCCATGGTACCATTATGTCTATAACCTGAAGATATTTATTGATAAGGTACGTGAGAAAGGTGGAAATCTGATCTTCTGTACTCCTACCCAAAGAAGGGCGTGGGAGGATGACAACCGCACTCTCAAGATGACGCACGGGGAGTTTCCCGATGCCATGAAATGGGTGGCAGAGAAAGAGAAGGTGCCTGTCATCGACCTCAATATGATGACGAAGGTGTTCTTCGAGACATTGGGGTTTGAGGACAGCAAACGGGCCTTGGTGCATTATCCTGCTCATACATGGCCAGGACAGGAGAAGGAATTGGCAGACAATACGCATTTCAATCCCTATGGTGCGTATGAGGTGTCCAAGATGGTGGTGATGGGGATGAAACGGCTGCAACTGCCCTTCATCCAGTTCCTCCGTGGTGACTGGTGCGACTATGATCCTTCGAAGCCTGACGACTTCCATAGCTGGAAGTGGTATCCTTCCATGAAATCGGATCTTTCCAAGCCTGCTGGAAGCTGAGAATAACAAGGAGATAATATGAAATACAAGCAGTGGAATTGTTTTTACATCTTCTTGCTGTCTGTGATCTGCTGGCCATCAAATGCCAATGCCCAGGCAGAGCGACAGAAAGCCATGTATATGGAGGATGTGGACAAAGTCAATGATTTGACGCTCGATAGTCTGGAGAAGGTGCGACAGTCTCGTGTTGCTCCAGGAAGTACCCGACGTGGTGACCATCCCGTACTTTTCCTGGTGGGCAACAGTACGATGCGTAATGGCACTCTGGGCAATGGCAATAACGGTCAGTGGGGATGGGGCTATTTCGCAGAGGATTTCTTTGACAAAGAGAAGATCACAGTGGAAAACCAGGCTCTGGGAGGCACCAGTAGCAGGACCTTCTATCGTAATCTGTGGCCCAGTATCAGAAAGGCACTGAAGCCAGGTGACTGGGTGGTTATCAGTATCGGACATAACGATAATGGTCCGTTTGATACTGGTAGGGCACGGGCGAGCATCAAAGGCATCGGCATGGATTCGCTGGAGGTAAGGGTACAGGAGATTCATGGATGTGATACCACCTATCGACCTGAGACTGTGTATAGCTATGGCGGCTATCTGCGTAGATATATCTGGGATACACGGGCTGCGGGTGCACATCCCGTACTGATGTCACTTACTCCGAGAAACGCATGGGAGGGTGATAAGGTGCAGCGTGTAGATAAGACTTTCGGTTTGTGGGCACGACAGGTGGCAGAAGAACAAGATGTGCCTTTTGTTGATCTGAATGAGTTGTCGGCATCGAAACTGGAACTCTTTGGCAAAGAGAAGATGAACTACCATTTCTTTGGGGATAAGATACATACCAGTAAGTTCGGAGCAGAACTGAATGCGCGCAGTGCCGCAGAGGGAATAGCTTCTTGTCATCATCCCAAAATCGCTTTCCTGCAGGATTGTCTGAAGGATGTCGATCTTCCTACTGTTGAGGTGAAGCGTGAAGATGGTAAGCCCGTGGTGTTTATTACTGGAGACAGTACGGTGAAGAACGAAGATAACGACAAAGACGGAATGTGGGGATGGGGTGCCTTGGCTCATGAGATTTTCGATGCTGAGAAGATCACCATTGCCAACTGTGCGAAGGCAGGACGTTCTTGCCGTACCTTCCTGAACGAAAAGCGCTGGGATCGTGTCTATAACAGTGTGCAACCGGGAGACTATGTACTGATACAGTTCGGTCACAATGATGTAGGTGCGATCGATAGCCTGAAAGAACGTGCTGCCATTCGGGGAACTGCCGATACCTGTCATGTCTATAAACTCAAATCCAACGGGAAATACGAGGTGGTCTATTCTTTTGGATGGTACCTGCGTAAGTTCATCCAGGATGTAAGGGAAAAGGGAGGAATCCCCATCCTGCTGTCGTTGACTCCAAGGAATATCTGGAAAGGGGGAAAGATCGAACGGCGCAATGACACCTATGGGAAATGGTATCGTGAGGTGGTGGAACAGACTGGTGTGGAACTGATCGATGTGCATAATTTGACGGCTGACAGTTATGACCGCCTTGGTGAGAAAAAGGTGAGAGCCTATTTCTGTCATGACCATACTCATTCTTCCCTGAAGGGTGCAAGGATGAATGCCCAGAGTGTGCGCTTGGGATTGCTAAAGAGCGAGTCTTCATTGAAAGGATTCTTGAAAAAGAGCAAATAAACTACAGATACTAAAACAAACGATATGATGAAACATTCTATTCAAAAAGAAGGCAGGTGTTTCCTGGTAATCCTGTTCCTCTTCCTGATGACCATTCCTGTTGTGGCTGGAACATATAATGTCTGTGATTTCGGTGCCAAGGGTGACGGGAAGACGCTTGACCATCTGGCCATCAACAAAGCCATTGACCACTGTGTGGCTAATGGGGGAGGAAAGGTGGTGGTGCCGGCAGGTACATATCTCTGTGGAAGTATTCACTTGAAGAGTCATGTGAATCTGCATCTTGAGGCTGGGGCTAAGATCTTGGCTGCTCCTGCAGCATTGAAGGCCTACGACGAGAGTGAGGTGTTTGGGGCGCCGGAGTATCAAGATGGAGGACATACGTATTTTCACAATAGTTTGATATGGGCAGAACGGCAAACGGATATCTCGATCACAGGACAAGGGATGATTGATGGTGAAGGACTGACAAGGCATGATACGGAGCAGGCGGGAAATGTGCAGGGCGGTAGTATCGGAACTGGTGATAAAGCCATAGCTTTGAAACAATGCCGTCAGGTAACGATTCGTGATATAACCATCTTCCGGGGAGGTCACTTTGCCATTATCGTAACAGGCTGTGAGATCGGTACCATCGACAATGTGGTCATTGACACGAATCGTGACGGAATCGACATAGACTGCTGCAAATACTTCACTGTGAGCAATACGAAGGTGAATACGCCGAATGATGATGCCATTGTCCTGAAAAGTTCGTATGCTTTGAAGAAACCGGTCTATTGCGAACATATCCTGATCACCAATAGCATCGTGACTGGTTACAAACTGGGTACTTTCCTCGATGGCAGTTATGTACCGGAGAAAGTGAACTGGGTTTGCGGTCGAATCAAACTGGGAACGGAGAGTAATGGCGGCTACCGGAACATAACTATTTCCAACTGTACCTGTATGTGGAGCAGCGGTCTTGCCTTTGAGGAAGTGGATCAAGGCCGGATGGAAAACATCACCGTCACGAATATTGCCATGGAACATGTGCACCACTACCCAATATATATAACGACAGGGTGCAGGAACCGCGGACCGAAAGAGCGCACGGATGTGTCGTATGGTGGGAATATCAGTATCAGTCATGTCTTTGCCACTGATGCGGATTCCTTGGCAGGTATCATTGTGACAGGGATGAAGGATTACCCGCTAAGGAATATCTCCTTGAGTGATATCTATGTGGAATACCGTGGTGGGGGAAAAAGGGTGGAAACGCCCTATCGGGAACAGGGCACGAACTATCCTGAGCCACGGTGGGCAGGTCCCACTCCTGCTTATGGCCTTTATGCCCGTCATGTGGACGGACTCCGGCTTCGTGATGTCCGCTTTGCATTGCAGCGTCCCGATGAGCGTCCAGACATCATTTTTGAGGATGTTGATAACAAATCAGTTCAATAATCGTTATTTTAGAAAGACAAAGGAGTAATGTGATGATCAAAAGACGAGACCTATATCTGTTACCCATCCTTTCGGCTCTCATGATATTGAGTGTGTCACCGATGGATGCCAAGAGAAAGCAGACTGTTGAGACCTGGCCTGATGGAACGCCCATCGACTCTTGGTTCAAGGATACCACCAAGGTAGATGTGAATGCATTGGGCCGACAGTATGTGGTTACCGACTACGGAGTGAAAAACGATTCCACCCTCCTGCAGACAGCGGAAATACAAGCCGTGATCGACCAGGCGGCACAACAGGGTGGAGGCGTGATAGTGATACCCCGTGGAACATTCCTTTCTGGTGCGCTGTTCTTTAAGCAAGGTACTCACTTGTATGTCGCCGAGGGTGGTATGCTGAAAGGTATCGATGCCATCAAGCATTATCCCTTGGTTAAAACTCGTATGGAAGGACAGACACTCAACTATTTTGCAGCTCTTGTCAATGCCGATGGAATCGACGGTTTTACGATTTCGGGCACAGGGACAATTAATGGCAACGGACTGCGTTTCTGGGAGGAGTTCTGGATCCGGCGTAAGTTCAATCGTGAATGTACTAACCTGGAGGCTTTGCGTCCACGACTGGTGTATATCTCCCATTGTAAGAATGTGACGGTACAAGATGTTCATCTGATCAATAGTGCCTTCTGGACGAATCACCTTTACCAGTGTGAGAAGGTGAGGTACCTGGACTGTACCATCTATGCTCCCCATGAACCTGCTGATGCCAAGGCACCGAGCAGTGATGCGCTCGACATCGATGTGTGCCGGGATGTTCTGGTGAATGGCTGTAACATCAGCGTGAACGACGATGCAGTGGTACTGAAAGGGGGAAAGGGAACATGGGCAGACCAGGATCCCGACAATGGCCCTAGTTGTCATATCCTTGTGCAGAACTGCCATTATGGCTTTGTGCATGGTTGTCTCACCCTTGGAAGTGAGTCGCTGCACGACTGGAACGTGATCCTCCGCAATTGTCAGGTGGATACGGCTACCAGGGTGCTTTGGCTGAAAATGAGGCCTGATACGCCACAGCATTATGAATATGTCACCGTAGAGAACTTGGAAGGGACCTGTGGCAGTTTTCTTGTCGTTCGTCCCTGGACGCAGTTCTTCAAGCCTGAGCAGCGCGATGACATGCCATTGTCACAATGCAACAACATCGTGGTGCGGCAAATCAAGATGCAATGCAAGAACTTCTTCGATGTAGGACTCTCGGAGAAATATGCCTTGAAGGACTTCACCTTCGAGGATATTACGGTAACGGACGAGAGAAGTGCCTTTAACCCGGCACTGATCAGTAATACGACAGTGAAGAATGTGGTGATTAACGGAAAAACATGGGGAAAATGATGATGAGAAAACTGACATGGGGATTGATGCTGCTGTTGTTTGCGGCAGGACAGTCGATACAAGCACAGGAATGGCCCATAGCACAACCTGAGGCCAAGGCAGGAAGTCGTTGGTGGTGGTTAGGCTCTGCTGTTGACGAGAAGAACCTTTCGTGGAACATCGGGGAGTATGCCTCGCATGGCATCGGAGCCTTGGAGATCACACCGCTTTATGGTGTGCAGGGCAACGAGAAGAACAATATTCCGTTCCTTTCCGACCGCTGGATGGAAATGTTGCGCTACTGTATGCAGGAAGGAAAGAAACATGGCGTGGAGATTGATATGAACTGTGGCACAGGCTGGCCTTTTGGCAGTCCGCTGGTACCGATAGAGGAGGCTGCTTGTAAGCTGGTGGTGGTGGATACAATTGTCAATGAACGACAGTTGGCAGACCTCGATATCTCTGCACCAGAGAAGGAACGACCTTATAGCACGCTTCAAGTGGTGATGGCTTTCTCGGAGAATGTTCCGAAATATGCACTGAATAAAGTGACAAAGGTAGCAAATGTTACAAAGTCGGTATTCGATGGACATCTCCGTCTCCGAAAGGTGGAGAAAGGAACTTGGCGTATCATCGCCTTGTATGCCGGTCGTACCCGTCAGAAAGTGAAACGGGCAGCCCCTGGTGGAGAGGGATGGGTGATCGATCATTTCGATTCCACCGCCGTGGCTCATTACCTGCAACGCTTTGAGGATGCCTTTGAAAAAACGCATACGCCTTATCCGCATACATTCTTTAATGACAGCTATGAGGTGTATCATGCTGACTGGACACCTACGCTGCTCACAGAGTTCGAAAAGCGCAGAGGATATAAACTGGAATACCGACTCAGACAGTTCATCGACGGAGATCCACAGGTGATGTCTGACTATCGGGAAACGCTCTCCGACCTCTTACTGGAGAATTTTACCAACCAATGGGTGGCATGGTGCCATCGGCATGGCAGTAAGGTGCGCAACCAGGCTCATGGGTCTCCGGCAAATCTGATTGACGTCTATGCTGCCGTGGATATCCCTGAGATTGAGGGCTACGGACTCACCGACTTCGGCATCAAAGGACTTCGTACGGATCCGGGAATGACACGGAAGAACTTCTCCGACCTCTCCATGTTGAAATATGCTCCTTCGGCATCTCATATCTTGGGGAAACGCCTTACCAGTAGTGAGACCTTCACTTGGCTGACAGAACATTTCCGCACCTCACTCTCGCAGATGAAGCCTGATATGGACCTGATGTTCTGTGCTGGGGTGAACCACATGTTCTTCCACGGAACCTGCTATTCTCCGAAAGACGATCCATGGCCGGGATGGAGATTTTATGCATCGATTGATATGTCACCCACAAACACCATCTGGCGCGATGCCCCAAATTTCATGAAATATATCGAACGCTGTCAGAGCTTCATGCAATGGGGACAGCCGGATAATGACTTCCTGGTGTATCTGCCGGTGAGGGATATGTGGGCGAACAATACGGATACCCGACTGATGCAGTTCGATATCCATGAGATGGATCGTAAAGCACCTGAATTCATCAAGGCCATCCTCACTATCGACAGTCTGGGCTTTGACTGCGACTATATCTCCGACCAGTATCTGCTCACCACGTCCTACGAAAACGGGAGGCTGCTTACGGCTGCAGGTACTCCCTATAAGGGACTGGTAATCCCTGGTGACTGCACCATGCCGAAGGAGGTGAAGGCACATATCGAAACCCTGAGAAAAAAGGGGGCGGCCATTATCTACGGATTGAATGGTAGTGAAATGGCTAAGGCGACACAGCCTGAACGGATGAAAACAGAGCTGGGTCTGAAACTGATCAGACGGAAAAACGACAAGGGCTATCACTACTTCATTGCCAACCTAACCCCTGATGAAATCGATAAAAACGTAAAGCTGACGGTAGATTTCGAGGATGCGATGTGGTTCGATCCGATGACGGGTAACCGTTATGCTGTGGAGAAGAACCAGGGGCTGGTAAGGGTAGCACTGCATTCGGGTGAGTCGAGAATCTTGCAGACGTTCAGTAAAGCGGAGCCTGCCTGTGCCTCTGTGGATATTCAACCCCGCCGCCCCGTCGGCATGCCTATCGTCCTAGATAAAGGGTGGACGTTGGCACTTGAACGTAATGAGTCCATGGGTATCCCGGAAGAGCGCAGCTATCCCATCGATCAGCTCAAATCATGGGAGAAGATTGATGATTTCTCACGTACCTATATCGGGACAGGAACCTACTCCTGCACCTTCACGCTCAGCAAAAAGGATCTGAAAGCTTCAGACTGGTTCCAGATTGATTTGGGTGATGTGCGGGAGAGTGCTGTGGTGACGATCAATGGCCAGCAGATCGGTTGTGCATGGGCTGTACCCTATTTGCTTACCTTCCCGTCAAGTGTCCTGAAGAAGGGCAAGAACGACATTAGTATCGCCGTGACGAACCTGGCAGCAAACCGTATCGCACAACTCGACCGTGAGGGTGTGAAATGGCGGAAATTCGAAGAGATTAACGTGGTGGACATCGACTACCATCATACCACCTACGACCATTGGACTCCTATGCCTTCAGGACTGAATAGCTCTGTGCGCCTCTATCCTGTCTGTAGGTAACTCCTCTCCCTCGTTCCCCTGATAATCAACTAAATACTACCGAATATGAAAAGATGGATGATGTTAGCGAATGTGCTGCTTGTGAGTATCATCACTTGGGCACAAGGGTATCAGATGAAGACTGATATCAGTTATACAACAAAGACCGACAAATACGCGCAGGAGCGTCTGAAACTGGATGTGTATTATCCAGAAAACAGGAAAGGCTGTCCTGTCATCGTTTGGTTCCATGGTGGCGGACTGGAAGCAGGCAACAAGGAGATCCCTGCACAGCTGAAGGAAAAGGGCTATGTGGTGGTAGGTGCCAACTACCGTCTGCTGCCCAAAGTGCACGTGAAAGAGACACTCGATGATGCTGCTGAGGCCGTGGCGTGGGTGTTCAAACATATAGCCGACTATGGTGGCGACACGAAGAAAATTGTGGTAACGGGACATTCCGCAGGTGGTTACCTTGCCATGTTGCTGTGTCTGAATAAGGCTTGGCTCTCCCGCTATGAGGTCGATGCCGATGATGTGATGATGTATGTCCCCTTTAGCGGACAGGCCGTGACGCATTATAACGTTAGGAAGATGCAGGGACTGTCACCGTTACAGGTAACCATCGATGAATATGCTCCTATTTATTGGGTGCGCAAGGACTGTCCCCCACTGGTGCTGATCTGTGGTGACAGGGAGCAGGAGTTGTTTGGCCGTTACGATGAAAACCAGTACCTGGCAAGGATGATGAAGCTGGTGGGACATCAGCATACCTATCTCTATGAGATTGGCGGTCATGATCATGGTGCGATGGTTGTCCCCTCCTTTCATATTCTGGAAAGTCATCTGAAACAGGCCCTCCTGTCGAACGAATAAGGTCGGATTACAAATCCGACCTTACTGAAATCATCGACTGACCTGACTGAAGTCAGCAATCATGACGTGAAAACAACGCTGTGTATTACAGGCTGAATTTGTAACCCACGGTGAACTGGAACACGTTGTGCTTGGTGGACTCACTCCCAGCACTCACCGCCTTGGTAATACCGAGGTTGTAACGCGAATCCAACACCACATTACTGAACTCATAAGAGGCACCGAGAGGGACAGAGAGCACAAAAGACTTCACATCGGCATCCACTCCGCCAGCACGGAAAGACTCTTCCAATCCAACCTCGGCCGTAACACCATTAGCTTTCACCTCCACCTTGTCATTCAACAGAATGCCAGGCTGAAGACCCGCTTTCAGCGAAAGACCCTTCACCACATGGAAATTGACAAGAAGAGGGATATTCAGGTAATCCATCTTGATGGTGGCCTTCACTCCATTACTGCTCTCCTTCACACCCTGCTGCGAATACAATAGACCGCCACTCAAGGAGATACGATCGGCCACCTGGTATTCTGCTTCGGCACCTGCCACCAAACCAAAGCGCGGGTCTGCGCCATCAGATTCGGTCATCGTGGCAATGTTAAAACCTATTTTGGGTTGAATACTCCAGCCTTTCACTCTACTCTGTGCCGAAGCACCCATCATGACAACTATCATCGTTGCCGCTAAGATCATTCTTTTCATCATGATTATCCTTTTAAGTTATAAATTCATGCAAAGGTAAGTTTTTTTTCTGATTCCACAAAACAAAATAGACCTCGTTTTGCCTTAGCAATTGAAACGAATGCTGTGGTGCCTTTGCGACACAAGGCGCTAAGACCTTGGTTTCAAGTAGCGGATGACTCCTTGACGAATGCTCTTTAGACCGAAACGTTCGGGTTGGATCTCGTTGAGCGGCAGCCACTGACAGGAGGCGGCATCATCAGCTGCATGGAGCACGGAGATGTCTTCCACCTGGCACTCAAAAAAGAAGTCGAGTGTAGGGATATCCATCCCACTGTATAAATAATGATTAGGATAGGAGAAGAGATAGGTAGCAGCTGTTACGGTGAGCCCTGTCTCTTCTTTGATTTCCCTGATGACACTCTCCTCAACGGTCTCGTCGATATCCGTGAAACCGCCGGGGAGGTCGAGCGTTCCCTTGGCTGGCTCGCAATCCCGCACCACCACCAGCAGTTCCCCACGACTATTACAGATGAAGGCAACGACAGCAGCTGAGGGATTGATGAACATCTCGTATCCACACTGACGACACTGCTTGCTCTTTTCGGAGCTAACAAGGAAATCAGCACTGCCGCAAACAGGACAATGCTGATAATGGTTCAGAGGATGCTTTTTCGGTTGGCTCATAGTGATGGGGATTACCAGCTATCTGTGCGGAAGGGGAACAATGGCAGTCCTGCTGCATTCTTCAGGTTACCGAGTTGGAAGTTCTTGAAGCAATAGCGGATGGCTACAGGCTTCTTCACCTCAGGAGAGGAGATACGGATGGTCTCATCCCAATAGCCGCCACCAGGCTGCCAGAAATGAACGGCCTTAGCAGGATGGAACACATGGTCGTCACCTGCAACCTCGAAGCCCTGGATATCCTCGAAACGGCTGATAGCCCCCAGATCGTTGTTGAGGTGGATATCCACATAGTCGTCTGTCACCTTCATGTCCTTATACGACGGACTCATGCATCCCACGGCATGCATGCCGTAGGTCTTGTTCAGGGCGAGGTAGGCGAGGCGCTGTCCCACAGGCTTCTTCTGTGCAGGATGGATCTGTGTGGTCTCGTAAGGATAAGCAAGATCGTTGGTACAAACGAGTCCGCTATTCGGTATCAGCAACGAGGCTTTATACTGCTGTTCACGGAGACGGGCCCCGTTATCGGCGTCCACATTGTCATAATGATAGGGGGCAATCTCCACGAAGTAGAATGGGATCTCGCCCAAGCCGAACTGCTGTCGCCACTGATCAGCAAGGATTTTCATGCGCTGTGAATATTGGTCGCCAGGGTCTCCGACGTTGGAGCATCCTTGATAATAAATGATTCCCTTCACGGTGTAGTTCAGGATGGGATTGAAGGTGCCGTTGCCCCAGAGCAGCGAACGGTGGTAGTCCCACTGTGGCCACCGCTTCACGATCTCCAACGAGTCGGTGGGGTCGTCGGTATATTTCTCGAGATTTTCTTTTGTAAACCAGCTCTCCACACGGGTGCCTCCCTTATTCGCCATGATTAGTCCCACAGGCACGTCGAGTGCCTTATTCACCACCTGGGCGAAGAAGTAACCAGTGGCGGAGGCCTCCCCCACGGTGTTCGGGCTCACCACCTCCCAGTGGCAGTTGGCATCATTGAGTGGTTTGGTGCTCATCACACTGGGGATCTTCACGAAATGAACACCACGGTAGTCGTTGGCAGTGACCACAGCCTCGTTGTATCCTTCGACGGGACAGTTGCCGAAGCCCTTCACAGGCATCTCCATATTACTCTGTCCGGCACATACCCACACCTCACCGGCAAGGATATTGTTCAGGGTGAGGGACTCACCGTCGCTGAAGGTGATCGACAACGGCTGATAGCTGGCAGCGGGGGTCTTCACCTTGACCATCCACTGTCCACCCTTATCAGCCTTCACCGTATAGGCATCATTGCTCCAGGAGGTGGTCACGGTGACCTTCTTCCCAGGCTCGGACCAACCCCAGAGCCGGGCTTCGCTGTTTTGTTGGAGGATCATGTTATCACCCAATACATGGGGCAATCTCACTTTGGCTTGTGCGCTCATCAAGGCAAAAGCCACTACTGAAATCATTAAAATCTTCTTAACCATGTTATGTTTCGTTGAAATTGACTGCAATATTACAAAAAAATCATTATCTTTGCAACTGATTTGACCGATTATTACTAAAAATAACAAAAATAAGACATGATGCGATACTCAAAGAACTTGAAGAGACTCCTTGCTACAGGTTTATTGGCGATATGTTCCATGGCCGTCATGGCACAGAAACCTACCGATTTTGTGCTCTGGCCCGATGGGGCACCCCACTCAAATGGTGATGACAATGATCAGGCCATGATCAGAGTGTATCTGCCTGATAAAAAAGTGGCTACGGGACGTGCCGTGGTGATCTGTCCTGGAGGAGGCTATCAGCACCTGGCCATGGATCATGAAGGATATGACTGGGCTACCTTTTTCAACCAAGAGGGGATTGCCACTATCGTGTTGAAATACCGCATGCCCCACGGTGACAAGCGTATTCCCATCGAGGATGCCGAGGAGGCTATCAAACTGGTACGCAGGAATGCTGACAACTGGAACATAAACCCCGATGACATCGGTATTATGGGATCGTCGGCAGGAGGTCACCTGGCCTCCACCATCGCCACACATGCTGTGAAGGAGGCAAAGCCGAACTTCCAGATCCTGTTCTATCCGGTGATCACGATGATGCCGGATATCACCCATAAGGGCTCACATGACAATTTCTTAGGCAGTGATGCGAAGAAGAAAGAAGAACGGGAGTATAGTAACGACTCGCAGGTGACGCGCGTGACCCCTCGGGCATGGATCGCCCTGAGTGATGATGACCACACGGTGCTGCCTGCCAACGGGGTGAACTATTACACAGAGTTATACCGCCACGACGTTCCCGCCTCCCTGCATGTCTATCCCTCTGGTGGTCATGGTTGGGGATTTCGCAGCAGCTTCAAATACCATATCGAAATGCTTTTGGAACTGAAGGCTTGGCTGAAGAGTTTCTAAGTTATTCTATCATAGGCACGCAGTTCCTGATGAGTATCGGAAGCGTGTCGTAACGGACATCTTGTGTAGTGACGGTAACCTTCACCAGACAGGCGCGACTATTGACGGGCTTTTTCTGGTCGAAGATGAAGTTACCAATGCTGTAATATATCGGTTTCCCCTTATATGTCTCGATATTTTGCAGGGTATGCGTATGATGACAGATCAACGCATCCGCTCCTGCATCGATATATTCGCGTGCCTGCTGCCGCTGCATCGGCATAGGAATCAGCGTGTGCTCGATACCCCAGTGCAGGGAAAGAATGATCAGGGCATGGGGATCTGCAGTCCGCAAACGGCGCAGACGGGTAAGGAGCGAGTCGTGGCTTTCCTGACTCACACAGGGCTTATCGGGCAGGAAAGCATAGTTCTCCAACGGCATGCGGAGTGAGGAGAGCAGATAGATATTCCGTGGTGACGAAGCCAAAAGTACCGGTTTCAACGCCTCCTGCATATTCTGTCCTGCCCCCACAGGGATCATCCCCTCTTGTTCGATATTCTTCTTCGTATCCATGAGCCCGCCTCGCCCCTGGTCGATGCTGTGATTGTTAGCAAGATTCAGGTGGGTGATGCCATGGCTCCTGAGCGTACTGAGCCATTCGGGCTCTGCACGGAAGATGAACTTTTTGAAGTTTGGCTGTTCCCGCTTCGTGGCAGGGCATTCCAAATTAGCCACCACGAAGTCGCTGCATTGAAAAACGGAATCCACTGAGGGAGAGAACAGGGGATCGGTACCACGGTGGCGGATGAACTCCCTGACACCACGGTCGAGAAGGAGATCACCCGTAAAGGTGATGGTCAGCGTGTCGCTGACCATCATCATGGTTAATAACAGGGAGGTCAACATCCCGTGCTATAGAAGATATGTTCGTTGTCGAGAGACTTACCGTTGAGCGGTACAATAATCTCCTTCATCCAGTTGGGGATACCTTTGTCGGGCTGTGTCTCCAACTCCTTCTGCCACTCCTCATCGGTCTTGCGGGGAGCAGCGATATCTTCCTGGAACTCACGGTAGGAGAAAACAGCACCACGGGTGAGATAAAGGTAGCCCTCGATCTCTACCACGACATAGATCTCGTGGGCAGGACCTACGGCCTCATAAAGCACGGACTTATCGGGATTATTCCCAGAATTGGCAGTATAGACATCGGCGACAACGGAGATGGACTTGTCGGCACCCTGCACATCACTCCACCCTGCCAGCTCCTGGTTCGGCTCCTGCAATAATGACAAGGTGGAATATTCAAACGATGAGCCGATGACCTCTATCTGTCCGTACTCCTCGTCAGAGAGTCGTTTACCTGCCAGCTCCTTCTTACTACAGTTCAACAGGAACTCTGCCTTGTCTCGAAGGTCTTCTGTGACATTCGTGGCCTTCTCCGTCACAAGATTGAAACGGCGCAACACCTCCATGGTGGCATCGATCAGCTCAATGGCCTTTGTCCAGTAAGCCACATTCGGCTCCACATATCCCCTGACAACAGGATCTGGAGGACCGCCACCGCCACATTCTGCTCCCATGGGCTGCTTTCCATAGAGGATGGCATCATGCTTCAGTTCTGCCCATGAGGCCAAAGCACTGTTGAGGTTCTTTTTCTCCCACTGGGGCGTGAGCATGAACTTCGGGTAGCTGGCATTCGAAGCATTGACTTCCTTGGTGGAAGCAATCCACTGGTTAGCCACACATGCCTTCCAGTCGATCTCATTCATGCGCTCCTTCATCTTCTGCAGCGTCTTAGTATAGTCATTCCACCGTCCTTGCTCGTTCAGTTCCCCAAGGAGGATACGTTCTGCCTGGGAGATGCCGAGAGAAGCCAAGACATCAAGACCTTTGGGCACGTCACGAGTGGTGGGTGAGTTTTCATAGTCAACCATCTCCAGCAACACCTCGTTGTCAGGCATATAACGTTGTGGCATCAGACAGATCTTGTATTCACTCGACGCTAGGAACTTCGGTTTAATACGGGTCTGCTGTTTAGCCAGCAGCTCGATGGAACCACGTATTTTCGCCAAATTCTTCTTGTCTTTGAACAGGTCGTTGAGCTTCACACCACTCTTCTGGAGCTCTTCATAAACCTGCATGATGCTCACGTCATCGGGCGTTCCCATCAAATAGGTGATCGGATCCGTCAGTTCCCGATATGCCTTGCTCAGCTTATCGTTGGAACCAATAACCTGTGCCATCAGAAGGGCAGCCTGCAGCTTATCTTCCATATCGGTGCCGAAGGGCGCATTCTGCAGCCACATCATGGCGCGGAAGTAGCGTTGCAGTGTCTCGTTACGGGTGTAGTGGCCGCGAGGACGGTAAGTGTTGTAGATGAACATCGGCATCTTCCTTTCCGGCACATAGCCGAGGAAAGTGGAAGAAGTTGTCTCTGCAGCTTTCACATGATCGATCTCCTCCTTCACCAAAGACGTGTAGGTTTCAGATACCGGCAACGGCTTTTCTTCGGTGAGCAGTGCGTGTGCAATGGCGAAATAGGCCGCGTTATACTGCGCTGCTGCCTTTACCTTCGGATCGGTGGCAAACGAAGCTTGGGTGCTCATGGCATCATACATCTGCTTGACGAATTTCGTGAGCTGCGGATAGAACTTTTGCTGTTCTGTCTCTTTCAGCAGACAGTCAAAATAGATATGGAATACCTGCAGGAAGAGATCGGTGGTCACGAAGTTGGGGAACTGGTGATAATCGTTGCGCTCATAGACATGGAAAAGCTGCAACTCATTACCCGGAACGATGGCAAAGGCGTTCTTACCGAGTGCTTCCATCAAACGGGCATCAAGTGTCTCCAACTGGAAGGGATTGATCAGGTTGTGAATATTCACCAGCTGTCCACCTGTCGTCGGATAGTTTTCTTTTTTCAGTGCCTCCTCCCGATCTTTCAGTTTCTGCATGAACGCTTTCTCAGCATCGGTATAGGTGATCGGCTTTGCCTTTCCCTCCTCTTCATTCCAAAAACGGTCGCTCATGACCTGACCATACCATGAGGTAGCATCGAAGATAGAACGGAGGTCGCCACTCATGAAACAGTAGCCTTGTCGGGCAGCAAAAGCGTTTCGCAAGACTCGCACCTCACTGAGTGAGAGTTGCGACACGTCAATGTTCGTAGGTATCTGTTTGTTAAGTCTCTCCACGTCGATCTTGCCTTTTCCAGGCAGTATCACCTTTTGTTGCTGAGCACCTGCACAGAGTGATACGGCAAGTGCCACGAATAAAATCATTCTTTTCATAGGCAAAAACTATAGTTTCATATTAGTTATCAGAGATTACCTTTTCGGTCTTCGAAAACAGCAAGGGCTTCTTCACGACTGACATTCTTCACGAGGAAACGTTCAAAGCCCATGCCGAAATGAGCCCATCGATATTCCGCAACCACATATTTCCCGTCGGTAGTGCACTCCAAGCTCCGTATTCTTCCATCAGTGAAACAGAAATCCTGTAAGATCCCGCCTAACTTCGAGCCCATCCACAGGGGACGGATCAGTCCGTGGTAGTTCTTGAAGATCCAAATGCGATGCCCCTCTTCCTGAAAATATCGGGTCTTTCTCAACACTCCTACCATGGCATCCTCAGAACCATCTCCATCGACATCACCCGTACAAAAGCGATAAACGGGTGCGGACAAGGGCCATCGGCTACTGGTGGAATCGGTGGTTAGCGTAAGGATAGCAAGGGTATCGCCTTTCCACTGCAAAGAGAACTGCCCCTGTGAGGGTGGAAGCGACGGTGTCTGAGCACAGGCATCACTTATATGGAACAGGAACATCAGTCCGCAGGAGGCTATCCACCCACATAGTCGCATTGTCCCCTCCTTTCTCACCGTTTTTCACTTAGTGCTACAATAAGCTCTGTATCTCCTTATCCAGATCTTTGATCTGAACATCACGCTTGTCGAGGGTATTGGTCTTGTCGATTAAGAAGAAGGTGGGAATGGCCTGTACATTGTAATGCGTCAGTACCACGGAATTCAATCCCTGCGGGTCACGCACGCTGATCCAAGGGAGTGCAGCCGTCTGTTGTTTCCAGAAATGCTCATCCGGATCGAGGGACACCTGATAGATTTCAAAGCCCTGGGCATGGTATTTGTTGTACAAATCACGGAGCTGCATGATACGTTGAGCCGATTCTTTCGCAGCAAACACGTGGAAGTCAAGCATCACCACCTTACCCTTCAGGTCACTCAGTCTGCGAGTCGTTCCTTTGTTGTCCTGTAACTCAATGTCGATAATCGTGCTGGTGCTAACCTTGCTCAAATCGAGCACCTGCTGTTTCTGTCCTTCGAGGATACGTACATTCTTCATTCCCTCGATGGCAATGTTATGCAGGTTCTGACCACGAAGTGCATGGGGGTAATAGGTATCCCAACTAGTGGCTACGGCGGCAAAGGCCTTGATATCCTCCTTATTCTCACGCGGATTGAATATCAGCAAATTTCCCAGGGTCTGGAACAAAGCGAAATACGAAGATGCCATCATCGGCTCCTTGTAGATGAAGTCACGTTTAACCACATCCTTATATGCCTCCACCAAACGCACAATACTATCATTAGCCGTTTGCACATTCAGAGCATTGTCTTGCTGAATGGCAATGGCCTTATTCTGCAAATCAATCTGCTTTAGGGCCAGTTGTCGGATTCGTTCACAGTTCTCAGAGCCACTCACCTTATATTGCGTGGCCATGGTGGGATAGGAAGCTTCTACTGAGATTGTCTCTGTGGAATCCACACTGATATTGATAATCTGATTGGCGATGCGCAACCGATAGAACTCTGGTGCTTCTGAAGCCTCTCCAGCGAAGTCAAATGCACCAGACTCATTGAGCTTGGCGGAGTCAATGGCAACAGCTCCATCCAGACTCATGTTCTCAAAATAAAGTACCGAGTCCTTGGCGTTGGTAATGACTCCTTTAACATGAAATTTCTCTTTAGAGCAAGCCCCAAGGGCAAGAGCTATCATTGTGATGGCAATGACCTTAAATCCTGATTTTTTCATTCTATACTAATAGTAATTTTGATTCATGTAATACTAATATGGTGGCAAAGGTACATCTTTTTTTGGATATACCACACTTTTAAGAATGAAAAATGTCCTTAATTCTTCGTTTTCGGACTTTCATCCATGAACAGGAACGAGGGCTGGTAGCCACCACAGTCGATTACCACTTTCTCAAAGACAATACCAGGATCCTTGGGATGTAAGGTCAAGGTATGCCATCTGCCATCCGATGTATTGAGCGGCAACTGTACCATACTGGACACCACACGTAGGGCCACCGTGGGGTAATATTTACTATAGATATTCTCCGGTTTCTCGTTCAGCTCACTATTGAAGTTCACAGTCTGTGCTTCACCTCCATCGATGGATACCGTGTATTCCAGTCCGCCTTTGTTCAGGTAGTCAAGGGTAGACTTCACCACCACATAAACCTTTACTTCCCGTAATTGACTGTTCTTTTCAGAAAGCATGAAACGATAGGACAACGAGGCATTGTCAGTGTCTGCAGTATAGGGCATGAGAGACATGGCACTGAGCGTGCGACCCATATGCGGAATGACGGTCCATTGTGCCTGTCCAGCTCCTTGCTGTTCCCAGAAATGCTCTGCCTCCATGGCAATATATCCATTCTTCTCAACGAAGCTGAAATGACCGGTTTCATCAGTATTCTCAAAACGATACACCTTGGGCATTATGTCGCGTGGGAAGTTATCATTCCAGCTGACATAACCAATATGCTTCTGTGTCATCATCCCATTCCACTTCCCATTCGCAATCTCATGGTTATACTGAGCGCAGAGCAGAGAGTCACGTTTGAAAGTGGCCTCCACCTTATCTGCCCAGAGGTTTGCATCAGGATTCTTCTCCCTGAACAGTTTGTGGTTCATGGCCTGAGCATAGTACATCTGATAGATATTGCTCATGGCCTGCACAGGGAAGAGAATGAGCTGTCGGTAGCTGTCACGCTGATCCTCTTTCAAAGTAAGGAACTGTCTGAGAGCCGCATTCTCCAGTTCCATGTACTCGTTCACCGCACGCTGCCAGTCGCCCGTCTCCACATTATAGGTAAAGGCATTGAGCATCTCTGCGGTGATACGACCGTTGTACTTACAGCACAGGTTCAGGATGCGCGATGCCTCCTCAGCCTGGTCTGTACCCCAAAGCTGCCTGCAGAAAGCAGTAGTATGCGAAGCGGTCACATCAGCAGTCACGGCATCTGGGTTCCATGCCATATCCATGAACAGCGTGATGGGATATTCCATGGGTTTGATGTCACCGACGTTGAGAATCCACAGACGGTCGATGCCGTTCTGGTAAGCTAACTGCAGCTGCTCCCACATATTCTGTGAAGGTGTCACGTTCAGCCACTTCGAGTTTCTCGGTGCACCCACATAATCAACATGGTAGTACAGTCCCCAGCCACCCGGATGCTTACGCTCCTGGGCATTGGGCACGCGGCGCACATTTCCCCAGTTATCATCACAGAGCAGAATCAGCACGTCGTCGGGAACGGTCATCCCCTTGTC
>OCTX012270588.1_pt1 | contig 25937 bp, 21 predicted proteins | sample 1539691 | NCBI WGS metagenome assembly OCTX01 (sample SAMN02144231, study PRJEB22623) | gut metagenome | biome: sheep rumen | host: Ovis aries | place: New Zealand
CTCTTGGAGATACATCTGGAGGAAGAATGGCTCTTGAGAAGGAAAAACTTCTAAGAGACACTCTTGTAAACAACATAGCGCGTGCGACTCTGGCGATAGAAGAACTGGGAGTTGATCCACAGTTACTTGAAGAAATGGACAAAAAGGGAGAGCTTGTTATCCCAGGAGACGAGCTGATACAGGAGATAAAAAAGAATTCTGATAATTTTCAGGAAAAGGCAAAGCTGATTGATAAAAAACTAAGAGAGCTTGAAGATGGTTTATCCAGACTTTCGGGTAAACTGGAGTATGCCAGAAGAAGATTTGCAGAAAAGTATGGAGAAGAAAGTACAGCTCTTATGGAATCTGTAAGAGAATATAGTGAGTCATATCAGGATAAGACTATAGATGATATCATACGGGAAACGGATGGTATTCTGGATTTCAGGAAGAAGGAGCTTAAGAACCGTTCAGATGCTTTTAGTAGCTATATGAACGAGGAAAAGGGAAATGAAGATATCCTTAGACTTTCATCCAGAATAGTTCAGCCTGACAAATACGATCTGTCGGAGCTTATGCCTCTCAGTGACATGAGTGGTATCCGGGAAAACTTTGACCAGATGCTTCTCAGCCATGATAAGCTTGTCAAGGATATAGACAGGGCAAAGGCAGATATGATGAAGGTTAAGCTTAAAGTATATGACTCTCTCACTGAGATGAACCGAAATGAACTTGCTGCTTCTATCAGAGATGATGTTGTCAGTCCTGAAACTTCGAAGGAGGCGGGGGACTTAACGGATAATCTCCGTGAAGTTGTGAAGCTTATTGATCTGGAGAAGGACAGACTGGAGAAGAGTCTGGTTGGAATGGAAAAGCTTAAAGACAGCTTCATCGAGGAATGTGTAGAACGCTGTCTGGATGTAAGAAGTGAACTTGATAAGCTTACCAGATTATCAGAGATAACTATGGATCAAAAGGCTGTTCAGATGATAAGACTTACGATTCCTTATGTTAAGGATGAATATATCAAGGACAGAATGGCTGAATATATAGATTCCGTGGTGGCGGAGATGGATAAGAAGGAAACCGAAAGTGATATGCAGAAGTTCCTGAACAGCAGTCTGTCTATGAAGAAGCTCTTTTCTGTTATAGTTACAGATATGTCTAAGATTCGCCTCCTGCTTTATAAGAGAGAAAGAATTAAGGAGCAGAGCCGTTACCTTAAGTATGAAGAAGCAGTAGGAAGTACTGGACAGTCACAGGGTATCTATATACAGTTTCTTATATCAATAATAAATTATATAGCAGGAATGTATGCAACAGGAGATACAAAGCAGAGATCCAAGACGCTCTTTATAGATAATCCGTTTGGAGCTGCTAAGGACATATATATATGGGAGCCTATTTTCAGTCTCCTTAAGGAAAATAACTGTCAGTTGATTGTTCCTGCACGTGGTGCGACTCCGGAGATTACAGGACGTTTTGATATCAATTATGTTCTTGGACAGCAGATGACCGGAAAGAGAACCACTACAGTAGTCACAAGCTTCAGCAGCAAGACCAAAGGAGAGGAGCTTGAATATAAAGAGCTGGATTATGAGCAGCAGTCATTTGATTTTATTTAGGATGTGGATATGTACAGAATCGAGAGCACAACTATATTAACACCGCAGAATGGTCTGAATATATACCGTGGACGAACCGAGGACTCGATAACTCTGACGGAAATCAGGGGACAGGATCCTATGGATATCGGAGTCAAGTATGATGCAGATGACCTGCTTGCTACGACTTTAAGAGCCAGGCGTGGTAAAGGTATGATTGCGCTTGGTAATCTCGGTGATCCATATAACAGTTTAGAACAGGAACTGTGTCTTACACGCAGGTCTCTAAAGATTATGGAGAATTATGATTATGGAGTATGTATAAGTACTCATCAAAATGGTATAATCAGAGACCTGGATGTTTTGTCCGGAATTGCTTCCAAGACCAAATGTATAGTGGATATAAATATCCCTACATTTGATGAGAAGAAACTTGAAAGACTTGATGGAAGTGATACAATGTCAGTGCATGAAAGACTGGAACTCATCAAAATACTGCTGGCACATGGAATAGAGGTGGTGGTGAGTGTGAGTCCTCTGGTTCCGTATGTTACTGATGACAGGGACGAAATCATATATATGATCAGGGAATTATATGAGCTTGGTGTAAGATACATAGATTTTCTTGATTTTAAGATGAATATTCAGAAGGCGGTAAGGAAGTTCTTCTATACTGAATATGAGAAAAGATTTCCGGAAAGCTATAAGCTGTACATGAATGAGCAGAAGAAAGATGGCGAGCTTATAGCCAGAGACATTAGGCTGCTTCTTAAAGAGGTTGCCGGGCTCTGTAAAGAAAAGAAGATAATGTATGATACAAGACAGATAAGACTGTGGCGCAGACAATATGAGAATAAGACAGAGGGAATCCAGTTATCACTGTTTTAATTAATTATGATGAATACCCCACAAAGTGGGAATCAGATAAATCCAAGGGAGGAAAGAATTATGGATTATAACAAGGCAAGTCTTAAGTTGCATGAAGAGAATCAGGGAAAGCTGGAGGTAAAGCTTAAAGTTCCCGTAGAAACAAAGGATGATCTCTCAACAGCCTATACCCCGGGAGTAGCAGAGCCATGTAGAAAAATACATGAGAATCCTTCAGACGCATACAAATATACACTCAAGGCAAATACAGTTGCTGTAGTATCTGATGGAACAGCAGTACTTGGTCTTGGAGATATCGGACCGCTTGCGGCTATTCCTGTTATGGAAGGAAAGTCAGTTCTGTTTAAGAGATTTGGAAATGTAGATGCATTTCCTATATGTATAGATACAAAGGATACGGATGAGATAGTTGAAACAGTAAAGAGACTTGCACCTTCTTTTGGTGGTATCAATCTGGAGGATATATCAGCTCCAAGATGTTTTGAGATAGAGAGAAGACTTAAGGAAGAACTTGATATTCCTGTATTTCATGATGATCAGCACGGAACTGCAATAGTAGTTGCTGCAGGTCTTACAAATGCTCTCAAGATAGTAGGGAAGAAATGGGAAGAGACAAGTGCTGTTATAAGCGGTGCCGGTTCTGCCGGAATATCTATCTGCAAACTTCTTCAGAGCTTCGGAATAGGAAATGTAGTTATGGTAGATTCTAAAGGAGCTCTTGTAGATGGAGATCCACGCCTTAATAGTGCAAAGCAGGAGATAGCTGCTGTAACAAACAAGGATAAGGAATCAGGTAGTCTGGCAGATGTAATAAAGGGTAAGGATGTATTTATCGGTGTATCTGCACCTGGACTTGTAACTGCAGATATGGTAAGAACTATGGCGAATGATGCTATCATCTTTGCAATGGCTAATCCTACTCCGGAAATCATGCCTGATGAAGCAAAGGAAGGTGGAGCAAGAATAATTGCTACAGGAAGGTCTGACTTCCCTAATCAGATAAATAATGTGCTGGTGTTCCCTGGAATATTCAGAGGAGCTCTGGATGCAAGAGCGACAGCTATTACAGAGCCTATGAAAGAGGCCGCTGCAAGAGCTATAGCTTCTATAGTTACAGATGAAGAGCTGTCTGAGGATTATATTATTCCTGATGCATTTAACGAGAATGTTGCAAAGGTAGTTGCAAAAGCAGTAAAGGATGAAGCTGTAAAAGCCGGAATAAGCAGATTATAGTATTTAATTAAGAAGGGTTATCAGTATGTCATTTGAACTATATGAAAAAGCACGTAAGCTTGGACTAAAATCTTATAAAAACAGCATATCGCAGGGAAAATATCCATATCTTCCTGTTCTCGATGACATTATTAACAAGGATGATATAGCAAGTGATATGTCGCTTGGACTAGTTGATATTCCGCTTGACAGAATAGTTGGAACAAACTCTGCCGGAAGAACTCAGGCATTTGCAGCCAACTTCATGCCACTTATGGAAATGAATACGGAGTTTGCAAGTAAATGGTCTACTCTTTCAAATGCTCATGAGACAGAGGGAATAAGAGATCCCATAAAGGTTTATGAATATCTGAATTATTATTATGTCGTAGAAGGAAATAAAAGGGTCAGCGTTCTTAAGTATTATGAGGCTGACTCTATCCCGGCTTTTGTAACAAGAAAAGTTCCTAAGCTTACTGATGATCCTGAAATCCGTATATATTATGAATTTATGGATTTTAATAAAAAGACAGGGGTTAATTTCATATGGTTCTCCCGGGAGGGAAGCTATAAGAAGCTAATGGAAGTGGTTTCAAATGCACCTGAACATGGCGGTACGCTGATTGAACCAAGTGTAACTGAAGTTAGTGCTGGTGGAGACTCACTTGATGGAAGTGGTTCTGCATTAAGAGCTGAGTCCATGAGGATATGGAGTGATGATACCCTGCTAGAATTAAAAGCGGCATATAGAAGATTTGCCAAGGCTTATAAAGCTAAAGGCGGCGAGAGGCTTGTAAATGTAACCACAGGTGATGCATTTTTGGCATTTCTTGAAGTATCCGGCTTTGATAATATATCGGATATGAGTATAGAAGAAATACAGACTGGTATTGCTTCTATGTGGCAGGAATTTCTGGTTATTAATGAAAAATCAGAAGTAGAACTGTCGCTTAATCCACCGGAAACAAAGAAAAATGTGATATCACAGCTTATATCCAAGAAGCCTTCAGCAGAAAGACCACTTAGAGTGGCATTTGTTTATGATAGAGATCCTGTTCAGTCAGGATGGCTTTATCAGCACGAACTTGGCAGAAATCATATAAAAGAGGTATTTGGAGATAGTATAAATACTCTGAAAGTTATAACAGGTTCAGGTGATGAGGCTGTTGAAACTATGGAGGAACTGATAGACAGGGAAAAGGTTGAGGTTATATTTACAACTACAACTAATCTGGTGGATGCCAGCCTCAAATGTGCTATAAAGCATCCTGAAGTGAAAATCCTTAACTGTTCGCTGAATACTTCTCACAGATATATAAGAACTTATTATGCAAGACTGTATGAATCAAAGTTTCTGTCCGGAATGATAGCCGGTTCTCTGACACAGACAAACAGGATAGGATATCTGGCTGATTATCCTATCTATGGAATGACTGCAAATATTAACGCATTTGCCCAGGGAGTAAGGATGGTAAATCCTTATGCAAAAGTTGTTCTTAAATGGAGTACGCTTAAAGATGGTGAGAACATAGAAGAGATATACAGATCATTCTATGAAGATGGCATTGATTATGTGTCAGATCAGGATATGATCACACCTACAAAAGCTTCAAGACGTTTCGGACTATATCATGTAAGTAACCAGGAAATAGTGAATATGACGATGACAACCTATAACTGGGGAGTCATGTACGAGAAAATAATTAAAATAATCATGGATGGTAACTGGGGAAATGCGGATGCTGAAAGCGAAAGCAAACCTATTAACTATCTATGGGGACTTAGCGCCGGAGTGGTTGATCTGATTCTTTCAGAGAAAGTTCCAAAGAGTATAAAGAGACTTGTAGAACATGTCAAAGAAATGGTTATGGAAGAAAAGCTTCATATATTCGGTGGAGAACTTATAGCTCAGGATGGTGAAGTGATAACCGGTGAAGATGAAGAACTTGAGATAGATGATATCATCAAGATGGATTGGTTAATGGAAAATGTGGAAGGGGCAATCCCTGTTAAGGAAGAGCTGAAGGAAAAGGCTCAGCCTATTGTAGAAATGAAGGGTGTTTTAAAGGAGTCAGAAAATTGAAGATTCTGGTTTTAGCCGACATTGAATCTAAATATTTGTGGGATTTTTTTGAGAAGAAAAAGCTGGATGGAATAGATCTTATCCTCTCGGCAGGCGATTTATCTGCTGAATATCTGGAATTTCTGGCGACATTTGCCCTATGTCCTATACTTTATGTGCATGGAAATCATGATACAAAGTATGAAAAAAAGCCTCCGCAGGGATGCATATGCATAGATGATGATATTTTTGAATATAATGGATTAAAAATTTTGGGACTTGGCGGCAGTATGTGTTATAATTATGGTTTGTTCCAGTATACTGATAAGGAAATGAAGAAAAGGTACATGAGACTGCTGCCTAAACTTTGGAAGAGTAAAGGGATTGATATACTTTTGACACATGCTCCTGCATATGGATTAAATGATGGAGCTGATCTTCCGCATAAAGGTTTTGAAGTCTTCAGAACTATACTGGATAAGTATGAACCGAAGCTTTTTGTGCATGGACACGTTCATCTTAATTATGGAAGAGAACATAAGAGAGAGGATATGTACAAGAATACAAAGGTGATAAATGCTTTTGAAAAGTACATCGTTGAGATATAGATTTGCCTGAAACAGTTAGGCAATTATGGAGGAAATATTTTGATGGATTTTGCTGAACTAAGTAAGCTTACAGAGAAATATCAGTCGAACTTCGATAAAGCAGGTACGATAGATAAAGCTCTTTACTCAAAGTATGATGTTAAGAGAGGACTTAGAGATTCAGATGGTCGAGGTGTCCTTACCGGACTGACAGAGATATCTGATGTATCTGGTTTTCGTATAGATGGAAATGAAAGAATTCCTATACCTGGAGAACTGTTTTATCAGGGATATGATATTAAAGAACTGGTAAAAGGATTTCATGGTAACAAGCATGGTTTTGAAGAAACCATATTTCTGCTTTTATTTGGAGAACTTCCTACCCAGAAACAGTTGGATGAATTCATGGAACTTCTCGGGATACTCAGACCGCTTCCGGAGAATTTTAACCGTGATATAATCATGAAGCAGCCAAGCAGAAATATCATGAATGTTCTTCAGAGATGTGTACTTACGCTTTATTCGTATGATGATAATCCCGATGACATAAGCGTTGAACATGTACTGGCCCAGTCATTAAGCCTTATAGCGAGATTTCCTGTTATAGCAGCATACGGATACCAGAGCTACAGACATCGTTTTCTGGATTCGAGTCTTATAATTCACAGACCTAAGCCTCAGTTATCAACTGCTGAGAATATACTCAGACTGCTTCGTTCTGATCCTACATTTACCGATCTGGAAGCTCAGGTACTGGATATATGTCTTGTTATTCATGCAGAACATGGTGGTGGAAATAATTCTTCCTTTACAACACATGTTATATCAACTACAGGAACAGACACATATTCAACGGTGGCAGGTTCTCTTGGTTCGCTGAAAGGACCAAGACATGGTGGTGCAAATCTTAAGGTTCAGCAGATGATGGCAGATCTGAAAGAAAATGTAAAGGATCTGGAAAATGATAAAGAGATAAGGCAGTATCTGACTAAAATTCTGAATAAACAGGCGTTTGACAGAGCCGGTCTTATATATGGTATGGGACATGCTATTTATACACTGTCAGATCCAAGAGCGGAGATACTTAAGGAATATGCGCGCCGTCTGTCAGAGGCAGAGGGTTATATAAAAGAATTTGAATTATATGACAGAGTTGAAAGAATAGCCAAAGAGTTAATAAAGAAGTATAGGGATGTGCAGAAGCCTGTTTGCGCAAATGTGGATTTTTTCAGCGGTTTTGTATACTCGGTATTAAAGATTCCAGTGGAACTTTTTACTCCGATTTTTGCTATATCACGTATAGCCGGATGGTCAGCTCACCGTATAGAAGAGCTGGTTAATAACGGAAAAATAATCAGACCGGCATATAAGTATGTTGGTACCCATAGAGAGTATAAACCTATAGAAGACAGGGGTTAGAAAGGAATCTTATGGATATATTATCGATATTACGGCTTTTCGGCGGAATAGGACTCTTTCTCTTTGGAATGAGCAATATGAGCTCCTCACTCGAGAAGCTGACAGGTTCCGGACTTGAAAGAATACTTGAAAAAGAAACAACAAGTAAGAAAAAAGGTGCAGGAAGTCTGAAAGGATGGTTTTTCGGAACGGGAGTAACAGCGATAATACAGAGTTCCTCAGCTGTCACTATTATGCTTGTAGGTTTTGTAAATGCAGGAATTATGAAGCTGGCACAGGCTATGCCGGTTGTCTTCGGTTCGAATCTTGGTAGTACAGTCACTGCACAGATTCTTCGTCTGGGAGATATTAGTTCTGACAATATCATATTGCAGATGATAAAACCTGAATCACTTGCTCCTGTACTTGTTGGACTTGGAGCGTTTATAATTGTTTTTGCAAATAATAAAAATGCTAAAAATGTTGCCGGAATTATGGTTGGCCTTGGTATGATGTTCTATGGTATGACACTTATGGAAGATGTATTTGCATTACTAAAGGAAAATGATACCTTCCGCTACGTCGTTGAATCATTTGAGAGTCCGCTTCTGGCAATACTCGTTGGAGTAGTTATAACGATTATCCTTCAGAGCTCCAACGCATCAGTAGGTATTCTTCAGGCATTGTCATCATCGGGGATTTTAACATATGAAGTAGCTATACCAATTATCATAGGTCAGAATATTGGTAAATGTTCGTCTACGATTATGGGTGGAATAGGAGCAAATAAGAAGGCAAAAAGACTTGTAGTCGGATATGTTTTCTTCAATGTATTCGGTGCTGTATTTTTCGCAGCTATCATATATGCTCTTTACTACACAGCTGGCCTTCCATTTATGTCCAGGATAGTAAACAGAGGCAGCATTGCCACGGTACATCTGCTTTTTAATCTTCTGACAAGCCTTATTCTACTTCCTTTTTCTGAAAAAGTGGCAGATTTTACAGGCAGGATAATAGGTGATGAGGAAGAAAGCTCTGCAGATGCAGAGTTGGCTAAGCTGGATGATATGCTTCTTAATACACCTACTATAGCTCTGGAACAGTGTAAGGATCTTATCAATAAGATGGGAGAGGCTATTCTTGAGAATTACAAGCTTGCTACTGATATGATATATCAGTACAGTGAAGAATTACTTCCCAAGATGGAAGAGAATGAAGCATTTATAGATAAATGTGAAACTGTACTTTCATCGTACATAGTACGAATAGACAGAAAACGTCTTACGCAGGATGATAAGCTTACAGTACAGGAGATACTCAACTCCATAGGTGACTTTGAGAGAATGGGTGATTATTGTATGAATATAGCTTATGTAGCCAGGGACAAGAATGAGAAAGAAATACATTTTTCTCCGTCAGGACATAAGGAAACAGAAACAATCATTCAGGCTGTTAAATATACTATAGAGACGGCTATCAACTCATTTACGAAGGATGACATCTATCTGGCAGTCAGAGTTGAACCGCTGTCAGAAGCGATTGATCGTTTGAAAGAAATAATAAAGGCGCATCACGTGGAACGTCTGCAGGAGGGAATCTGTAGTATTGAAGGTGGTGTATCGCTATTTGATCTGGTCAACAGTTTCGAGAGAATAGCTTCTCATGCAGCAAATGTATCGCTGCATGTTATAAAGAAGTTAAGACGTGATGAAGAATTTGATGAAATGCATGGTCATGCCAGTGATATTCAGGCTGAAGAATATAAAGCGCTTTATCATTATTATGAATCACAATATATACAACCGATACTTATACATAATGTTGATAAGTCCGGTAAAAAGAAATCTGATAAATCAGATAAGAATGATAAAAACAACAAGAGTGCAGGCGACAAGGGTAAGATTAAAGATAAGAAGAAGACAGGGAAATAAGGAGAACAAAGGAAATGGATAATTTTCAAAAGGAAAACAGTATAAGTCAGGAAGAGTTTAATTATGCCCAGGAGGTTATAAAAAGACTTTCTGATTATTATGATGGAAAGGTAGTGGGACAGCAGAATCTTAAATTTGCGCTCATAACCTCAATTATTGCAGATGGTCATGTGCTGATAGAATCTGTTCCGGGTCTTGCAAAAACAACCGCTGCAAAAACTATATCAGATGCGGTAAATGGTAAGTTCTCGCGTATCCAGTGTACACCGGATCTTCTGCCTAGTGATATCATAGGTACTGTTGTATACAATCAGGCAACAGGACAGTTTGACACAACGCTTGGTCCTGTATTTGCCAATTTTGTACTTCTGGATGAGATAAACCGTTCTAGCGCAAAGACACAGAGTGCCATGCTTGAGGCGATGCAGGAAAGACAGGTTACGATAGGCGGCTCGACTTATACTATGCCGGGAGATGTGTTTATAGTTATAGCTACTCAGAACCCGATTGAGCAGGAAGGTACATATCTTCTTTCTGAAGCACAGACAGACCGTTTCCTTATAAAAGAGAAAATCACATATCCAACTCCGGATGAGGAGGCTGAAATTCTGAACAGAATAGAGTCCGGTGCTATAAAGAAGACTCCGGCTGTCTTATCAATTGAAGATATAGACAGAGTTCAGGATATAGCTTCAAAGGTATATGTGGATGCATCTATAAAGAAATATATTTCATTTATAGTAGATGCCACAAGACATTCAGAAAAGGTGCTTCCTGAGGAACTTAGTCGTTACGTAAAGATGGGAGCAAGCCCTAGAGCATCTATCGCCTTTATGAAGATTGCAAAGGCAGTAGCGCTTATATATGGAAGAACATATGTAACTCCGGATGATGTAAAGCTTCTGCGTCATCAGGTGCTTCGTCATAGAATCGAACTCAGCTATGCGGCTATCGCAGATGGAGTTACAGAGGAAACAATAATAGACAGAATAGTTGGAGCTATCCAGACACCGTAGTAAGATACGTTAAATGTAAGAATGTGAAAAGCAGGAAACAAAAATGGATTATGATTACCTGGCACGTATAAAAGCTTCTATTCAGCTTTATACAAGAAAGAAAACTTCAAATATACTTGATGGTGAATTCGGCTCCATATATAGAGGACGAAGCTTCGATTTTGATGACTTAAGGGAGTATGTTTATGGAGACAGTGTACGTGACATCGACTGGAAATCTTCTTCGAAGACCGGACGTGTTCTGATCAGGAGATATATAGCCGAGAAGAAGCATAATATACTCTTTATAGGAGATTCCGGAAAGAAGCTTCAGGGTGATACAGATGCAGGTGAAGCTAAGTCAGATATAGCACTGGATGTAATGGGTACTATCAGCTATCTGGTAAATGATCATGGTGATGATTATGCGCTTCTGACCTATACTGATCAGGGATATGATTTTAGTTTCTTTAAGTCCGGAAAGGTTCATCTTGAGAGTCTTCTTCTGAGATATGAGAAATGTCTTAAACACGAAGAGTCAAAGTCTCTGGCAGATACACTTGAGTATGTAGCTGAACACCTGAGGCGAAAGATGATTATCTTTATTATAACTGATATGGATGGAGAGGCTAAAATAACAGATAATCTTCTTAAAAGACTTACTATCAGAAATGATGTAATGGTAGTTAGTATAAATGACGCATATCTGACGGGCTCAAAGCTTTTTGATCTTGATACAGATGCTTATGAAAGAGAGTACATGCTCCATGACAAGAAACTTCATGAAGCTGAGATGGAAGACAGGAAAAAAAGAGAAAAGGCTATAGAAGAGCTGTACAAGAGATATCAGGTCAGTCGTGTTGAAGTAAGCAGAAAGTCAGAGATAGTTGATAAAATAGTAGAGCTTTTTGATAAGCATAAGAATGAGAGTGTTGCACGATGAAAACAACCGTTGAATTACAGGGTCCATTCATGTATTTAATTATATGGCCTATAATTGCATTTATATTTATTGCGGCAGTTATAGTTGCTCAGATAATTCTTCGAAAGAAACTGGGAGACAGGCTGAAGAGGGCTAAGCAGATTAAAATCAAGAAAATATCTGAGTCTACCCTGGAAGGAAAGAAGAAAAAATATATAGGTGAACTGGTTTGCATAGAATCAGATCTTATGAATAACCGTATCACTATAAGAACGGCATATCATAAGATGAGTAAATGTATAAGAGGCTTTGTTCGTGATGTGACCGGTCTGAATGTTGATAAATATTCACTTTCTGAGATAACCTCAATCGGGATACCTAATCTTACAAATCTGGTAAGAGAGTATTATGAACCTGAATTTGCCAGAGAAACCAGGTCAGATGTAAAGGGATCTATTATGAGAACCAGAATGACTATAGAAGGGTGGAGGAAATAAAATGCACCTGATACATCCTAATGTACTCAGAATAGGACTTGTAATCCTTGCAGTATTATTAGTCTTAATACATGTGTTAAAAAGAAAAATAAAATATAAAGGCGGAATCAAAGCTGCCAATACTCACTTTGTAAAAGATCTGAGCATCTATCAGAGCAGAAAAAGATTCTATACAGTTACCTCTATTATTCTTGAGGTATGTTTAATAACAAGTGTAGTGGCGTCACTTGTTCTTGTGGCAAGACCTGCAAAGAAAGAGACGGTTAACAATGGTACTAAGAAGAGAGATATCTTTTTATGTATGGATGTTTCTTATTCTATATATGATCTGAATTATGATCTGGTAGAGAGTCTTGAAGGAGTTGTTTCAGGACTGGATGGAGACAGATTCGGAATATGTATATATAACACTTCATCGGTACTCTTTGTTCCAATGACAGATGATTATGAATTTATTAATTCCAAGCTTGAAGAATTAAAAGAGTATTTCAAGCTACAGAAGGAATACATGGATACATACTATGATCCAAATTCCGGATATATAAAATACGATTATGATAATTATGATGAGTATAAAGAACTTCAGGACAAGCTGGACTATTATGATGCCGGGACGCTGGTAAAGAATTATTTAAAGGGAAGTTCACTTATTGGTGAAGGTCTTGCATCCTGTATGTACAGTTTTCCAAGACTTGATGAAGAAGACAGAACAAGAATTATCATAATGTCAACTGATAATGCGCAGGAGAATCTTAGTAAGCCGCTTGTTGAGCTGGATGAGGCAACTGACCTTTGTAAGAAGAATTCCATAAAGGTATTCGGTATATTCCCTAATAAGGATAACTGGAGCTGGTTAAATACATCCGACTATGAACAGGACGAGGCAGAGTTTAAGGAAGCTGTAGAAAAAACAGGAGGAAAATACTATAAACAGAGCGATACCTTATCGGTAGATGATATAGTAAATGATATTGAAAGAGAAGAAGCACTTGAGGTTGAGGAGGTAACTATAACCAAGGTTAATGATCAGCCGAAGATATTTGTAATTATACTTCTTATTTCGATTTCGGTAATGCTCATTATAGGAATGGTGATGAGAATATGATAACTAAACCAATTATACCGCTTTTTATAGTGATTCCCCTGCTTATTATAATTTTAATAATTTATATATTTAATCTCGTAAAAAAAGAGGACAGATATCTATACAAGATTCTGGGAGTGCTTAGAATTACAGTGATTCTGGTGCTGGCATTCTTAGTAAATCTAAGAATTATGGAGAAAAAGTATAATGCTACTATTGAGATGAAAAATCTTGATGTGCTATTTGTTGTAGATACCACTATCAGTATGTGGGCTGAAGACTATAACAATAAGGATCCCCGTATGGAGGGAGTCCTTGCCGATACTGAGTACATAATAGATGAACTGTCGGGAAGTAACTTTGGCTTGATAAGATTTGACAACCGGGGACAGATACTTGCTCCATTTACGCAGGATCAGGAAACCGTCAAGGATGCATTTTCTACCATCAAAATGCCGGACAGATATTATGCAAAGGGAAGTTCACTGAATAACTGTTATGATGATCTGAAGACGCTTCTGGATTCATCAAATAAGAAAACTGAAAGAATGACAGTGCTTTTCTTCATCAGCGATGGTGAGATAACAGATGGTTCAACGCTTAGATCATTTAAAGAACTGGAACCACTGATAGATACGGGTGCTGTGCTTGGATATGGAACTGAAAATGGCGGCAAAATGAAGGATACCTATGGAGGATATATCAAGGATTCTTCAACAGGTAAGGATGCTTTATCGATACTGGATGAGAATAATCTGAAAAAAGTGGCATCAGATATGGATATAGAATATATCCATATGAAGAGTACGGCAAATGTAAAATACATGGTGGAGTCAATCAAGAATGGAAGCTCACTTACTTTAGAAAAAGCAGATTCGGTTAGCTATGAGGATACATATTATGTATATGCAGCTATCTTACTTGCGTTTTTGGTTCTGGAAGTAGTTCTTTTTATTAGAAGAGGTAGATTGTAATGACGAAGAGTGAACTTCGGGCAGAAAAAAAGAAATTAAAAAAAGAAGAAAAACAGAAGGATAAAGCACGTATAGCGGCAGAGAAGAAGAAAGACAGAGAAGAGTTTTTTAAGATTGAAGATCCGATAGGATTTATGAAAATCATAGATATCATAAGTGTGGTACTTCTTGTCATTTCTTTATTCCTTGGAATAAGATATCTGATTAATTCTGTTTTTGTATATAAGTATAATCACGGTGGATATGAAGCGGGAAATTATAATGTTAAGCTTGAAGAATTTCTGTCCAAGCTGAATATCCCTGAAGGGTATGTTCCGTATTACAATGCCGGAAATGCAAGCTATCAGAATGGTGATTATGACAGTGCTATATCGTATTATAAAGATGCACTTGAGTCGCATCCTACAGAGAAAAAGGAATGTGATATAAGGGTTAATCTGGCACTGGCGATGCTTAAGAAGATTGATTTTGATCATCTGGAGACTGAAAAGCAGAAGGCAAATGCCATTAGACAGCTTCAGTCAGCAAGAAATGTTCTTGTTGAAAAGGGCTGTGCAGATCCATATGGTACGAATGGACATGATCCTGAGGCTGAACAGCTAAAACAGGATATAGATAAGATGCTTGAGGAACTTGGCGCAGAACCTGAACCACCTGAAAATGAGTCTGATGAACAGCAGCAGGGGGGACAGGGCGAACAGGAAGAAAAACAGAAATCATTCCGCGAAGAGCAGCTCGAAAAGGATCTGAATGAACAGAAAGAGGATTCTATGAAGGAAAGACGTGAAGCGGATAATCAAAAACAGTATAGTGGAGATTCTTCTTCGGGCTCGCAGTCAGGTGACGGAAGTAATGATCTAAATGAAAAAAACTGGTAGGATTATTCTTGATGAAAAGAAAAAGAGTCTACAATTTAAAATGGGATAAGCTGGACAATACTGCCCAGCTTTTTCCGGTTATAGCCAGAGAAGGAATGAGCAATGTTTACAGGGTGGCTGTAACTCTTAAGGAGGATATAGATGAAACAACTCTCCAGATAGCTCTTGAAAAGGTTCTTCCGCATTTTGATGTTTTCAGAATGACAATGAAGAGGGGAATCTTCTGGTACTATTTCGAAGAAAATAAAAACAAGGCTCCAAGAGTAAAAGAAGAGTATACATATCCGTGCATGTTTATTAATCAGTACAGCAACAATAATTATCTGTTCAGACTGTCTTATTATAAGAACCGTATCAATCTGGAAGTCTTTCATGCATTAACTGATGGTAATGGCGCACTTACATTTCTTAAGGAGATAACTTATCAGTATCTCAGACTTAAGCATAATAATGTTTTAGGTGATCTCATTGATTCTCTTGGTGTAGAAACATCCCTGGATACATCGGACAGTTACATCAGTAATTACAGGAAAAAACAGAAAAAGAGTTATAAGACTAAAAGGGCTGTTATAATAAAAGGAGAAAAGCTTCCGATAAACCAGTTCGCTATTATACATGGGACTATGCCTGTAGATGAGATAAAGAAGATAGCAAAGTCCTATAATGCAACGATTAATCAGTATCTGGTGGCTGTATATACATGGGCTATCTATCTGGATCAGCTGAAGAAGAAAGAGTCTGATAAGCCTGTTACAGTATGTGTACCGGTGAATCTCAGACCTTACTTTGAGTCTGATACCAACAAGAACTTTTTCGTAGTGGTTACATCTGTTTTTGAACCTAAGAAGGAGAATTACACATTTGATGAGGTTCTGGAGATAGTAAAGAAAAGTCTGTCGGAACAGATAACGAAAGAGAATCTGGAGAAGCTGTTCTCATATAATGTATCAAATGAGATGAACTATCTGCTAAGAGCTATACCGCTATTCTTGAAGAATATAGCTATGAAACAGGTATATAATGCATCGGCAAAAGCTAATACCACGACGTTAACGAATCTGGGAGTTATGAAGGTTGCTGAACCATATCAGGATTATATAGACAGATTCGAGGCTGTGCTTTCAATGTCGAAAGGGCAGAATATGAAGATGACTGTTTTGTCGTATGCCGGAAAGCTTACCCTTACCTTCAGTGCATGTATCAGGGAGAGTGACATACAGAGAATATTCTTCCGTAAGCTTAGCGAAGAAGGTATCAATATAGAGATAGAAACTAATGGAGTTTATTATGTCTAGAAGATGTATCAGATGTAATGTAAATATAGCAGATGATGCTATAGAGTGTCCGCTTTGTCATGGAGTTCTCGAAACTGGTAAAGGGGACGAACATAGTATAGGACAGGATTCAACCTCTTTAACATATCCGGATGTTACAGCATCACTTAAATGGATGCAGATAATAATACGTGCTGTGGTTTTTATAGCGCTTATAATAGCAGTTACAGTACTGATAATTAACTATCTTACATTTAATGGTGTTTACTGGTCACTCATTGTTATAGCGGGATTATGCTATGGTATTATGACACTGCTTTATTCCTTTAGAGAAAGGAAGAGTGTGCAGAAGATAATTGTAGTCCAGATGCTTCTGGCGATACCGCTTCTGATTGCTCTGGATAATCTGACAGGCGGAGAACAGTGGTCCTTTATGTATGCACTTCCGATACTTTTTATTGCTGTGGATATAGGTGCACTGGTACTTATGATTGTTGGAATCGATGGCTGGCAGAATTATATTATGACAGAAATAACCACGGTACTTTTAAGTGCCATACTACTTATATTTCATTTTACCGGTTTAATCAAAACAACACTTCTGGCCATTATAGCGGTAGCTGTAACAGGATTTATACTTTTAGGAACGGTTATGTTTGGAAGCCGGATGGTATCAAATGAAATAAAAAGAAGATTTAAGATTTAGTTTAATTTTTGGAAACTTCTATACTGGTTTTAGGAGAACATATTATATTATGCAAGAAGAACTTAGTAAGAGAAGCAGGATTATTAAAGCACTTGTAACGGAATTTAATAACAATAAATATTTTACTGATATGCATAATGCAGAAACTGTTGGAGTCAGTGAACTTGAGAAGCCATTTATTTATCCTGAACATCTAAGCACGGAAATAATAAATATGACGAATTTTAAGATGGAAGTCTTAAAATGGAAAGAATCAACAAGCAGATGGATTATCCTTCATCTTCACGGAGGCGGATATGTAGGGGCGTTTAGGAGACATTATAAGAATATGGCGGGACTTTATTCTGAAGTCGGGGGTGGCGCAACAGTTGTATCAGTGGATTACAGAGTTGCTCCTGAACATCCCTTTCCTGCAGCGTTAGAGGATGCACTTGAGGCTTATGACTGGGTACTGGAACAGGGATGGCATCATGATCAGATAATAGTAGCCGGAGACTCGGCCGGAGGGGGACTGGCGATGGCTCTGTGCCACACACTTAAGTCGAGATGGAGAAGGCTTCCTGCAGGGATAGTGGCAATGTCTCCATGGACGGATCTTACGGCAAGTGGAAAATCGTATACTGAAAAATATGATATAGATCCTGTTTTTGGAAATGACAGAGCTGAACTGATTTATAATAATCCATATATAGGCGACATGAATCCAAGAGATCCAAGAATTTCTCCTGCATTTGGAGATTTTACAGGATTTCCACCAATGCTGATACAGGTGGGGACAGATGAAATGCTTTTGAGTGATTCGGAGATAGTAGCAGCAAAAGCAAAATCAGCAGGTGTAAGGATAAGATTCACAAAATATAATGGAATGTTTCATGTATTTCAGATAGCGGGGACACTGATGGATGAATCAAAACTTGCGTGGGCAGAGGTAAAGAGATTTTTGAATGAGATATGATTTATCATAGATTTATCAGTGGATTTGGTGTAAAATATCTGTATATGGGGTTTATAATGTTATACAGTATTGGAGGTTACTTATGGACAAACAGTTTACAAACATGAGGGACATAGCCAGAAGCTTTGCTAATGCTATGAATCTGCTTCGACCTGAGACAGACAATTATCATCAGAGAGTAGCCTATCTTGCTTACAATATAGCTGGTGAGATGGATTACAGTTCTGAAGAAAGAAAAGATCTCTTATATGCCAGTGTTCTGTTCGACGTAGGCATAGTTCTTATGCCGGAAGCCGGCGATGATAAAAGATACTATTTCAAGGATCTTGCCGCTGCCGGACTTGCTATTATAGGAGATGTACCAAGATTAAAACCGGTTTGTGAGATTATGAGGGTGGCAAGCCCTGAGGATGAGCCAGACGAAGCTCTCTTTGGAATAGACAGATATAAGGATTTTGCTGAAATCATAGATCTGTCTGACCGTGTGGCTACTATGCTGGATCCAAGAGATGCGGCATTAAACCAGATGGCAGATATATGCGACAGTATATCTGATCTGGCTGGAGAATACATCAGCAATTCTGTAGTAGAAGCATTTCTTCGCTTCGCAGGAAAAGAGTATGTATGGATGGAAGTCCTGCATCAGCCAGAACTTTTTCTGAATTATATTCCGGATGCAAATACAGTTACTTTGGATGATATGATAGAGATGGCAAGATTTATGTCACGTATCATAGATTTCAGAAGCTCTTATACTATAATGCACTCATCGGGTGTTGCTGCTACAGCAGTAAGACTTGCCGAGATAATGGGTATGTCTGAAGATGAGTGTAAGATGATGATGGTTGCCGGATATCTGCATGATATAGGTAAACTGAAGGTGCCGAAGAGTGTTCTTGAGAAGAATGATAAGCTTACTGATGCGGAGTTTAATATAGTTAAGGAATACGCTTATTATACGCATCTGTTACTCAAGGATGTGGCTGGATTTGAGCAGATAGGAAGGTGGGCATCTCTCCACCATGAGAGACTCAATGGATATGGATATCCATTCAGACTGTCGGCAGATGATATTCCTATGGGAGCTCGAATCATTGCTATAGCAGATATTTTCTCAGCTGTTGCCGAAATCAGATCATATCGTAGAGGTATGTCTAAGGAAGAGGTTATAGAGACGCTGAAGCAGAATGTTGAAGATGGTGCTATGTCCGGATATATAGTGGATATGCTGATTAATAATTACGACAATATATACAGCATAAGGGAAAAAGAGGTTACAAAAGAAGGTGCTCGTTATTATGCTGCTGCTGTAGATGCGGAGGAGGTTTAGATATATGAAAAAAAGACTGGTAACAAGAAGTGATTTTGATGGTCTGGTTTGTGCTATGCTCCTTCGAGAGCTCGATATGATAGGAGATATAAAATTTGTTCATCCTAAGGATGTTCAGGATGGCAAGATAGATATATCTGAAAATGATATAACAACTAACCTGCCATTTGATCCAAGGGTAGGAATAGCTTTTGATCATCATGAAAGCGAGCTTATACGAAATAAAAAAGAAGATTATGAAGGTAAATATATTATAGACGGTAATGCAAAGTCTGCCGCAAGAGTAGTATATGATTACTATGGAGGAAAAGACAGATTTACAAGAGTCTCGGATGAGATAATGCTAGCTGTTGACAAAGGAGACAGTGCAGATTTTACCGAAGAAGAAATCCTTAATCCTACAGGATGGGTTCTTATGAATTTCCTTATGGACGCTCGTACAGGACTTGGAAGATTTCATGATTTCAGAATATCTAACTATGATCTTATGATGAAACTGATAGACTTCTGCGTAGATCATGATATAAATGATGTTCTGGAGCTTCCTGATGTAAAGGAAAGAGTGGATTTATATTTTGAACAGCAGGAGCTTTTCAAAGAACAGTTGAAGAAAATAACAACCATAGAAGATAAAGTGGCTGTAATAGATCTGAGAAATGAAGAAACCATATATGCAGGAAACAGATTTATGGTCTATGCAATGTGGCCTGAAATAGAACTGTCTGTTCATGTGGCATGGGGATTTAAGAAGCAGAATACAGCGGTTATGATAGGAAAGTCTATCATAAACAGAAATTCTGATTTTAATATCGGCGAGTTATGTCTGAGTTATGGTGGCGGTGGTCATGCAAATGCAGGAACATGTCAGTTAGATAATGATAAGATAGATGAGGAATTACCGGTAATTATAGATAAGCTCAACGGTAAGATACCTGTATAGTATATTATATATAGAACTTAGGTAAGTCGCCCTTATAATTCAATTATAAGGGCGACTATTTTCTCAGGATGGAGAACTTTAGGATGAGCGAATCAGTGAATTATAATCGAACAAAAACAGCCTGTTATCTGGGATTTGTTACTCAGGCAATAACAGCTAATTTTGTTCCACTGCTCTTTTTAACTTTTTACAGGACATATGGAGTATCATATACAAAGCTTGCTTTTATTTCATTTACGTTCTTTTTGACGCAGCTTTTTGTTGATTTTATATGTGCAAAGTTCGTTGATAAAATTGGATACAGAAAATGTATCATCGCAGCACATATTACATCAGGATTAGGACTTATAATGTTGGCTTTTGTTCCGGATATGTGTCCGGAACCTTATGTGGGAATACTATTATGTGTTATGATTTATGCAGTCGGAAGCGGACTGATTGAAGTGCTTTGCAGTCCTATTATTGAAGCTTGTCCATTTGATAATAAAGATAGTATGATGAGTTTACTGCATTCATTTTACTGTTGGGGGTCTGTAGGAACCATAATGCTCTCAACAATTTTTTTTATGATTTTTGGAGTTGATCATTGGAGGATACTTACTTGTCTATGGGCGATTATTCCGCTGTATAATATTTATAATTTCGCTACTTGTCCTATAAAGACTATTGTTGAGGATGGAAATGGAATGACAATACTCCAGCTGTGTAAAACAGGTATATTCTGGTTATTTATCTTGCTGATGATAGGTGCCGGTGCATCGGAAATAGCTATGTCTCAATGGGCATCAGCTTTTGTAGAGTCATCCCTGGGTGTTAACAAAGTAGTGGGAGACTTATTAGGACCTTGTGGTTTTGCTGTATTTATGGGTATCAGTCGTTTACTGTATGGCAGGTATGGTGATAAAGTTGATTTGTACCGTTTTATGATAATATCAGGTATTCTCTGCCTGTTAAGCTATCTTTTGGCGGCTTTTGCAATATGGCCGGTTATGGGACTGATAGGCTGTATGTTGTGTGGATTTTCGGTTGGAATCATGTGGCCGGGTTCGATTAGCATAGCATCTTCAAAACTTACAAAGGGTGGTACGGCATTATTTGCATTTCTGGCTTTGGCCGGAGATCTGGGAGGAGCGGTAGGACCTTCGCTTGTAGGAAATCTTTCTCAACAGTTTGGAGAGAATATAAAGAACGGAATCCTGGGATGCATTTGTTTCCCGATAATATTAGTGATATGTACTGTTATCGTGAAGAAAAAACGATCAAACAACTGATAGAGAGTAAGGTAATATATGAAAAAAATTCAAGATATAACAATTGGAACAGAAAGTGTCCTTCTAAAAAATCAGGAAAGCAATGTAGAGCGGCGTTTTATTCTGAGACCTTTCAAAAAGGGCGATGAGACCGGAATGATTGAGTGTATCAGGGATGAATACGGAAACAGTTATTTTAAAAAGAAATTCTATAACCCTGACTGGATAATTAAAGAGTCTACAGGTGATAATTACAGTTTTTTTGTAGTTGAATCTGAGAGTAAGATAGCAGGGGTTATGATACTGACATTTTTTCCTGGTGAATCATATATTGAACCTGCAACACAGATTATAAAAAAAGAGTTTCGCGGATATGGTGTTTCTGTTATTCTGACACGGTATATTTTTTCTATAGTAGAACAACTAGAACCTTCGGCTATTTATGGACTGGCGGTAACATTTCATGATATTACCCAAAAGGCTGGTAATCGGCTCGGTATGACAGCAGTAGGATTTAGACTTGGCACTTTCCTGACATCTAAGATGGAAAACAGTTATGTGAAAGGAAGATGTGTCAAACATTCGGAAGTTATTATGGTAAGAGCCGCTGCTAAGAAAAATGCGGGAACAGTATACCTTCCGGAAGATATTTCGGATTTTGCAGGGAAAATATATAAAAAGCTGGGAGTTGAGTTTAGTATAGTAACAGAGGGAGAACCACAGAAATCAGTTCCCGAAGAAAGGTGTGAATTTACTGTCACAGCTGATGATGTCCAGCAATTTGTTACAGTAAAGCTTTCAAAAACCGGTTCGGATCTAAAAGAACAGATGAAAAATCTTATAGATAAATATAAAGGAAAAGGGTATTGGACCATTCAGATTAATTTACTATGTGATACTCCAGCAGTTTTTAAGGACTACGACTCATTACGTGAAATTGGCTTTTACTTTACAGGACTTAAACCTCTGTGTAGTGACAGGGAACAATTCTATATGCAATGGATAGACGAGTGGCCGCTTATAATGGAGGATTATGTCCTCACGGATTCCTTTAAAGAAGTAAGGGATGAGATAGGCAAAAAGCTTCGAGCTCTGTAGGGGACAGAGTCGAAGCTTTAATTATAATAACACATTTAAAAGGAGGTAACCTTTAAATATCTGATTAATTGGATGTATCAATTGTTTCATCTTCCGTAACAGGAACGATTTCTCCATTTACAACTGCGAGTTCTCCCAGCTCATCGAGTACTTCAGATCTGTAAGTAAGCTCCTGAACATCCTGGAATCCAACGAATAGAAGAAGCTCTATGGCGTCTCTGTTGAAGAATACCAGATCATCACCGCTTGATATACCTTCGGGATATATACACCCGACATAGTCATATATATCATTTTTTCCATCAGGTACAACAATTCTACCGCAAATCATTACATCTCTTTCAGTATCAGCAAGTCTTACAACAGACCCTATTGGTAATAAATCTTTATACATTACAGCTTCCTCACTTTCTTTTCTTTGAGTGTATTTGATCTTTTAATTTGATTATTACTGTTTATATTTTTATCATTGTTTCCGACAGACATTCGTCCTTTTTTATCTTCGAGGAGTTTTTTTCGTTTCTTTTCCTCTTTGAGAAGTTTTTCCTCTGCCTTTTTAGCTTTAAGAGTTTCTTTGGATATGGCTTTTCTTTTTTTCCAGTTTTTATATTTGATGGCAAGTCCGCTCCAGTCTACGCCCAGATATACACTGCCTCCAAGACCAAGTGCACCACCGAAACCAAGTTTAAATCCCTTATTAGGAATTACTTTGAATTGTCCTTCGATACCGGCAGCAATAGCTTTACCTTCCGTTTCAAAAGAAATCTTTACTCCGAAAATGCTGAAACCACCTGTTAGTTTACCATTAAATACAGCAGCACTTGCCTTGGCTTTTAAGTCGATTCCAAATCCATCTGTCGTAGTATTGCCCTTATCGTCTGTCTCATGTATATGTCCTAAGTTCAGTCCGCCTTGTGCTTTTGCGTGACCTATATGACCTGAAACCTTTCCGTTTATACCTAAATCTTTACTACCGAATTTTGCTTTTGCAACTCCTCTTGCGCCGTAGACTTCGGCCGAAGCATTAGCTTCAATTCTTGAGCTTAGAGGATTCTTAAGTGAAAATCCAAATCCCACATTCCCGGATACCTTTCCTCCGAATACACCGACATGGGCACCGACGCTGAATTTTTTGTTTTCTGAACTATACTTAAGAGAGACTTTTCCAAGCTTCGCCTTAGTCATAACCGGCAGTTTTAGATTTGCGACCTTATCATTATTATATAAAGAAGGACGAGCTATATTACCCTGCACGTTCAGGAATTTAAAGCCTCGCTTAAAGTTTTTCCCGACAGTTCTATTTATATAAGATTTTTCGCCGCGGTTATATAGTCCGATGCCCTGTGTTTTTTTACTGATGCCTAACTCTTCAAGACTACGTAAAGCATATGCTGCTTTTACATATTTGAAACGATTCTCGCTAGGTTTATATTCCTGTGGCAACTGAGGGTTTTCGAGGTTTATTTTCATTTCCTTCAGTTTAACCGCAAGCTCTTCTTTAGACATCTGGGATATATTTTTGACTGTTTTATATCCCATTTGGGTAAATTCAGGATTTGAATACATGGATATATTCGCATCCATGTGACGTCCTATCATTTCCAGAGTGGAGACCTTTTCACCCAGCTTTTCGAATTGCTCATGAGTTAATCCCAGAGAAAGTCTGAGCTGATTGTAATAACGCTGATGTTTTTCGTCGCCCTCTTTACATTTGTTTGCCCAATTATATATATCAACAACCTGACGTATCTTGTAGCGGTTATTAGAATATAGATTTAAGAATTCTTCGCTGTTGTTATATGTCAGTAGCTCAAGACGGTGCAGATTATTGATTTCTTTGAATTCATCCCTGATTTGTTTTATGGTAACATTTTTGCCCCAAAATGAATTCTTGACAGCCTTGCTGTATTGTTTTTTGAACTGTACAGCTTTTCTATGAAAATTCAGAATTTCCATCTTAGGGGAAGCGTTTTTTATAAAATCATTCAGATTATCTGCAATTTCTGATGCATTCAGATTAGAACCGCCAAGTATTTCTTCAATCTTCTTGAATTCGGATGATATTACTCTTGGCTCTTTTTTTGCATCTTCCATGTCAGCATCTATGACAGGCTTCATAGCGGATAGAGCAAAAATATTCAGATCAGACGCAGCCTTAAGTCTTGTGTACTTATCACCGGTTGCGGCAATGATTCCTTTTCTGCTGTCACCATGAAGAGTATAAGGATTTGTTTTATCATGCTCTTTTGCGTTTTCGTAAAGAATAGCTTTCTGACGCATATCTTCCATGACAGTATTAAGGCGTTTAAGATGCTCTTCGCTTAATCCTTCATAGCTGAAGTAAATTGTGAGAAGATTTCTGCACGTTGTGGCTGCATTATAAAGCTCTTCGTTTTCTTTACTGTAGTTAGCGCTTATCACGGCTCCTCCGCCGGTGTGAAGATCTTTTCGCAATTTGTCAATAGTTTCAATCCAGTTGTTTAATTGATTTTTTGAAATCATAGAACTTTCCTCATATGGTGTTAAAAGGTATCTTTGACACCCAAATCACTAAGTATGTAAGTATTATATAAGCTGAAGTGCAACATAAGTGCAACAAAAATAAAAATAACTTATAGCAAAGTAAAATCAAATCAAATGGGATAATTATTGACAATATTGCCTAATTAAAGTAAAGTTTACTTAAACGCTTAACTGATTAAGTAAAATCAAAATATAGAAGCTAAAAAAGAAGGGTATTAAGAATGCAGACTAAAAAAGTTACCATGAAGGACATAGCACAGGAGCTGGATGTAAGTATAGTTACGGTATCGAAAGCTCTGGCTGACAAGGAGGGGGTTGGTGATGAACTCCGGGAGCAGATAAAAGAAAAAGCAAGAGAACTTGGTTACGTATTTAAGAAGAGTCAGGTGAATTCCACAACAAGTATGCGTGTAGGGGTTATAATAGCAGAAAGATATGTGGGAGATAATTCATTTTACCTGAACATTTACCAGAAGCTTCTCTATGAACTTGCTCGTAAGGGGATGATGGGAATCCTTGAAGTAGTAAGAGATAACGATGAACGACAGGGTAAGCTGCCGAGTCTTATATCGCTTGACAGTGTGGAACAGATAATAGTACTTGGTGAAACATACAGAACATTTCTTGAGAGTCTTGAAAAAACCGGTAAGAGTATCATATTGTTTGACTTTGAAAATGAGGACTTTGATTTTGATGCTGTTGTTGGTGACAATGTAAATGGCGGATATCTTATGACCAGATATCTGTTCAAACAGGGCTATGAAGATATAGGATTTGTTGGTAATTTCAGGAGTACAAGAAGTATCCTGGATAGATTTCTGGGATATAGAAAGTATCTTATAATGAAGGA
>OCTX011878017.1_pt1 | contig 25936 bp, 42 predicted proteins | sample 1539691 | NCBI WGS metagenome assembly OCTX01 (sample SAMN02144231, study PRJEB22623) | gut metagenome | biome: sheep rumen | host: Ovis aries | place: New Zealand
TGGCCATTGTCTTGCACTGTCATATCTGAACAAGACGCCTGCAGACTGTGTCTTAGTAGCGCAGATATCATGTGTAGTGCCAAGCTATGGTCGACTGCTGCTCCAAGACATCATAGACAGAAGTAGTGCCATGTGGCTTGCGAAAGATCCTACTGCAGAAGACACACTACTTGACTACTACAGGACATTTGGTCTTGAAGAAGTCGTGATAGACCACTCAAAGTGGGCGGATGGAAAAGAAGAGCACTTCTTCTTGAAAGCTAGTGGAAAGAGCAGAGAGAAGATTCTTAGCACAATAGAAGGAGCAAGGACATAATGAGGCGGGTGTTCATAATAAGAAAAGACTTGCATCTCAAGCCAGGAAAGCTAGCCGCTATGGTCGGTCATTGTTGCGAAGCATTCTGGACAAATCTTCTGAAAGCAGGAACAATCAAAGACAATGAGTTTGAGGAGCTTCTTGCAGTTGAGACATATCCTGATGGCAAGAAGGGACCAATGCTGTATCGGCATCCAGCATTGTGTGAAGCTGCTAAGAAAGCGTTTGAAGAAAGCAAAGAGTGGTTCCAGTACAAGTCTGAGAACTCAAGACCAACAATGACTGTTGCTGTTGAGATTCCAAAGGACATCTGGAACAACTATGTAAATGACATCTTCACTAAGACAATATGTGAAGCTAGGAATCTTGACAACATGAAGAAAAGAGCATTGCCTGTCATCGAAGAGCTTGGACTCAAAGAAGGTGTCGACTATGGCTACATAAATGACAGCTGCAAGACTGACTTGACACCGGAGAATCCAGATGGCACTTGCACGATTGGCATGTGGTTCAAGCCACTGCCAGATGAAGATGCCCACAAGATAAGCAAGAAGTTCCAGCTGTACAGAGATGAAAGTAAGTAATTGACACGATGAAGAAGCACATATTGACAATAACAATCATTATAGCTGCAGCATTAGCAATTGCAGCAAGTGATGCAAAAACTATCCAAGATCGAGTAGAAGAAGCTGCACTAGACACTAGCAAGATTGCAGAGCTGATGCCTGAGAAGCCAGAGGAACAAGAGCAGTTCAGAGCTGAATTGCTTCATGCACTTGACAAGATGCCAGCATCCCCAAAGGAGAGAGGCCGGAAGATTGTAGCAGCAAAGAAAGCATTTGCTGACTTTCAGGAGAAGGAGAGAGGCAGCAAAGTCATTCTGTGTCCAGTTGCTGCTCCAGAGACTTTCACAGGTGCAGCGGCTTTAGAGCTGACATCTTCTCAGACAAATTCAGTTGCTGCTACAAACATCATCTGGGCACTAGAAGAGATTGACATGGGATATGGACTTGACAGAAAGCCAAGGACCATGGACAAAAGCAAGAAGTACTATCCAGGCTGGCGAAGAGGAGAAGAGCCAGGCGGATATCCTTGCCAAACAATATACTGACACCATAATTTAAGCTAGAGATAAGCAAAGTAATCATTAAGATTGCTTTGCTGTATTTTTGCATGTAAATAGCGTACAATACATTCTTTAACATGAAGACAATACAACATACATTTAGAGTTTTTACGGCACTTGCCATCTGCATACTTGCTTTTGCAGGCAAGGGCGATGTGCTTTGGTGGACAGTAAGTGAAAATGCTACAGTTGATGAAACATCCAGTTTGTACACATTCTTGTCAACAAAACCATACTCTCCATTTAATGAAGATAATTGGGAGGAACCATACACAGAATATCTTGCGCAAGTGGTTGTAGTAAACTATAGCGGTGAAACTCTTGCAACTTTGCCTGTGGCATATCAAGTTGGATATGATGCTTCTGCAGGCGGTCCACAATATGCCTTTGACCCAGATATAACAGCAACTGAAATAGGACATCCATCAACTGGATATGTTGGGGCAGAATGGAATCAATCAAGAGTTTCACATGAATTGGTTGAAGAGTATCTTTTCTAGGTTCAAATCCTTCAAGATTCATCTGGCGAAGAAAACTTGATATGCTTTTCCGACTTTGCCAGAGGAGCAGATTTGGACTATGAATACATTTATACTGAAGGAACACTTGCACCACCAATAGAAACACCGTGGACTCCAATGAAGTTCTACACTATAAGTCCGGTAGTTCCCTCTCCCATCCCTGAGCCAAGTTCAGGACTGCTGCTCCTGTTTGGACTGGCTCCACTTCTGCTAGCTAGAAAAAGTATCTGATCTCTTAAGACTAGGATTTGATATAGTAGTTGTCATGAGGAACAACACTTATGGCAACTGATGCAAAGTTTGATCTAGTCCAGAAGATAGTGCCGCATGACAATGCTGATGCACTTGAGATAGCAGTAGTCTCAAACTTTCCTTGTGTAGTCAAGAGAGGATCCTTCAAAGAAGGTGATGTGGTCTTCTACATAAGGGATGATGCAAAGCTAGTTGAGTATGACCACTGGAAGGACTTCATGTCAAGGTATGGAGATCCTTGTGCATTCATCACACAAGATGGATATTGTCCAGAGAAGTTTGACTGGCAAGAGCCACTCTTGAAGTATCTTGGCTCTGGTGGGCGAGTGAAGACAATAAAGCTTCGTGGAAAAGTCTCAATGGGAATTCTCATGAAGCCTGAGGATCTTGGTCTTGGAAGTGGTCTCACTTGGGAAGGTGCTGAGAAGATCAATGCTAAGATTGCTGATCCTGAGTCTGGTGCAGCATTTCTTGAAGAGACTTTTGGAGTTGCACACTGGACTGCTCCTCAGACTGACATTGGTGATCTCAATGTTCTTCATGCTGGACTTGAAGACAGCATTCCTAAGTCAGATGAAGAGAACTGGGAGAACCTTGATGAAGCTGATCTCCATCTTGGCAGTGAAGCTCTCATCACCAAGAAGCTTGATGGAACTTCTTGCACAGTGATTTGCAGAGCTGATGGAACTTGGTCTGTAGCAAGCCGCAGCAACACTCTCAAGCCAGATAGTGACAATGTCTACACCAAGTACACTGGTGAAGCAGTCAAAGCAGGTCTTTGGTATGCAAAGAAGCACAACACCACAATTGCATTCCAGGGAGAAGTGTGCTGCACTGCAGTCCAGAGAATGGGCATAAACAAAGACAAAGAGCTCAATGACTTCTTCATCTACAAGTGCTACTCTCCAAATGAGACCAACTGGCATCTCAAGAGAGGCTCTTATGGAACTCCACTTCACTTTCTCAACATTGTAGATGAGTGCAACAGTGAAGGTGGATTCAAGCTGAAGACAGTTCCAGTTCTTGGCAAAGAGACCGTGACAAGAAAGCTGCTGAAGTCCTACAATGACAAGCCAGCTGAGTGGGGTGAAGGTGTGGTGCTGAACATCAAAGTCAGCGACCTCAATGACATGAGCTCACTTGTCTGGGACTACAAGTCTAAGTCACGTGAGTACCTCATGAAGATCAAGTGAGAGAAGGAGCAAGACTATGTGGAGTGTCTTGAACATAGCAACAGCTGCAGCAGCTGTCATTCTAGTTCTTGTGATTGTCAATGAGCTAGCAAATTTCATGTGAAGTAGAACAACAACTCTAGGATGTGGTATATTAAGTCTAAACAAACAACAAAGGACAAATACAATGAGTGATGCGGTTGAGCCAACAGTGGTCACATCAGCAGCAGAAGCAGCTGATGCAGCAAAGAAAGTCAAGGGAGTGTGTGACATTGTGTTTCTGGTAGATGCTACTGGAAGCATGCAGCCTGCAATCAATGATCTCAAGGAGAACATCAAGCTCTTCTTCAAGACACTGAGCAATGGTGATGACAATGGCAACATGATTGTCAAGGATTGGCGAGCTCGTGTGATTGGCTACCGTGATGTGAAGGTAGACAGTGATTGGTTTGAGAACAATCCCTTCACAAGGAACATCAGTGGCATTGAAGACCAGCTGAAGCATCTTGTTGCAAAGGGTGGTGGTGATGAGCCTGAGTCTCTGCTTGATGCTCTCTACAAAGTTGCTAAGTTTGGCAGCACTCCAAAGATGGCACAGGAGGAGGATCCAGAGAAGTGGCGCTACCGCTCTGAGGCGGCTCGCATTGTGATTGTCTTCACAGATGCATCTTTCCATGCTACGACTTCTCTTAGTGAAGCTTCTGGCCTTGACTGGAAGGAGATTGCAAATCTCATCATGCAGGAGAAGATCCGGCTGTCAATCTATGCTCCACAGATGTCTTGCTATGATGATCTCAGCCAGATTGACAAGTGTGAGTACATGCCAATTGAGTTTGATCCAGATGTTCCAAATGATGCTATATACAAGCTTCGTGAGTTCACATCTGATGTCTCAAACTTCCAGAAAACACTTGAGCAGCTTGCAAAGACCGTGTCGGTGAGTGCAGTTGCTGAGACCCTCTGAGGAGACTAGAAGCAATGGCAGGAAGAGAGACAGCGGACATTGTCTTCTGCATGGATGCATCTGGATCCATGGAGACAGCATTTGAAGGTGTCAGAGACCATGTTGAGAAGCTAGTTGAGACACTCAACACTACTGGTCTCCAGAGAACTTGGGATGTGAGATTTGACTTCTTAGCTTACTCAAACACTAGGTCTTCAATGCGCCTCATGAATGTTGAGAAGAAAGGTGTCGACTTAGTGAAAGCCCTCTATGAAGGAGAAGAGGCGATGGAGCTCCAGAGCGGGTCTTCACCTTCTTTCTTCACTAGAGACTTGAAGAAGTTCACTAGAGCACTCAATGAAGTCAGGTGTGAAGGTGATGAGACAACACTGCTGGCACTTGACATTGCTGCAGACTTTCCATTTAGAGATGCAAGCTCTTGCCACAGAGTTGTTGTTCTTCTGACTGATGAGCCAGTTGCAGATGGACCACTTGCTGATGAGACTGCTAGCAAGCTGATGGATCTTGCAAAGAAGTACCAAGACAAGAAGATAATGCTCTTCATGGTGACACCTGACTGCCCAACTTTTGACTCACTCTCTCAGATTGACAAGTGTGAGTGGACTGTTGATGAGTCTGGTGGTCTCAAGACAATTGACTTCAGCAAGTTGATGGAGTCTATTGGCAAGTCGGTCTCTATCTCGCAGACAAGTGGATCTGCAGCAAGCAACTCTCCAATGCCTCTCTTCTGCGAGAGCAAGTGGACAACACTTGCTCACTATGGTGACTGCAGTGATCCATATGTCATGATAGAAGGTGTTCGAGAAAGTCACAAGAAGTCAAGGCAAGGATTCATCTAAACTAATTGCACAGAGACTAGAGCAATGGGATATGTAGCTAAAGTTGGTGACATTGTCAAGAGCAAGCGTCACGAGTACAAGATCATAAGAGAGATCAACAAAGGTGGCTTTGCTGATGCTTACAAGGCGCGTCGAGAAGATGGAACAATGATCTTCTTGAAGCAGTACAAGTCACCAAGCAAGCTAGTTCCTTGGTTTGATGACTACTTTGACTATGAGGGAGAGCTGAACAAGCGACTTAGAGAAGATCCTGTCTTGAAGTCCGCAACGATCTATGCTGATGAGATGTTCATGGCAAAGGTCTACAAGAGTGATGGCTACTCTCTCTGGACTAGAAATGAGTGCATCTTCCAAGCATTTCCTTTCATCACAGGCAACACTCATCTTGGTGACATGATTGAGAAAGGCACCAAGGCATTTGACTGGGAGAAGAAAGTGTATGCTTGTGCAGTGTTTGCTTTTGCACTCAGGAAGCTCCATGATGCAGATGTAGTCCACTGTGATCTGAAGCCAGAGAATGTGCAAGTGAAGCTTGACAGCACAATTGCCATCAAGTACCGACCACTTCTCATTGACATGGACTGGTCAATTCTCTCTGACAGAAGAGCGCCATGGCATGGAAAGCAAGGATATGTTGGGACACCTGGCTACACTTCTCCAGAGCATCTCAGAGATGAAGCTCCACTTGAAGCATCTGATGTCTTCACCGCAGCTATCATCATGTTCCAGGTTCTGGCTGGCAGACATCCATTTGCTTCAGTCTTAGAGTCTGAGCATCTCAATGAAGCAATCTTGGCTGGTGATCATGACTTCAAGAAGAGTGCCGATGCACTGAAGTTTGAAGGTGCAGTTCCTGACAAGCTGAGAGATCTTCTTCTGAGTGCACTTGAGCCTGATCCAAAGAAGCGTCCTACTATGGAGGCTATCCACTTAGAGCTCATGGCAATGTGCAAAGAGCTTGGGAAGCCAAAGACTTCTGGCCATGCAACTCTTCCTTCTAGAGATGAAGAGCCAAAGAGCTCAACTAAGACTCCGAAGATGGTTGCTTCTCCTTCTTGCACAAAGAGATCTTCTACTTCTGGATCCGAGCTGACAATAGTTGGTGACATTGGAAAGTTCTCAACCAAGACAAATTTTGTCCTTGACCAAGGTGTTCTGAGGCGGGTGTCTTCAATGGCAAAGTTTGCTGACAACACAAACCAATTTGAACTTGCTGTCAAGCACAAGAAGTGGAAGATCTGCTCTAATGACTCAGCTCCAAACTACACATGCTTGAATGAGAGCATTCTCAGCAGCAAGTTTGTTGACATCTCTGATGGTGACAAGATCTGCTTGAAGGGGAAGAGCAGTGGGAAGACTGCTATGGAGCTTGAAGTGAGGATCAACTGAGGACAATCTCAATGGCAAACATCTGCAAGCAGTGCGGAACTGAGATTCCAGCAGGATCAAATGGCTGTCCAGCATGTGGCTTTGGTGCTTCTGTGAAGCTCAAGCTTGTTGGAGAAGCTGGTGAGATCTCTACAGCAATTGATCTCCAGTTTGGAAAGACTCTAGCTGAGAGAGTTGTTGGAGCTGACGCACGATTCATGGATGATGTGCAGTTCTTCCTCAAGACTTCAGATGACAAGTGGTATCTGAAGCCATATCCAAGAACAAAGAACCCAGTGTTCATCAATGGAGCAGAAGTCACTGGTGAGACAGAGATAGTCCAAGGAGACAAGATCTCTCTCAAAGGAAAAGCAGCTTTCATGGATGTCAACTGCATCTAAGCACAAAGAAAGACAAATACATGGGAAAGATTCTAGATTGGTTGTTTGGGAGTGACTCAAAGAATCCAGCTCCAACTGCACCTGGATATGCAGGAAAAGCTGGAACTTGGAGCCAGATGTATGGAAATGACAGCACTAAGAGAGATGGAGGAGCTTCAGACAGCAGCACTTCAGCTGCATCTATAATTGATCCAAAGAGGATTTCTATGGTAAAAGCACACACAATCATTGGCTCTGTTGAGAAGTATGGGCGAGCAACTAAGTTTGCAAGTCTAGTCAGTTGGCTAGACAGAAATGAAGCAAGGATAGCTAAGAAGACACTTGATGACAAGTCAGAGCATCTAGTCAGTCATGCACTAGCTTTGCGCCCTGCGGCGCCTAGTGGATGCCTGGCATGTGGTCCTGGGTGCTTTGGAGCAACAAAGCCAAATGAGACAGTCTATGCACTTGGTGACACTCATGGAGATCTTGAGTCTCTAGTTGCAATATTTGACACAATTCTTGATCTAGCAGCAAATGCTGGAAACACAACCCCAACAATCTATCTTCTTGGGGACATCTTAGATCGAAGCACCGAGACATGCATGCAAGAGTGTGTGTTTCTTCTTGCAATTCTCCAGAAAGCTCTTCCAAAGGAGTTTGAGAGATACAACAACATCAAGCTTGGCATCATCAAAGGTGATCATGATGTAGCACTCTCATACAATGAGACCACTAGAAAGTTTGCAGCAAGTGTGAGTCCAGCTGACTACTGTGACTGGCTCAATGCGAGAATTGACTTGAATCCTGGACTTGAAGATGCATCATTCATTGGAAGAGCATGGATTCGCCTCATGGAAGAGTGTCCAGCTGCAGCATTTCTTGAGAGTGCTGGAGCACTTCTCACCCATGGTGGTGTTCCTCGCTCGGACATCCAAGAGAGAATCAAGAGTGGTGAGCCATTTGCTGCACAGAGCAAAGACTGTGAGACTGACTATGCTTGGTGCCGAATGGTTGATGCAAAGAACAAGCTCCTCAACCGTGCATCTAAGACTTCTGAGATTGGCTTCCAAGAGTTTGAGTCATTCAACAATGATGTCTTCTTTGGAAAGATCAAGAAGTTTGTGTTTGGACACCAGCATCCAGCAAGAGGATTCCAGAGACTTGACAAGTTCTATGCTGGCTATGATGTGATCTGCATATCTTCATTCCGAGCTGATGACACACTTGGCGGGCCAACTATTCCATACTTCTGCAAGATTGATGCTTCTGAGATCAACACTTACAGCATGAGCCCAGCTGCATATGTTGTGAGACTTGAGGAGAACAGCATTGAGCACAGCAAGACAGTCTCAGTTCCTCTGCCACCAAAAGTGTGAGATCTAGTAGAATGAAGATGGACAAAGGAGATTGTTGAATGGCAACTAAAGTCTACTCTAGCAAGTGCAAGTGGTGTGGTGTGACGGTTGATGCTAAAGAGCCAGTCACTGTCTGTGAGTGCTGTGGATCAAATGACATTGTGTCAACTTCATACTTCATTGATGGAGAACTGCCAAAGACCCACAAAGAGCAGAAAGCTGAAGCCAAGAAGGCTGCTGCTGAGAGATGCAACAAGATTGTGAAGTTTGCTCTCATTGCCATTGGCTCTCTAGTTAGTGCTGCAGCACTTGCAACTGCACTGTCTTACATTCTAAGATGTCTGTGAAGCAAGAGAAATGGCGGGTGTTGAAGTTTGTAGTGGCAGCTTCAACTAGTCCAGAAGACATTGGCTCAGCAAGCTACACACTTCTGAGGCCATATCCAAAGGCCAGCTTCATCTCATACAGAAAGTTCTGTGAAGAGCAGTTGATGAGCTGCATAGATGTTGAAGACATATATGTTGACATCAAGACCAGAAAGCTCTGGAAGATCGCAAGAGACAACATCAAAGACTTTGATCGATTTGCTATAGAAGAAGCTATAGCACAAGGAATTGCACTTGAGCCATACAATCCAAATGTTGCTGCTAGAATGATCAAGCTGAAGAGTCTCCAAGAGAACTTAGTTGACTGGTGGTGCAAGTGAAAGTTCCAAGACTGTCTCTAGCAAAGCTGCATGGCTTCTCTCATGGTGGAGATGACTGTCCGCTCAAGATTCTTTGGAGAAGTCTCTACAAAGCCAAGACATATGAAGAGTTTGTGATGCTAGCTATGCTCAACCAAGAGCCGAATGCACCAATTGACCTTGGAACTGTGCAGTCATTCATCTATGAGTACAGTTGTGGATGGGTACGCAATGCTAACAACCGCAAGAAGCTGAGAGAGTTCAGAGATGTTCTCTGTGTAGAGAGATTCAGAAGAGGTGACATCGCTGCTTTTGAAGTCATCCAGCATCTCCTTGAGCCACCAGAGATATTTGAAGGAAGAAAGAAGTATGATAAGTGGTGGGAGAATGTGAAGAGCGGAAATCTCCAGAAGAAGAGGGGCATAGAGCTGTACCACAATGACTAAAGATGAGAAGTTCAAGGTCTATGAAGTTCTCTTGACTGAGAAGAGCTTTGAACGAGCAATGATCACACTAGATCTTGCTGGAGTTCATCTGCAAAGAGGGCTTGCTGAGTGGCTGAAGCTGTTCTATAGTGCTGGAGATTGCAGCAGTCAGCGGCCAAGACCAGAGATTGCAATCAAGATTATGAATGGAGAGAGGGATAGAGGTCTGTCACAGTGACCGATGCTGAAAAGTTCAAGTTCTATGAAGTCATCCTGACTGAGAGAGACTATGATCGGGCTATGATCAAGCTTGATCTTGCTGGCTTCAAGATGCCTAAAGGTCTTGCTAGCTGGCTAAAGACATACTATAGTGCATGGTCTAGTGGAGGTGCCTCTTCTTTTCCAAATCCAGACATTGCAATAGAGATTCTAGATGGAGACAGCTAATGACAGAGAGTGAGATGTTGAATAGAATGGACAACATAGCACTTCTAGACAAGATCAAGAAGGCTTGTGTTGCAGCTATGTGGCTAGGAGTCTTAGTAGAAGTGATCTTCTGTCGAGGTGGAGTTGTAGTTCCAGAAAATGGGCCAATTTGGCCATGGACTTGTGGATTTGCTCTAGTTGCGGTCTCAATGCTGTCATTTACTGTGATTTCTGTAGTTGCTTGGTGGAAAGACCGGAAACTCCAGCAAGATATGGAGAAATTTGTTGATGGAGAGAGTTGATGAAGAGAGTTGATCCACTGTGGAATGACACAATCAAGAACAACTGCAAGCTATTAGTGCGAGCAAAGAAGGCTGGAAAGAGATTTTGGCGAGATATTCTAAGCTTTTTGCCGGCATTGTGGGACTTGACAGTCTTTGTAGTTCTTGCACTTCTCTTTCTAAGCATAATGGTAGTCGTTTTCATTGGAATTCCTGCTGGAATTGTGTATGAAGCTAGACGGTCAGCTAGAGCAAATGAAGCAATGAAGATGGCTGAATCTTCACTGAGAGAGTCTGGATACACCGAGCTCAAGTGTGGCCGTGACACAAGAGACTATGTTGCTGGAGAGACCCTTGCTAGAAAGAGATGTGATGATGAGTTTGGCTTAGGCAACTACTTATTTGCATCAACAAACTTTGGTGGATCTGTCTGGTACAAAGCTGAAAAGAAAGAGAGATAGCAAAGATGAAGCAGAAGAAAGCAATATTCTTGTCTGGACCAATGACAGGATATTCAAACTACAACTTCGAGCACTTCAATGAGGTTGCAGCTAAGCTAGAGAAATGTGGACTCAAGGTTGTCAATCCGGTAGACATCTGCAAGAAGTACAAGCAAGAAGAAGTAGTCAAGCACAAAGAAGTGTTTGATGCAATGATTGCAGAGCAGCAGAAGCATGAGCGAGAAGACTGCAGTGCAATACTGCTTCTAGATGGATGGAAATTGAGTCTAGGTGTGCGTCTCGAGCTCAAGACTGCACTAGAGCTTGACTTCGACATATACACTGAAGAAGACATTCCTGATCTATGCAGAGTGGAAGAAGAGAAGAGCACACCAAACAGCAGTGTGACAAGACTGCACTATGAGAGCTTGAGAGACAAAGCACTTGACATGGCATTGGCTTTGAGAAAGATAGATCAAGAGCTTCATGCTGCTGCTCAATGTGAAGGTGACTATCCTGGTGGGTATCCAAGCAAGAAGCTTCTTCCTGAGCTTTGCAAGATCATGTATGCTTCACAAGGATATCATGACCAAATCAAGTGACTGAAATGCACACAATGTAGTTGTGTTGTTTGAAAAGCTCTGCTTTTGTGGAGCTTTTCCAGTATCTAAGAACTAGTTGCTGTGATATGATAGACAAGTGATGGCTAGCATCAATCGATACACACTTGAAAATTGGAAGAAGCATGGCATTCTATGCTGTGGCTATGATGGGTGCTATGGTGTTGCTGAGGCTTTCATGAGAAAGGTTGCGGCATTTGAGTTTGAGGATCCAGAGCTTGAGATCATGTTTGTTCTTGAAGGCAAAAGCTTCAACATTGATGAAGCAAGCTACTCTGACTTCTTGAATCCAAAGCCGTGGGCAATCCATGATGCAATTGAGAGAATCTACAGAAGATGTGTTGAGAATGGAGACTTCTTTGAGAGCTTCTTGAAAGTCTGTGCCAAGACAAAGCTTCTTGATCCATGGTTCATGTCAGAAGAGTTCATGAGCAATGTCTGGGCTGGAAGTATCCATGGCCATTGGTCAATCAAGATGCAAGGTGAAGAGAGCAAAGAGCCTTACAGAAGTCGATTCAGGAAGTTCATCAAGAGCTTAGATAGACGTGGCTTGAAGTGGACAGAGAAGTATCTTGAGCCAGATTCCTTCTGGAAAGACAAGAAAGCATATTGGCTAGAAGAAGAGCAGTGACTATGGGCAGAAAAAGAAAGAGCACACAGCTGTTTCTAGACCGCTTGCTCAAAGTCCATGGCTTTGATGGCTTGAGAATAGCAGACAACTCAACCCCAGCTGTCAGCTTGATGGCAGTCAAGAAGAAAGACAAGAAGTGCCATTGGCAGATACGATACCGAGTTCTGTCCAGTGATGTCATAGAGACCGAAGCAGTCATGGAGTATCTTCGAGAAGAGCTGCTCAGAGAAGGACTTCTTGAAGTCAATGGAACAATAGACACAACTCATGCCAAGTGGAGATCTCCAGAAGGAGTCTACAAGGCATTCATTCTATTTAGGATAGTTGAGAATGCACTTCTAGGCTCAGTAGAAAAAGGACACAGCATCAACTTAGTTGAGATAGTTCCAAGCGCTGGACTTGACCCACATTTCATAGAGTTGATCGAGCCTCATACCTCAGAGGAGAAGATTCTAGTTGAGCTAGACTTAGCAGGACAAGACAATGAGCAGAGATGATTGGAAGAAGATGTCTAGAGAAGATCTTGTGAGAGAGTATCTTGAGACAAGGCTTGCAACTCTTGTAGATGCCATTGGAGTTGATTGGCATTGGATGCCAACAGATGTCTCTCAAGATCCTGCATACTGGAAAGCAAAAGACAAAGATCTCCATGACATGCACTATGAGATTGCAAGGAGATACCACATTGACAGATATGACTGCCTTTGGCTTGAGAACATTGTTGACTCAGACAACTTGTATCTCACTAAGAGAAAGCTGAAGCCACTCATTGAGCGGTCAATCAGAGAACTAGAGAAGAGAGAAGAAGAGAAGAAGAGAGCAAGCCATGAATAGCAGTTGCATCATATCACTTACCGGAGATCCTGTAACAGTAGGTCACCGAGACATAGTCAAGAGAGCTAGTTCTCTCTTTGAGAAGATCTACATCTTGATTCCAGAGAGATCTTCAAAGAGTAGTCATCTTCTGTCATATGAAGAGCGCAAGAGATGCATTGAGTATGATGTAAGCAAAGATGGTGTTCAAGACTTCAAGATCTTGCCAATCCATGATGGAAAGACTTTGGTTGATGAAGCTTCTAGTCTTGGATGCAATGTCATTGTTCGTGGCTTGAGAAATGAGCAGGACTTGATATATGAGACCGACATGGCAGCGGTCAACAGGATGCTGCAGCCTAGCATTGAGACCATCTATCTTCCTTGCAAGCCAGAGCTGTCATTTGTGTCATCATCTATGATTCGTGAGCTCTTGAGACTTGGCAGCTATGAGGTTGCAGAGAAGTTCACTTCACCAAGAACAATGATGACTATGAAGAGAGCTTGCACAAAAGTTGTTGCTCTGACTGGAGGAATTGCTTGCGGCAAGTCAACCGCAAGAGAGGTATTCAAAGAGCGTGGCTGGGCTGTTCTTGATGCAGATGAGATAAATCGCAAATGTGTTCTTGGTGTGAGATCTACAGCTAAGCTGATAGCAAAAGAGCTTGCTGAGTATGGAGAGATCAATGTTGAAGATCCAGCAAAAGACATTGCAAAGATAGTCTTCAACAGCAGAGAAGCACTTGGCAAGCTTGAAGCAATCTCATTTCCAATCATCAACTCTTACATCCAAAGCTTCATTGAAGATTGGAGAATGTGCCCAGCAAAGAAGATTGCGGTTGAAGTTCCTCTGCTCTTTGAATCTAGAGCTGCAGGATTTGCTGACTTCTTTGACACATCTCTCTGCATCTGGGCAGACCGAGATGTCATAGTTGACCGCCTAGTCAAAGATCGAGGCATGAACACTCTTGATGCAGCTTCAAGAATAGCTATGCAGATGGATCCTGAAGAGAAGGCATCACTTTGTGACTACTCGGTTGAGAATGGCGCTGATCTTTCTTTGGAGGACTTCAAGAAGAAGATCTCTGATGTCATTGGTGAGATAGAGCAAAAAACCTAAGATTTGGTATAATGCTAGCATATGAGATATTGGTTTGCTAGCTTCTATGGAAACACATGTCAAGACAGCAAGAAGTCCTATGGCAGAGTCTTCAAGATCAGAGAGTCTAGAAAAGACTTGATAGCAAAGCTTGAGAGCATCTCTGAGAGAGGATATTCTTACAGCTGGCCTGATGGCTGGTGGATTGGGATTGAGTTTGTCCCACTTGAAGATGAGAAGATCTACCGGAAGATCAAGAAGAATCTGTCTGGTGATCTTGGGTATGGATGGATGATTGACAACATTCTTGACCATGGAGCTCCTGAAGACCTTGATGAGAAGTTCATGAGAAAAGTGGTTGAAGGCAATGAGTACTATCTGCAAGCTAGCAGCATCTGACACAAATGGCTAAGAAGATTCTAGACATAAATCCTGCTCTGAAGCATCTTCTCATGGAGAAAGCTTCTCACTCTCCATGCACATACAAAGTGAGTGCAATTGCATTTGACAAGAAGGGCAATGTTCTTGGACATGCTACAAACAAGCACTCCAAGTGGGATGTTCTTGACTATGGAGAAGGTCGTGCGGGAACTGCTCGACACTCAGAGAGAATCTTGATTGAGCGCTACCAGCAGAACATAAAGACAATATTGATCTGCCGGATTGGACGATCTGGTGAGCTGCGTCCTATTGATCCATGCCCAGCATGCAAGAAAGCTGCAGACAAGTATGGCATAAAGATCATATCACTCTATCCAGGAGATGCAAAGTGAAGTTGAAGACTACAGAGATCCATGAGAAGCGAGAGCTCAAGAAAGATCCAAAGAAGTTTGTATACAACCGCTTCTTTGAAGGCGAGAAGCTTCCAGAGTTTCCACTTGTTGGAAAGCAGGCATGGCTCAAGATCAACCCAAGTGGCAAGATAGAGAGAGTTGTCAAGACACTTGAGTGGAAGCTTGGATTTGACGTTGAGCACTATGCGGAAGAGTTCGTCAATTCTAGCTTGTCTGGAGACTTCTCTAAGCTGCCAGATCTATTAGCAACCGGAAGCAGCAGCTCATCATTCATGTTCAATCTAACTAGTGGATTTTTCACGGATGTGCTTGGCTTAGCTGAAGAAGACCGTGAGCACTTGCAGTCACTAGTGCTAGATGGAGTAGATGGAGGATGGAAGTACAACTTCTTCTCTGGATCAACTTGCAAGTGGACTAACTGTGGAATGAAAAGTCGAGGTGCACTGTGAATGTAGACTCCCTCTTCACAAAGATCAACAGGCTTCCAGAAGTCATAGACTGCTATGATGGCAAGCTGAAGTCAATAGACAGCTGCAATGAGTCTATCGCTGCAATAGACATAGCAGTTGAGCAGCTTGCTTATGTGAGACTAGCCGCAGCTGAGAACAAAGCAAAGCTTGCCAACAAGTTCATTGAAGAGAATCTTATGACTTTTGACGAGCGGGTTGAGATCTCAAAAGAGCTCTCTCACAACTTCTTCTATGATCTTCCAGCGGATTCTTGCTTCTACAAGTGGCTCAAGAAGTTCCAAGACAAGTTTCTAGGTGGATGCATGGTGAACCTCATCAATGTAACTATAGACTGCCATGAGCAGCGGTTTGAGTCATGGAGACAGGACTTGAAGCTTTGGCTGTCTGATGATCCATCTTCAAAGTTCAGTGTCTTAGTCTCAATTCCACTTCCGTGCTCAATCCATCCTACGTGTGACACTCAAGAAGTGCTTGGTGGCATCTATGTTGCATTCTCTTCTGGATCAAACAGAATGTGGAGCCATGAGAGTTGTGACATATTTGTAGATGAGTATGACATAGATGCAATCAGATCTGCCTTAGCAAAGACTTTGTGTGCTGGAAAGATGAAGAATCTTCCAGACTTTGCATCATCTAAAGCAGAGAGACTCTACAATGGAGCTGGATCAATTTGGTTCATGTCTTTCTTCCCAGCGGAAGCCGGAGCAATGGGTCTCTTTGGAAGACGAGGTTTGTCCAGGTTGAAGAACTATGATGATGACTCTCTCTACTTTTTTGGTGGAGATGATGACTTAACATACAAGTGATTAAAAGCCTAAGATTTGGTATAATTATATCATGATGAACAAGAAGCTCAATGTCCAATGGTTCATAGAGCAGCACTCTGACTGGGAGAAGCTGCTGTCTGAGAAGCCTTACTGCTTGACTATGTCAAGAGAGCAGTTCAATGGCATGAATCTCTTGATGCTCAAGTACTCTCAGATTGACTCTGACTTCAATGAGCCAATTGTGCGTGAGTGCCGTGGCTTGATTCTCAATGAGGACACCAATGAGATTGTCTCATTTCCATTTACAAAATTTGGGAATTGGGGAGAAGGATACTGTCCAGAGATTGACTGGTCAACTGCTCGCTGCGGAGAGAAGGTAGATGGAAGCCTCATCAAGATTGTGAATGTTGGTGACAACCTGCTTGTCTCTACTAATGGGACAATCCTTGCTTCTAAGGCACCTATTGCAGAGCAGATTGGCTGCAAGTACCAGTTCTTTGGTGACATTGTCGCTGAGCAGCTTGATGCAGTTCTTGAGAAGTCTGGCTGGCAGAAGAAGCTGCAAGAGGAAGGACTATGTGCTCTTTGGGAAGAGGGCTACACTTACATGTTTGAGCTCTGCTCTCCATGGACTCGTGTAGTAGTGCCTCACAAGGAGAACAAGCTATACTTCCTTGGCAAGCGCAACAATGAGACTTTTGAAGAGACTTACTTCACTGATGACCCTGTATTTTCAAAGTTGTTTGACACTCCAAAAGTCTTCTCTTTGAAGTCAATTGACGAGTGCTTGGCTGCTACAAAGGCAATGCCATGGGATGAAGAGGGCTATGTTGTCTGCGACGCTAAATTCAATAGAGTGAAGGTGAAGTCTCCGTCATATGTCGCTGCACACCATCTCAAAGGAAATGGTGTGATGTCATACGCTCGTGCTCTTGAGCTAGTCAGAGCAAATGAGATAGAAGAGATATGTGAGTACTTTGAAGAGTTCCGTCCTGCTCTTGAAGAGATGAAGAAGCGCTGGCTCAAGCTCATTGATGATGCAGTTGCTGCTCAAGCTGCTCTTGAAGAGTGGAAGAAAGCAAATGGATTTGACACTCAGCCTTGGTGGATTGAGCAAGGTGGAGCAAAGCGCAAAGAGCTTGCTTGCTGGATCATGAAGAGCTACTCTAAGTTCTCTGGGATGCTCTTTGGCTTAGTTGACAAGAAAGTTGAGTCTGCCAAGTCTTTCTATGAGAACTCACCAGTAGACAGAATCTTGTCTGCACTTGGCTACAAGAGCAATGACAAGTGAGAAGAAGCACACCAGCAGAGAAGATCTTAGCTAGTGTGCTTCTAGCTCTAGTAGCATGTGGTTGCACAATTGGACGGCTTCATGTGAGTCTAGTAGACTTGAACAAAGCTGAAGCTAGTGCATGTGAAGATGCTCCGCCAAAGCCAGCAGCACAAGTCAACTTCCAATGGGACTTCTGAGCAGCGGATGGTGAGTGAACTAGACAGAGAGAAGACACAGCAAGTGCTGAGCTATCTCAGGTGGAGAGCTGGAAGAGAGCTCTCACTCAAGGAGATATTTGCACTAGTCTACTTGGCAGACAGATACCATCTCAGAAAGCATGGGATGACAATAGTCAGAGGACACTCTATTCCAGGTCCTGAAGGATACATAGCGGTTGATCCTTCTCTCCCTCCAATCAATCTTGATGTTGCTCACTGCTTGGGTCTGCATCCAGAAGACAGAGAGAGGTTTCTCATCGAGCTAGACTTAGCTTGAGATGAACTCTATGCTATGCTGAAGACATGACTGCTTAGTCTAAGCTCATACAATCTGCATGTGATAGAGAAGCATCCACTAGAGAAGCTCTGCTTTGTTCTCCAGAAGTACAAGTCCACTTACTCTGTGTATCCGGAGCAGTGGCACTATGTTCTTCGCTGGATTGACCACTCATACCATGATGCTGTCAAGATGCTGAAGTCTGATGACTGGCACTTCACTCTCATGCCAGCTTTTGAGAGTGGCTGGGTCACCAATGAGCATGTGAAGACCCTTGAGGCTTGCCGCCTAGATGAAGATCTTCCGCAGCTTCTTGTGAAGCTGTCTCTTCTCGGAGTGAATCCAAAGATCATGTTTGAAGAAGAGAATGAGCACATCACAAAGATCGAAGACCTCACAACTGGAGAGACATTGTTCAAACCAGAGAAGGCTGAGCATGGACTTGAAGCTTGATGGAAAGTGGACTAAGCTGCTGAAAGCTTTTGCAGTGATGTTTGGCTTAGAGCATGTAGTTGAAGTTGGAGACAACTATGTCCGAGTTGATGTCTTTGTCAAGAATGAGTGGTATGAGAGCATCTTAGATGTCTTTGAAGAAGGAAAAGTAGCTTGTGTCTCTTCAATGGCAGAGTTTGGCTATTGGAGAGAAGACCAAGAAGACATTGTTGACACTTTCAGCAAGAAGATCCTTGAAGGCACTTTTGGAGAGAGAAGATTCATCAGGTCAATGAAAGGTGGAGATGGCTACATGGTGAGAGATGGCAAGCTAGTGCCGGTTCCATCATTTGTCCTGAAAGACATTCCGAGAAGCTTAGAAGAGCTCATGGTGAGGCTTGGACTTGCTGGAGTAGATCCAGAGAAGATGACAATTGAGACAAAAAGAAAGTGAGTGCTGAAGATGAAGTTGTATGTGACTAGAGGAATAGATGGTGAGATGGTGAAGACTCTTGGAGAAGCCAAGAGCAAGACTCAAGCATGGAAGAAGATCTATGAGTTCAAAGATGAGTCTAAAGACCACCTGAAGGTTGAGTCATATGATCGTGTCTTGAAGCTTGGTGAAGGAAAGCTAGCCATTGACTTTGGAGACTACTCAAAGTTCATTCTCATTGAAGCAAACCATGAGTCAAAGAAAGATGTAGCTGAAGTAGAAGCGTTCTGGAATCCTCCAGTGACTGCGGCCAATCCTTCAAAGAGAGCAAGCAAGTTGAAGAAAAAGTGAACTAGCATCTAGTTCCAGCAATTTTTCTGGGTGGTGTGTCAAGATGACGCCCCACCTTTTTTGCAGTGTAAATACAGACATCATGGCTTCTTACACACCACATCTGTTTCCAGAGATGGATCCAACTTGCAAGTTCAAGATGTTCTTGCTTGATGAGACAGGCATGCAGTGCAAGAAGCCTTGCTGCTAGATAGGGTTCTTTGAGTGCTAGTGGATTGACAACTGCATCCCATGTCCACTTAGATGGCAACATGGAGGGGGTGGAGATGAGCCAATCGATCCTAAGATAAAGATCAGGATAGTTGACGAAGCAAAGTATGTTGTGACAACCCTTGCATCTAACCACAAGATAGACATTCCAGAAGTGGTAGACATCGATGACCTTCTAGAAGCTACAAAGATCGTTGAGAAGAACATAGAAGGAACCGAGACAACTATGCAGACCCTAGACAGCATAGTAGCTGTCTTAGAGAAGATAGAGTTTGAGAGAAACTGAAGACTATGAGCAAGATAACAGGAAAGAGAATTGGACAGCTGATAATCAGCTCTGACGTAGTGACTACTGTTGGAGATGTTGAACTATATGTCAACAATGTCAGTGCAGATCTCCAGCAAGCAATTGATGACATTGGAAAGACAGCAGTCAGTGGATATGTTCCACTGAGTGCACTTAGCAGTGAAGTGATGAAGATAATATCAGCAAACTATGCAACAGTAGCTAACTTGCTAGACAATGGCCAAGTAGATTCTGAAATTTCCGTCATTGGAGGAGACAGTGGCAACTGATTTTTTGGGTCCAATCATAGTAAATACAAATAGATTTAACCACACCAAACAACAAGGAAAACTAAAATATGGCAACACCAATAAACACAAGAATTCTTCTTCGCAATGACACTCTTGCCAACTGGGAAGCCTCTGGGCTAATTCTCGGCAAAGGCGAAGTTGCAATCGCTACACTAAATGGTGGAGAACTCGCCGAAGTTCGTGTAGGTACAGGATCTTCAACCTGGGCAACAGCTCTTAAGTTGAATATCAATGCAGATCAAATCTCTGGTCTAGTTGAAACAATTAGGGGAACTTCCAAGAAGTACCAAGTTGTTGCTAATGGATCCAATGGAAACAGCTGGAAGCTTCAAGAGGCAGCTCTCTCTGGTGGTGACTGGAGTGATGTTGCTGGAAGCACCTGGACAGTTGACTTCTCAGCAATAACAACTGCAATTGATGGCTTGACAGCAGATGTTGGCTATCTCTCTGGATAGATTGATGCAACAAATGCAACACTCAACACGGTCTCTTCTGACTATGTCAAAGCTACTGATTTTGCTGCATTGAGCAACGACACTGGTCTCTCAGCTGCAAGCACTTCAAATCCAGTTGTCACTAAGAATGACATCAAAGACCTTGCTGGTGCAATGCACTTCCGTGGAGCAGTGTCTGCCCCAAGTGATATCACAGATCCAAAGGCTGGTGATGTTGTCATTGTTACTTCAACATCTAAAGAGTATGTCTACAATGGCACTGAGTGGATTGAGCTTGGTGATGAAGCACTATATGCTACAAAAGCAGAAGTTGCTACAGTCTCTGCTGAGTTGACATCTGATATTGCTGACATCACTGCTGATGTTGGCTATCTCTCTGGATAGATTGATGCAACAAATGCAACACTCAACACAGTCTCTTCTGACTATCTCAAAGCTGCTGACAAGACAGCGCTCGAGACACTTGTTGGAACAACTTCAGCTGAGACACTTGTAAGTGCAAATGCCTATGCAGACTCTAAGTTTGCTGGTCTAAGCGACTACTACACTAAAGATGAAGTTGATGCTATCTCATCTGCTCTCTCAACGGACTATGTTGGAAAGATCAAAGCAGTTGATGACAAGCTAGCTGACTATGCTCTCAGTGCTGATGTTACAACTGAAATTACTGCAGCTAAGAATGAGGTGATTGGTGAAGCAACTGACCTGTCTTCAGCTAACACAGTTAATGGTGCTAAAGCATATGCCAAGAATTACACTGATGAAGCTGTTGCCGGACTTAGTGTTGATAACTTCATCAAGCATGGTGAAGTTGTTGACACCGACTTGAGTGGATTCTTCATCCTGAGCTGTGGTAATGCAACACTCAGAGGTGGTGAGCCAGAAACACCAATCGCATAATTGCTCTGAACTGATGAGCCAGCTAGCTTGAGTCTTGTAAACTTAGGTTAACGACAACTGAAAAAGAGCTAGTTGCTCATTAGTGAGCAGCTAGTTTTTCAGTCTTGCTGCTTCAAGAAAAAGGTAAATATGAACAGAATGGTGCTTGCTAAATGGCTATACAAACAAGAATAACACAGCGATTTGACATACTGTCAAATTGGATTCAAAACGATATTGTCTTGCTCAAAGGTGAGTTGGCCGTAGTTGACTGTGGCAACCAGACACGATTCAAAGTCGGTGATGGCACAAAACGGTTCACCTAGCTTCCTTTTGTTGACTAGAGCTAGCTCTGCACACGGTGGATTGCTGCTGATGCTGTGTCTCAAGGACTTCATGCATCTTCAGTCCCATATGGATTTGCCGCTGGTGCATATCTGTGTGCAAACGCAAACTTCTCACAAGCTCTTGGATTTGATGCAAAGACTATTTCATCTGACACATACTCATTTGTCTGGAATGGTGATGACACTAGAGCTATTGAAGACTACTACACTTCACATGGCAGAGGAACATTCAGCGTAAATCCACTTTCTGGATTGAGTGGTGTCTTCATTGGTGAGCAAAACTTGGCAGAGGTCTTAGATGAGAACTCCGGCAACACAATAACAATAGATGACCAGATATCTGGAATATGCAAAGAGACAGATCTTAGCATAGTCAAAATCTCAGTAGAAGACTATGCTGACCTTGTCACTAATGATGCTCTTCTGTCTGATGTCCTCTATGTTGTAGAAGGCAGCTATGAAGATGTCTATGGCTAGCAGGTCAAGAACATGGCTCCAGGCACAGATCTCAGTGATGCAGTCAACTTAGAGCAGCTCACTGAAGTCAGTTCAAGAGCATATGACACATACACGCAGACTGAAGTAGACTAGAAGATTGCAAGTGCACAGTACTTCAAGAAGTATGTTGTGCAGACTCTGCCACCAGTTGCAGATGCTGATGAGCGTGGCATCTACTTAGTGCCAAGCTCTGATCCTGAGACTCAGAACACACATGATGAGTATGTTGTTGTTGGAGAAGGATCTTCAAGAGAGTGGGAGAAGATTGGCTCTAAGAGCATTGACCTCTCTGGATACAAGACAAAGCAGACAGCAAAGACAAGTCCAACTGCAAGTGGCACTACAACAGCATTCATTGACACAATATCTCAAGATGAGAATGGTGTCATAACTGCTACTAAGAAGAATGTCCAGGCAGCATCGACATCCTAGGCTGGAATTGTCAAGCTGAACAACACGCTGACAAGCACTGCTACTAATCAAGCAGCTACTGCAAATGCAGTCAAGCTGACAAATGACAAGTTTGCTGACTACTCATTGACATCACATGTGCATGACCAGTACTTGACCGCAGTCCCTTCTGACTACAAGACCTATGCTTAGACAAAGCAGTCTCTCAGCGGCGATGGATATGCAACTCAAGACTAGCTCAGTGAGAAGTCAGCTGTGTCAGTGGACAACATCCATGCAGATGCTAACTTGCTCCACATATCGCAAGAAGACTACAACTAGCTTGTAGCTGATGATGCTGCACTGAGCAACACTATGTATGTTGTCTCAGCTGACTATGTTGAGACATATGGGCAGCAGATCAAGAACGTAGCTGACCCAACTGACTTGAGCGATGCAGTCAACAAAGAGTATGTCGACAGCAACTTCTAGCCAGCAGGCAGCTACTTGACAGCAGTCCCTTCTGACTACAAGACCTATGCTGCTACGTTGAGCTCACTGTCTTCAACGTATTCACTGACAAGCCACACCCACAGCAACTATGTCCTGACTTCAAGGACTGTAGCTGGGCAAGCTCTCACAGCAGATGTGACAGCTGCAACTATATCTTCAGCAATTGGACTTAGCAACTACTATGGAAAGACTGAGACATCTTCAGCCGCACAAATCTCAGCAGCAGATGAACTCTTGTCAAGCGAGTTGAGTGCAAAGTCATCAATATCTGTAGACAGTGGCTTTGCTCCAACATTCAAGTTCGAGCACATATCGCTTGAAGACTACATAAGCAAGAGCATAAGTGGCATAGTTGATGGCAACACACTGTATGACATCTCATCTGAGAACATGACGGTGTTTGACTAGAAGATTGTTGATCTTGCTCCAGGTGAAGATCCAACTGATGCACCTAACATGAGCTAGCTCGCTGAAGTGAGTGCAAGAGCTTGCGACACATACACACAAGCTGAAGTTGACTAGAAGATTGCCAATATAGAAGACAAGATACGTTATTCACTCAATACTGTATCGGCATCGACAAGCGGAACTACATAGACAGTGGAGATTGTTGACTGTGCAAACAACTCGGTGACACAAGAAAGTGGCATGACAACAGTTGTGCTTGCATTCCCAACCGCCATAAGCGGCAAGGCGCGAGACTTCATCTTGGCGATCACATGTGGCTCAACTCCGCCAAATGTCGTCTTTCCAGCTGGTGTGACAATTGTAGTAGATGACTATACTGATCTTACAGCAGAAGAGGGACTGAATCTCTATTCTTTCACTGAAATCTCAGCGAATGCATTTGTTGTAAGCAGACTTCTTGTCACTGCTTATTCTGCGTAATAAGGAGTATACATTATGCAAGAAGCAGCAAGACGGACATTTTTGCATGGAAGAAGGCCACCTGAATACTGGGGGCTTTGCTTTACGTCAGAGGAATCCAATGTGGTCGTCAACATGACGAAGGTCGGGTCTCCTCCGTCTGTGACGCTTGAGTATTCGACCAACGGCATAAAGTGGCTTCCATTTGACGCAAACAACGGCACGACCCCAATTACCCTCAAGAAGGTGGGGTCGAAGGTGTTCTTCCGCGCCGGGCCCGAGGGAAATATAAGGCTTTCCAGCAATCAGGATAAATATCGCACATTTACATGTTCAGGACGATGTGCTGCCAGTGGAAATATAATGTCTCTGCTTAACGCCGAAAACGAGAATAACACCACACTTACCGGAGATTATACATTTTACTGCCTGTTTAACGGATGCCCCATAACCACCGCGCCTTTGTTGCCTGCGGATAATATTTTCTTCCGCAGCTACTCCTTTATGTTTCAGAACTGTACGGCGCTTGTACATCCTCCTATTATTTCGGCCACTGTAGTAAGAGATTATGGATGCAGGGGAATGTTCCAGAACTGTACAGCACTAGCATATGCACCAGATCTCCTGCCAACCACCCTGACACAATACTGCTACTAGTCCATGTTTGAGGGTTGTTCGTCGATGACGACTCCACCATATATGTCAGTTACATCTGTTGCTCAGAATTGCTGTCAGTCTATGTTTCGTAACTGCTCGTCTTTGACGACTGCTCCTGCTTTGCCGGCAACCTCCCTTGCCACTTACTGTTATGAGGCAATGTTCCTTGGCTGCACCTCTCTAACGGCCACCCCGGAACTATTCGCGACTAGCCTTGCGCGTGGCTGCTACCAGTCCATGTTTGAGGGCTGCTCGTCGCTGACGACAGTATCTGCGATTTCGGCCACTAAACTTGCGGATTACTGCTGCCAGTACATGTTCAAGGGCTGTACATCGTTGGCATCCGCCCCTTCGCTCCCAGCTACTACTTTATATACGTACTGTTATGCTAGCATGTTTGAGGGCTGCTCGTCGCTTGTTGTAGCCCCTGTGATTTCGGCAACTGCAGTTTCCTCATACAGCTGCCAGTATATGTTCAAGGACTGCACGGCGCTTACGACTCCGCCCGAACTCAAGGCAGCCTCGTATATGCGCCAATACTGCTATCGGGGTATGTTCTCAGGGTGCTCCTCTCTTGCCTCGGCTCCTGCTTTGCCGGGAGCCGTATACTTGAGCGATGCCAACCACTGCTATGAGGAGATGTTCAAGAACTGTACAAGCCTAACTGCTGCGCCTGTTCTTGACTCAAAATATCTTGACTCGTCTCAATATAGTTATGCCAGAATGTTCGAGGGCTGTACAGCACTTACTTTTGTACCATATCTACCGGCGCGATCGGTTGGATACATGTGTTATCAAAGCATGTTCAGTGGATGTTCTTCCCTGGCGAGCATCTCTGTAGGCCTGACAACATTCGGAACCAATCAAGGCACACTTTCCTGGCTGTTCGGAGTAGCACAAAACGGAGAGTTCAAGTGCAATGGGGATCTTGGCGACAACAGCACTATAGAAAGGGGGAATAGTGCTTGTCCAGACGGATGGATGGTAACCAGTGGCGAAAATCTCAGATTTACCGCGGAGACAGCAGGGGCGACGATATCCATGACTAAAGGATCGTCTGCACCCTCTGTCACATTGACGACGTCGGTGGACAACGGGGCTACATGGCAGACATTCACTCCTGGCACAAGCACGATAACTCTTGCAAATGTAGGCGACTCAGTATTGTTCTCCGCACAGGGTGTGTACGGCAATCTTTGCAATGGAACAACTACCGCAAATGCCCATATCTTCTCGATGACCGGAAAAATAGCGGCAAGTGGAAATGTTATGGCCCTTCTCCGAAGGGGAAACCTAGACCAGCGCGTAGACGGTTTTTATGCATTTGCATATTTGTTCTATGGCTGCTCCTCCCTTACAACTCCACCAAGCGTTCCAGCAACATCTATAAACGCATACAGCTATTTCCATATGTTCGACGGATGTACCGGGCTTACTGCGGCGCCCAGCCTCCCGGCATTGACGACCTCTGACCACTGCTATGCATACATGTTCAACGGATGCTCGTCTCTTACGGTGGCACCAGACCTTCCCAGCACTTCGATCGTACAGTACTGTTATCAACACATGTTCGAGGGCTGTACGTCGTTGATATCTGCTCCATCGTCAATTCCTGCTGTCAGCATAGGACCCGGTGGCTGCGAGTATATGTTCAGTGGATGTACGGCATTGGCGACAGCTCCAGAATTCCAGCCAGATACAGTGGAAAAAAACGCCTGCCAGTACATGTTCAACAACTGCATCTCGCTTACAACTGCTCCCGACTTCGGACCGACTACAGTAGGCGAAAGCG
>OCTX012268911.1_pt1 | contig 25925 bp, 13 predicted proteins | sample 1539691 | NCBI WGS metagenome assembly OCTX01 (sample SAMN02144231, study PRJEB22623) | gut metagenome | biome: sheep rumen | host: Ovis aries | place: New Zealand
GGGGCGCATCCGACTTGGCATCGTCGGTGTCGGGTCGCGGGGCTTTGGCGTGATCGGGCGCGTCTGCTGTCTGCCCGGCGTGGAGATCGTGGCGCTGTGCGACATCAACCCAGACAAGATCGCGGCGGCGCAGGCGCTTCTTTCGAAGAAGGGGCGGCCGGCCGCCACTGAATATCTTGGCCCGGAGGCATGGCGGCGCCTGTGCGACGCCGAAGACGTCGACGTCGTCTACAACACGACGCCTTGGAGCCTTCACGTGCCTGTGCAGCTTGCGGCGATGAGGGGCGGCAAGCATGTCCTCACCGAGGTGCCGAGCGCGTTCACCGTCGACGAGTGCTGGGAACTCGTCGAGACGAGCGAGAGGACCGCCCGCCATTGCATGCAGCTCGAAAACTGCTGCTATGGCGAGATTGAGATGCTGACGTTCAACCTCGCCAAGCTTGGGATGCTCGGCGAGATCGTGCATGGCGAGGGCGCGTACATACACGACCTGCGCCACATGTGCGAGTCGGAGTATCCAGGCTGCGAATACTGGCGATTCGACGAAAACCGGGACCACGGCGGCAACCGCTATCCGACGCATGGGCTTGTTCCGCTGTGTCTCACGATGGACATCAACCGCGGCGATAGGTTGGACTATCTCGTCTCGCTCGACTCGTCCAAGGCGAATTTCAGGGCGTACATGGACGCGCGGCTCGCCGCCGACAATCCGCGCCGCCATGCAGTCATGAAGATGGCGGACATGAACTCCTCCCTCGTCAAGACGGCAAGGGGGAGGTCGATACTCGTCCAGCACGACGTGTCGACTCCCCGTCCGTATTCGCGCATCCAGCTTGTGACTGGCACGAAGGGCGCGATATGCGACTATCCGTACCGCGTCGTGTTCGAGGACGGCGTAGGAAAGGGCGCGCACGAGTGGTACGACGCGGCGCGCGCCGCCGAGATACGCGAGAGGTATCGTCATCCGCTTTGGAAGACTATCGGCGAGCTTGCGAAGCGCGTCGGGGGCCATGGCGGCATGGATTTCATAATGGACGCGCGCTGGGTGTACTGTCTGCAGCAGGGGCTGCCGCTCGACATGGACGTCTACGACCTCGCCGCGACGAGCTGCCTGTGCGAGCTCACGGAGAAGTCGGTCGAACACAGGTCGCGCGCGTACGACATCCCGGACTTCACGCGCGGCGCGTGGCGGACGAACAGGCCGATGGATATCGTCGACATAGACCTCGCAAAGATGGGGGTGGAGGAGCGCGACGTGGGCAAGGCCGAAGGCCAGTTGAGCGTGTGACGTTCGCGCGGACGGTCGTATTGAGTCGAAAGGGCGAAGCGAAAGGAATATCCAGACATGAGAAGAAAAGCCATCTGCGGCATGTTTGCACTGTCCGTCCTGCTTGGACAGGCCATGACGCCTGGAGGGATACCCAAGAAGCACGTCGGGCTTCTCTTCGACGTGATGAGGACGACTCCGTCCAACATCCTCTCGAACGCCGACCAGTTCGCCGAACACGCGCCGTACCTTGATGGCGTTGCGATATCGCTCAACGAGGTGCCGGCCATCGGCCCGGACGGCACCGTCGTCACGTCGAAACTGTCCCGGATCATGAACGGCTCCGAACGATGGACGCGCGACGCGCTACGCGGACAGATTCCGGTTCTTCGGGAGATTGCGTCTAAGCCACATCTCGCGGAGAGCTTTCTTCTTTTCTGGATGTCGCCCCCGGACCGCGAGAGCCGGCTAAACTGGACGGACGACAGGGCGTGGGCCAACTATGCGGAGAACATGGCGGTCGTCTCGTGGCTCGCGAAGGAGGGCGGCATGAAGGGGCTGATGCTCGATCCTGAGGAGTACGCGAGCGCGATGCAGTATGTCCACATGCCGGCTGACCCACCGTTCCCCGAGGCGGCGAAGCTCGCGCGGCAGCGCGGGCGCGAGGTCTTCTCGCGCGTGTTCAGGGAGTATCCGGACGTCGTCCTTTTCACGCTGTGGTACTTCGGAAGGTTTCGCGACTGGATGGACGGCGGCCGGCAGACGAACCCGGCCGGCCGCGCCGACGACGCAGGCGCACTGCTGCCGTACTTCTACAACGGCCTGCTCGACGTGATTCCGCCGGAGGCGCGCGTCGTCGACGGATGCGAGCACTATTCGCTTTCAGCCACGAAGTACCAGTACCTCTACAACGCGATTTCCCAGACCACGGGAGCGCTTGCGTTCGTCGCCCCAGAAAACCGAGCCAAGTACAGGTCGCAGTCCCTCGTGAGCAACACCCATTTCCTCGACATGTTCACGCAGGACGCGAATCCGAAGAGCCACTGGTATCACGGCCCCGTCGACGGCTCGCGCCTCGAGCATCTGCGCCTCAACTTCGAGCAGTCGCTGTTGACGGCTACGGAGTATGTCTGGATCTACGGCGAGGGGAACGGCAAGCTCTTCAACTGGCGCGACGGGCATTTCGAGAAGAAGAAGACCTGGGAGGAGGCAATCCCGGGCATGACCGAGACGCTGATGCTCGTCAAGGATCCGGAACGCTGGGCGGCGATGCGGCGCGAGAGGCTTGCGGCCGAGGGCGGGCTCGTCAACCTTGTCGCGGACGCAAAGCCCGTGAAGCTCGAGAATCCGAAGAAAAACCGCAAGTACGGCATGGGCGACGGCAAGATGCCGTCGGTTAAGGGCGTCAGTCCGGGGGAACGCTATCTTGTGTCCGTTCAGGTGCGCACGTCTGTCGGGAAAAAGGGGGTTGGACGTCCATCTGCGGCGACTCCGCGCGTCGTCTGGCGGAAGGGCGGACGTCGCATCGACGCCCAGCCTGTGCCTCTGGCGGTTCCGGAGAACGCCTGCCGGGAACTCGCCCGTGCCGAGGGCGTCGTGACGGTTCCCGACGGAGCCGACGAGCTTCTGCTGGATCTCGCCGCAGATCTCATGGCGAACGAGAGCGTCCAGTACATGCGTCCGTCGATCTGCAATGCGTTCGATCCCGTCGACGTCGAGAAGGCCGTTCCCGCGTCCAAATGGGAGATCGACCTGAAGAAGCGGACGCTGACGGACGGACACTGGAAGCTCAGGGCCGGCATGCACAAAGGGCGACTCTTTGTGTACGGCGACGGGACGAACACCGTTGGCGGCGGCGTGCTGGACCTCAGAAACGTAAAGGCCGACACCGGGCATGACATCTTCGAGCTGACCCACTTCGCAGGATACGACGGCATCACCGCGCTGATCGCGCCGGACGTCCCGTCGATCGCGACGCGGGCCTTTTCCGGATGCAGCAATCTCAAGGCGGCCGTCATCGGCGATCTTCCGCTCATGCGTCCGGCAGAGTCGGAAATCGAGAAGCGCAGGGACCGGCTCTTGCGTCTTGGCATCAGGGAGGAGCTGGTAGACGGCAGAACGCGGGTCGGCTTTAGCCATCCTCCCGTCGAGACGAAGAGCTTCGGCTCCGAAATCTGCGCCAAGGGCCTCAAGCCCGGCGAGCTTTACGACGTCGGCGTGTCGATGAGGCGCATCGGGTCGGGCGAGGTCTACATCGCGGCGCGCTTCCGCTCGCAGGGCAGATACGTCGGGTCGAAATGCACCATTGCAATGAAACAGCCGCGCGCGGACGGGGTCTGGCGCGACGGCGAGGTCGTGATGCGCGTTCCAGAGGGTGCAGACGAAATCTGCTTCGACATCAGCGCCAAGCTGAACGAGGGGACTGACACCTTCGAGTTCGACAGGTTCACGATCTACAAAATCGGCGACCCGCTTCCCGTCTGGCCTCCCGAGACGCTGCGGGAGAAGGGGAGCTGAGTTCAGCAGGATAGAATTAATTATGGCCACTGATTAGCATAAAGTAAGGGCAAGGCAATATGAAAGGAATGCCAGAATGTGCATGAAGAAAGTCAAGGAAGCGTCAATAGGCATGTCGCTCACATTGGGGCTTGTTATGTCCGTCTGCGGAGCCACACCCGGCGGCTTGGACAAGAAGTATGTTGGACTTCTTTTTGACGTGATCAACACGACGCCGTCGAATGTTTTGACCAACATAGACAAGTTCGGGAAAAACGCTCCATATCTTGACGGTCTTGCGCTTGCTCTTTATGAAGTTCCGGTCGTAAAGGCGGACGGAACGATCGGCAAGTCCGAGTACACGCGAATCGTCCATCCGACGGAACGCTGGACGCGCGAAAATCTCAAGTCGCAGATTCCGGTTCTAAAAGCCATCGCCTCTCGACCGAACATGAAGGAGAGTTTTCTTCTCGTTTGGCTGACGCCCAAGTCGAAGGGGAACCGCCTCGCGCTCACCGACGACAAGGCGTGGGCGAATTTCGCCGAGAATATGGCTACGATGGCGTGGCTCGCGAAGGAGTCGGGTTTGAGGGGTCTGATGCTCGACCCCGAAGAATACGCAACTGCCATGCAGTATATCCATACTCCCGACGATCCGCCGTTCGAGGAATGTAAAAAACTGATGCGTCAGCGCGGCCGCGAGGTCTTTTCGCGTGTTTTCAAGGAATATCCCGATGCGGTTCTTTTCGGACTTTGGTTTTATCATCATTTCGCGTGGTGGATGGAGAAGGGCCGTCAGACGAATCCCGCGATCTATGCGGACGACACGGGCGAGCTTTCGCAGTATTTCTACGACGGCATGCTCGATGTGATGCCGCCGACCGCTCGCGGCGTGGAGGGGACGGAACATTACCACCATTCCGCAACGCGCAACGAATATCTTGCCGACGGCAGCCGCGTCGCCTCGGAAGTTTTGGCTTTTATCGCTCCCGAAAATCGCGGCAAGTACCGCTCGCAGGTCTATATGGGCAATGCGCACTATCTCGACATGTACACCTTGACCACCAACCCGAAGAGTCTGTGGTATCACGCTCCCGTGAACGGTTCGCGCCTTGAGCATCTTCGCCTCAATCTCGAGCAATCGCTTCAGGCCTCCTCGAAATACGTGTGGATCTACGGCGAGAACAGCGGCAAGATCATCGATTGGAGCGACGGATATTACGCAAAGCGCAAAACGTGGGAAGAAGTAATCCCCGGGCTTACCGAGACGATGATGCTGGCGAAGGATCCGGAGCGTTTTTCGGCGATGCGCAAGGCAGAGCTGAAGGAGAAGGGGGAACTTAAAAATCTTCTTCCCGACATAGCCCCCATGCGTTTCGAAAGCAAGGGCGGCGTGCGCGAATTCAGTTCCCTCGAAACACACGATGTTTCCGTTAAGGGCGTCAAGCCCGGCGAAAACTATGAAATCACGTTTTTCGCCGATCTTCGCCGTCTCGGTTATGAAGATGCGCCGCGTCCCGAATCCGCCCGCCCCTGCGTCGTCTGGAAAAAGGACGGAAAGATACTCGCCGGCAAGACGGTCGTGATGAAGGTTGTCGATCCGAAGCCTGCCGTGTGGGAAAAGGTGACGGCAACGGTTACGGTTCCCGACGGAGCCGACGAGCTGGCGCTTGATTTCGCGGCGTCCCTGCGCCCCTGCGAATTTGTGCGCTACGATTCGCGCATCGATATCCGCAAGGACGGCAAGACCCGCATGAAGTTTCCGAAATTCCAAGGGGTCGTGTACCGCTTCAACGCCGTGGAAACGCTTAAGCCAGATCGTGAGATTTCGGTTAAGGGTCTAAAGCCCGGCGATCTTCTCAGTGTTGAAGTCTCGATGCGCCGCAGCGGTTCGGGCGTGATTTTCAACAATCTCCACTTCCGCGGCGAGGGCAAGACGGTCGCCGGATTAAAAAAAGCCCTCGCGATGAATTCTCCGCGAAAGGACGGCGTATGGCGTTCGGGCGAGGCGGTCGTGCGCGTGCCGGAAGGTGCGGATGAGCTTTACTTCGACATCATCGCCGAAGTGCACAACGGCAAATCCGATCTTTTCGAACTCGACAACTTCAAGGTCTACAAGATCGGCGGCGCTCTTCCGAAATGGCCGGCTGAGGCGCTTCGTCCGGCGGAAAGATAAAGAAAAGTGGTGCGTTAATGAAGAAGATCTGGGAATTCCTGTTGATCGCGACGGTCGCCACGTATGCAGCGGGCGCCGCAGCGATGGCGCCGGGAGGAATCGAGAAGAAGTATATCGGCCTCTTTTTCGATATTCTTGCGACGACGCCGTCCAACATTCTCGCTCACGCCGACGATTTCGCCTGCCATGCGCCCTATCTCGACGGTCTTGCGATCGCGCTTGACGGAATGGCGGTAGAGAAGGCCGACGGAACGACTGGTTCTTCCAAGCATACGACGATCATGCATCCGTCCGAACGCTGGACGCGCTCTACGCTTAAAAACGAGATCCCGGTACTGAAGGCGATTTCTCAAAAACCTCATCTGAGCGAGAGTTTTCTTCTCTTCTGGATGTCGCCGGGCGCCAAGGCCAACCGGTTGAACTGGACGGACGACAAGGCATGGGCGAACTATGCGGAGAATATGGCGAATGTCGCGTGGTTGGCGAAGAAGTCCGGAATGAAGGGCCTGATGCTCGATCATGAAGATTATTCCAAGTCTTCCCAATACTACCACACGCCGAATGATCCGCCGTTCGACGAGTGCGCGAAGCTTGCGCGCCAGCGCGGGCGAGAAGTCTTTGCGCGTATTTTCGAAGAGTATCCCGACGCGGTAATCTTCTTCCTTTCGTTTTTCAAGGAGTTCGGCGGTATGCTCGACTGGGGGCACGAAACGAATCCCGCCGGACGCGCCGATGAGCTCGGGATGCTGCTGCCGTATTTCTACAACGGCGTTCTCGATGTCGTGCCGCCGGGAGCGAAACTTGTCGACGGCGCGGAACATTATCAGGCGTCGGCGACGAAGCACCAGTTTCTTTTGGACGCCGTCCGCCAGACATCCGGCGCGCTCGCGTTCGTCGCGCCGGAAAATTGGGTGAAGTACCGTTCGCAGTGGCATATTTCCAATACCCACTATCTCGATATGTACGTCAAGGACATTCTTCCCCGGGGCAGCTGGTATCACGAGCCGGTCAACGGTTCGCGTCTCGAACACTTCAGGCTCAATCTCGAAGAGTCGCTTTTCGCCTCGACGAAATACGTCTGGCTTTACGGCGAAGGCAACGGAAAACTTTTCAACTGGCGGGACGGGACGTTCGAGAAGAAACGGACGTGGGAAGAGGCGATTCCCGGCATGACCGAAACGCTGATGCTCGCGAAAGATCCGCATGGTCTCGGCGAGATGCGCAAGCGCGAACTTGCCGCGAAAGGCGAACTTGTCAATCTTGCCGCCGACGTTAAACCTTTTGACGTCGAAAGGCCGGCTGGCGTGTCCGACTACACCTCGGTCGGAAATCGGAAATACGCCTTCTCCCTTCCGGTCAAGCCCGGCGAGCGCTATTTCGTTTCGGTAACGCTCTCGGTCCGCAAGGAGGATTATTCGCCTGCCCGCGCCGGAGCGGCCCAGCCGCGCGTAGTCTGGAAGAATGGCGGAAAGAGGGTTAAGACGGATGTCGTAAACATCCCGGTTCCGGATCCGAATTCCGTGAAATCTCAAAAGGCAGAAGCGGTCGTCACCGTTCCCGAAGGCGTTGACGAGATGGAAATCGACCGCGCGGCCTCGATTATGGCCAGAGAGATCGTCGGATATGAAAATGTCGTCGTCTACAGTCTGGTGGATGCTGATCTCGGCGAGACGGCCGGGGATAAGCTGAAATGGGTCTACGATCCGAAAACGCGGAAATTGACCGACGGCAACTGGAATCTGACGGCGGTTCTCAAGGAAGGGACGCTGAGGGTTCTCGGCAACGGAGCGAAAACGGTCGGGTCGGGCGTTCTTGATTTTTCGAACGTCAAAAACGATACGGGATACCCGGTTTCCTTTGTAGGCGGCTTCAATGGGCATCAAGGGATAACGGCGCTTATCGCTCCTGACGTGAGTTCGGCCGCAGAGCGTACGTTCGGCGGGTGTGATAATATTAAAAAGATTGCCGTCGGCGAATTTCCCGCGCGCAAAGACTCGGTGACTGAAATCGACAAGAGGCGCGATATGCTGATTCACCTCGGGCTTTTCAAGGCTAACTGGCCGTATGCAAAAACCCTGCGCTACACGCGTGAATCGACGGGGCGTTTCGGACGCGACAATATCATCCGCCGCAAGAACGTGAAGCCGGGAGAACTTTATCTCGTGGGCCTGTCGATGAAGCGAACCGGATCGGGCGAGGCGAGATTCTCGGTCAACTTCCGAGGCGCGAATCGTGAAGACACGATCAAGTGGTGCTTCCCGGCGGCGCGCACGTTCACGATGGATGGTCCGCGCAAGGACGGGGTCTGGCGTTCGGGCTCCATCGTCGTGCGCGTGCCTGAAAAAGCGACGGAAATTTTTCTCAATCTCGATGTTCTGATGAACGAAGGGACGGACAAGTTCGAGTTCGATAAATTCGAACTTTACAAAATCGGAGATCCGCTGCCGAAATGGCCGGCCGAATACGAACGGACGCGGGCCATGTATATCGAAGAATTAAAGAAGGAGAAAAAATGAGAACCGCTGTATTTGCATTAACAGCAGCGCTCGTTTCGTTTTCGGGGAGGGGCGCGTTTTCGCTTGAACGCGAGGTGATGTCGAAGGCTTATTGGGACATCTGGAACGACGATGCCTGCCGCAAAATCGACGCGGATATCGAAAAATACCGCAAGGCCGACGCTTCGTTCAAGATCGCAGCCGCCGACGGAACCGAAGTGAAGGTCGAGCAGCTTACGCACGACTTCTATTTCGGCGCGCAGATTTTCAATTACAACCAGCTCGGTAAAAAGGAGTGGAACGACCGCTACAAGGCGTTGTTCAACGCGGAGAGCGGGCTTTTCAATTCAGGAACGGTCGCTTTTTATTGGCGTACGCTCGAGCGCTTCCCCAATGCGCCCCGCTTTGAAGAGCGCTACGAAGACACCGAGGAATTCTGGGAGAATCGCAAGAACCCGGAAAAGGAGCCGCACTGGCGTCGCCCGGCGGTCGATCCCGTCGTCTCGTTTTTGAGGACGCAGGGCTGCCGCGTTCACGGCCATCCGCTCGTCTGGGGCAATAACGCCGGAATGTTCCCGTCGTGGTTATGGGACGATTTCTGCCCTCAGGACGAGAAACTCGCGTTGGAGGAAGCGAGCGGCGAAAGACTTAAACTCCGCGATGTCACGCTTCCGATGGGCGTAAAGAATATGAAGACCGGCAGCGACGAGTGGCAGATTGCGTGGGCGAAGATATATTCCGGTTTAAGCGAGGATGAAATCGCCGCGCTCATTCCGACGTTCCTCAAGCGCCAGGAGGGGATTTATGAAAAGCGTATCCGCGATATCGCCGAGCGCTACGCCGACCGCGTCGATTCATGGGATGTCGTCAACGAGAGCGCGACCGACTATGATAGGTTCGGCCGAAAGGTGCTCCGCAAACAGGCGTTCGACGCAAGCGGATACGGACCGATGCCGGCCGATTACGCACTGAAGTCGTTCCTCTGGGCCGATAAATATCTCTCGCCGAGATCAAGGTTCAGCATCAACGAATACAATATGGATCCGTTTTTCGATCAGGTCAGGGATCTGACCGCCAACGGCGCGCGCATCGACATGGTCGGAGTGCAGATGCACCTTTTCAATCCAAGGGAAAGCGCGGCTATCGCGGAAGGAAAGTTTTCAAGAGAGGTTTATTCGAAAACGCATCCAACGGCTATTGCCGGGCGTTTCCAGAAATTGGCCGAGGCGGGGCGGCCCATCCACCTTTCAGAAATTACGATCACCGCTCCCGATCTTTCGGAGAAGGGGCAGATGATTCAAGCGATTATTCTGCGAAATCTTTATCGCGCCTGGTTCGCGGTTGAAAACATGGACGGAATCACATGGTGGAACGTGGTCGACGGTTGCGGTTTCCCGGGCGAACCGGCGATGTCGGGACTGTTCACGCGCGATATGAAGCCAAAGACGGCGTATTACGCGCTCGATGATCTGATCAACCGCGAGTGGAAAACCGATATTTCTGTTCCGGTGCGCGACGGCCTCGTTTCGTTTCGCGGCTTTTGCGGACGTTATCGCCTCTCTTGGACATGCGGTGTGTGTGGTGATCGGCATACGCGTCTCGTTCGCTTAAGCAGGGATGGAGTTCAGGAATCCGGGAACGCGAAAGTTCCCAGGGACTGTATGACTCCCGTTAGGAATTATACGGTGGACGGAAAGAAATTGACGCTCTCCGACGGCGAGAAGTACGTCGATCTGAAATCGATTTATCCAGAATCTGTCGTAAAGTGGCAGTCGGGTGTGAAATGGGCTGAGTTGGAGACGCGCTTGACAGCACCTGCGGACGGCGAGTATAATGTTTTTCGGTTCAACGACTATTGGGGTGAAGTTTTCGTCAACGGTGAGAAAATCGGCTCTTTTCAAGGGCCGGAAATCAAACCTGGCTTGATGAAACTTAAACTTCGAAAGGGCGTGAACGTGCTTCGCCACCGTACGCGCTCAGGAAGCGGAGGCAACTGGAAATGTGCTTTCCTGCTGCCGTCCGGATCGCCGCTTGCAGAAAACTAAAGCAAAACCGCAAAAGAAAGGTCAAAGAAATGAAAACAAAGATGATTGGCGTTGTTGTCTCTCTTCTCGTGACTGTCTGCGCACACGCACGGTTCACCTATGACGCGACGTCGGGGACTGTCACGGATGCGAGCTGCGGCTGGACATTCAAGGCGACATGCAAGAACACAGACGAGTTGACGCTTGACGGGACAGGATGCTCTTATTCAGGCATGTCGCCTTGTTCTCTTGATTTAACGGAAATAACCGATGCTGGCGGAAAGACGTACAAAGCCGTCTCGTTCAAGGTCTTGCCGGCGGCGGCCAAGCCGTATCTTACCGAATTTATCGCCCCGGACTGTCAAAAGATAGAAGGGGAAGGGTGTTTCCGGGATTGCAAAGAACTTGTCACCGTTAAATTGAATGAAACCGCTGGCGTTACATATTTGGGTTCGCAATCGTTTATGTCCTGCACCAAGCTCGAAAATTTCACGCCGCGGAAGCTGGGGGTCGATTATTTATACGCAAATACATTCAGATTATGCTCCAGCCTGGACGGCGGGTTTGATCTGCCGTCCTGCAGACAGATAAGAGACCGGGCGTTTGGCGACTGCGTTAAACTCGAGTGGATTTCTGCGCCGGAACTGACGATGGTCGGGGAGGCGGCTTTTTCCGGGTGTTCGTCGCTCTCGTCGGTATCGGTTCAAAAAGTCTCTCAAATATGCAATTCCGCTTTTTTCAACTGTTCGTCCTTGAGTGATGAATCTCTCAAAAGGTTGTTGCCCGGCGGCATTGAATATCTCGGAAGCAATGCCATCGCCAATCAGGAATATTTGTTTTCCGGGTGCACGGTACTCACCGGGCCTGTCGTCTGGGACTTTCCGTCTTTGAAGACTAATGTCGTCGCAAAGGGAATGTTTAAAGGATGTTCGAAACTGAAAGAGGTGACGATTGTCAGTGATGTCGCTGAAATCAAGGATTATGCATTTGAAAATATCGCCCCGGGAGCGGCGGTTTATATGCCGATCAACGTGCCTGCCGTTTATGGCATAAAGGCAGTATCAAGGAGCGCCGCGCCATATCCGAGGATCTATCTCAAGGACAATCATGATGACTGGCTTGCCATAATAGGTGAAAAACATCAAGTGCTTCTTCGCGGCATGGTGAATAATCCTTCGTGGACTTCAACCACGACGAAAACGGATTTTCGGAAAATGCGGATTCGAATGTCCTCCGACGAAACGATGTGCACGGTTAAGAAATCCAACGGTGAAATTACGGAAGTGACACTGCTTGATAAGAACATCCTGGCGTTTGTCGCTTTCGAGGATGAAAGTTATTCCTGGGTGCTCAAAATGCCCGAAACGGGATTTTGCGTGATTGTTCGCTGATTTATAATGTCGCGTCGGATATGATAAGGAAGGGCGGGAGTTGAAACAGTATCCACAGGATGTCATTATGACAATCGATTTGAGTAGAAGAGGGTTTGTTCTGGCCTCGCTCGCTACGTTGGCTGCCGGATGTGGAAGCTCGGCGAGAGAAGAGCTTCTCGTCCGTTTCGGTATGGTGAGCGATCTTCATTATGCCGAACTGCCGGACGCGATCGACGATCCCGGCATGAGGTGCTTCAAGGACATTCCGCTTAAATTACGTGACGCGGTCAATGTGATGAACGAGCGCAAGGTCGATTTTATGATTGAACTTGGGGACTTTAAGGATATGATGCCGACTAAAGAGGCGACTCTAAAATGTCTCGATGACATTGAGAAGGCGTTCTCGCGCTTCAACGGTCCCCGCTATCACGTTCTCGGGAATCATGAAACGGACTGCATCACCAAGGAGGAGTTTCTCGCCCGCATTTCCAATTACGGCCAGAAGGAGGCCAAGGCGTATTATTCCTTCACTGTTGGCAAGGTGACGTTTGCCGTTCTCGACGCTAATTACACTTCGAAGATGGAAGATTACCGCCCCGGCAATTTCGATTTCCGCGACACGAATGTCCCGCCCGACGAGATAAAATGGCTTCAGGGCGTTCTCGACGCCGCGCCCGGGCCGGTCGTCGTTTTTGCTCACCAGCTTTTTGATCCGACGTGCGACGAAAGGATGCGGATCAAAAACGCTTCTCAATTGCGCTCGATGTTTGAAAAGTCGGGCAAGGTGAAAGTCGTCTTTTCGGGGCACCATCATATCGGCCACTCGGCGGAATATAACGGCATTTTCTATTACACAATGCGGGCGATGGCGCAGGACGCATACCCAGAAAACAACAGCTTTGCCGAAGTTTCACTCTATGATTCTGGCAGAGTCGTCATTAAAGGCTTCGTGAAAGCGGCATCATTCGACAAGCAGATGCGAAAGGAATTTTGAAATGAGCTGTAAAGTGTCGGCTAAATGTAAACTCATGATGGCGGTATTGTCGCTGTTTGTCAATGTGCCGCTTTTTGCTTCTTTTTCGGACGGGCGCGCGCTCGGCGGGATGCCGAAGAAGTGCATTGGACTTTATTTCGACGTGATGAATACGACGCCCTCGAATGTCTTGGCGAACGCCGATCAGTTCGCCAAGAGTGCGCCGTATTTGGATGGTGTCGCGATCGGGCTACATAATATCCCTGTGGTCACACCCGACGGGAAAACGGCCACATCGCAATATCGCTGGATTATGCATAAGTCGCATCGCTGGACGCGCGATGCGGTGAAATCGCAGCTCCCGTATCTCAAAGAGATTGCCAAGAAACCGAATCTCACCGAAAGTATGCTTCTCTTTTGGATGACTCCGCACGGCAATCATGAGCGACTCGACTGGGCGGATGACAAGGCGTGGGCGAATTACGCCGAGAATATGGCGAGCGTCGCGTGGCTCGCGAAAGAGGCGGGACTTAAGGGGCTGATGCTGGACCCCGAGGAATATAGGGCGCAGGGAGGGAAGGATGCGCAGTATGTCCACTCCCATCGCGATCCCTCTTACCGCGAAACGGCGAAACTTGCCCGTCAGCGCGGGCGCGAGGTTTTTTCGCGCGTCTTTAAGGAGTTTCCCGATGCCGTTATCTTCTCGCTTTGGGGCTTTTATCACTGCAAGAGCTGGCTTCAGGAAGGCCGCCAGCCGTATGCGCTCGGCAGCCTTGAGCAGTCGGGCGAACTTCTTCATTGTTTCTTGAACGGCATCATTGATGCGATGCCGCCCGAGGCGCGTTTTGTCGACGGCATGGAGGTTTATGCGTGTTCCTCGCTTGAGAATGCCTACATGAACGACTACATAACCGGCTCGATCACGGCACTGCCGCTTATCGAAAAGGAAAACCTCATCAAGTATCGCTCGCAATTTCTTTTCAGCAACGGTCATTTCGTCGATATGTACGCTCAAGAGAGAAACCCGAAATCGAATTATTATTTCGGTCCCGTGAACGGTTCGCGCCTTGAGCATTTGCGCCTCAATCTTGAACAGGGCTTACGTTCTGCGACGGAGTATATCTGGTTTTACGGCGAGAATGGCGGTAAACTTTTCAACTGGCGCAACGGACACTACGCGAAACAGAAAACGTGGGAAGAGGCGATCCCCGGGTTTACCGAAGTCGTTATGCTTGCCAAAGATCCTGTCCGGTATGCCGCTCTGCGCAAGGCTGAACTTGCGAAAGAAGGAAAACTCGTCAATATGGTCAAGAATCAGTCGCCCATACATCTCGGAGTTTCTGACGCGCCGCGCGAGTTTCACATGCGCGAGTATGCGATGCCGGAAGCGAAAGTGAAATACGGCGAGCGTTATGCCGTCGTGATGAAGACGATTGAGTACGGTGTCGGCAATGATACCTCGCTGAAAGGGGCGACGCGGCCGAGCATCTTTTACCGTCCCGCGACGAAAACGAATATCGTTCGCCTTCCCTTGAAGGTGCATTACGACAAGGGCAAGGATTCCGCCGGATGCTATACTTCAACGATTGTCGTCGAGCCGCCGAAAGATGTGAAGACGCTCGTTTGCGACCCCGGGGCGTTCATCGGAGTGGACGAGCGCGTCTCATACCGGTCGGTTGCGGTTTATAATCTCTTCGATCCCGTGAATCCCCCGAAGTGCGAGCGTGCCGTTAAGTGGATGTTTGATCCGTCTGCCGGAAAACTGACTGACGGAAATTGGGTGCTTGCCGCCAAACTCGACGGGAAAAGGGGCGAACTTACCGTCAGCGGCGATGACGAGAAAACTGTCGGCTCGGGAGTCTTGGATTTCACATCCGCAAAAGACGATACGGGTTATGCCGTCGTTTCGCTCGGCAGGATGAAAAACATTTCGGCGCTGACGGCTCTTTACGCGCCGGATGTCGTGCGTGTTTTTGACGGCGGGATTGCGGGCTGCTCGAACGTCGCCGCCGTGACGGTCGGCGAGATGCCGAAGGTGTGGTGGGCGCGTTTCCCCGAAGAGATCCGCGCCGGGCGGTTGGAGACGCTCGGCTTGAAACCGAAACTCGAGATGAAGTTCAAGGCCTTCGACCATCGCCACAAGCGCTCGTACGTGCAATACCTGTCAGATCAGATGCGGGTTAAGGGGCTTAAGGCCGGCGAACTTTACAGCATGGGCCTTTCCATGAAGCGGCGCGGAGCGGCGAATCTGCGCCTTACGCCCAAGTTCCGCAGTTCGACGGGTGCACCCCGGCAGCCGGTTTTATTGCCGCGTCTTGCGATGTCGCAGCCGCGCGAGGACGATGTCTGGCAGTCGGGCGAAGTTGTCGTGCGCGTGCCTGAATGGGCCGATGAAATCAGTTTAGATATTAAGGCCGATATAACGGAAGGTTCGACGGAGGTTGAGCTGAAAGATTTTACGCTGTACTGTCTTGGCGGACCGCTTCCCAAGTGGCCGGCAGAATTTGAAAAGCCGAAAATGAGGTAAGAGTTTTAAAAGGAGAGATAACAATGAATGCGAAGAACAATAAGCTGAAAATGTTCCTTAAGGTTGTACTTCTTGGCGCATGCGCTTCAGTCGGAACTCAGGCACATGCTCTTAAATACACCTGGAAGGCTGATGAAAGCGGGAATTGGGACGGTAATATTACTGACGCGGCACACTGGACTTGCGATACAGCCGGTAAACCTGGATATCCGCAGACAAGTGACGCGCAAGTGGATATTCCGGCAGGCGCGACAGTAACAATTACAATAAATGAAGATGTTACGACATCGCATTGGAGAGTGTATTCCGGAAGTAAGTTGACGTTGGTTTCTGCGGAATCCGACAATGCCGCCAATAAAAATATGAAGTGCCTGACGATGGGGCAGATGAGAACTGAGACAGCAGGTGGAACGTTTGTATTTGATCACGCACGAGTCAAGTCAGGTGAGAGCGTAAGATATATAAACTCGGGCACTGGAATTGTCAAGAACGGGTCTTATATAACATTTAATAAAATGGATATTTTTGAAGGGTCATCTTCATCAGTATTTTCTCTTGCTCCCGGAACTTTGTTTGAAACTGGTAACATTGTCATAGGTGGCGGAAATCAAATCATAATCGACGATGCAATCATGAAAACAGTCGGTGGAATTTATATTGAAAAAGGGAATGGGGCAATAGTCTTCAAGGGGGCGGAGCCAAAATTGGAATTTACAGAAAAAACCAAAAAAGTTGGAGGAACCAGTACGGTAGATTCTATACTTGATTTTAACTTTATAATCCCTGAAGGCGGATTCAAGTCAACGCCAGTGATATCAAAGGCTGGACAGCAGAATCAGTTTGGCACTCCTTACGGAGATTATGGCAAGATTCGGATTAATGTGCTTGATGAAAGTCCTGTTGTCGCCTCTCCTAAAAAAATGACGCATCGTCTTATTGAATGGGATAAGGGCTTTGATCTCGATTATGTCATAGAGGGTAATTTGCCCACAAAAGCAACAGAAAAGAGGTTTGATGCAGGCGTGGAATTGCCAGGCGTATATTCTGCGACCATCAAGGGCGGTTTGCGTGGTATGAAAGTTATTATTCGATAATTATTGTTTTGGGGTAAAACATGAAAACGGTTGATTCTGCAATGAAATCAGTGTTGTCTATTGTTTGCGCTGTGCTGGGCGGTTTGGTGTTGATGTCAGTTGTTTCGCTCTCGGCTTACGGCGGTGCGGCGTTAGGTGCTGCACCGAAGAAATGTATCGGGCTTTGTTTCGACGTTATGAATACGACGCCGTCAAATGTCTTGGCGAACGCCGATCAGTTCGCGGCGAGCGCGCCCTATTTGGATGGTGTCGCGATTGGGCTCCACGGCATTCTCGCAACGGCCGAAGACGGAAATGTCGTCACCTCGCAGTACCGCTACGTCATGCATAAGTCGCACCGCTGGACACGCGATGCGGTGAAGGGGCAATTGCCGTATCTTAAGGAGATTGTGAAGCGGCCGAATCTCAAAGAGAGTTTTCTCCTCTTTTGGATGACGCCGCACGGAAAGAGCGAGCGTATCGATTGGAGGGATGATAAGGGGTGGGCGAATTACGCTGAGAACATGGCGAACGTAGCTTGGCTCGCGAAAGCGGCGGGACTTAAGGGGCTGATGCTCGATCCGGAGGAATACGGCGCGCAAGGCGGAAGACTGCCGCAGTATGTTCATACTCATGAGGATCCACCCTACAGGGAGGCGGCTCAACTCGCCCGGCAGCGCGGCCGCGAAGTGTTTTCACGCGTCTTTAAGGAGTTTCCCGATGCCGTCATCCTGTCGCTCTGGTTTATGAGCAAGTTTGATTTTTGGCTTGAGGACGGTTATCAGCCGCATCCCCTGCAGAATACGGAGCAGTCGGGCGAACTTTTGCAGTATTTTTTGAACGGCATTTTAGACGTCATTCCGCCGGAAGCGCGGATTGTGGACGGATATGAATACTACACCGGCTCTGCGCTCAAAAACGATTATTTCTGCCGGGAGTCGATCATCACAACATCGGCGTTGCCGCTGGTGGCGCCGGAAAATGTAACGAAATACCGCGCACAGGTTTATTCGGGGAATGCCCATTATCTTGATATGTATGCACAGAAATCCAATCCGAAGAGCCTTTGGTATTACGGCCCGGTGAACGGCTCGCGCCTTGAGCATCTGCGACTCAATCTCGAGCAGTCTTTCCGCACGGCTACGGAATATGTTTGGCTTTACGGCGAGCGCTCCGGAAAACTTTTCAACTGGCGCGACGGTCACTATGAGAAACAGAAGACATGGGAAGAGGCGATTCCCGGCTTTACCGAAACGGTGATGCTCGCCAAGGATCCTTCTGGATTTGCCGCGAAACGAAAAGCCGCGCTTGCCAAGAGGGGTGAACTTGTCAATCTCGCGAAAGACGCTCAAAAGATGTCTCTCGGCGTTTCGACCAAGAATTGGCCAAAGCCGCCGGTTTACGATCGCCGCAATCGGCGTACAAATGTTAAACGGTTTGAAAAATCGCTTGTGACGAGAGGCTTGAATCCGGGAGATATTTATTCGGTCGGGCTATCCATCAAACGCAGCGGTCCGGGATTTCTCTTCATCTTTCCGCGCTTTCGCGGCAAGGGCGGGGAGATTAAGTCGCCCATGTATATTCCCGCGATCGCCACGACCGATCTTCGCGAGGATAACGTGTGGCAGCCGGGCGAGGTCGTCGTGCGCGTGCCGGAGGGCGCGGATGAACTTTATCTCCAGATAAAGGCGGAAATTACGGAAGACGCGACGGAAATCGAACTTGGCGACTTTAAGGTGTACAGAATCGGCGATCCGCTTCCCGCCTGGCCGGCGGAGTTCGAGCGTCCCCATGAGAGGAAGCTGTAAATCTTAATAAAATGAGGAAAGAGAAATGAGAAATTTAGGCAGACAGTTTCTTTCAGGTGTCGCTTTCGCGGTTGTCTCGTGCGCGTACGCGGGAACGGATTATCCGTTTCGCGCGGCGGAGATGACCGATGTGACCGTGCGCTCGGGCTTTTGGTTGCCGCGTATTGAGACTAATCGTCTGGTCACGATAAGGTCCGATTTCAAGCGGAGCGAAGAGACGGGGCGCATTCATAATTTCGAGGCGGCTGGCCGCCGCGACGGGAAGGGCTTTAAAGGTATTCCCTACGACGATTCCGATGTTTTCAAGATTATCGAGGGCGCTTCATATACCTTGGCGACGCATCCCGACCCGGAGTTGGATCGCTATCTTGATGAACTGATTTCCAAAATCGCGGAAGCGCAGGAACCCGACGGCTATCTCTACACCGCGCGCACGCTCGGCTTCAACTACGGAACGAACGCGGTCGGGGCGGTCGACTGCGGCATGATGGGGCCGACGCGCTGGAGCCGTCTCGTGTGCAGCCACGAGCTGTACAATGTCGGGCACATGTACGAAGCCGCCGTCGCGCATTACCGGGCGACGGGCAGACGCACGCTTCTCGATGTCGCCATTCGCAGCGCCGACCTCGTCGACCGCACGTTCGGACTCGCCCCGACGCAGCTCAAGTGCCCGTCGGGCCACGAGGAGATCGAACTCGCTCTCTGCTCGCTTTTCCGCGCAACGGGCGAAAAGCGCTATCTTGCCCTCGCCAAGACCTTTCTCGACCTGCGCGGACGCGGCGACCTGCGCGGCGAGACATGGGGTGCGGCGGTTCAGGATCATCTCCCCGTCCTCGAGCAGCGCGAGGCGGTCGGACATGCCGTCCGCGCGGGCTATCTCTACTGCGGCATGGCCGACGTCGCTGCGCTCACCGGAGACGAATCGTATGTCAAGGCGATCGACGCGCTCTGGGAGAATGTCGTGTCGAAGAAGCTCCACCTGAACGGGGGAATCGGCGCGCGCCGCCGCGTGACCTACGCTGACAAAAGCCTCGGCACGGCGTTTGAGGCGTTCGGCGACGCGTATGACCTGCCGAACGAAGACGCCTATCTGGAAACTTGCGCGGCAATCGCGAACGCACTCTGGAACCAGCGCATGTTCCTCATGCACGGCGATGCGAAGTATGTCGACGTTCTCGAGCGCGTGGTCTACAACGGCTTCCTCAGCGGCATTTCACTTCGTGGAGACGAGTTCTTCTACCCGAATCCCCTTGCGTCGAAAGGCGGCTACAGGCGCTCGAAGTGGTTTGCCACGTCGTGCTGCCCCGTAAACATCGTCCGGTTCATCCCGCAGATCGCCACGTTCGCCTACGCGACGCGCGCCGACGCCGCGTACGTGAACCTCTTCATCGCGAGCGATGCGACACTCCGGCTTTCGTCTGGAGACGTTGGGCTGCGGCAGGAGACGGACTATCCTTGGGAAGGCCAAAGCCGGATTTCAGTCACGCCACAGAAAGACGGAATGCGCTTTGCGCTCAATGTCCGCGTTCCGGGCTGGTGTGTCGGACGCCCCGTCCCGAGCGATCTCTACGAGCAGACCGTCCCCGGTTCGTCTGCGGACTTTTCCGTAAAGGTGAACGGCGAGCCGTTCGCGTTCACGCCCGTTCGCGGCTACTGCCGGATCGACCGCATGTGGAGGAAGGGCGATTCGGTCGAGGTCGTCATGAACATGCCCATCCGTCGCATCAAGGCGCATGAGGCCGTGAAGCAGGATCGCGGCAGGCTCGCGGTCGAGCGGGGGCCGGTGCTGTACTGCGCGGAAGGCGTGGACAACGGAGGGCGGGTCCTCGACAAGGCGATCGCGCCGGACGCGGAATTCAGGCGTACGAGCTGCGACATCCTCGGCAACCGCTATCCGGCGTTTGTTGCTGCGGCGACTGTCGCGGCAGGCTGCGCCGACGGAACCGCCGCGCAGCCGTGCGAACTGACGCTGGTGCCGTATTTCGCCTGGTGCCATCGCGGCGACGGCGAGATGCAGACATGGTTCCCCGTCAAATGAGCTTTACGGAAATCAAGGGATAAAAGCAATGAAGAAGACACTGATCGGCGTTGTCGTCCTGTCTGCGGCGTTCGCGGCTCGTCCGTCGCGGGCCGCGTCCATCGAAGACTACATTCCGCGCGAGGAGGCCAGGCGCGTCGCGGCGCTTATGACGCGGCAGCTCCTGTCGACCGAAGTCGACGCGTACCGTCCAAAGGGCTTCGCAAAGGAACTCCCCGAGATCGTCTGCTATCCCGAAGGACGCCCCGGACAGTTCATCCACTACTCCGTCGTCACGCTCTGGGCGAACGCGCTGATGTGCGCGCGCTGGGCGGGGGAGAAGGAGATGGAGGACGCCCTTGCCGCGAAGCTCGAGCCGTTCTACGGGCCGAAGAGCGGGGAGCTGCCGAAGTTCAAGCACGTCGACTACACGGTCGTCGGCGCGGTCCCGCTTACTGTCGCCGCGCTGACGGGCGATCCGCGCGCGATGGAGCTGGGGCTCAAGTACGCCGACATGCAGTGGGAGAAGCCGCGCGAGGACGATCCGCCGCCGCCCTACAACGCCGAGTCGATGGCGATGCGGATGGAATGGTGGAACATGGGCTATACGGACCAGACGCGCCTCTGGATCGACGACGCGTACATGATCTCGCTTCTTCAGATACAGGCCTATCTCGCTACTGGAAAGTACGTCTATCTCGACCGCGCCGCGCGCGAGACGGCGCTCTTCCTCGACAGGCTCCAGCTTGAAAACGGACTCTTCAACCACGCCTACCGCGTGCCGTTTCGCTGGGCCCGCGGCAACGGATGGATGGCCGCGGCGATGGCAAACGTCCTTCTGCATCTGCCGCGCAGAGACGAATTCCTGCGCGCGCACGTAATGAACGGCTATCGCAGGATGATGGAGACGCTTCTCCTCAATCAGCGCGAGGACGGGCTCTGGGGCCAGCTCGTCGACGACGCCGGGTCGTGGACCGAATCGTCCGGCTCGGCGATGTTCACCTATGCGCTCGCGACCGGCGTGCGCAGCGGTTGGCTTGACGAAGAGCGTTTCGGACCCGCCGTCGCAAAGGCGTGGAAGGGCCTCTGCGCGCGCATCGACGCGGACGGCAACCTTGCGCGCACCTGCATTGGCACGGCTGCGCGCGCGGACCGCCAGTGGTATCTCGACCGGCCCTGCGCGAACGGCGATCCACACGGCCAGGCCGCCATGCTCTGGGTCTGCGGAGCCGTCCTCATGGGCGACGAACCGCTCAAGATTCGCCTGAAGGAGGAGTGGGAGGACCTTCCCCACGCCTGCCCCGTGCTGCTGAACGCGAAGGACGACGGGTTCCGCGGCATCTGGTACTACAACCAGCGCATCAAGGGGAAGTACAACTTCAAGTATTCGGGCGGGCTCGCCACCGCGTTCGAGGGCTACGTGCCGATGGCCGTCTACGCGCCGCAGGTCGACAGGACGTTCTTCTGTTGGGGCGGAACCGACGAACTGAACACGACGCTCTACCACTGCGTCTCGTACTACGACCACAAGACCGGGCTTGTCGCGCGGCCGACGATCGTCCTCGACAAGCGCTCGATCGACGCGCACGACAACCCCGTCCTCAACATCGACGCCGAGGGCTACGTCTACGTGTTCTCGCCGAGCCACGGCAAGACCCGCCCGTCGTGCGTCTCGCGGAGCGTCCGCCCCTACGACATCTCGCACTTTGAAATCGTCTGGACCGGCAACTTCTCCTACACGCAGCCGTGGTTCGTGAAGGACAGGGGCTGTCTTCTGATCAACACGATCTACAACACTGACGGCGAATGGCAGCGCCTCAACTACGTCTCGACGAGCGGCGATGGCGGCCGGACGTGGACGAAGAACGAGAAGTTCGTGTTCATCGAGGACGGCGACTACCTTCGCTCATGGCAGGCGCCTTCCGGGAAAATCGGCGTCGCGTTCGACCGCCATCCCGGCGACAGGCGTCCGAAGGCGCTCAACTACCGAACCGACGTCTACTACCTCGAATCGGACGACTTCGGCGCGACGTGGAAGACGGCCGCCGGCACGCCTGTCGCGCTTCCCGTCGAAACGCGTGAGAACCCGGCGCTCGTCTTCAGGTACGGGGACAAGGGGCTCAACGCCTACATCAAGGGCGTGCGCTTCGATTCGGCGGGGCGTCCGCTCGTCCTCTACATCGTCAGCAAAGGATACGAGGCCGGGCCCGAGAACGGACCGCGCACATGGCACGTCGCGCGCTGGACCGGGAGCGAGTGGAAGGACGTCGACACAGGCATCGTGAGCGGGAACAACTACGACTTCGGCGTCCTGTACGTCGATTCCGACACTGACTGGACGCTCCTTGGCGCGACGGAGCTCGGCCCGCAGGCCTACAATCCCGGCGGCGAACTCGCCGCGTGGCGCACGCGCGACGCCGGCGCGACGTGGCATAAGGAGCGCCAGCTGACGGCGAACAGCGCGCGCAACCACAACTACGCCCGGCAGCCGCTTGGCGCAAAACGCGACTTCTGCGCGTTCTGGTTCGACGGCGACGGCCTCAAGCCGTCGATCAGCCGGATGTACTTCTGCGACCGCGACTTCAACGTGTACCGCCTGCCGCTCAGGTTCGAGGGCGACTTCGCCAAGCCGGAACCGCTGCCGCGCCGATGAAAACGACGGGGTGCGAACGCCGGCGTGGCGCGACGACATGAGACGGCTCAAGACGATGACCGCGCTTGCCCTGTGTCTGCTGGCCGTAGACGCAGTTGCCGAGGAGGAAGGGGATTGGTCGCGCAGCTGCTACGCCGAGCTGTCGGTGTCATCCCGCCTCTATTCTCTCGGCAGCGTTCCAGCCAGCCACGTGGTGTGTTATCTGGAGGGCGACGCAGTCCTGAGGCTTTCTTCCTGCGGCCATATTCTGCTTGGCTACTGGTCTTTGAGCGATCTCGAAAGGACGGATGATCGTACGCATCGCTCGGCCGTGTACGAGTCAGATCCGTATCTGTTCTACGGCTACGACTGGGACTTTTCCGAAGGGTGGCGGTGGCGCAACCGCGTCGGAATCATCTGGGTTTTCAACGAAGGCTACCGCGAAAAGGTCAAGCACATGTTTCGCGAGTGGACGTACATGGGCGAGCTGCAGTCGCCCTGGATCACGGTCTTTGGACAGGCCCGCGCCGTCGACGAGCTGGGCACATACGTTCGCATAGGCGTGCAAAGAAGCTTTGCAATCGTGGACGGCATTGTCTCGGTGGTGCCTCACGTCGCTCTGCACGGCGGCTCGAAGACATGGAACCGCAGGCGCTATGGCGACTACGCCGAGGAAAGGGCCGTCGGGCAGGGCCTCAAAACGACCGAGTACGGACTCAGGTTCTGCGGTCCGCTGAAGTGGGGCGTCGGCTGGTTCGTCGACATTGCTGGCTTCGACGCCCTTGACTCACGCACGCGCACCCAGATACGCGCGCGGCGCGCGCACGGATCAGAGATGAAACTGGACGCCTTTTTCGTCTGCTCAGGACTGACCTGGGAGTTCTGACGCTCTTGGCTATTGCGCTTATAGAGCCTTTCAAGCCTTGACGCATTGTGCTTATTGTGCTATACTTTCCTCTAAACTCAAAAAGGAGACTTCGCGATGAAACGAATTCACTCTTGTGCCCTGGCGGCTGCTGCCGCACTTGTCTGCGGCGCGGCGAGCGCGTCATGGACGTACGATCCGTCGGACGGGACGCTGACCGACGGCGTCTGGACACTCCATGCGACGCGCGTCAAGAACACGACGGACCAGCTGGACGTCAGCGGGCAGAAGGGCTCCTTCAATGGAACCGTTCCGAGCCCCATAGACTTGACCGAGATTTACGATTCGTCGAACAACCGGTACTATGCCGTTTCCTTTGCATGCTTCAATTCGTATAGCGGCGCATGGAATGAGACGAAAAAGACAGGGTCGATGCTCAACCCCTACAAGGACATGCTGACACAGTTCATCGCGCCCGACTGCAAGAAAATATCCGAAAGTGGCTGCTTCTTGGCCTGCTCGGCTCTGACAACGGTCCGATTGAATGATACGGTGACGAGTTTCGCCAACCATAGGCCGTTTCAGAACTGCACAGCCCTTGTGTCGTTTTATCCGCGGACACTCAATATCCCCAGCATTCCCACGCAATGCTTTGCCGGCTGTTCAGCACTGGCGGGCGAGTTCATTTTCCCGGATTGCACGGGGAATAACGGCGGAGGCCAGTGGTTCAACGGCTGCAGCATGATCGAGAGCGTAAAAATGCCGCTGATGACTTCACTTCCAGGCGCATCCTTCTCCGGTTGTTCCGCGCTCACAAACGTTGTGTTTTCTGAATCGCTGGACACCATTCTGACCACGATGTTCAGCGGATGTTCCTCTTTGCCGGGCGATGTCATCCGCCAGATGCTCCACCCCGGACTGAAAAACCTTGGAACTCCCAGCGATGTCAAATACATTTTCCAGAACTGCGCTTCTTTCGATGGCGAACTCGTGTGGAACTTCCCCGAGTTGGGAACGGGGGTTGACAACAAGGGGAATCCGACGAGCACGAATGTCGTCGGAATGAGCCTTTTCCAAGGTTGCACGAATTTGTCGAAAGTCACTTTCAAGACTGATGTGTTCGAAATTCGCGGTAGCGCATTCAAAAACCTGGCGCCTGCCGCGGAGATGCACATGCAGGCCACGGTTCCCCTCATTGAGGGTCAAGCATTGGGCAACATTGCCGGGCCTTTCCCACGTGTCTACCTCAAGGACAATCTGGAGGAATGGATCACCGCGCTGGAACCCAATTACCATGTCATGCTGAAGGCAGATTTTAACAATCGCGCCTGGACTGAGAAGGCGGGTACAAGCACGCGGACTCGTGCCAATATGGTGACGAGAATGCTGGAAGACCCCTTGATGTGTTCACAGGACGCGACAACGGGTGACGTCACGGTTAGTCAGAACAACGTCCTGGCATTCTGCATGAGGAGGTATCAAGGCTCAAACTTTTCAAAAGACTATGTTTGCTTCTGGTTGCTGAAGGAGTCGACGCAGGGCCTTACGATCATTGTTCGGTGACAGCCTGGACGCGTTGCGTTCGATGCTTGCCGATAGAATAAGCTGCAGAAAGGTTAAACGAACATGAATTCGAGATGCTGTGTCGTCGCGGCATTGTGCGCGCTGATGGCTGGGTCTGTCCTCGCGATGTCCTCCGGGTTTTTCGGTGAGTCCGAGGCGTTCGCCCCGTGCGCGACGCCGGGCGGACTTGACAAGAAATACGTCGGGCTCTTTTTCGATGTATTCAACACGACTCCCTCCAACGTCCTCGCTAACGCCGACCAGTTCGCGGAGCACGCCCCGTACCTCGACGGCGTGGCGATCGGTCTGCACGACGTGCTGGTGACCGCCGGCGACGGCAGCGTCGTGACGGCGCAGTTCCACCAGATCATGAGCCCGACCCAGCGCTGGACGCGCGACGCGGTGAAAGATCAGCTTCCCTATCTTCGGGAGATCGTCAAGAAGCCGCATCTCGAAGAGAGCCTGCTTCTCTTCTGGATGTCGCCGACGCGCGGCCACCGCATCCGCTGGGACGACGACAAGGGCTGGGCGAACTACGCCGAGAACATGGCGACAGTCGCGTGGCTCGCGAAGCAGGCGGGAATGAAGGGCCTCATGCTCGACCCCGAGGAATACGGTGCGCAGGGCGGCCAGCTC
>OCTX012229485.1_pt1 | contig 25919 bp, 24 predicted proteins | sample 1539691 | NCBI WGS metagenome assembly OCTX01 (sample SAMN02144231, study PRJEB22623) | gut metagenome | biome: sheep rumen | host: Ovis aries | place: New Zealand
GGTTTTCAAATCTGCCCGCAATAGGAATAATGATCAAACAGAAAACAGTGTCAGCTATAATATCTGACACTTGGAAAACCCACAAACAAGTGTGTGCGGGAAAACTCCCTAACGGAAAAAACAGAAACATGGGGAAACACTAAATAATATAATAGAATTCATTGAATTGACGTTATTGTACAATAAAGTCTATGCCTCCATAGTTTGTTATTCTCCAAACATTATCTGCTTTTTTAGCAGTTTTTGAGCACCTGCAACAGGGTTTTGTAATCATGTTCTTTTTCAGCACCGCCTGCCAAATGTAATTTTTTAACATTAGTGTGGTCGTGAAATTCAGATATGTTTTTCAGATCTATCATAACGGAGATCCTCATTTATTTGAACTCCAAATACTTTTCTGCTCTGCCATTCAGGTTCTCATCGTATCCATTTTCTGCTTTTATCTCGTCAAACGATTTGTACCGCTTCCCATTTTTGATTCTCTGCTTGATCGTTTTCAAAAGTTCACCTTTAAGATAGGGATGCCAAAGTTGGTATGGAATAATATTGTTGATGTCGATTTTGGCGACGGAATTGCCATCGCATACTATATATTTTTTCAGCCGCTCAACAAGTTCAGCATCTATGCTATACACTTCTGCCAGCTGTTCCACAGTGTAGAATCCGCCAAGTGAGGTGCGGTATTTCACAATATTCATAGCCCGTTTCTCACCGATGCCTGGCAACTTACGCAGTTCGGCTGTGTCGGCAGTGTTGATGTCGACTTGCAGCCCGGCATAACGATCTTGTCTGAAATTCTGTTTCGTCGCATCATTGAAATGGCCGGAAGTATATTCCGTCTTCTTAGACTCTTTTTTATAATCTAATTTATTGAAATGTGGTTCTTTAGATGAGCGGAGATAGTTGGAATCACTATTTGAAGTGTCTCTAACCCACTTAGAATAACGCTGTTGGGATGTCTCGTTTGCCTCTGCAATCTCCTGTTTGAAACGCCTCACGTCTTCTTCAAACTTCATTTCAAATTCAGATTTGACCTCCTGGGCATTAGCGTTCATAATGTATGCCCGCATAGCCATCACCCCAATAAGCGTTGTCGCCACGATTGTCAAACTGACCGCGACATTCACATTACGATTGTGTTGCTCGATTTTTTTGAACAAATGTTCATCGTCGAATTCTTCTTTTGTATCCATTCTAATCCTTATAAAAATTCATATTTTCGTCAAAAATAATATGTTTTGGTCAAATTTGACTATTTTTGTGCAAAAATAGTGAAAGAAAAATCTGATTATGCTGATTAATTTAAATACGAACGACGCTGAAGCTAATTTGCTTTACGCTGCATTTTCCGACAGATTGATTGGAATTGTGCCAAAGATGGGTAACCGTCACGGTTTGATCGCCGGTGCCACAGGTACTGGTAAGACTGTCTCATTGCAGGTGTTGGCTGAAGGATTCTCTCAGATGGGAGTGCCTGTCTTCATGGCCGACATGAAGGGCGATTTGTCTGGTGTGGCAAAAGAGGGAAAACTCAACAAGTTTATGGAAAAACGCCAGGCTGAGTTTGGAATTGAATACGGATTTCAGGCTTTTCCAGTGGAGTTTTTTGACGTGTTTAGGGAGCAAGGTAATCCTATTCGTGTGACTGTCAATGACCTTGGATCACAGTTGTTGTCCCGTATACTTGAACTTAACGACACTCAGGAGGGAGTGCTTACAATAGCGTTCCGTGTGAGCAGAGAGCAGAACAAGCCAATGGAGACGTTGGACGACCTTCGCAAGATGTTGACGTATGTCAGCGATAATGCACAGGAACTTTCCGCTACCCTTGGAGCTGTGTCTACAGCCAGTGTCGGAGCTATCCAGCGTGCTCTTCTTCGTCTTGAAGAGGAGGGTGGTGACCAATTCCTATGTGGAAAGAGTTTCAATGTGATGGATTTCATCAGAACGAAGGATGGCAAGGGAGTGATCAACATCTTGGCGGCAGATAAACTTGGAAATTCTCCGCTTCTATATTCCACATTTCTATTCTGGTTGTTGACATCCCTTTATGAAAATCTTCCGGAGGTTGGCGACGCGGAAAAGCCAAAGTTTGTTTTCTTCTTTGATGAGGCTCACCTGCTTTTCAACGACACCCAGAAGGCGGTGCTCGACAAGATTGAAAAGATAGTCCGTTTGATTCGTTCGAAGGGAGTGGGTGTCTATTTCATCACACAGTCGCCTATAGATATTCCTGAGAATGTGTTGGCGCAGTTGGGCAACAAAGTGCAGCATGCTCTTCGTGCGTTCACACCTAAGGATCAGCGTACAATCAAGAGCGTGGCAGACGGATTCCGCGAGAATCCGAAGTTCAAGAGTGAAGAGGCACTTCTTGAGTTGGAGACGGGAGAGGCACTGATCTCATTCTTGGATGAGAAGGGAGCACCGTCGATGGTGGAGAGAGCGAAAATGTTAAGCCCTGCCGGTCAGATTGGCCCTATCACAGAAGAGGAGAGACGTGAAATCATCACGAAATCATCTTTCTATGAGAAAGAGGCTCCAGTGGTGAGACAACGTGAGGTGGAGGAAAAATCAGAGCCGAAGGTGAAGGAAGAACCGAAAGTAGAGGATAAGAGTTCGGAACTATTGGCTGAGGTTGAATCAATTGTGTCTGAAATGCAGACGAAGGTGGATGAGATCACAGAGTTGAAGAATAAGATCACAGAAATGAGATCTGTGACAGAAGATGCAACTGAAGCGAAAGATACAATCAAGCCTTATTTGTCTGAGGCAAAGAAACTAAAGGATGATGCTAACGGTTTGTATAAGAACGTTGTAAAAACAGTTGGCGCATCTACGGACAAGAATTTGACTTCTTTGTTAAAGAAGGGCGAGAAAAAGTATGATGATGCAGAAAAGGCGCTCGACAAGTTGAAAGCAGAGTATGACGCTGTATTCAAAAAGTTGTCGGAACTCGAGAAGAAGGAAAAGAAAGAAGATGAGAAGAAGAAAAAATGGTGGTATAACTTGTTTATTTCTATACTTCACATATTCGTGCCGTCTTCAAAGAAGGTGTTGAAGAAAAAACGCTAATAATCAAACAAGATTAGAAGCTGTTTAATTTAATAAAAATTGACTATAGAGTTTGAGGATTGTTAAGGGCAGAATGCCCTAACTCCATTCTCTTCTGCGAGTTCGTAAGAACGAGCTGTTATGAAAGTGTTCAGTTTTTGTAAATTAATCATATATAGTAAATTAGAGAATATGGTCTTAAACAATTTCTCAATCAAAAATAGAAATATGAAAAAATTATTGATTTCAGCGTTGATGCTATTGGCTACATTGTCAGCATCCGCACAGTTAATTTCAGCCGCACGTGATAATGATGGCGTGAAATTCGGAGTGAGAGGTTCGTTCGCATTGAGCAATATGAACCAAGAGGCTGATGCTTCAGTGAATTTATTGGATGTAGCTGGTGCCACAGTCACTACAAAACAGTTGCCTGCCTTTGCTGTAGGATTTGCAATGAACCTTCCTATTTTGGAAAGCTTCCATTTCAACATCGAGTTGAAGTATGCGATGAAAGGTCAGAAAACTATCTCAAAGGGAAAGGTGTTGTCGGTTAATCATGAGGTTGTGTCATTGGAACGCCTCGGTTATTTGGAGTTGCCTATCCAGCCTCAGTTCCGACTTAATTTCAGCGAAAGCTCACATTTGAACGTGAACGTTGGTCCATATCTAGCATTGGCATTGCATGGTCATGTTAAGACAAAAACTCACGTTGAAGGAAAGGATGATGTCATCTCTAAGTTTTATACATTCACAGGAAAAAGCTTCACAAGAGTTGACGGAGAGAGCAGAAATTGGAAGGATCCAGACGACAACTACAAAGATCCATACAGCCGTTTGGATGTAGGTTTGGCATTTGGTGTTGATTACCAGATCGAGAATTTCCACGTCGGCGTATCGTACGATCTTGGACTAAAGGATATCAATGCATTTGCAAAAGATATGAATGATGAGGTCGGTTACACTCCAATCAAAAACCGCACTGCATTGTTCACACTTGGATTTGATTTCTAAAAAAGGATTCAATTTTATATTTTAATAGTAGAGACGGGGGAACCTCCGTCTCTTTTTGATTTTTTTTCACTAATTTTGCCGTCCGTAAAACGATAATGAACAATGAATAAGGAAAAATTCGTAGGAATCATTCCTGCAAGATATGCGTCGACGCGTTTCCCTGGCAAACCGTTGGCTTCCATCGGTGGCAAACTGATGATTCAGAGAGTGTATGAGCAGGCATCCAAGGTGCTTGATTTGGTTTACGTCGCAACTGACGACCAGCGTATATATGATGCTGTTGTGGGCTTCGGTGGCAAGGCTATCATGACTAGCGACAAGCATAAAAGCGGCACCGACCGTATTTGTGAGGCTTACGAGAAAAGTGGCTGCAACAGAGAGGTCGTGGTCAATATCCAGGGTGATGAGCCGTTTATTATGCCAAGTCAGATCAGTACGGTATGTGATCTTTTCGATTCTCCCGACACTCAGATCGCCACACTTGTCAAACCATTCTCAGCTAACGATTCAATCGCCGATCTTGAAAACCCCAATTCTCCAAAAGTTGTGATCGACGGTGCTGGCAATGCCGTCTACTTCTCTCGCAGCATCATCCCTTATTTGCGTGGTGTGGAGAAATCTGAATGGCTAAAACGTCACACTTTCTTCAAACATATCGGTCTGTACGCCTATAAAGCTGAGGTGCTGAAGCAGGTGACTAAGATGCCTCAGTCGACAAATGAGATTTGTGAAAGTTTGGAACAGCTTCGTTGGATCGACAACGGATTGAAAATCAAGGTTGGCCAGACAGAGACCCAGACTATAGGTATCGATACTCCAGAGGATATGGCAAGAGCTGAGGAATTCCTAAAATCCATCGAAAAATGAACAAGTTAGACCGATCTGTCTGTCCTCCTATACATGAGATTAACAGCATTGTCGTGCCTGAGGTGGAGACAATCAACCTTAGGAATGGCTCACGTCTCCACTGCATGAATGTCGGCATTGACGAGGTTGTGCGTGTGACTGTGATCGTGGGTGTCGGACTTGATGTGCAAAAAGTGCCGTTGTCTACCCGTATGATGTCGAGTATGCTTTTTGAGGGCACAAAAGACATGACGCAGTCTGAGGTGGCGGAGAAATTCGACTTCTACGGAGCAAGAAAAAGTATTATGCCTGGCATGTATGCCTCTTCATACGACCTTATTTCACTGACAAAACATCTTCCCCAAATTATAGACGTGTTTGTCGATTCTGTCTTCTCTCCAGCTTTGCGTGAGGAGGATTTCAAACGTTTGTCAAAGATTATGAAGACGAACATGAAGGATCTGTCCAAACGAGTGGATTATCTAAGTGATAAAAACCTCGACTACATGCTTTTCGGCAAAACAGCAAGGTCTATCCATCCCGAACAGGAAGATATAGAAAAACTGACGGTGGAGGATTTGCGTAAACTGCATTCCGACTATTTCCATATTGAAAACGTGGAATTTGTTGCGTGTGGAATGATCACGGACGAAGTGAAGAAAGTTTTGGTTGATACGTTTTCCAATATCGCACCGTCGGGCCGGACACGCAAGACAGACAACCCTTTGATTTTGCCGGAAATGGAAAAGAAATACACATTCCATCATAAGACGGGAGTGCAGGCAGGCGTTTGTATCGGACGACAGCTGTTCGGCAGAGCAGACAATGATGAGAAAGGCATGCGTTTCCTGAACACCGTGTTGGGAGGATATTTCGGCAGCCGACTCTCTTCCAATATCCGTGAGGAAAAAGGATACACTTACGGCATCTATTCAGATGTCTCAATCAACAAGCACCATGGTACAATGTGCATTTCCACTCAGTGCGACAACAGATATGTCCAGAAGGTGATCGACGAGACATTCAAGGAGATGGATCTTCTTTGTACGGAGAATGTGCCAGACGATGAAATGGAGAGAGTGAAGAATTATTTGCTCGGCACAATGTGCAGCACGTATGGCAATGCGCTCGCATGGAACAGTGAGATGATCAGAGCTGTCACATCAGCCAACGGAGGGGATATCTCTCTTGCATATATCAATGAGTTTATCGATTATATACGTTCTGTCTCAGCCGACGATGTGAGGAAAATGGCACAGAAATATTTTGGCAGAAACGATTTCGGAGTCTCGGTAGTGGCAGACAAAGAGAAACTGGATAGATGAAAATCAAAATAATAGTAGATAATTATGCGGCACAGAGCAACGTCTTCGCGGAGCATGGCTTCTCTGCGTTGATTTGCGATGGCGGCAAGAATATTCTTTTCGACACCGCTTCCGGATCTTTGGCACTCCTTCATAATCTTGAATGTTTCAAGGTGGCGACGGAGGAGATCTCTGATGTTGTGTTGAGCCACGGTCATAATGATCACAGCGGTGGAGTGGTGACGATGATGAATCGTAGCCAGGAATGTAGGTTTTGGGCTGGAGATGGTTTTGATGTGGCACGCACAGGCAGACGTGGTGTGGATATAGGGTTGAAACTCACAGCCGAGCAGAAATCAAGGTTCAATATTGTTGACGGAATAGTAAAACTGACTGAGAATGTTTTTGCTGTTTCAGCCAAAGGATGCGAGTTGACAGAATTGTCGCACACAGAAGATTTCTATGTTTTGGCGGAAGACGGCACCAAACCAAACGATTGTTTCAATGACGAAGTATATATAATATGTGTGCATGGAAGAAAAATGAGTGTCGTCACAGGCTGTGCTCATAGGGGAGTGTCGAATATAGTGCGTCATGCCCAACAGCAATTCCGTCTTCCCGTCGACACAATAATAGGAGGATTCCATACACTTCATGATTCCAGAGAGAAGTTGGAGAAACTTGCGTCGGAATTGAAATCCGTGTCGCCACGGCAAATTATCTGCGGACATTGCACAGGAGCAGAGGCATACGCCGAATTGAAAACGATGATGCCAGAAATCGAGATGATGCACACGCAGGTAGGATTGAATGTTTTTTGTGAATAAATGTCGTACATAAAATTTCCCAGACTGACACTTTGGCAGACTTTGTCATATTATGCCACAAAATTGGCATGAAAAAGGCATTGGCATATTTTTTGAATTAATTAATGCGAACGACGATGAGATCGTTCATAACGAAATTTTGAATAATAATAAAAAAAGAATAAAGTCATGGGAAAGATTATCGGAATTGACCTTGGTACAACAAACTCGTGCGTAGCCGTAATGGAAGGTGGCGAAGCAAAAGTTATTCCAAACAGCGAGGGTAAGAGAACAACTCCTTCCGTAGTAGGTTTTTTGGCTGGTGGAGAGAGAAAGATCGGTGACCCTGCAAAGCGTCAGGCGATCACAAACCCAGAAAAGACTATTTTCTCTATCAAGAGATTCATGGGTGAGACATACGACCAGGTGGGCGCTGAGATCGCAAGAGTGCCTTACAAGGTTGTAAGAGGCGACAACAACACTCCACGTGTGGATATCGACGGACGTCTTTACACTCCACAGGAGATTTCAGCAATGATCCTTCAGAAGATGAAGAAGACAGCTGAGGATTTCTTGGGTGAGGAAGTTACAGAAGCCGTTATCACAGTGCCAGCATATTTCAACGACTCACAGCGTCAGGCAACAAAGGAGGCTGGTGAGATCGCTGGTTTGAAAGTTCGTCGTATCGTTAACGAGCCAACAGCGTCAGCATTGGCATACGGTATCGATAAGAAAGACAAGGATATGAAGATTCTTGTGTTCGACTGTGGTGGTGGTACACATGATGTGTCTGTCCTTGAGCTAGGCGACGGTGTGTTTGAGGTAAAGGCAACTGCAGGAGATACTCACCTAGGAGGTGACGACTTCGATGAGAAGGTAATCCAGTGGTTGGTAGATGAGTTTAAGGCAGAGAACTCTGGTTTCGATCTACGTAAGGACCCTATGGCATTGCAGAGATTGAAAGAGGCTGCTGAGAAGGCAAAGATTGAGCTTTCAAACACAACTACATCAGAGATCAACTTGCCTTATATCACAGTTGTAGACGGAGCTCCAAAGCACTTGGTAAGAACATTGTCACGTGCTAAGTTCGAGCAGTTGGTAGACGATTTGGTACAGCGTACAATCGAGCCATGCCGTACAGCATTGCAGAGCGCAGGTTACTCAACATCAGATATCGACGAGGTTATCCTAGTGGGTGGATCTACTCGTATTCCTGCAATTCAGGAGGCTGTAGAGAAATTCTTCGGTAAGGCTCCATCTAAGGGAGTTAACCCAGATGAGGTTGTGGCTCTAGGAGCAGCAATCCAGGGAGGTGTCCTTGGTGGTGATTTGGCCGACGGTGCAGGCGGTGGCGTATTGCTACTTGATGTCACTCCACTTTCTCTAGGTATCGAGACTTACGGCGGTGTGATGACAAAGCTAATTGACGCTAACACAACTATTCCAACTAAGAAGGAGCAGATCTTCTCTACTGCTGCCGACAACCAGACATCTGTAGAGATCAATGTGCTTCAGGGAGAGCGTCCAATGGCTGCACAGAACAAGTCGATCGGACGTTTCCACTTGGACGGAATTCCAGCAGCTCCACGTGGTGTGCCTCAGATTGTAGTGTCGTTCGATATCGATGCTAACGGTATCCTTAATGTAACAGCTCTTGACAAGGCAACAAACAAGGAGCAGAAGATCCGTATCGAGTCATCATCAGGTTTGTCGAAGGAGGAGATCGAAAGAATGAAGAACGAGGCAACTGCAAACGCAGCAGCCGACCAGAAGGAGAGAGAGCGTGTCGACAAGTTGAACAACGCAGACGCAATGATCTTCCAGGTAGAGAAGCAGCTTAAGGAGATCGGTGATAAGATCCCATCAAGCAAGCGTACTCCAATCGAGACAGCATTGTCAAAACTAAAGGATGCTCACAAGTCACAGGATCTAGCAGGTATTGACGCTTCAATGAAGGAGCTAGAGAATGCGCTTCACGCAGCAAGCCAGGATATGTACAACGCACAGCAGCAGGCTGGTGGTGCGCAGGGTGGCGGCTTCAACGGTGGTAACGCCGGCGGTCAGTCTGGTCCTAACAAAGATGACATCACAGATGTTGATTTCGAGGAAGTGAAGTAATTCACGTAAATAAATTATAAAAGTCCCGTGTGGCAACGCTGCACGGGACTTTTTTGTTGATGATACGTAAAACTTATAGGATAGATATGAAGAATGTTGTCAATCTTAAAAAAATCTTTCTGCAAATAAGAAATTTACGTTTTGTCAAGCAAGGAACTATACAAATTTAGTATAGTCTCGATTCAAATCGCATCTTGTGAGAGGTCCAACGACAAAAGGAGAACATAGTGGTGTGTTAAAAGATTCTTTGGTATCAAAGGTGGGCGTAATCAAAATAATAAATCTAAAAGAGGTGAATTTGATAGATATTCAATATTTATTCATTAATGAAATATATTATAATTAAAATAAAATAATAAGTATGAATAGAGGTTCTGAATGGAGAATATGGGATTTGCATATCCACACTCCGCTATCAATTGAAAACAATTATAACTGTACTAATGATAAAGAGGGCTGGGAAAAATATATCACAGCCCTTGAAAAATTGCCATCAGACATCAAGGTACTTGGTATAAATGACTATCTATTTATTGATGGTTATAAGAAAGTTAAAGAGTATAAAGATGCTGGACGCTTATCAAATATAGAACTACTTCTACCAGTGGTAGAATTTAGATTAGCCAAATTCTGTGGACACAAACAATTTAAACGCATCAATTTCCATGTGATTTTTTCGAATGAAGTTTCGGCTGATGTGATTCAACACCAATTTCTAAATGCCCTAAATTCACATTATACTCTTAGCTCTGATTGTACTCAGCAATGGGGAGGGGTTGTTACAATGGAGAATTTAGAGGATTTTGGTCGTCGTATTATAAATACTGTTCCTGAAGAACAACAACATAATTATGGAAGCCCATTAAAGGAAGGATTCAATAATTTGAATCTTGAATTATCTCAAATCACGAAAGTATTAGACAATGCACCACAATACTTTAGAGGTAAGTATCTCACTGCTATTGGAAAAACAGAATGGGATGAGTTTAAGTGGGATGACACTTCTATCGCGGAAAAAAAGACAATTATAAATCAGGCAAATATTGTTTTTACAGCAGCAGAAAGCGTTGAAAAGTTCAACAATGCCAAGGCAAAATTGAAGGAACAAAATGTAAATAGTTTATTGTTAGATTGTAGTGATGCACATTCTTTTGCAGACGCATCCACAAAAGACCGTCTTGGTAATTGTAAAACATGGATTAAGGCAGACCCTACTTTTGAAGGCCTTAAGCAGATTCTATTTGAGCCAGAAGACAGAGTCCGCATTTGCGATTCTAAACCTGAATACAAATACGATTATGACGTAATTGACAGAATAGAGTTAAACTCTGCCAATATCTGGCATCAGACAATATACCTAAACCAAAATCTTAACTCTATCATCGGTGGAAGATCTACAGGAAAATCCACTTTGTTGGCTTCTCTTGCAGCCTCATTCAATTGCACGGAAGATGTGGAAAACAAGGATTACATCAATCAACTCCGTGATTCTGTGCATGTTTTTTGGCGAGATGGTCAAGAGAACAAAGAAAAGTTTATTGAATACTTCCCACAAAACAAAATTTCTAATCTTGCAGAATCTCAGGAAACAGACAAACTGTTAATGGGAATTTTACTCGGGAAGGGAGATGTCAAGGTTGACTATGACAAGCACAAATCATTATTAGCATCACAGTTTTCTACAATACAGACCAATGTAGCATTGTTTTTCGAGAAAAGAAGGTTGTATAGTGAAAAAGGTCAATACATAAAGAGTATTGGAGATGTCGAAGGCATCAGAAAAGAAATAAATAAACTAGAGAATCTGCGAAATGAGTATCAGTCAAAACTGACTGATAAGAAAGAAATCTTGGATGCCTATATAAAAGATGCAGAACAGATAGGTGAGAAACAGAGAGAAAAAGCATTGTTGCTCAAAGATTCTGAGATCCTTAAATTGCATCAGCAAGAATCTTTTATTGTGGCAAATAGTTCCATAAATTTATCGGAGTTGACACCAGAGAGTTTGTCTAAGATAACTCAAACAATTACGTCGGCACTAAATGACGCAAATTTACAAGTTCAAGAAGCTATTAAACATATTTTAGATATAAACAACCAAGATATTTCTAAAATCGACACTCAAATTGCAGATATACAATCAAAACCTGCATATAAAGAAGGGAAACAAATATTTGAAGCAAATAAATCATTAACTAATATTATTAGGCAGTTAGATGAACTCAACAAGAAACTTGCTTTGATTAACCGAGAGACTGAAACAGTCCAAAAAATTGGTGAAGAAATTAAGAATTTAGCAAGTAATTTACTTTCTATGCACATTTCATATTTAGATGCAATGAATGACATTGTTCCCAAAATGAGATTGCAATATGAAGATGTCCTATTAACCTCATCTATTGTTTTGAAGCCCAATTTGAGACAAACATTGTCTGAGTGTATTTCTCTTAGATCCTCATCGATGATTAATTTGGTTAATGAAGTGGAGAATGCATATGAAGAGCAAAACACTACAAATATTGAAAAAAGCCTTAAAAATATTTTGAATATGGCTTTATGTGATAAAATATTGTTTAAGTCAGGTTATGATGCTCAATCCTTTATGTCAAAAATTCTATCAGAGAATTGGTTTGGTCTCAGTTTGAACGTGAAATATGACGGCGATAACATAAAAGACATGTCTCCTGGTAAGCGTTCTTTTGTTGTACTAAAGCTATTGCTCGACTTTAGTGACAAAAAATGTCCTATACTTATAGATCAGCCAGAAGATAACCTTGATAATCGGGCTATCTATAGTGACCTCGTGAAATATATTCGTAAAAAGAAAAAGGAGAGACAAATAATTCTTGTGACCCACAATCCAAATATTGTGGTTGGGGCAGATTCTGAGGAGGTTATAATAGCCAACCAAGATGGAAAAAATGCACCCAATGAAAATGGAATAAAGTTTCAGTATTTGTGTGGAAGCCTCGAAAACAGTAAAGACAGAAATAATGGTGATACAATCCCTATGTTGAAACGATGTGGAATCCGAGAACATGTTTGTGACATCTTGGAAGGGGGAGAAAATGCATTTAAAAAAAGGGAGAGTAAATATGGTTTATAGGAGACAAAGATTAGGATATCTTAAGTAGTGTTGTAACAAAATATAGTGAGTCCTATCATTTATATGAAGTAGGTAATTTGTCTTGTGATTGATTTGTGCGAGGCAAAATGCAGAAATAGTAAAGAAAAGTCCCGTGTGACGAAAGTCATGCGGGACTTTTTGTTTTTTTGTGGTGATGAGTGGGGAGAAGAAATTATGTTGATCCAAGTTGTTGGATTAATATAATAATTTATTTGTTTTCAATTTCTTTTCTTAATTCATTTAATGTCTTGCCCTTATAACTAAAATATTTTGGTCCTTGGTAAGCACCTGATGTGTTCTGCATTTTTTCAGGCAGAAATTCAGCGGTGAAGGCGGAGAGCGACCACAGACGATCTTCGTATTCAATTTTGTCGTCGGATGCAACCTTGACGGGAAGATTGAGAGCATCAAAAACAATCATATCGCCTACGTTTAGTCCTACCATGTGAAATTTAAAAGCAGGTTTGGCTTGTTTTCGTTTTTCATTTTCGTTGGCTGCTTTTATTTTCTTGTCTTCTTCCTTGCTTCCACTAATGACTGGTTTTCCATCTACGTATACTGCTAGTTCTGCATCTTCAAGTAAATCTGCTATATCACGCATAATATCGAGAGCTACGGAAGGGGCGATATTGAAGAATTCACGATTCTGACGAATGCGTAGGTCCGTCAGACGATCTATCTGCTTGTGAATCTGTTTTTCAACTTTGTCATACTTCGATGTTTTCAGTGTCGCATAGATTTCAAATGGTAATGGAACCGCCGTATTGTCTAACTCTTTAGAGCGTACATCAACAGGACGGGAACTCTTACCAATTTTGACCCAATCCTCGCGGAAACTAGGATTGGTGAGTATGTAGACGTAGCCTTGATTATTTTCGTTGTTCATATTGTAGTCATGTTTTGAAAGTAATCACTTAAAATCAATATTGCTTTTTGTCTCCAAACAATAGTTTCAATTGTTTATCAAAATCACTCATTATTTCACGGTCTTGAATGACGCGGAACTTATCGTATTCAGTGAGTGCCTTTTCTACAGCCTGTTCATGAGTCACACGTCCTGCATCTGGAAGTATTGGACGGTTGTTCAAGTCCATATAGCGTTGTAGGAGAGTAGACCAATCTGCCATTGTCATCAAAATATGATCCTCTGCTCTTTGTTCGGCAATGTCAATGAAGGCATTGCTCAATCTGTTCAACGAATCTACTTCTTTTTCGCTGAGATAGTTCTTTGCAACGGTGACATCAGACTTTACGACTCTACCATCTGGTGCATTTTTCCATGTGGTCAATCCCATGTGAGGGCGTTCTGCGTCTGCACGGTCATAGATAATTTCGGCAGCGGTCTGTTTTGTTACGGCATAATGCATCATATTCTGTACTGTCTTGAAGAACAATTGTGTTTCTTCAGAATCCTTGTCATAATCGGAGCTGCATTCGCTATATATATCCGTAATCTTCTGATAGTAACGTCGCTCGCTGATACGTATCTCCCGAATGCGATCGAGCAAATCATCAAAATAGTCTGTCCCGAATACGTTCTTTCCCTTCAGTCGTTCATCATCCAACACAAATCCTTTGGTAAGGTATTCTTTCAGAACTTGTGTGGCCCAAATACGGAACTGAGTCGCCTCGTAACTATTCACACGATATCCCACAGCAATGACTACATCAAGATTGTACATCATTACCTCTCCAGACCATTTGTCCGAAGGTAACAAAATTTTTTTGTAAGCATCGGACAAATGGAGTTCTCCGCTTTCTTCTATTTGTGAAAGATGGTAACTAATGTTCTGTTGCGTCACTCCAAACAACTCTGCCATTCTCTGCTGAGAAAGCCAAAATGTATTGGTGTCGAAGACAACTTGAACTTGCACATTCCCTCGTCCACTTTTATACATCAAGATGGAAGATTCCATGCTTCTCACGGCTAGATCAGGAGTCATAGTCGCACTGAAGTATTGTTGTGCGGCATTCACCATCTCTTTCTTTTGGTCGGCATTCATAGCAACTGCCATACAAGCAGCACGTGAAAGGCGGATACTCGTCACTTCTCTGACAGCCCCACTGCCTAGTTCTGCCATCTCGGAGATTTCCACAAAGTGATCGCTAAGATGGTAGCCCTTCTGTGTAGTCCATGCCTGTGCCTTTGCTATGACACGTTCAAAGTTCCAGTATTTGCCATAGCCCATCACTCGTGCCAGCTTACGCGAGTTCCACCATTCCCTGCCATCCGCATCGACCTCTCTTAACTGCTCGAAAGGAGATTGAAGTTCTGGAATATTGTCGTTATTATTCATGTCATTATTGTCTTTTTGTAACTATCATATTTTCCTTCTATCTGGAATATCAAGAATTCAGCTGTGCTATTTCTTATTTTTTTTCATTGTGCTAATTTAAGCTTTATTTTCTTAACTCAAATAATAGGTTGAAAAATGATATGTTGTATAGTTGTGCGGAATTACCCATGATAAAAAGATCCTCCATACATTAGCCTTCCAGTCATAATACACGTGAAATAGAATATGATTAGTGTTAATGAACTGACTATTTTGAGTGTGCGGTCATTCATCATGCTTAATTGCCCTCCAAGAGTTAAAAAATATGGAATAAAAGCTAGTGGAGCAACAAACATCGAAAAAAAATCTAAATATATGCATGCATAATACATCATAACAACAATAAGAATGCCTCCACAAATTGGGAACCACGACCATTTTTTATAATTAGGTTTCATTCCTTTATAGACGATAAAGCAGTGTATTGCTCCCAACAGAATTGTGATAAAAAATTCGGGATGTTTCATGGCCTGTACATTTTCATTTCTCATACCCCTCATACCAATAGCTTTGCTCGATGCCTTTGATGATGACTTCACGATCTTCTGTGTCTGATGTCAGATTCTGACTGAGCAGATAGCGGATTTCAAGGTCGTTGATAGTGGAGCGTTCCATTGCTTGAATAATCATCCATGATATAAGGAAATTCCAGATATTTCCGGACCTGCGAATATTCCGACTATCCAAAACAACACATATACTATGATTAGTAATATGGAACATAGTATTTTGAGACCTGCCCCTGGTTTCAATATGGCTAACTGAATTAATAGAGCAAAACCAAGAGGTATTAGAGCAATAGGTGAAATAATAAGTGAGAAAAAATTCATTTTCGTGTATGCATAGTACATCATTAGAATAATTAGTATGCCTCCTCCCAATATGCCTGCAAAAAGAGTAATCAATTCCTTTTTGGTGGTGTCTGGTCTCATATTCCTTTTGACTACATAGCAGTCAAAAAAATAGAATATGAATGTTATTAATCCCAAAATTATTAATTCTTCCATTGTGGTCTCAAATTTAAGATATGGCATGGAATCTGACGAAATCCCATGCCATTATTCTTAAATCTTTATTTCTTCTTTTTCTTCATCATCGCCTTCTTCTTTGCAAGTTTGGCTGCTTTGGCTGCCGCCGCCGCCTCAGCTGCTGCTTTCTCTGCCTCTTCAGCTTTCAGCACGTTGATCTTGTCTTGAAGTGGCTCGAAGTAGTATTCTTCTGCCTGGAAGAAACAAGCCTTGCAGTTGGATGCCTCAATCTCTTTCTTGATCTGTTCTGCGATTGGCTCCTTCTCTTTTGGATCGCCCTCAAGCAGTTTCTCACACTTGCCTTTGAACACTTTGTCGAAATATGCCTCCTCGTAGCGGTCTTTCAGGTCGGACACGTTAGTCTCCCACTTTGTGTCTTCCACCAATGCCTCAGCACTGTTGATGGCGTTGAAGTTGGCGATTATCTTCTCTGTCGACGAGATTGTGTCCGCGTCTTTCTCCATCACCATCACATAGACGAGTTTTTCGATTCTGTCGAGCTCTTTGCCATCTTTCAGATTGTTTTTGGCTGCTGCCTGCACATCGTTGTAGTGAGACTTGAATCTGTTTTCATATAGGAACTCTTTCTTCAGGTTTTTCATCATGATTGTGTTGAGCAGCTCGGAGTAGTTGTAGATGATAGCGGATGGATTGATGTTTGTCATTCCTTTTGCCTTGTTCTCCTTGTAGCTCTTCACTTCCTTGTCTAAAGCAAGGTATTCTTTCAAAAGCTCATTCAGATCATCTTCCTGAGTGAAGACGTCGTCGCTGATAAGATGCGCGGCATGCAGGTTACGTGTCTTCACGATTCTGTCGTCGACGTAAGAGTCGTTGATCTGGTTAGGCTTGCGCACACTTGGTTTGTGGCTGCTCTTATAGTTGACAGCCACGATGATAGGGGCAGTCTTGTTAGCGACATTCTTTCTGATAGTGGCGTAGTCGATGTTCGCATTGTCGTCGACGCATTTCTTCAAAGCCGCGTTAGAGAAATTACGTTCGATGTCCTGATTGCTTGGGGCAAACTGGTATAGGCAGATTGAGTAGACTTTGCGGTCGACGTCAAGTTCGTTGAAAAGCGAAACTGTGGAATTGAACACATACTGACGCTCTTTGGTCTTGCTTTCAAGAAGTTTGCCATACTCCTCCGACACTTTGTTCATAGCCGAGTAGTCGTTGTTGACCTTGCCGACGTTGGAAAGCTGGCGGCACACGAAATCAGTGATACGTTGTGGTTGCTCCACATTTATAGCCTCAGCGTAGAATTTCATCTCCACAGGGTTGGTGCCGAATGCGTTTAGCGGGATATTGTCTGCGATTCGGATTTTGCCCTGAGTGTTTGCCTTGTTGACAGACAACTCTTTGTTTACAAGCTCCACCGTCAAATTATAGAGAGGATATCTCACATCTTGGGCGACGGTAGTGCTTGTCATTTGGCCGGAGATGAAAACGTTTTTGATTTTGTCTTTTTCCTTACGGCTAGTGTAAATTGTCTCAAGCTGACCTTTGAAAGCTTCGGGGTTAAGGAGGTATATGTCGGTAGTCAGCATTAGCCAGCCATCTTCAGCGGAAAATTTCTGTTCGCCTTTGATTTCTCCGATCTGTTCGCATTTTAGTGTCAGTTGCTGCTCTTGCGCATTGGAAACGACTGCGCAGAACATATATGAAAGCGCTACAATCGCTGTCTTTATTTTTTTCATCTGATTTTATTTTTGAAAGTTCACGATTCTTTGTTTCAACAAAAATAAGAATAAAAACTGAAACGTGAAAAAGAACGATGTTAATAATGAAAAAGATTCTTTATGCAGTAAAGCGGTATAAACAGTGGAGGACAATGCCGTCGCACCTCTAACGACCGATTATTGCCTATTATTTGACAAAGTTTTATGACTAATTTGCCAAAAGGAAGTCTATTGTTCGCATAAATATGCCAAAATGAGGATATTGGGGTGCATTAAACTGAAATAATATTCATAATATTTTTGAATTGCTTACATTTTGACTAACTTTGCACGCTGAAGGTAGAAATTTGAAAAAAATAAAGTAACTAAATAATATGGCAGACAACTTGAAAGTAGAAGAATTGGATCAAGTGGTGGTTCGATTCTCAGGCGACTCCGGAGACGGAATGCAGCTTGCTGGAAATATTTTTTCCACTATCTCGGCCACTGTAGGTAATGGTATTTGTACATTCCCTGACTACCCAGCAGATATTCGTGCCCCACAGGGTTCTTTGACTGGTGTATCTGGATTCCAGGTAAGTATCGCAGCAGATAAGGCCTTCACTCCTGGAGACAAGTGTGATGTTTTGGTAGCAATGAACCCTGCAGCCCTAAAGACTCAGTATAAGTTCTGTAAGCCAACATCATCTATCATCATCGACGTCGACAGCTTCAAGAAAGCGGATCTAGAGAAAGCTCAGTTTGAGGCGACAGACGCAGCTGGAGCAATTGCAGAGATGGGCATCAAGCAGGATGTGATCGAGGTTCCTGTAACATCAATGGTAAAGGATGTGCTTGCTGATTCAGGTATGGATCCAAAGGCTATGCTTAAGTGTAGAAATATGCTTGCTCTTGGTCTTGTTTGCTACATCTTCAACCGTGATCTATCTATCGCAGAGAAGTTCCTTCGCGAAAAATTCGCTAAGAAGCCAGCTATTGCGGAGAACAACATCAAGGTTATCCACGCAGGTTACGACTTCGGTGCCAACACACATGCATCAGTAAGCCATACATATAATGTAGTGTCAAAGCAGACTCCTGCAAAGAAGGGTCGCTACATGGACATCAACGGAAACAAGGCAACTGCATACGGTCTTATCGCTGCAGCAGAGAAGGCAGGTCTTCGCCTATACCTTGGTTCTTACCCTATCACTCCAGCAACAGATGTTCTTCACGAACTTTCAAAGCACAAGTCTCTTGGTGTGACAACAGTTCAGTGTGAGGATGAGATCGCTGGATGTGCGTCAGCTCTTGGAGCTTCATTCGCAGGTGCTCTTGGAGTGACTTCAACATCAGGTCCTGGTATCTGTTTGAAGAGTGAGGCTATGAACCTTGCAGTTATCATGGAACTTCCATTGGTTGTCATCGACGTACAGCGTGGTGGTCCTGCAACAGGTCTTCCAACAAAGTCGGAGCAGACAGACCTTCTACAATGTTTGTTCGGACGTAACGGAGAGACTCCAATGCCAGTCATCGCTGCTACAAGCCCAGCAGACTGTTTCGAATCTGCTTACGCTGCATGTAAGATCGCTCTTGAGCACATGACTCCAGTCGTATTCATGAGTGACGCATATATCGCAAACGGTTCAGAGGCATTCAAGCTTCCTAACCTAGCTGAGTATCCAGCAATCAACCCTCCATACGTTCCTGAATCATTGAAGGGAACATGGACTCCATACATGAGAGATGAGAGAGACGTAAGATACTGGGCTGTTCCAGGTCGTGAGGGATTCGCACACATCCTTGGTGGTCTTGAGAAGGACAGCAAGACAGGTGCTATCTCAACAAATCCAGAGAACCACGATTTGATGTGCCGTCTACGTCAGAGCAAGATAGATAAGATCCAAGTTCCAGATGTAGAGGTAGAGGGCGACAAGGATGATGCTGATCTTTTGATCGTAGGCTTCGGTGGCACTTACGGACACCTACACGCAGCTATGGATGAGATGCGTGCTGCAGGAAAGAAGGTTGCTCTTGCACACTTCCGTTACATCAACCCATTGCCAAAGAACACAGCTGAGGTGATGAAGAAGTACAAGAAGGTAGTTGTAGCTGAGCAGAACCTTGGTCAGTTCGCTGCATTCCTTCGTATGAAGGTTGACGGTTTCGCACCAGCACAGTTCAATGAGGTTAAGGGTCAGCCATTCGTAGTTAGCGAGTTGGTTGCCGCATTTAATAAATTAATCTAATTAATTAAGAATTAATGGGAAGAAAAATTAATTCTTAACTCTTAATTCTTAACTTTTAATTTAGTAAAAAAATGAGCGAATACACAGCTAAAGATTATAAGAAAGGACAGCCACGTTGGTGTCCAGGATGCGGTGACCACTTCTTCTTGGCGTCGCTTCACAAGGCAATGGCAGAGATTGGCGTTGCTCCACATAATGTCGCAGTTATCTCTGGTATCGGATGTTCAAGCCGTTTGCCACACTATATGGCTACTTACGGTATGAATACAATCCACGGTCGTGCCGCTGCAATCGCAACAGGATGTAAGGTTTCTAACCCTAACCTAAGCGTATGGCAGATAAGTGGCGACGGTGATGGTCTTGCAATCGGTGGTAACCACTTCATCCACGCCAACCGTCGTAACATCGACCTAAAGATGATCCTTCTTAACAACCGTATCTATGGTTTGACTAAGGGTCAGTATTCACCAACTTCACCAAGAGGTTTCGTCAGCAAGTCGTCTCCTTACGGTACAGTTGAGGATCCATTCCGTCCTGCTGAGCTTTGCTTCGGTGCAAGAGGTCACTTCTTCGCACGCGCAGTTGCCACAGACGCTGAGGGTACAGTGAATATTCTTAAGTCAGCTCACGCTCACAAGGGTGCGGCTGTTTGTGAGATCCTTCAGAACTGTGTCATCTTCAACGATGGTACACACGAGGCAGTTTACACTAAGGAAGGTCGCGCAAAGAACGCTATCTACTTGAAGCATGGAGAGAAGATGGTATTCGGAGAGAATAACGAGTTCGGTCTTGTTCAGGAAGGTTTCGGTGTTAAGGTTGTGACTATTGGTCAGGACGGATACACAATGGACGATGTTCTTGTCCACGATGCACACTGCGAGGACAACACACTTCAGCTAAAGCTTGCTATGATGGAGTATCCGGTAGCATTAGGTGTTATCCGTGATGTTGAGGCTCCAACTTACGACGATGCAGTAAACGCACAGATCGAGGAGGTTAAGGCAGCTAAGAAGTACCACAACTTCGCAGAGCTTCTTGAGACTAACGACACTTGGGAGGTTAAGTAATTAACTGACTGATATAGTTTCAGAATATGAACGGATGGGTATAATTATACTCATCCGTTTGTTATTTACAACCAATTGTATATCTTTGCAATGAATTTATAATTTAATAGTAATAAATACAAAAAAATAGTAATTATGGCAATCGCAATTAGACCGATACCGGTTCTTAAGGGTACCACGGCAGAACGATTTGAGGAAATGGTGGAAAACAACAAGCGAGTTGCATTTACTGTTATTCCAGACAATATGCGTCAGGCAGTTCATGCAATGCAAGAGAGATCTAGAAATGTTGTTATCAAAATGCCAAAGCGTTAATATGTCCAGTTATCCGTATGATATCAATGAGCAATGTTTGATTGTTCGACTTACACCAGAATTGGCAACATTGCCTTTTGAATGTGGAAATACTGATGGTGATAAGGATTTAGAGGACTTTTTCCACAATCAGGCGATACATTTTTCTAAAGAAAGACTAGGTCAGACTTATTGTTTGATAGATAATAATGGGGAAGTAGCAGAGCTTGTGGCTTTTTTTACTGTGTCTAATGATAGTATAAAGACTACTTTTATACCTAAGAAAGCGGTAAATAAGATAGAACGAAAAATTCCAGGGCGAAAACATCTTCATACATATCCTGCAGTACTTTTAGGAAGACTTGGCGTAAATAAGAAGTATCAGGGACGAGAATATTTTATCGGTCAGCAAATAATCAACTACATAAAGATTTGGTTTTCTGAAGATGATAACAAAACTGGTTGTCGTTTTCTTGTCGTTGGTGCTTATAACAAGCAAAATGTACTTGATTTTTATGAACGAAATAAGTTCAAATTTCTATATGCAGATGAGGAGACGGAACGTACAGAACAACATATTCCAAATGATGCCGAAACTATTTATACGCGTCATATGTTTCTAGATTTGCTTCATACTGAGGTCCTTATTAGACCTATTGTATAAGTTTTAGGATATGAACGGATGGGTATAATTATACTCATCCGTTTGTTATTTAACGTAAATTCGACCAAATAAAAATAGGAGTATGTCATAAATGAGGATTGTTAAGGGCCCATGTTTGATTGATATTGGCCCTAACCCTTCCCCACGTGCGAGCCGTAGGCGAGCACATAAAATTTAATAAAACCACAGAGACTCAAAGTTTACAGAGAAAGACTACGTCTTTTTGTGAGAAAAAGAGGTGAAAAATTCGTCAGAAATCTTATTTTTTGCTGATAAACTTTATCTCAGCCCTTCTATTCCATTCATGTTCGGCTTCTGTCTTTGCATCTTTAATATATGGCTCGTGATTGCGTCTACCTACAGCAACAAGCATGGTGTCAGGAATGCAATAATTTTCAATTAGATATTGCCGAATGTACTCAGCTCGCTTAACGTCCAATTTTATACTATACATGTCACTTGCTCGCATATCTAAATGCCCAGAAATCTCAAACAGACTGTCGGGATATGATTTTATGAATTCCGCAAGTTCATCAAACTGAGCTTCATATTCAGGTCTCATTGGAGAATTAAAGTTAAAGAAATATAGACACCATTTGAATCCATCCTCGGCAAAAGTGGGGAAGGAGAGTGTCAGTGCTAATATGATTGTGAGTACGTATTTCATGTTTATATTACTCTTTCATTATGATTCTAATCTCTACTCTTCTATTCAACTCATGTTCCGTCTCATTTTTTGCTCCCTTGATATATGGCTCATGTTTGCCTTTTCCTACAGAGATAAGCATTGATCCAGGAATACCATATTTGTCTATCAGGAGACCTCGAATGTAGTCAGCTCTTTCTTTGTCAATTTTTATACTATATTTGTCACTTGCTCGCTCATCTAAATGTCCAGAAATCTCGAACAGACTGTCGGGATATGATTTTATGAATTCCGCAAGTTCATCAAACTGAGCCTCGATAGGTTCGTAGGAATCGCTGTGATTAAAGCCGTACAGACACCATCTGAACCCAACCTGGGCATGAGTGGGGAGGGCGAGTGCCAGTGCCAATATGATGGAAGTAAATAGTTTCATATCTGTATGGTTTTGGTTCAAATTTAGAAAATAATTGTTAATTATGCATTAAGCATTATGAATTAATTAAATAGGCTGTCCATCTTCAGCCTCAATAATTGGGTTTCGCAAAGAAGTTTGATAAATTCTTTTGCAGAACGTTTGAAATAGGAATTTTTCAGGATCAGGAATGCACCCTCCATTGTGTTTCCGGCGACGTCGATAGGAACTGCCACAACATCCGGCCTTGTCTTGGTGGAAAGCCCGGACAAAATGGATATCATTTCTCCATACGATACAAGCATCAGTATTGGTGTGATTTCATTGATCACAATTTTGGGCTTTAGTTCGACGGGGTTTGTCTTCAACACTCTGTCGATCATATTGCGCGCCTGTGTTCCCTCTGCCGGAAGAATAAGCGGATGTTCAGCAATCTCTTCTAATGTGATGCTTCTTTTTTTGGCCAGGACGTGGTCTTTGGCAACTATCGCGCAGAGTTTGTCTTCAAACAGATTGTGAGACTCTATCTGCTCGGCGATGGTCTCTGGCTTGAATGCAAGCATGACATCGATCTCCTTGCGGAAAAGCATATTCTGCAATTCGTCGTTTGTCTTATAGAATATGTTGAGCTTTATATTGGGGAATTTTTTCACAAAGATATTTAGCGTGTCCGACGTCAGAATGCGAAACGAGTGTGTCACTCCTATATTAAGTGTCCCGCATTTCATATTCATAAGGTCATTCATCTTGTAGACGCAATTGTCAGCATCTTCTATTGTTCTCTTGGCATACGGAAGCAATGCGTCTCCTGCTTCTGTCAATCCCACATTGTGATTGTCTCTATGAAACAGAGCCGCCCCAAGTTCATCTTCCAATTTCTTCAAACTCTGAGAAAGGGCACTTTGCGTAGTGTAAAGTTCTTTTGCTGCCAACGAAAAATTGCAAGTCTCTGCAATTTTGACGAATGCTCTCAATTGTCTTAGTTCCATGTCATCTAATAATCTTCGGATTGCAAATTTAGTGCTTTTCATATTCATTGTGTTTATTGTGTGTATTAAATCTGCTAATTGTGGCTATTAGATAAAAATATCATCAGTGAGTTTTGCTTATTACACCTATCAATAAAACTCATAACAAAATCTGAAATCGCATCCAAAACGGCTCTACTTTTGCAAACGTTGGTTCAATGATGTGTGGAACGCAAAAGGGTCCACCTCATCATAAACAATTAAGAAGAATAAAAACATTAATAAAATAAAAAGAAAAATGGTTTCGTTATTAGTTGTAATTGCATCTCTGTTTGTTTGGAGAGCTTCGTCGAAAGTTTCTGAGTGTGGAAGAAATGATGGTTTTGTTATTGACGGGGATTCCGTAGATGTCGTTTCATCTAATGAATACAAGTCTTATATCGAACCGTCGACAACATCAAAATTCCATTACAAGTATTATGGACTATTCTTGGCTGACTAATTTGTTCACCAGCAACGACTCTGTTGCCCACATAGCCTTGCTTTACGCGATTGTGATATCGGTCGGTATCTATCTTGGTAAGATCAAGGTTATGGGCATCTCTTTGGGTGTCACTTTTGTCTTGTTCGCAGGAATTCTGGCTGGACACTTTAAGTTTACAGCTCCTGTGAGCATACTCACTTTCGTACAGGACTTTGGCTTGATTCTGTTTGTGTTTATGATCGGACTGCAGGCTGGCCCTGGATTTTTCAACAGTTTCAAAAAGGGTGGGGTGGCTATGAACAAGCTTGCCATGTTGACGGTATTGCTCAATGTGGCTGTGATGTTCGGATGCTATTACTGTTTTTTCGACACGACAGACGAGAACAATTTGCCGATGCTGGTCGGCACGTTGTTTGGAGCGGTCACCAACACACCCGGACTTGGTGCTGCGAGTGAGGCTCTCAACACCGTCTTCTCTGATGGAAATGCTCCTTTGATCGCCAACGGATATGCGTGCGCTTATCCGTTGGGTGTGGTGGGAATCATTCTGGCGACAATTGCCATACGATTTATCACTAAAACTGATTTGGCTCAGGCGGAAAAAGAGTTGGATTCAGATTGTGAGGAGACGGAATTAAAACCGGAAAAACAATGCATCATTTTGAAAAACAACAATTTTGATGCTAAAACATTGAAAGAGTTGCGTCATACATTGGATAAGGAGTTTGTTTGCTCTCGTCTGCTTCATGATGGTGAGATGATTTCTCCGTGTGGATCGACAAAAATATTCTTAGGAGATGTGCTTTTCATAGTCAGTATGGAGAGTGAGGCGGATGCACTTGTCACTATTCTCGGAGAAAAATGTGAGATGGATTGGGATGATGTAGGCGAAGGCAAACTGATTTCCAAAAGTGTGGTGGTTACGAATCCTAAGATTAATGGACGAACATTAAGAAAACTGCATCTCAACAGGTTGTATGAGGTAAACGTGACTCGCATCAATCGTGGAGGAATCGTCTTGTTCGCGTCTCCTTCGCTTGAATTGAAGGTGGGTGATAAGGTGAGAGTCGTAGGCCGTGAGGATGCAGTTGAGAGAGTCCGCAAACTGTTTGGCGATTGTGTCAAGACTCTTCATGCACCAAATCTTGCCACAATATTCATCGGTATTTTCGTAGGAATCATGTTTGGAAGCATTCCGATCTCCATTCCGTCGATGCCAGTGCCATTGAAACTTGGAATAGCTGGCGGACCGTTGATTATAGCGCTTCTGATCGGACGTTTCGGCCATAAGGTCGGACTTGTGACATACACCACGACATCTGCCAATTTGATGCTTAGGGAAATCGGACTTGTCCTTTTCCTTGCCTCGGTAGGAATAAAAGCGGGCGCAAGTTTTGTGGAGACGGTGGTGGCTGGCGACGGTGCTCTATATGTGTTGAGCGGATTGCTTATCACTGTGATCCCTATATTGATTGTAGGCACAATAGCAAGGCTATACTACAAATTAAATTATTATACTTTAATGGGAATGATTGCTGGATCTTATACTGATCCTCCAGCTTTGGCTTATGCCAACAGCGTATGTACGAAGGACGCTCCGGCAGTTGGTTATTCCACCGTATATCCATTATCGATGTTTCTTAGAATTTTAACAGCACAGCTTATTGTGCTATTTGCTTGTGGGTAACCATAAAACAGTTTTTTGATATTTTATAAGAGGCGAGGGTTGTGAAATCTTCGCCTTTTAATAAATAAAGACGGATTCTGATATGAACCCCTAAAGTTAGACAAAAAACTTTAGGGGTATATTTATGTCAGAAAGGGGAAAAAGACAAAAGCATGGAAAGAAA
>OCTX012277495.1_pt1 | contig 25904 bp, 22 predicted proteins | sample 1539691 | NCBI WGS metagenome assembly OCTX01 (sample SAMN02144231, study PRJEB22623) | gut metagenome | biome: sheep rumen | host: Ovis aries | place: New Zealand
GCGTTTGCCGAGATGGAGGCGTATTGGCGCGAAGAGGGCGCTGACGTATTTGAGATACGCCAGCTCGCCGACCTTGGGCGGCCGATGGACCTTCTGGCGCTGCCGGGCGGCGAGTCGACCGTGCAGGGGAAGCTCCTCAACGACCTCGGGCTTTTTGATCCGATCAAGAAGCTTATCGACGGCGGGCTTCCCGTCTTCGCGACATGCGCCGGGCTGATCCTGCTTGCGGAGAGAATCGACGATCCCGGGCGGAGCGATGACACAAGACCCGGGAAGTGGTTAGGCGTCCTACCCGTCACCGTGCGGCGCAACGCCTACGGACGCCAGCTCGGCAGCTTCAGGACGGTCGGTACGTTCGACGGGAAACCGAACGTTCCGATGACGTTCATCCGCGCACCGGCTATCACCGAAGTCGCGCCAGAAGTCGAAGTGCTTTCAACCTTTGACAGTGCGCCCACGGCGGTCCGTTGGCGCAACATCACCGCCTTCACCTGGCATCCGGAGCTCAACGCCACGGCTTAATCGCAAAAATGGTATAATGTCCACATGACACTCCAGCAACTCAAGTATGCGGACGCAGTTGCGGCGTGCGGCAGCATCAGCGAGGCCGCGCGCAGGGTCTTCGTCACGCAGCCTACGCTCACCGAGTCGATTCGCGCGCTCGAGGAGGAGCTTCGCACAGCCATTTTCACCCGGTCGGCGCGCGGCAACGTCGTCACGCTCTTCCCAGACCGCGGCGACCGCTACATCAGCAAGGGCCTCTTTCCCGTAGGAGAATGACAGACGAACAGACAGAGCGCTACTACCGGCAAATCTTGTTGAAGGAGATCGGCGCTGAGGGACAGCGGCGGTTGATGGCCGCGAGGGTCCTTGTCGTCGGCGCCGGCGGACTCGGCTCTCCTGCCGCGCTCTATCTCGCCGCCGCTGGCGTCGGACGGCTCGGAATCGTGGATTTCGACGAGGTGGACCGAACCAACCTCCAGCGGCAGATACTCCACTCAACCAAGGACATTGGACGGAAAAAGGTGGAAAGCGCGGCGGAGAGGATCGCCGCCATGAATCCCAACGTCGTAGTGGACGCCATCCATTCCGTCGTGCACTCCGGCAACGTCCAGGAGCTGATTCGGCCATGGGACTTCATCATCGACGGGACCGACAATGCCGCCGCCAAGTACCTCATCAACGACGCCTGCGTCATCGAAGGCAAACCGTACAGCCATGCAGGAGTACTGCAGTTCCAAGGCCAGACGACGACATACGTGCCTGGACGCTCGCCGTGCCTCAGGTGCATCTTTCCGTATTCGCATGAGCGCGGCGAGCCTTCGTGCGACACGGCCGGCGTCATTGGCGGCGTCTGCGGCGTGATTGGCACTCTGCAGGCCATGGAGGCGATCAAGTACATCGTCGGCGCCGGCAGACTTCTCACAGGAAGACTCCTGTTCTATGATGCATTGGAGGTCCGTTTCCACGAAGTTCGCCTTCCGCCTCCTGACGGCAGTTGTCCGGTGTGCGGCAAGTCCCCGTCCATAACACGGCCGATAGATCTCGAAACCTGCTCGCGAAGGCTTCAATTCCGCCAAACGCTCTAACATCTTTGCAGTCAGCGGTCCGACAATTCCAGCCAGCGGTTTTCGGCGCTTTCGAGTTCGGCTTCTGCGGCGGGCAGGCGCGAAGCGAGTTCCTGCGCCCTTGCGGGATCGCGCCGGAAAATCGTTCCATCGCCGAGCTCCTCGCGGATGGACTTTAGTTCGCTTTCCAGAGCGTCGATCTTTTCCGGCAGCATCGCCAGTTCGCGCTGTTCGTTATAGGTAAGGCGCGTGCTCCTTGGGCCGACAGGTCGCGCCGCCACGCGACCGCCGTTCTCGGCAGGTTGCGTCGCGCCGCCGCCGGTCTTGGCCGGACGCATTCTTTCGTAATCTGTGTATCCGCCGGGATATTGGGCCACGGCGCCGTCGCCTTCCAGCACGAAGGTGGAGGTGACGACATTGTCCATGAATTCGCGGTCGTGGCTTACGAGCAGAAGCGTGCCCCTGTAGGCCAGCAATTGTTCCTCGAGAAGTTCGAGCGTCTCGATATCGAGATCGTTCGTGGGCTCGTCCATGACGAGGAGGTTCGCGGGCTTGAGGAAGAGTTTGGCGAGCATGAGCCGTGCGCGTTCGCCGCCGGAAAGCGCCCTTACCGGAGTGCGCACGCGCTCCGGCGGAAAAAGAAAGTCGGCAAGATACGAATAGACGTGCTTTTTCATGCCGCCGACAACCACTTCATTGCGGTCGGCGGCGATATTCTCGCCAACGGTCGCATTGGGATCGATTTCGCTGCGCAACTGGTCGAGGAATGCCATTTGGACATTCGTGCCGATTTCCGCGCTGCCCGAATCCGGCGCGAGCGAACCGGTGAGCAGTTTGATGAGCGTAGTCTTGCCGACGCCGTTTTTGCCGATTATGCCGATTCTCTCTCCGCGCAGGATGGTTGCGGTGAAGTCATTGATTACCGGTTTTCCGCTTTCGTATGCAAACGAGAGGTTTTTCGCCTTGATGACGCTCATGCCGCCCGGGGCGGCGGTGTCGAGTTTCATCGTGGCCGCGCCCGGCTGGGTGCGTCGGCTGGCGAATTCCTTCCTCAATTCCATGAGCGCGGCGACGCGGCCCTCGTTGCGCGTCGTGCGCGCCTTCACGCCGCGCCGGATCCACGCTTCTTCCTGCGCGAGCTTCTTCGCCTTGCGCTCCCAGTAGACGGCTTCGTCGGCAATCAGTTCCGCCTTGCGCTTGACGAATGTCGGATAGTCGCATTCCCAGCCGGAGAGTTCGCCGCGATCGAGGTCGAAGATCTTCGTCGCCACCTTTTTGAGGAACCGGCGATCGTGCGTGACTACCAGCACCGCCATTTCGCGCGATCGCCGGATGCAGGCCTCGAGCCAGTCGATGGAGTCGATATCGAGATGGTTGGTGGGCTCGTCGAGCAGCAGGATGTCCGGCCGGCGCAATATCGCCGCTTCGATGATTTTGCGCCTGCGCATGCCGCCGGAAAGGGCGTTGAAGGCGTCGTCGCCTGGCCGGTCGGCCGGGACGTCTTGCGAGACGTATTCCAGTTTGAGTCCGGGCGCACGGACGATTTCGCCGGAATCAGGCTCGATGATCCCCGCCATCGTCTTCATCAATGTGGATTTGCCTTCTCCGTTGCGGCCGGTCAGGGCGGCGCGCAGCCCCTTGGAGACGGATAGCGACACATGATCCAGCACCGCTCCGGCGCCAAATGCCACCGTCACGTCTTTCAGCGACATCAAAAAATCAGACATGCAAGGTCTTTCTTCCGGTTTTTACTTGATTTTGCGCGTATTTTACCATATTTAGCCGCCTTTTGTCAATCTTTTCCGGCTGCCCACGCTTGGTAGTCCAGACTTCTCTACTTCGTAGTCTAGCGACCTGGACTTCGCAGTCCAGCCCTCTCTACTTCGCAGTCGAGCCTTCTCTACTTCGTAGTCCAGCCCTCTCTACTTCGCAGTCTAGGTTGTCAGCCCTCAGCCCTCAGCCCCGATTCCCTATTGCTTTTGCCAGCGATTTTTGGTATAATAACACACAATGTCAATATTATCGCATAAAGTATCGACAAAATTGCCGAAATTGCTGTTGCTCGCGCTCCTGGGCGGCTCTATGCAATTTTGCGGTTGCGCGATCATGATGAAGTCCGATCCCGGTGCGCTGGAAGGTCTGGAATTCGCCGGTCGCAAAGGACGGGCAAAAAACGGCGACCTCGCAATCTTTGTAAAAACAGTAAGCGTGTCGTTCATCGACTGGCATATTTCCTCCGGCTCGATCGAGTGGAATGCGGAAGCGGAAGACGTGGACGGCTGGCCGACGACGATTGCCGAAGGTACGCAAGACCGGTTCATGAATCTGATGGAGGAAGTGGCGGCGCATTACAATGCGGACATTACCCAGTACGACTACACCGACGCCGAGCAGTTCCGCGGGTCGGCGCCGACAGATTTCGTCAAGCCGTTCTGGATCATATCGTGGCTGTTTTCGGTTCAGGAAGTAAGCTGTTCCGCGATTTTGCGCACGCATGATGTGGAGAGTTGCCAATGAAACGGTTTTTGGCGTTTTGGTTTTGTCCGGCGTTGCTGCTTGCGGCAGGCTGTGTCGCGAAATGCGACATTACCTACCGGCAGCATGAAATCGAATACGGCGAGATGGCGCTCGCGTCGGTAACCTGCCGCAATACCGGTTATCTGCTGTTCTGGAAGTATCCGATCTGCTCGGGGATGCCGTGGCAGCAGGGGCTGTTGAAGGACTGGGAGCCGGAGCGCGACTGGTTTGACGACCACGTCACGCTCGACGAGAACATGGACATGATCCGGCTGGCGGCGAAAGAGGTGGGGTCGCAGCGGCTGGGGAAGGTGAAAACCGCGATGGACAACAGCGCAATCTGGTCGTTTTTCCTGGTGGATCGCCGCTCGCTCACCACCACGGCGGTGATTTTGAAGAACAAGACGGAACCATAACCGACAAAAGATGAAACAGAGAACAATGAGAACCGGCGCGCAAGCGCTTGTCGATTCGCTGGTGAAGGCGGGCACGGAGGTGCTCTTCGGCTATCCCGGCGGGGCGGTGCTGGACATATTCAACTGCCTGCCGGAGTCGCCCATGAAATTCATTCTCGGGCGGCACGAGCAGGGTTGTGCGCACATGGCCGACGGTTATGCGCGAGCCACGGGCAGGCCCGGCGTGTGCCTCGTGACTTCGGGGCCGGGAGCCACGAATGTGGTGACGGGTCTTGCGACCGCGAACATCGACGGCGTGCCCATGGTCGTCATCACGGGTCAGGTGGGGCTTTCGCTGATCGGTACCGACGCATTCCAGGAGGCCGATACTTCGGGAATTACGCGCGCGATCACCAAGCACAACTTTCTCGTGCATTCGGCCGACGAGATACCGGAGATCGTGGCGCAGGCGTTTTACATTGCGACGCACGGCAAGCCGGGCCCGGTGGTGATCGACATCCCCAAGAACTGCCAGCAGGCGTTGACGGCGGCGGAATACCCGGAGAGAGTGTCCCTGCGCGCATACCACCCCGAACACGCCCCCAACCCGAACGACCTGGCGAAGTTCGCGCGGCTGGTGAACGAGGCGAAGCGACCGGTGATCTACGCCGGCGGCGGCGTCATAACGTCGGGTGCGGCGGCAGACCTCGCGGCGCTGGCGCGCAAGGCGGAGATTCCCGTCGCGACCACGCTCATGGGGCTTGGGAGTTTCGACGAACACGACAATCTCTCGCTGCGCATGGCGGGCATGCACGGCACCGCGGCGGCGAACTGGGCCATTCACAAGGCCGACTGCATAATCGCGCTGGGCGTGAGGTTTTCGGACCGCGTGACCGGCAACATCAAGCTTTACGCGCCGGAGGCGAAGATCATCCATGTGGATTGCGATCCGTCGTCGATCAACAAGAACGTGAAGGTGGAGCTTGGGATTTGCGCGGACATCAAAGACGTGCTCACGACGGTCGGCAGCCGCATCAAGCGCAACACCCATCCGGAATGGCTGGCCGAGATCGCGAAGTGGAAGAAGTCGCGGCCGATGTCCTACAAGCCGATGCACGAAGGCGTGATCATGCCGCAGGCGGTCATCGAAGCGGTCGACAAGGCGACGCACGGCGAGGCGCTGGTCGTCACGGACGTGGGCCAGCATCAGATGTGGGCGGCGCAATATTTCCGCCACAACACGCCGCGCAATTTCCTTTCCTCCGGCGGCATGGGCACGATGGGCTTCGGCATTCCCGCGGCGATCGGCGCGGGACTCGCGCAACCGGGCAAAAAGGTCGTGTGCTTCGTCGGCGACGGCGGCGCCCAGATGACGTTCGAAGAGGTCGTGTGCGCGGTCGAGCACAAGGTTCCGGCGACCTTCATTATCATCAACAACAATTGCCTCGGAATGGTGAGGCAGTGGCAGCAGCTTTTCTACAAGCAGCGCTACGCCGGCTCGATCCTCTCGGTGCGCGGGCGCCTCGAAATGGAGCACCTCGAACAGGATCTCGACTACGACTACCTGCCGGACTTCATGCTGCTGGCGAAGGCGCACGGCGCCGAGGCCTACCGGGTGATCGATCCCGCCAAGCTCGATGATACCATCGCCAAGGCGATCGACAGCGGCAAGACGTCGGTCGTGGAGGTGATTGTGGAGCCGCGCGCGAACGTGTACCCGATGATTCCGGGCGGCAAACCGGTAACGGAGATGATATTCGAATGAAACAGGAAATCTACCGCTTCAATTGCTTCGTGGAAAACCGCCCCGGCGTGCTGGCGAGAATCGTCGGGCTCATCTCCGGGCGCGGCTACAACATCCAGGCTCTGAACGTGGGGCCTACGGAAGACGGCACGGTCTCCAAGATGAAGATCGACGTCCTCTGCTCGGACGAAAGCGTCGTGGAGCAGATCAAGCATCAGCTTTTGAATCAGGTGAACGTGATCGAGGTCACGTCACGGAAACGTTGAGGAGAACGAAAATGGGCTACAATTGCGTAGTGTGCATCAAGCAGGTTCCCGACACCGGCAAGGTGACGGGCGACGCGATGAAGGCGGACGGCACGATCAACCGTGCGGCGCTGCCTGCGATCTTCAATCCCGAGGACCGCAACGCGCTGGAGGCGGCGCTCAGGGTGCGCGACGCGCACGGCGGCACGGTCACGGTGGTGACGATGGGGCTTCCAGCGGCTTGCGCGATTTTGCGCGAGGCGTTGATGTGCGGCGCGGACAAGGCGTATCTCGTCACCGACCGCCGCGCGGCGGCGTCCGACACGCTCGCGACGAGCTACATCCTTTCGCAGGCGGTGAAGAAACTCAACCCGGACCTCGTCTTTTGCGGACGCCAGGCGATCGACGGCGATACGGCGCAGACCGGCCCGCAGATCGCCGAGAAGCTGGGCGCGACGCTCGTCACCTATCTTGAAGACCTCGAGATCAGGGACGGCTTCGCGTATGCGACGCGCAACATCGGCACCGGCACCGAGAAGGTGAAGGCGAAGCTCCCGGCGCTGTTCACGGTGATGGAGAAGTGCGGCGAACTCCGTCCGGAGCAGGTGCGGCTGGCGATGAAATACAAGAAAGCGCGCGCACCCATGGAGCTTGCCAAGGAAACGGCCGAGGCCGAATACGAGGCGCTCAAGGCCAAGGGGCTTGATATCGGGCAGTGGAATCTCGACGACATCGGGTGCGACCTGTCGCGCTGCGGCAAGGCCGGATCGCCCACGCTCGTCAACAAGATCGTGAATGTCGTCCTCGCCGGCGGCGAATTCCAGGAATTCCAGCCCACCGACGAAGATGTCGCGAAACTCGTCGGTTCGCTGATCGCCGATCATACGATAGGCTAACCCAAGGAGATTTGGAAATGGAAAGAGAAAAAGGTGAAGTCTGGATTTTCGCCGAGCAGGAAGACGGAGTCCTGAACGATGTGGCGCTCGAGCTGTTGGGCAAGGGGCGCGAACTCGCCGATACTCTGGGCGTGCCGCTCGCGGCGGTGCTGCTGGGGAGCGGAGTGGAAGGTCTTGCGGCGAAGCTCTTCGAGCATGGCGCGGACAAGGTAAGACTAGTCGACGATCCGGCATTGAAGAACTACCAGAACCGCAGCTACCGCGAGGTGATGATCGAGCTCATCGAGGAGGTGAAGCCGCAGATTTGCGTCTACGGCGCGACGAGCCTCGGACGCGACCTCGCGCCGTCGATCGCCTCGGCGCTCCGTTGCGGGCTCACGGCCGACTGCACGGAACTGGGAATAGGCTCCTACACCGATCCGGTCACGAAGGAAGAGTTCGCGAATCTGCTTTTGCAGTGCCGCCCGGCGTTCGGCGGCAATATCATCGCGACGATCGTCAACCCGCGCAACTGGCCGCAGATGGCGACGGTGCGCGAGGGCGTCATGAAGCTGCCCGATGCGACGCCCGGCAAGACCGGCGAACTCGTCCGCCACGAGGCGAAATGCCTCGCGACGCTGGAGCTGCCGGTGGAGGTTCTGGAGGTGGTTCGCGCGGCGAAGAGCGTCAATCTCAAGGGCGCGCGGATCATCGTCGCCGGCGGCGCCGGCGTGGGTTCGGCGGAGAACTTCAAGCTTCTCCATGAACTCGCCGATGTTCTGGGCGGCACCGTGGGCGGAACCCGCGCCGCGGTGGACCTTGGGTATTGCGAGCACGAGCGGCAGATCGGCCAGACCGGCGTCACCGTGCGCCCGGCGCTGTACATCGCCTGCGGCATCTCCGGCGCGATCCAGCACCTCGCCGGCATGCAGGAGTCGCAGAAGATCATCGCCATCAACACCGACAAGGAAGCGCCGATTTTCTCGGTTGCGCACTACGGCATCGTCGGCGACCTCAACGACGTCCTGCCCAAGATGATCAAGGCGATCAAAGCCAAAGCGGCGGTCTGAGCAACCACAAGGAGATTTTAAAATGGCAAACTTCTACAAAGACAATCCCGACATCGCCGAGTTCATCGACGCTCTCGACCTCACCGAGGTCGCAGGGCTTCTCGAAGAGGACTTCCGCTTCGCGAAGGAATACGACTTCGCGCCGGAGAACGCGGAGGATGCGATCGACAACTACAAGCGCGCGCTCGATATTTGCGGCAAGATCGCCGGCGAACGCATCGCCCCCACGGCCGAAGAGACCGACAAGACCGGCAACATCCTCAACGGCGACGGCACCGTGACCTACACCCCCGGCATCCGTCTCGCAATCGAGCTGTACGGCAAGAGCGGGCTCATGGGCGCGACGCTGCCGTATTATCTGGGCGGACTCAACATGCCATGCACGGTGCTTACGGCGCTCAATGACATCGTTTCGCGCGCCGACTGCTCGCTCATGAACATGTTCGGCCTCCAGGGCATCGCCGAGACGATCAACGCCTTTGCGTCGGAGGAGATCAAGAAGGAATACGTGCCGCGTCTGGCGACGGGCGAGCTCACCGGCGCGATGGTGCTTACCGAACCCGACGCCGGTAGCGATCTGCAGTCGGTGAAGACGATCGCCTACCAGAACGAACGGGGCGAGTGGTTTGTCTCCGGCGTGAAGCGTTTCATCACCAACGGTTGCGGCGACGTGCTGCTGGTTCTGGCGCGCACGGAACCCGGGACGACGAACGGCTCGGGTCTCAGCTGTCTGCTGGTGGAGAAGTGCCCGCAGGTGCAGGTGCGCCGTCTCGAGCACAAGCTCGGCATCAATGGCTCGCCCACATGCGAACTCGTGTTCAAGGATGCGCCGGCGAAGCTCATCGGCCAGCGCCGCCGCGGACTCATCACGTATGTCATGGCGCTCATGAACGGTGCCCGCGTGGGGATTTCCGCGCAGGGCACCGGCGTAGGCGAGGCGGCATACCGCGCCGCCCGCGAATACGCCGCTTCCCGCAAGCAGTTCGGCGTCACGATCGATACCTTCCCGGCTTTGCGCGAACTTATCGCGAACATGTCCGTGGATCTCCAGGCCTCGCGCATCCTCGCGTACTACTCTTCGAAGTCCGTGGATATGGAGGCGGGGCTTGCCAAGAAGTTCGAGACCCTCAAAGGTACCGATGGCGCCGCCCAGGTCCGCGCCCGCATGAAGAAGTATGCCGGCTTCAACAAGATGCTCACGCCGATGGCCAAGTATTTCGCGTCCGAGATGGCGATGAGAGTCTCCAACAACGCCGTGAGCGTTCTCGGCGGCTCTGGCTACATGAAGGACTATCCCGTGGAGCGTTACTTCCGCGACGCGAGAATCTGCTCGATCTACGAGGGCACTTCGCAGTTGCAGATCGTGGCGGCGATCGCCGGCGTCGAAGGCGGGCTCGTGCCCGATGTGGTGGCCGACGTCCTGGAGGGCGTGGAACTGACCGACTCGCTCAAGGCGAAGGTCGCGAAGATCGATGAGCTCGTCGCCGAACTCGGCGAGGCGATCAAGATTGTGAAGGAATTCCCCGACGCCAAGCTCTATCATTCGCTGCAGGCGCGCAGGCTTGTGGACGCGGGCATCGCGGCGATCGTGGCGGCGCTTTTCGTGCGCCTCGCCGCGAAGAACCCGAAGCGCGAACTCGCGCTGGACTACTGGATGAACGTCCAGTTCCCGGCGGTGCGCGCCGGACTCGAAATCGCCAAGGGCGGCTACACCGCAAGCGTCACGGATTTCGACGCCATCGCACCCATGCCGGTTGCCGAATAAGATGAGAATAATCGGAGAAAAGATATTCGCGCGAGATGCGGAAGGCGAACTCGTCTCCCGTATCGGGACGCTGTTTCTGCGCACTCCGGGCCTCGTCACCGTCCGCGGCGTCCATGCGATGCAGCGTCAGTTGTGGATCGACGAACTCAACCGCGACCGCGACGACACCAACCCGCTTTCGCGCGAAGAGGAGGACGACGAGCTCCAGCAGTCGGTAGACCTCGTCTTCACCGACGACCATGTGATCATCCGTCCCGATCCCGAACACATGGAACTCGCGTTCAGGGCGGACGAAGTTTTGCAGACTTTGGTCAGCAAGCGGGTGATCCGGTTCTTGAACACTAACTCTTCGAAGGTTCGCCGGGCGATTTCCGAGCGCGGGGAGAATTGGCGGATTTCGCGCCAGCCTATCTCGCAGCAGGACATGGCCGATTTGATCGAACACTCCAAGGTGCCGATCTGCGAAAATCCGATCTACTACTACAACCGCGCTACCGGAACGAGGTATGTGACCGCCTCCACCTATCTTGACGTGCAGAAGTTCGACAACATCCGCTTCCGCCGCCAAGTGAAGGAATTTGTGGAAGGGCTCTCCAAGCGCAATCGGATGGGCAATCCGGAAGTCGATCTTTTTCCGCTTTCCACACCGATCGAGATCAAGCAGGCGCTGAAGACCTTGCCGGTCACGGAGCTCACCGACGCCGAGCTCCGGGAGCGTTGCGACAAGATCAACCTCGATTGGCGCATGTCGCTGCCGGCGGAACTGCGCGACGAGTCGGTCGTCAACTACGATTGGCGCAATGCGATGTGCCAGGCGATCACCAAAGCGCCGAACGAAACTTCTGCGGAAGGCGAACTCGTCAGCGGCATCGGCAGCGAATTCTACCGCCAGATCGAGTGGCTTCCGGGCGCGATGATCGACGGCGGCGAAGTCGTGTTCGACTCCATCTACGACGAGGCCAACCGGACGCGCGATCCGAAGCTGCTTGCAATCTGCGACAACCGGGTGAAGTCGATAATCTTCAACTTGACACGCGTCTACGGCAATATCGAGTACATCAACGTCGGGCGCATTGCGCATTCGCTCACCCGCGGCGAGGAGAACAAGCGGCGCGGCAATGTCTACATCGTGCAGTGCAAGACGAGCGAAAGCGAAACTCCGCGCATCGCGATCTTGCGCCTTCAGAAGTGGGGCATCGCCGAGCACCTCGATGAAGGCAAGGACATGCTCAGGTCGATTCTCGAGGCCGATGAATACACCGACTACATTCTCGACCGGCGGCTCATGTGCCGCCAGCTGGGAATGCATTTGCCGGACATGATCGGCGGCGGATTCTTCACCGAGAAATACTACGGCAAGAATGCGCAGTACAACGGCGTGAGCATCCGCACGTGCTACTTCTCGCGCCCGTATATCCACGGAATCGCGTCGGACAAGATCCAGCTCTCGAAATACCGCAATCCGGTGTTTGCGCGGCGCTTTGCGGCGCTCATGGGCCGGGCGGCGGCGCTCGACATGGTTGTTGGACGCAGAGACTCCGATACGAAAGAACTCCTGTTCGACCGCAACTATGAAATAATCATCATGGGCGAGGACGGCATGCCAGTCGACTGGATGGTCACCGACCACGCCGGATCGTTCGTAAACTACGATCACGACCTTGACGAATATGTGGCGCAATACGCCAATGTCGCCAGGCGCCGCAGGGAATTCGTGTCCAACTATGCCGAATTCGTGGACTCCTATGTCAACGGCTTTGCCGACGAGCTTTTCGAGGCGCAGGTCAACTATCGTGCCAGGCGCAAGGCGTTCGACCATCTTTTTGTCGACCGTCCGTTCGATACCAACGGCTCCGGCGCATACCGCTGGGCGCGGACGCTCGAGCGGCTCGACCGCGCCGACCCCGACAAACTGGCGGAAATGCTCCGCAAGGCAATAGGTCCGGCGGAATAGGATTATGCTCCGCTACACGTTGAAGCGCGTCATGGAGATGATTCCGACGACATTCGGGATCGTCCTCGTGACATTTCTCCTTTTCAATGTGGTGGGCGGATCGCCGGCCGAGACGGTCCTCGGCAAGAATGCGACCAAAGAGGCGATTGCCGCCTTCAACCACAAGTGGGGCTACGACAAACCGCTCGTGTGGTCGCTTGACAGCCAATTCGTCAATTTTGTCGTTTCGGCGGTGAAGGGCGATTTCGGCTATTCGACGGAATTGAACGAGCCGGTGGCGTCGATCCTGAAGCGCGGCGTTTTGCCAAGTCTTTCGCTGACGGTGCCGATTCTCGCGGGCGGCAGTGCGATTGCGCTCATGTTGGCGACGGTCTCGGCGCAATTCCGCGGCGGCGCGGTCGACAAGGCGATTCTCGGCGTTTCCACGGTGCTCATGAGCGTCAATTATGTAGTTTGGGTCTTGGCGGGACAGTTTTTCTTCTCCTACAAACTCGGAGTGTTCCCGGTTTGGGGATATGAGGGCGCGGTTTATCTCGTGCTGCCGGTGGCGATCGGAATCCTCTCCTCGCTCGGCACGGATGTCAGATTCTTCCGCACTGCGATTTTGGATGAAATCTACAAGCCATATGTGCTGACCGCCCGGGCGAAGCGCCTCTCCAAGACGCGGATTCTCTTTTCACACGTCCTGCCCAATGCGCTCATCCCGATCGTCACCTACATTTCGCTTTCCATTCCGTGGCTGTTCACCGGCTCGCTTCTCCTGGAGAGCTTCTTCGGAATTCCGGGCTTGGGTTCGGTTTCGATTAACGCGATCCACTCGGCGGACATGGCGGTGGTGAGGACGCTCGTTTTGCTGGGGGCGCTGCTGTATCAGCTGGTGAATCTGGCGGCGGATGTCGCGTATGCCTGGATCGATCCGAGGGTAAGGCTGTGAAGATCGGTGCGCATATTTCCTCGTCCGGCGGCTACATGGCGATGGCGCGCACCGCGCTGTCGATCGGGGCGAACGTCTTCCAGTTCTTCACGCGCAATCCGCGCGGCGGGGCGGCGAAGGAACTGGACATGGCGGACGTGGCGGAGTTCAACCGCTTTGCCGCCGCAAATGGCATCGGTCCCATCCTCGCGCACGCTCCCTACACGCTGAACGCCGCCGCTGAAAAACCGCGCGTGAGGGAATTCGCCGCCGAGACGATGCTCGACGATCTCGAGCGGCTCGAACATACTCCCGGCGCGATGTACAACTTCCATCCCGGCTCGCATGTCGGCCAAGGCGCGGAGGCGGGAATCTGGCTTGTGTGCGCCCTGCTCGACAAGATGCTTTGCCGCCCTTGGAAGACGACGGTGCTTTTGGAGACGATGGCTGGGAAGGGCAGCGAGATCGGGCGGAACTTCGCGGAGCTCAAGGCGATAATCGACGCCACCGACCTCTCGCGCTCGCGCCCGGACCAGCTGGGCGTATGCCTCGATACCTGCCATGTCTGGGACGGCGGCTACGATATCGTGGGCGACCTCGACGGCGTTCTGGACGAGTTCGACCGAGTCATCGGGCTTAAGTATCTGAAGGCGATCCATATCAACGACTCCAAAAACCCCCTCGCCGCGCACAAAGACCGGCACGAGCAGATCGGCAAGGGCTTTATCGGGCTGGAGGCGTTCGGGCGGATCGTCAACAATCCCCGGCTCAAGGATTTGCCGTTTTATCTGGAAACGCCTTGCGACCTCGATGGCTACAAGGCGGAAATTGCGTTACTGAAAGGACTGGCGAAATGCTGACATTCAACGATCCTGCGAAACTCCAGCAATGGGCGCGTCTGCGCCGCATGAAAGGCGAAAAGATCGCGCTGGTGCCCACGATGGGCTATCTGCACGAGGGGCATCTCTCGCTCATCGCGGCGGCGAAAAAGAAAGGCGCCAAGCAGATTGTGGTTTCTGTGTTTGTAAACCCGGTCCAGTTCGGGCCCGGCGAAGACTACGAGAAGTATCCGCGCGACGAGAAGGCGGATTTCGCCAAGTGCCGCAAGGCCGGCGCGACCGCGATCTTCCTGCCGTCTCCGAGGATGATGTACATGGACGACCATTCCGTCTATGTGAACGAGGAGTCGCTCTCCACCGGGCTGTGCGGCGCACGCCGTCCCGGCCACTTCCGCGGCGTCTGCACGGTGCTCGCCAAGCTCTTCAACATCGTCAATCCCCACTTCGCCGTCTTCGGCCAGAAGGATTACCAGCAGGTGCAGGTCGTCAAGCGCATGGTGCGCGACTTGAACTTCGGGATCGAGATTGCCGTCGCGCCGATCGTGCGCGAGGAGTCGGGGCTGGCGATGTCCAGCCGCAATACCTATCTCTCGCCGGTCGAGCAGCAAAATGCGCTTGCGATCTACGGTGCGCTCAAAATGGTGCGCGCGAAAGTGCGCAAGGTAGGCAAGCTCCCGGCGGCGACAGTCCGCCGCCAGATTGCGCAGTTCCTCGCCAAAAACTCCCTCAAGCCGGACTATGTCGAGGCGGTCGACGCCGAAACCCTGCAGCCGGTCGAAGCGATCAAGAAGGGCGTGGTGGTGCTGATCGCCGCCTACAGCGGCAAGACGCGGCTTATCGACAATATCATAATCTGAAATCTCCCACGGGAAAACGACAATGATCGACATCAAGAAACTTCGCGAAGACTTTGAAGCGACTGCGGCGGCGCTTGCGCGGCGCGGCGTGGAGCGCGAGCGGCTCGCCAAGGCGCGCGACCTCGACGTGCGCCGCCGCGCACTCGTCTCCGAGACCGAAAACCTCAAGGCCCTCAGAAACGCCAAGAGCAAGGAAATCGGCAAGGTCGCCAAAGAAGGCGGCGATATCGCCGCCGTCAAGGAGGAGATGCGCAAGGTTGGCGACCGCATCGCCGAAATCGACAGGGAACTTGCGGAGACCGAGCACGAATTGCGCGAGACGCTCCTCATGATCCCCAACATCCCCGCCCCGGAAATCCCCACCGGCATGGATTCCTCCGCCAATACCGTCGTTCGGCTCCACGGCGAATGGAAAGACCCGGATTTCAAGATTCTCGACCACATGAGCGTCGGCGAGAAGTTGGGGATATTCGATTTTCCGCGCGGCGTGAAACTCACAGGCACCGGCTTCCCGATCGTTCTCGGCCAGGGCGCCAAGCTCCAGCGCGCGCTGATCCAGTATATGCTCGATGTCCATTGCCAGACCCAGGGCTACACCGAGATGCTGCCGCCGTTCGTCGTCAATTCCGACTCCATGACCGGCACCGGCCAGCTCCCGAAGTTCGCGGAAGACCTCTATCATTGCCAGATCGACGACTTCTGGCTCATCCCCACCGCGGAAGTCCCCGTCACCAACTTCTACCGCGACGACATTCTCAAAGCCGCCGACCTCCCCGTGAAGCTTACCGCCTACACGCCATGCTTCCGCCGCGAAGCCGGCAGCGCCGGCAAGATGACGCGCGGCATGCTCCGCGTCCACCAGTTTGACAAGGTGGAGATGGTCAACTTCGTCCATCCCGAAAAATCCTTCGAACAGCTTGAAATCCTCGTGGGCGAGGCCGAGGCGATATTGCAGGGGCTTGGGCTCCACTACCGCGTGCTGCAACTGTGCTCGGGCGACATGGGATTTTCGGCGGCGAAGTGCTACGATCTCGAGCTTTGGGCGCCGGGCGAACAGCAGTGGCTCGAGGTGAGTTCCTGCTCGTGCTTTACCGACTATCAGGCTCGCCGCCTCAACTGCCGCTTCAAGGATGTCGATGGCAAGACGAAACTCGTCCACACCTTGAACGGCTCCGGCGTGGCGCTGCCGCGCCTCATGGTCGCGCTCCTCGAACAGCACCAGAATGCCGACGGCTCGGTCACGATCCCCGAGGTTCTCCGCCCCTACATGAACGGGCAGGAGAAGCTTCTTCCCAAGGCCTGAAGAACAAGATGCCATGAAACCGGCGAGGGCTCTTGACGCGCTCAACGAACGGACGGCGTTCGAAAACCGTCTGCGGCCAAAGGACTTCGAGGGCTTTGTCGGCCAGACGAAGATCCGCGAGCGGCTGCTTTTGGCGGTGGATGCCGCCAAGGAGCGCGGCGAGGCTCTCGATCATGTGCTCTTTTCCGGTCCGCCAGGTCTCGGCAAGACGACGCTTTCCTACATCCTGGGCGAGGCGATGGGCGTGAATGTGAAGACTACGTCCGGGCCGGTGATCTCAAAGCCCGGCGACCTCGCCGGTCTGCTCACGTCCCTCGAACCCGGCGACATCGTCTTCATCGATGAAATCCACCGCATGGCCAAAACCGTGGAAGAGTATCTCTATTCGGCAATGGAGGATTATGCGATCGATATAATGATCGACCAAGGTCCCAATGCGCGGTCGGTCAGGCTGGAGCTGCCGCGCTTCACGCTTGTGGGTGCGACGACGAGGATCGGCCTCATCGCTTCGCCGCTGCGCGCCAGATTCGGGCTGGTGAACCGCCTTTCCTACTACGAGGCGGCGGAACTCGCCGAGATCATCCGCCGCAGTGCCGCCCGGCTGGGAGTGGATATCGACGACGATGGCGCGATGGAGATCGCGCGCCGTTCGCGCGGCACTCCGCGCGTCGCGAACAATCTGCTCCGGCGCGTGCGCGACTACGCACAGGTCAAGGCCGGCAATTTCATCAATGGCGAAACGGCGCGCAAGGCGCTTTCGCTCCTCGAGATCGATCCTCACGGTCTCGATGAAATGGACCGCAAGATACTCGAGACAATCTGCGTGAAATTCGGCGGCGGCCCCGTGGGGCTTTCCACCGTCGCGGTGTCCGTGGGCGAAGAACCGGACACCATTGAAGAAGCTTACGAACCCTTCCTTATCATGGAAGGATATCTTGAACGTACACCCAAAGGGCGCGTGGCCACCCCGCTCGCCTACAAAACCATAGGAGTCGAGAAATGAAGACCGATTGGAAGTTTCTTGAAAAGGCGATGCGCCAGTCGCGCAAGATTTCGTTGCGCGGGCAGTTTGCGGACGATCCCGCGCGCGCCAGGAAATTCAGCATGAAAGCCGCCGGATGGTTTCTCGACTATTCCAAGAACCTCGTGAACGTCCGCACGATGACCAACCTCTTCAAACTCGCGGAATCCGCCGGCGTGAAGACGGAGATTGCGCGCATGTTCGCCGGTGAAAAGATCAATGTCACCGAAAACCGCGCCGTGCTCCATACCGCGCTGCGCAACCGCGACCCCAAGGCGCAGATTTTCGTGGACGGCAAGGACGTCATGCCCGACGTCCGCGCGGTGCTCGCCGCCATGGGCGACTTCTCCGACCGCGTCCGCAACGGCGCGTGGCGCGGCGCCACCGGCAAGCGCATCAAGTATATCGTCAATATCGGCATCGGCGGATCGGACCTCGGCCCCGTCATGGCGAATATCGCCCTCACGCCCTACTCCAAGCGCTCGCTCAAGTGTTTCTTCGTCTCGAACGTGGACTCCACGCATATCGCCGAAACCTTGCGCTCGGTCAAGGCGGCGGAGACGCTCTTCATCGTCGCCTCCAAGACCTTCACCACCCAGGAAACCATGTCCAACGCGCACGCCGCCAAGGATTGGCTTGTGAAGAAACTCGGGGCGGACGCCGTGGCCAGGCACTTTGTCGCCGTGTCGACCGCGAAGGACGAGGTTGCCAAATTCGGCATCGATACCGCAAACATGTTCGGATTCTGGGATTGGGTTGGCGGACGCTACTCGCTGCCTTCGGCGATCGGGCTTTCGCTGATGCTTGCAATCGGCAAGCGGAACTTCGGCAGACTCCTCGACGGCTATTTCGCGATGGACGAGCATTTCCGCACCGCGCCGCTGGAGCGCAACATGCCCGTGATCCTCGCGCTGCTCGGCATCCTCTATTCCAACGGCTACGGGGCGGAGTCCTACTGCGTTCTTCCCTACGACCAGTATCTCTCGCGCTTCCCGGCGTATCTCCAGCAGATGGACATGGAGTCCAACGGCAAGTGCGTCGACAAGAGCGGCAATCCCGTGATCTTCCGCACCGGCCCGATCGAATGGGGCGAGCCCGGCACGAACGGCCAGCACTCCTTCTATCAGTTGATCCACCAAGGCACCCACATGATTCCGTGCGACTTCATCGGCTGCTGCCAGACGCACAATCCGGTGGGCGATCTGCACGACAAGCTGATGGCCAATCTCTTCGCCCAGACCGAAGCGCTGGCGTTCGGCAAGACGGCTGACGAATGCCGCGCCGAGGGCGTCCCGGAAAACCTCGTTCCCTTCAAGACCTTCCCCGGCAACAAGCCTACGAACACGCTCCTTTGCCGCAAGCTCACCCCGGAGACGCTCGGTGCGCTCATCGCGCTCTACGAACACAAGGTATTCGTGCAGGGCGTCATTTTCGACGTCTTCAGCTACGACCAGTGGGGCGTGCAGCTCGGCAAGGTGCTCGCGAAGGGCGTGTTGCAGGATCTCACGGCCGAGACCGTGGAGCTTAAGCACGATGCGTCCACGAACCAGTTGATCGCCCGCTACCGCAAGGCCGTCGGGCGCAAGGCTTGATTTGATGGCCGCAGTGCTCAAGCTCGGGTTCATCGGCGGCGGCGAAATGGGCGGCGCTTTGGCGCATGCGATGCGCAAGTTCCGTCCGCTCGTCTCCACCTCGCGCAACAACCGCAATCTCGAAATCGTCCGCAAGTGCGATATTGTTTTCCTGTGCGTTCGCCCCAGGGATATTGCCGCCGTGGCGGCGCAAGTGAAGGGCGAACTCAAGGAGGGACAGACGCTCGTATCGATCGCGGCGGGGCAGAGCGTGGCGAAATTGCGTCGGCTCTTCGGGCGCAAGGCGCGGATTGTCCGCGTGATGCCCAATCTCGGCGTCAAGGCGGGGCTTGGGATGTGCGCGGTCGCCAAGACCGCCGCGCCGTCGGCGGGGCGCGTATGCGAACTTCTTTCCCTTTGCGGGAAAGTGGCGGTCATACCGGAGAAGGACTTCGACGCTTTTACTGCCGTTGCGGGGTCGGGACCGGCGTATTTCGCCTATATGCTCGCAGCCATGGGCCGGGGCGGCGCGAAGTTGGGGCTCAAGCCTGCCGATTCCGCGCGTTTTGCGCTTCAGACGATGCTCGGCACCGCGAAATACCTGGAAGCCTCTCAAGCCTCGGTCGACAAATTCATCGATCAAGTCGCCACGCCCGGCGGCACAACCGCCGCCGGCCAGACTGCGCTCGACGAGTCCGGGCGTTTTGCGGAAATCGTCGAAGAATGCCTTGCGCGTTGCGCGGCCAGGAGCAAGGAGCTTGGGCGGTAGAATCGCCATCTTCGGCGGCAGTTTCAATCCCGTCCATTCCGGGCATGTGAGGGTGGCGGAGACTGCAATCGACCGCCTGAAGCTCGACAAAATAATCGTCGTGCCGGCCGCTTGCAGCCCTTTCAAGACTGGCGGCGAACGGTTTTTGAGTCCTTCCTGCCGTCTGGAGCTCGTTCGTCTGGCATTTGGCGGCAATCCCAAGGTGGTCATTGACGACCGGGAACTCGAAAAAGGCGGAGTTTCATTCGCGATTGACACCGTCCGCGAAATTGCCGCCGAAGAATCCCCCGAAAAGCTTTATTTTCTGGTGGGTGAAGATTCGGTGCCGGGGCTTCCCCGCTGGAAGGATTATGGCGAACTCGTGAAACTTTGCGAATTTGCGTCATTCCCGCGCACCGTGGAATCCTCGACCGAAATCAGGAATCTTGCCCGGTCGGGCGGCGATTTTGCGCGTTTTATGCCGGAAAAGGCGGCAAAACGCCTGAAAGAAATGAATTTCAGCCAAAAGAAGGGAACAGGGAACGGAAAAAAGGGAACTCCACTTGAATAAGACGAAACGCTCCTACACCAACGGTGAAGAAATCGCCCATGCGATTACCCATTTCGTCGGGTCGCACTTGAGTGCGGCGGCGACTGCGCTGATGATTTGGGAGGGATGCCGCAGCGGCAGTGCGGTGGGCTGGAAAGTGACGAGTGCCGCCATCATGGGTGCATCGCTTATCTTGATGTATGCAATTTCCGGCACTTACCACACCGTGCGCGGCGTGACGGTGAAGAAGGTCATGCATGTTTTAGACCACAGTGCCATTTATTTCCTGATTGCCGGGTGCTATACGCCATTTTGTCTCGTGACGCTCCGGCCCGACCATCCGGCCCTTGCCTGGAGCATTTTCGGCATTGAATGGGGCGCCGTGATCGTGGGTGTTTCCTTTAAACTGTTTACCACCGGCAAATATCGGGTGATCTCCACTCTCGCCTATGTCGCCATGGGGTGGATGGCGCTTGCGGCAATCGTGCCGCTGGTGCGCGAATTGCAGGGTCTGGGCACCATGTGGCTCGCGCTGGGCGGAGCGGCTTATACCGTCGGTTGCGTCTTCTATCTCTGGAAATCGCTCCCTTATGCCCACATGGTCTGGCACCTTTTCGTGCTTTTAGGCAGTATTTGCCACTTTTTCTGCGTACTTTGGTATGTAATGTAAGGGAACGGGGAGAGGTTTTTAGATTGCCGCCCTGCCAAGTCTAGGGAGCTGAACTACGAAGTCCAGCGAGTTGGACTACCAAGTGGAGAGCGCTGGACTTCCAAGTCGAGAAGCCTGGACTACGAAGTGCGACTTCGTTTTCTTGCAGCCGCAGTTTTTATCTCACGCTTTCGTCCGCTTTCGTCCGCAAAGTTTTTTTTTACCACACAGAGGCACAGAGGCACAGAGGAAAATCGCTCGCTTATTGCATCTTGGCGCGATTTTTGGTATAATACAACAAAAGAGAAACAAAGCGATTTAACCTTTGAGATGTAACCTTTTGGATAGTTCAAGTGTAGACAGACTGAAATATCTTTTCAGGAGCAGACAACTATGCCGATAGACATCAGCAAATACAACGAGACGTTCAAGGCGTTCGCGGAGTTCGCCAAGACGCAAATGGACGGCGGCAACGCAAAGGCGGTCGCCAGAACCGGAACGGGCGGCACCGCAGGACTCGCGGGACGCACGATTGTCGCTGCGACGACGGATCGCGCGTTCGCCTTTACGCGCAGCCAGGCCGACAAGACCGCCAACGATGTTTCTCGCGACCTTTTCAGACGGGCGGTAATCGACATGCTCGGCGGAGAGGCGAACATTCCGCAGAGCGTCCGGGATGCAATGCTGTTGAAGGACTACGGGGTAGGCAAGCCGCTAACGGCGCGCCGGATTCTCGCCGTGAAGGCTGCGATCGAGTCGCTTGTCGGAGACAAGTTTTCCGGCGGCGAAAGCGTCGCCAAGGCGAAAGCCGCAGGCTACATGGATTCCGAGCTGCCGAAGCTCGCCCGCATCGCGACGCTCTATCAGCAGGCGACCGGCTGCACAGACGCGGAGGCCGAGGCCGTCGCGCTCGATCCCAAGTCGAATGCCAGCCGCCTCTTCAAGATCGGCGGGCGTTTCGTCGCGAGCACGGAGAACTTCAAGGCCGGGCTCAAACTCATGGACGGCTTCGACGCATGGTTCCAGGCGACGCGCGACGCCTTCAAGTCGAAAAACGCCGCCAACAAACCGCTCTCGGCGCTCAACGGCTCGGCGCTCGCCTTCGCGCTCGAGCGGAACGGCGCCGGTCTTCAGAAGTTCATCTTCGACGAAATCGCGCGCAATCCCGCCATCAACCTCAAGGCGAAGAACCCCGAAGACGTGTTCGGCGTCAAGAACAACCCGGCTTCGCGTTTCGTTTTGAGCGGCCGCATTATGAGTATTGCGAGCACCCTCGCGCAGGTTCCGCCCGAAAAGCGCGCGCTCCTGTACAAGATCGACGCGCTCTTCCATCCGCTCTATGACAGACCCGTCAAGTATCCGCCCGAAATCAGCCAGAACACGATTTTCGTCTCGCGCATCCTCAAGAACTACGACGCGCTCGCCGCGCTCGACTCAAAAGGCAGGCTGACGCGCGAGGCCGCGTTCGACGTGCTCTACCCCGACATGCCGGCGAAAGGTGCGAAGGACGTCAAGGCGGTCAATGCGTTCGAGGAGGTTTTCACGCGGCGCGTCATGGCGGAGTTCAACAATTCCATGGCGTCTCTCGCCACCGCCGTTTCCATGCTGGGCGCGAGCGGCGCAACGCTAGACGAGGTCATTCAAGCGATAAAGGAGAACCGCGAACTCCCCCACGCGCAGTACCGGGCGGACGTGGCGCTGGAATTAGCCAACATCGGCGACCTCGGCAATGGTGGGCTCGTTTCCATGCGCGGCGACATCTACCGTCCGTCGCTCCCCACATCCAAGACCAGCGGGGAGAAGTTCCCCGGCCTGGAAGGGAAGTTCGTCTTCCGTATCGCCGGCGAAACGGTGGAAATCCACTGCCAGACCGAAAGAAGTGCGCAGCCGCTGATGGACAAGGTTTCGGACAAGCTCCGCGCCCTCTGCGGAGCCGCGCACCCGGAGCAGCTCGACGCGCTCGGCATCGCGCTAGGACAGGGGCCGCTTTCGCGCCTCAAGGGCGGCCTTGACCAGTACGGCGTCGTTTCGGACGAGCACATGGCCGTCAAATACGACATTTCGCGCGACGACGAGACGGGCGCAATAACAGTCAAGGTGTCCAATCCGGACAATCTGCCCGTCAAGTTCAGCTGGACGACGACCATCGACATCGACGGCAATACGTTCACTGCGCCCATGCGCGTCGATTACGGCCAGTTCGAAGCGAAGGCCTTGGCGCAGAATACCGTTTCCGCCATCGCACGCAAAGTGCCAGGGAAAGACGAGGCCGTCGCCAAAGCGCTCGTCAAGAGTGCGCTCGATGCGTGCGGCGACGACATCGACGCGAAGCAGATCGTGTCGGACAACATCGATTCGATCTGCGTGAGCGGCGCGGGGAAGTTGCGCACCGAGGAACAGATTAAAGCGAAAATCGGCGCGCTGTGCGCCAATCTTGCGGAAGCCAGCAAAGCGGCGGGCATCGACGCGACACTGGAAAAGGCCGGGATGAACTTCCTGCAAGGGCTGCAAGGCAAGTCCGTCCCGCACGGGCTGATCGGCAAGCTGATGAAAGCCTCCGCCAGGATGGACTGCGGCGCGTTCGCCAAACTCACGGCCTCCGCCACGCCTGCGCAGATACTCAAGGGGATTGTCGACATCCGCAACGCGGTGGACAAGTTGTTCATCGACGAGAGACTTGAAGAACTGTTCATCGATGGAGAAGATATCGGCAATGCGAAGAATCTGATCGTCACGGTCGCGCTCGCGAGGATTCCGACCTCGCAACTCTTCGGGATCAGCGAAGCGCTGACCTCTGCGAATGCGCAAAAAATGCTTTCAATGTTCGCCGATTTCGGCAACGACAGGCTTCCGGTCCCGAAAAACAGCCTCACCGTCGATCAGCGTGATGCGATTGCGAGTTCGGCCTTCAGTCTTGGAGGCGTACTGGCGCAATACAATTTCGCCGTCAAGGACATGCTTGGGCAGAAGGTTTCGGGCAGCATCGATCCGTTCCCGGAGCCGTTCGACAAGAAGGCCGCCGGGCTGAACGACGTGTTCAAGGCGTTTCTCGCAACCGTCAATGCCGATCTCGCCGCGCAGGCGGAAACCGCGCGCAGGGAAGGCAACATCTCTGCGGGAGTGGCCGCCGCCGAATCGAATGCCGTCAACGCCTATTCCAAGGCCGGGGAAGGCAACCGCGAGCAGGTCGATGATCGCATCTTCATAGCCATGAAGGCGTGTTCCTGGAATGCGGATGCCGTGCAGGTCGCGGCGAAGAACATCGATGCGCTTCTCGTGGGGCCCGACGGCAAACTGCGCCCGTTGGAGGATGTGCGCGAGCGCGCCGCCGCCATTGCCGCGAACTTCAAGGAACTTGAGATGATCGCCAAAAACAATCCGTCCGTGTACGAGGCGGGCAAGGCGATAATGGCGGGGATGGGCGGCAAAGCGTTTCCCGACGGACTGATCGGGAAGCTCGTCGCGGCGGCGAACGAGGCGCAGATCAACGCGATGCGCAGTATCTCGTCGAGATCGTCGGAACTCGATATCAACCGCGCCATGGCGCAGCTCCGTGACAATCTCGCGCTTGCGATGGAGGTGAGCGACGCGGAAACTGCCGCCGTCGATCCAGACGTGAAGCAGGCTTGCCGCAGCTTCATCGCCACGCTCATGATGCTGCGCTGCGGCGAACAGGCGTTCCACGCCATGCAGGGCGCGCTCGCCGGCGGCAACGATGAGGAGATTTCCGGCCTTGCGATTCCCGACGGCATTTTCCGGAACTAAGGAAGCGAGGGAGAGCCCAAAAGATGAGTTATGAAGACTTGATTACGCAGTTCGGAGCGCAATACGGCATCGAGGGGCTGGAGAGCCGGGGCGGCGCGGCGGCACTGGTCATCGACGGCATGAAGATTGAAATCATCAGCGACGAGGCGGCGGACTGCGCCGTCATCTACGCGGAGATCGGGCATCCGCCGCCGACGTCCGGCGGCAAGTTCGGCGAAACGATGCTCAAGGCGAACCATCTCTTTCTCGGAACGTCGGGCGGCACGCTCTGCCAGAATCCCGATACCGACGCCTACGTGTTGATGCGCCCCGTGCCGCTCGCCCGGCTCGAAAGCGCGGAGGCGTTCGGCGCGATACTCGAAGACGTCCTCTCGCAGGTGGAGAACTGGCGGCAGGTCCTCGCGGGAATGCGCGAAGCGGAGTCGGCTGAAGTCGCGCAGCAGGAAGAGGCGGCCATGCTCGCATCCGGCGGCTTCATGCAGGTGTAGGTTTTGATATGCGTTTAGCGAGGTGTAGCTTTTTGGATAGTCCCGTGTAAACTAGGCGGCGGCGCGATGGAGTCAAAAGCTCCCTACATACGCAACTGGAGAATCAAATATGGCACTGGATATCAACGGATACAACGCAACATTCAAGGCGTTCGCGGACTTTGCGGCGCAGGCGACGAAGGGATCGTCCATTGCGCAGATCGGCGGCGAGAAGAGCGCCGACGCCGGCCCGCTCGCGGGCCGGACGATCGTCGCGAAGACCGGATTCGACTTCGTCGGCAACGTCGGCCGCCGTCAGGAATCGCGCGACGTGAACAACGCCGTGCGCGAACTCTTCAAGCAGGCGATCGCCGACCTGTTCCACGGCGAGTCGAACATCCCGATGAGCGTCCTCGATGCGATGAAGCTTGCCGACTTCGGCAAGGGCAAGCCGCTCACCGCGCGGCGCATCCTCGCCGTCAAGGCCGCGATCGACCAGGCCGCGGCCGCACCTGACAAGGGCGCGGACGCTGCGGGCGGGATCGACAAGCAAATCGAGTCCGCCGTCACGGCATGCATGAAGAAATTCGGCAAGAAACCGAATGCCAAGGCCGAGCCGCTTGTCCGGATCGCGCTCGAGGCCTGCAACGGCAATGCCGATGTTATGGACATCGTGACGAAGAACATCACCAAGAAAATCCTGTACACCGGAACCTCGGACTTGCGCACGGAGGCGGACGTCCGGCAGAAGGTTGGAGACATCGCTGCCAGCCTGGAGGAGCTGAAAGCGGCCTCGAACGACAATCCGGCGGTCGTGGCGGCGGGCAAGGCGTTTCTGATGGAGCATGGCGGCAATACCCTCCCCAGAGGATTGTTCACGAAGATGGCCGAGGCGGCCGCCAAGATTCCCCTCGACCAGATCCGCACCCTCTCCGCTTCCTCGCCGGCCAGGACCGTCCACAAGGCCGTCGCGGATCTCAACGGGGCTCTCGACGACGCGATGGTGTCCTCCGGCGTGGCGAACCATTTGGAAGCCCCCGAGGAGAGAACCAACGCCCGCCTCTTCCTGACAAGCGTGGCGATGTCCC